>Ga0315336_1004371_pt1 | contig 16900 bp, 9 predicted proteins | sample ASW5metaG_FD_204512 | JGI IMG/M metagenome (GOLD analysis project Ga0315336, IMG submission 204512) | Ammonia-oxidizing marine archaeal communities from Monterey Bay, California, United States - ASW #5 | ecosystem: Environmental > Aquatic > Marine > Intertidal zone | place: USA: California...
GTTCGACCACTGCGGGAAAGTCCGGTACAATTCCCGCTACTACCTAGCGCCGCACTTTTCGACCGCTAGGGTGCTTCAATTCTCAACCGCCATTCACAATTATCGCTATTTCGACGAATAGTGTCTACCTCGTATACCGCGGCCAGCAGGATATATCCATTGTTGCGATTGACGCTATGATCGAGGCAGATGGAACAGATTCAACATTCCACCACGAATCGTAAAGGCGTAAAACTACTCTTAGAATTGTTACTATCCCACCTCAAGCCGTCTCCAAGTCTGATATGGGCGTTATTACTATTCTGCAGATTGTGGGCAAACACAAAATGAGAATCGTGTGAGTGGAAGAGGCAGAATAAATCAGGTTTCTACTCTCTATCACCCAAACAAAATCCCCACCCCATCGTCCTCCACCGCCACATGCAGATATCCACTGGTGATGCTCACATTCGAGTGCCTAGCCGCATCGCGCACCTCGGCTCAGCCGCTCAGTTCGTTATGTTAACAGGTCCTCAGCGTCCCGCTTCCGTTTCGCAACCTCCCTCTGGCTCTAGACTCTAGACACTGGACCCTCGACTTTCTTTTCCGCATTCTGCAATCCAAACTCCGCATTCCAAGACGTTGCAGACCGCGCGGCCAATTGCGAGCGAAAACTCTGGCCGATGTGGTTCTCTGGTCCCGCACCCTGGACATTGGGGCTTACCTGCTGAGCAGCGAATCCATTGCCGATGTACGGCGATTTCAGTGCTGAATATCTAGCCGGACGCCGCAGTCTGGGCTTTCGTAGATACTAGGGGTGTTCTGGCACCAATACCCCCGCAAAACCTTTGCTATCCCAGGTGCGTCTTGATAGACTAGGACCAGTTCCAGTAGGCATTAGGAGAAACTCCAATGACCGCCCGGAAACTTGTTGTATGTCAAAAGAGCCACTGACGCTCTGTGTACTCATTGCACAGGGTGACAGTGGCTTTTTTGTTACTGGACAGATTGGTAAGCAGGAAGAACGCTGGGGATGGATACTGATAATCTGAAAGCTGAAGAATGTGCTCGGGATTTCTGGGGCCCCACCGCCTAGTGCGGCGGTGGTGGTGAGAACATTCCAGCAAGTTTTTTCGTTCGTGATAATTCCATTTTTCTGCTGGTGGAGGCCACACTGATGGGAGTCAAACGGCGATTTACTTCGGTAGCATTCTTTGCGTCTGCAGTTGCTCCTTACTTGTTGGGCGACCTGGGTGTCGTCCACGCGCTCATCGTCGTTGACACCGTGCCAGTGGGTAACGCCGGCAATGCGCCCGACCCTGTTAACCCTTCCGTCCCGTTCGGTGCGGTTTCTTTTGACTTCCACATGGGGAAAACCGAGATTACCAACACGCAGTACGCTGCGTTTCTCAACGCCAAGGCCGCCAGCGATCCGTTGGATCTTTACAACCCTAATATGGGTTTCAGCGCCGATCCCTTTAACGGAGGCATTGGTCGCAGTGGCTCCGATGGCAGCTATTCTTATTTCACGCATTCCGGCCGCGATGACTGGCCAGTCATCCTCGTCACTTGGTACGATGCGCTTCGGTTTACCAACTGGATGCACAACGGCCAGGGCGACGGCAACACGGAGACGGGCGCCTACACGCTTCTCGGGGGAACCCCGACGCCCAGCAACGGCCTGACTGTCACGCGCAACCCGGGCGCGAGATGGTGGCTCCCCAGCGATGACGAGTGGTACAAGGCAGCTTATCACAAGAACGACGGCGTGACGGGAAACTACTATCGCTACCCCGCCAGTAGCGATACGGTCCCTTTTGCCATGGAGCCCCCAGGTGTTGGGAACACGGCCAACTTTCTTGGCGTGGTGGGCGAACGCACGTTTGGCGAACCGACGGACGTCGGCAGTTACACGACCTCGCCTAGTCCCTACGGCACGTTCGATCAGGGCGGCAATGTCTGGGAGTGGACCGAATTGTTGTTTGAAAGTCCCATCCACCGTCTTCGCGGTGGATATTACTTCAGCGACTCGTCTGACCTGATATCCACGCACCCAGGGCCGCCTTTTCAGCCTACGATTCCAGATAGTATGCGCGTGGGCTTCCGAGTCGCATCCGAGCATGCGATGCCAATCGGTTACACCGCCGACAACCCGTTCCTTCCCGATAGTGGCGGGGGCGGCGATCCGTTCGTGTTCACCGAAGAATCAGGCGATGGACATTGGTTTGATCCGCCGTCGGCGAGCGGCTTCCTCTTTCAGACCGACGGTAACTCAAATTTCGTGGAGATCGGACTCCCACCGCTTTCTAGCGTTCCCGATGGCGACGGCCAGTATCTGGTTAGCGCAGATATCGGCCAAGTTGTGGTTTCTGCGGGCAGCAGCTTCATTGTTCCTGGTCCAGTCGACTCTTTCACGATCACCGGAATTGATCCGTTGGTCGATGGCGGTGACCCGCTCGCCTTTCCCACGTGGCTGGTGTTCGACCAGTCGACCGTGAACTTTACTATGACGCCGATTGGTGTTCCCAAGCAAACTGGGCCGCTGCTGGTCCAGAACGCCGGGTTTGAGCACCCCGGGCTTGGTGATGGGGCTGAAATTACTGGGAGTGGAGGCTTTGGCTGGGACCAGGGTTACTATGATAACGGTGCTGTTGATCCCACGGTGTGGTTTGCCGGCACCCTGCCAGAACCCGGAGCATTCGTGGGCGTTTGGAACGTCGCTGCTCTCACAGGTTACCCCGGTGAAGCCTTCGAGGGCCAGAACCACGCGTATTCCATAACTTCCGGAGATTTGGACGTCGGCCTTTCTCAGATCCTGATCGACACTTTGCACGCCAACACGGAGTATGTTTTGGAAGTAGAGGTGGGCAACCCGTTATTTAATGGAAGCGATGTCACCGCCGACTATCGCCTTGAGCTATTGGCCGGGGACGTCGTCCTTGCTACCGTCTCCGGGGCTTCGCCCACGGCAGGAGTGTTGGAACATCACAGCTTGACTTTCTACTCGGGCGCCAGTCCCGCACAGCTTGGAGAAAGGCTGGCGATTAGGCTCATTGCAGTCGATGGCGGTATCTCTACTGATGGCTTTGAAGTTGACTTCGACTTGGTAACCCTCACGGCAACCTCTGCCGACTTCAACTCAGACGGCATCGTCAACGGCAAGGATTTCCTGGCTTTGCAAGTTGGCTTAGGGATTGCCAGTGGCGCATCGCTGTCAGAGGGGGACGCCAACGGCGACGGAGCGGTCGATGCCCTCGACCTGAGCATTTGGGAAGCTCAGTTCAGCACCAGCACCCTGGCGGCTTCCTCCGCAGCCGTACCCGAACCCACCACCTCCGCCCTTGCCCTAGCCGCACTCTGCTTGGCAATGAGTCGACGGCGGGCTGTCCGAAAAAGTGGGGAATGAATCTCGCAGAGTCACAGAGACAGCAGAGGACGAGGCTTGTTTCTCTGCGTCTCTGCGTAGGTCACTTCCAAAAAATGGCCAAAAAACATCCTCGCGTTTTCACTCCGATCATCGATAATCGACATACGCGCAGTTGCGCCGCTCTTTGAAAACTTATGAATACTTGCGCCGCCAATGGCGTCTCGGAAAGGGGACAGGCACATTTTACTCCGAAGAGTGTGCAAAATGAGCCAGTCCCCGACGCTTCTGGGATAGGTGTTAACTCGCGTTGATCGCTTCGCTGGCCAGAGAAAGGCGCCGTAAATTCGCTTTGGGAAACGTAAATTCACGCCTTTTTGCGCGGACCGTTACCGGGATGAGACTGCGATCGCAGAGTAGAAGCGACGGAGTCCCGCGCAGAATGGGGGAGTTTTGCACGAGAATGTGGGACCCCTACCACGCGCGCAAAACAGAAAAAGTGTTTAGAGTCTAGAGCCAGAGGGGATTACTGGCTTCTGATGGCTGAGAGCTATTTGCAAAAACCGTCTCGGCCCTCGGATCTCGACGAGTGCCTGGCCACTAGTGCAAGGTGCACACCCATGCGGTCACGATTTGCCGTTTCCTCAGCGGTTTCCAGGGAATTCACGATCACATATTTTGGTAAGTTGCTGTAGACCTGTGAAAACGGTACTTGGGTACTCGGACGGACATGAGTTGGGCCCCTATTGCAAGCTATCCGAGTAGGACTACTCGGAAATTCACGGATAAGGCGCCGCACTCGCGACTATCACGAGGTATCACAAAGCTTTGTTTCGGCAAGGTTTACAACAAATGGGCGACACAGGATTCGAACCTGTGACCTCTGCGGTGTGAACCTAGAATTGCCAGGGAGACTGGCACCGCTAAAAACCCTGTAGAAGCTAATATAGCAGCTTATTACGCTCTTGCAAAGCTGAGCATTCCGATGCGTTCAATTGCGTTTATGGGGGGTATTTTTGACCCAAAGGGGTAGTAAAGGGGTAGTCATATCTGATATCGCCGTGACGGCTTATGACGAGTTGAGGGAGGCGAACACATGAATCCTACGCGCGCACGCGAGAGTGGATAACGGATCCGTTTTGATAGCTGCCATGCAGAATGTTAGCCAATCGTCGGTACACCACAGTTAGATCGACGACGAAATAGCAATCCTAGAGTTGAAGCCACGGAATGCCATAGAATAGTGTAGAAGTAACTGATCTATGGAGCAGGGCGACTTCGCCGTTTTATCGGGACGAAATCGGATGCCGAAAACAACACTCGCACGGGATAACAAGGGCCAGTTCATCGTTGGCAACGCCGGTGGTCGAGGACGACCTCCAGCGGCAAGGAAGAGCAATACCTGGAACTTCTACGGCAGACCATCGACTTGTCGCAATGGCAGACAGCCATCACGGCAGTGCTTAGGAAGGCCCAAGAAGGAGACCTGCGCGCCTTCGAGGCCCTGGCCAAATACATCATGCCTCTTCCAGCGCAGAGATTGAAGCTTTCTTAAGGGTCAACACGGCACGAGATTTCGCGACGCGAAATCGTCACGTCGATGTTGTGCAACTGTTGGCGAATTGACTACGTTTTGAGTTAGAGCTAATCAATAGCAGTTGGACCGCTAAGAAACTTGACAGTCATACATGCCCGAACTGAGCCAACTGAGGAATTCAGGTCCGAATGAGCGGAGTAGTGAGACATGCCCCTCGTTCGCGACGATCGTCAAATGACTAGCGGGGATTTGCTCAGCCAACTTGTGCGCCGCGGCAACGGAGACTGTCTTGTCGCACGCTCCATGCCAAATCGAAACGGGAAGAGTGATCTCACCGAGCGGAATATTCCAGCAAGTGCTCAGCAACAAACCGTCATCGAGAATGCCACATGGCCCTTGCCGCATCGACTCGTGTACCCCCTGCAGAAATGCATCACGGTATGCACAGTTGCGGAACAGATGCTGATCTGCCCGAGCCATCCTCTTTGTCATTTGATGGATCGCAGCTGTTGGTCGTCGTCGACAGAGTCTTGCATATCCTACGACCAGCATACGAGCGAACCTTGGATGGCGTCTCCTTAGTTCAAACAAACGCCCTGCGGTACCACCAGGGACTTGCGAAAATTCAGGAGATTTCACACCTGACACGATGGCCACTCGCATCAGGCCAGCGTGTCGTAGCCGATGTGCGCACGCGACTGCGTAAGGGCCACCCGACGAGAAGCCAACGATGGAGAACGACCTCTTGGAATCCTTCTCCTCGATCACGGAGTTGGCTAAGCTGCTTACGTCGTCGGCCCAATCTAGAATCGTGCGACGAGATTGGGGGGAAGAGAGGGCAATACCAGGTCGATCGACTGCGATGAGTCGACAATGAGCAGTACGGGCATGGTCACTGAGGATTGCAGCTTCCAAGCGACACGCTGGTTGCCCATGGAAGTAGAAAACGGGAAAGCCACACGGATCTCCATACTCTACCACGCCTAACCGTCGACCGTGAGCAACCCTGACCTGATAAGAAGGTCTGCACGGCGACAACTTTGACTGTTCTGCTGCAGCCGTTCTTTCCCAGCCAAAGATCGCGCAGCCACCGGTAGTCAGTGCTAGAAAATCTCGACGCAGAATCATGCAATATTCTCTGGAAAGTCGCTTGCCGAAATCCCTGTCTCTAGGAGAGTATCGGACTTAGGGTGCCGGTGGACTCAGTAATCCTGGTGTCAAATCTCATTCTGTTATTTCAGGTTGGCTCGCCGGGTTTACGCGGTAATCAACCGGTGACGACTCCAGCAACAGCTTGACGTCGATATTAACTGATAATTCTTATAGGGACCGCGTCTGAAACTGCTCACTCTGGAGATGTTTTCAGCGCCTGGAGTAATAATTGGAGGGCAATTTGGACAAAACTTCAGCAAGAGAAACGTTCCGTTTTCCATTCCCCTCTTCTCTCAATGAGAGTACTCTATGATTCTTTAAATTTCTCGGCTTTGACGTTGCGCAGCTCACCAGTCGCCACAGATGTGCAACTCGTGCTGCCTCGGCACTTCAGAACTCTATCATGTTCTATCTACGGCAACATCCTTGATTCGAGCGGACGGATCAACCGAGCGAAGGTGCAGGGCACGTTGCGGGAAGGGGATCTCAATTTCCTCCTCGGCAAATCGTTCGTTGATAGCCGTGTTCAAATCGTGAATCGTCTCCCATCTTTGGGGCATGTCCAAATCTGCAAGATGAGCTTTCAGGGTGAAGTTAAGGCTGCTGTCGCCAAATTTCTCGAATGTGACTTGGGGTGGTGGATCCTCCAGAACATTCGAGTTTTCTTTCAAGATTTGTGATAGTATATCATGGGCATGATTCGTATCTGATCCGTATGCGATGCCAACCTGAATCACGATCCGATGCAATTGGTCGCTCAGTGTCCAGTTGGTGATCCGCGACGTGATCAATTCCTTGTTGGGAATCACCACCTCCTGGCGGTCCCAATTACGAACCGTCGTAGCCCGGCTGCGAATCCGAATCACGATCCCCGTTGTCTCGCCTAAGGTCACGGTATCTCCGACTCGAATCGGTCGCTCAAACAGAAGCAAGATGCCGCAAACGAAATTGGCAACCACTTCCTGGAGTCCAAATCCCAAGCCAACACTGAGGGCAGCAATCAGCCACTGAGACTTCGCCCAGGTGATGCCAATCAGGTGGCAGGCACAGAGTATGCCGACGAAAATGATGCCGTATTGCGACAATTTACTGACGGCGTAACGTGTCGACGACTCGATGCCGAACCGTCCCAGCAATAGAAAGTCGACCAATCCCGGAATATTTCGCCGGGCGATGACCGCGATCCCAACGACCAGGATAGAAACGATCACCGAGCTGACCGTAATTGCGCTCGCACCTCCTCCGACCCCAGCGACAGTCCACAGCTCTTTTTGCAACAGTGGGTTAAATGCCGGAAAGAACTCGACCCAAATCGCAGAAATCCCAAAGACCCCAACCAATGCAAGCGAGACGGTGATCAAACGTCGCGACTGTCGGCCCATTGCCGCCAAATCCGCCACTTCCTCTCGGGCGGCTACCGCGTCGGGGTCACCCAACGCCGATTCCTCCGCATCATTTCGCTGTGAGGCTTCGGTCAATTGTTGCCACTTGAGCCGGCGTCGTCTAAGTTGCACCCAGCGAAAGAGCAACCCCGCGGCAACGAACAGCAGGAAAACCAATTCCAGAGTGCGCAATAAGTAAATCGTCAACAGAAAGGCTGTGTATTGGAACCCAAGAATTGTCAGCACCGTGAGTAATACAGGCACCGTAACGATTAGGGCATGCCGAATATGTCGAAGTCGACTCGCCTGCAGGTCGAGACCCTCCGTAAAGACACCATCCCTAGCTCGAATCAACCGATGTACCGTGTAAGCGATTAACAGAAGTAATGCTACGACGGCCATGCGGCCGAGTGATGCACGGTATTCGGGATTCCGCTGGTATTCAAAAACGACCGCTAACAGAGCAAGTGGAATGCCTCCCACCACAAGGACTCGAAGTTGAGAGTACAAGACTGAGCAAGCTTGCAACGGCCAGCCGAAGTGGCTTGCTGCCAAACCATCTGGTTGACATGCCTGTCGAATCCACTCCAGGACCAACAGTGCAATGGCCATTCGCGGGCACGCAATCGCAACCGACCTGACAGGGTCCGTTGCAGTATCGCCCAGTACCCAGCCTATGCCCCAAATCAACAGTGGCCACGGTGCAGCCAGCAGTGTGGTCAGCAGGAGCGCCCACGATGTTGGCCAAAAAGTACGACATGAGATAGACGCAGCAACTCGCCCGAGATCCTGTAGCCGCCGTCGAATCCGACGGCGCGCAAGCATCAACAGAACGAAGCTGCCGCTGACAAGTAGCGGGACTATCGGTGCGGTGCGAATACGTTGTCTGGCTGCGTCGCTTGCTTCGCTCCAAGCGTCAACATCAGCAAGCCAAGCAATCGCCTCAGCAACATTCCCCACATCGGCAATCCCCAGCACAGGGGCACTGCGCACTCCGAAGATGTTTTCGTCGATGAACGCATTAAATTCCTCGATTAATTGTACCAGTTCGACCTCATCGGCTTGAGCCGTAAGGCTGAGGGTGTAGTTCCGATTGGCGTCTTTCAGCAAACTGTCGAGGATCCGAAGCTCAAGCGAGAGTATCTCAACCAACGCAGGCCCATCATCGCCCGATGCTGTAGAATCCGCATCGCTCAATGTCGAACCTTCCGCTGCCACAACGGCGTCGATGTCCGACAGGTCATCGCGACGATCCTCTAGCTTATAGAGCTCGCTCCTCAGCTCACGCAGTTTTTTTTGACCGGACGATATAGCTCGCTTCAACTGCGATCTCGACGGCAACGATGATCGTTTTTCAATCAGCATGACACCGACGTTGTCAGAGTTTTCCTCTGTTGCTTGCACTTGGACGCGCGCAAAATCCCTCTTCCATCGTTTTAGTTTCTTGCCGACTTGTTCCTGATGCGCTGCGGCACTTTGGATCAGACGGGCGAGTTCCAAGCGGCGATCTGCCAGGTCGATGGCCTGTTGGGCATACGGCTTCATCGAGGACAATGCCGCTTGCAATGCTGTTACTGCGTCGTCTTTCTGAGCTACCGCGTTCGTCGTACGCTTATCGGCAATGATCGCCAAATGGTCGCGAACATGCTCCTGCAACTGCTTGACTCGAGCCGTTGATAGGTCAATTTGCAATCGCGGCAGTTCACCTTGGGCTTGATACGCATCGCGTTCACGCTCCAGAGAAGCTATCTGTGCAAGTTGTGCCTGGCGGCGCGATTGCACAAGGGTCGTTCTCGCACGATTCACCATCGGCAAATCGCTGGCGGTCGAAAGGACGTGCAGAGCTTCCTCAATCTCATTGAGCAATGCCTGGGCAGTTTCGATCTCCTCGAGAATCTTGGATTTTCTGTCGAGCCGTCGTTGCGGCTCGTGCTGGTCATCCAGGAGCTGGGCCATTGCATCGATAAGTTGCTGTTCGAGTCCCGACTGATCTTTGACGAGCTCGTCGAGCCCCCGGCTTGACGCTTCGTTCAGATCATTGGCCTCGATCGGCGACTCTTTCTGTCGGTTTGCGTCTTCGATGTCCTGCCCGGCGGTCGTAACCCACGACTGATACTGGAGGGTCGTTTCTTGTAGTTCGTCAGCCTCGGCAAGCTTGACTCTCGCTTGCGCGTAGAGTTCCCTGACTTGCGCCTTGATCGTATCGTCGATCTCGTTCGCTTCGTCCAGCTGCTGTAATGCAGCATCAATATCCTCAATAATGACGACGTCAACGGAAGAGCCTGCTGCCGACGCCGTATTCGGATCGGGCTGCTGGCCGATCGCGACAGAAGTCGCCAAACCCGTGCACAGGATGCCCAGTGTGAAGCAGTGCAGCTCCCACCTTTGCAGTTTTAACAAGAGAGGTAGCGGGGCGCTCCTCATGCGAGGTTCAACAAAGGTAGGTGATTTCAATTGCATTCCTGTCCGGCGGATTAACATCATACCCCGGTCAAGGCCTTGCTGTCGCTGAATCTGGACGCTCAAGTATTCAGTGGCGCGAATAGCCTGGCGAAACTACTCTCCAGAATAGTTGCCTGCAGTGCTATTTGCCAGAGATTAAGCCATTCACGATCGAAATTGGTGGGTGTCAGTTTTTCGCTCTGGGTGGCGAGTGCCACATCGCAGGCCCAGACCGCCGGTCGGGGAGGCTCTTTCAGTCCGTCTGGCTCGCTTGGTTCTCGCGGTGTAGTCAGTGGTGGACGTGGAGTGAGAACCAGAGCGATTAATCCCAATTTCAATCCACCCGGAGCACTATCGACCTTTCAGCAGTTGAACCCGCCTGGTTCCACCGGTCCGGCGCTTAATCTGAATCCGGAAGGCTCCGTATTTCGCCCTCGTTCTCATACTGATTCAAGTCAGCCATCTACGGTCGTACGATCGCCGAGTCGCTACGAAACGTACAGTCCCGCGCTAGTTCCAACACACGCACAATTGGAGCTCATGTCCCCCCAGAATCTTCGCGTTTGGGTTCGATTGAGTGCACACCAACTGGAAGACGAATTGGCTCGCTTCGAAAACGGTTCGGATTGGAAAATGGCTCTTCAAATAGATCAAGTGCGCGAGATACTGCGTACCGAGCGACTACACCTTTCAGATGAAGAACAGCAGCGACTCCGGGCCACATTGGTCCGTTTAAACAAATTGGCGACCGACAGCCGATATGATGCCGTTACACAACTCCCCGGCTTCACCCCTCTCCGCAGCAGCCTGGCACAGCTGCTGTCCGCCGATGCCTGTAACGGTCGAACGCCGAACGCACAGCAGAACGAAATTACAAGCGTCGAAACGCCTCGAAACTAATTCGCAGTCGGAAACAGTGAGTCCCTAGGGATCAGCGCAACTCCTTTCACTGCTTTACCTTGAACTTTATAGGCTATACGGTTCTCTTGTGAGAACTTACATGACTATGCCACTCCAATTACATTTAGAAAGGGGTAGGAGGACGAAAGTATTTACCATAAATCAGTCCTCAGGGGGGGCAATAAAGCTGATGTAATCACTATCTCTTCACACTCGTTATTCCAATGCAGTGCCAGTCGTCAATACAGTGCAGTTTCATCTAGGCTTGTGAGCCTACTTGGGACGATTAAATCATTATCCGCTGTAGCGTTGCGAAAAGGAATTCGCATCTCATCGACTATTGGAATAATGGATATGACAAGACGGAACTTTCTCATTGTTAGCGGGATTCTTATCAGCATGTTGCTGAACAATCCGTTGCATGCTGAATTGCAGCAGCCTTCCTCAGTGTGCCCTTGCCAAAGATCTGATGAGCTAGTTCAGTGGTCATTGTTTGACGGTATTGAACTAACAGTAAATGAACCTCAGGCAGTTGCTTTCGCGTGTTCAGAGTGCAGCAGTCCAGGCAACTGTGATTGCGGAGCCGGAGTTACCTGTGGAGCAGGTGTCGCAGCACATCCTGAAAGCTGCTGGACACGTCCACACCTTTTGGGCGACATGCTGGGAGTGCGACCTTGTTTGGCCGAGAACGGCATTGTGGTGGAAAGTTCTTTGACTCAGTTCTACCAGGGGGTTGCCAGTGGCGGTGCGGAACAAAAGTTTCGCTATGGTGCAAAATTTGATCTGTTCGCTGATCTCAACACCGAGAAGATGGGGTTGTGGAAAGGTGGCAATTTGTTCATCCATGCGGCCAACTGGAATTTTGGTCAAAACTCGAATGCCGATGCGACATTTCTGGCTCCTGTCAACGGGAATATGCTCTACCCAAAGGCCGAACCATCATTTGCAGTCAGTTCGTTATGGTACCAACAAGAGCTGGGCGAAAGTGGCTTCGCTGCGTTGGTGGGCAGGTACGACCTGCTAGACGTGTGGGCGTTGTTTTATCCTGAATATGGTCGGGGTGTTGACGGGTTCATGAACGTCTCGTCGTTCGTTCCTTTTAATATTGTCAGCATCGGCTTACCGCCGATCTCGAACCTAGCGGGCATCGTCAAGGCAGGTAAGCAGGGCATAGAGGCGGGCTTTCTGGTGGTGGAAACTGCCAATCATCCCACCAATATCGGTCTGAATGTCCCGAATGGCGTCACCATTCTTGGCGTTGGTAGAAAGTACACCAGTTTTGGCGGGCTGCGAGGCACTCATACGTTGGCTGGCTGGTATGCCACAGGTGATTTTACTTCGTTCGACGCCGAGGGTTGGATCGAACTCCCGCCAGGAGCCACAGCGCCACCCAAGCGTGCCGGAAGTTGGTCGGCGGTTTACCTTGCCGAACAAAGACTGTGGCAAGATCCTTGCAATGAAAAGAGGTATACGAATTTCTTTGGTTACATTGACTTTGCCGACAATCGTACCAATCCGTTTGAGGTAACTGGAGGCGGTTCACTCGAGTCGTTTGGGTATATCTCCAGCCGACCAAGCGACCGAATGGGGATCGCCTGCTTCTACAATGGATTGGGAGAACTTTCAGATCTGTTGAGTGTGATTGAACCGGCCGGCGACGTTTACGGCGGTGAAGTCTACTACAACGCCGAAATCAATCCCTGGTTTCATATGACATTTGATTTGCAGGTGATCGAACCGACGTTCAAATCTCGCGACACGGCGATCGTGGCGGGCTTACGAGCCAAGCTGGAGTTTTAGAGGGTTTTTCCTGGGCCACTTGGTTCCTTCAGGCACCTCAGTCCTCGAAGAAGAAGTTCTCCTCACCAAGAGCTGGCCGCAACTGATCAAACCAAGTTGCCTCGGGGTCGTACTTGGCAAAGAAGGGGCGCTGAACCCAATCTGGATTGCGCGCCTGGACTAAACGCAGAACGAAGGCTTTTTCGCCAGCAATTTCGGTCACGCCCTGGATTTCGACTTTGCCAGGCCCCGCACTCATAACTGGCCCTCGCGCGGTGCGGGCCAAACCAGAAACCTGCTCGGTCGCGCCTCGATAGATCTTCCAGGCGCTCTCGAGCGGAAGCTCAAAGTAGCGCCGAGCCCCTGTGTCACGCTCGACGAACATATAGTACGGCACCATCCCCATATTTACCTGTACTCGCCACATTGAGGCCCAAATGTCAGCGTCGTCGTTGATGTGCCGCAGGACCGGCGCTTGAGTGCGGATCACAGCGCCCGTGTCCAGGATGCGGCGCACCGCTTCACGCACTACATGGCCCTCCAATTCACGACCGTGCTCAATATGGGCCATTACGGCGACGTGCTTTCCTGCGCGAGTCAGGTCGGAAAACAGCCGCAGCATTGCGTCTGCGTCCGTATCCGTAACGAAACGGTAGGGCCAAAACGATAACGACTTCGTGCCGATGCGGATCGTACGCAGGTGTTCGAACTCAGGAGAAGTTAGCGGACGAAGATACTCCTCCAGGCGGGATGTCTTCATGACCATAGGGTCACCTCCCGTTACGAGCAGGTCAGTAATTTCAGGATGGCTCCACAGGTATTCGTGTAATGTGGCCGTTTCGCGAGTGGAGATAAGCAGCTCCTTGTTCCCGACGAACTGGGCCCATCGGAAACAAAATGTGCAATACGAATGGCACGTTTGGCCTTGGCTAGGGAAGAACAGCAAGGTCTCACGGTACTTGTGCTGGGCTCCGCTGAGGTACTCGTTTCCGACTCGCGGAACATTGACCGTTGTCTGTCCCGCAGGGTGTGGGTTGAGCACGCACTGAATCTCTTGTGCGGCTCGCTGAACCGTGGCCTTGTCGGCATTCGACCGCAATAGGTCCGCGATTTTGGAAAATTGATCGGGAGCGAGCATCTCGGGCTGAGGAAAGACCAGCCGGAACATCGGGTCGTCAGGGACGTCATCCCATGCAACTAAGTGATCGACTACATATTGGTTGACTCGAAAGGGCAACACCTGAGCAACAACTCGGATCGCGAAACGTTGCTCTTCAGAGAGGAGTCGCAGTTGCCGGATCTCTTCAAAGTCATGCTGGGTATAAAAGCGAATCGCTAAACGTGCGATCGGGACCGAAGAATCGCTGGCTTTGTTCTGGAATCGCAAAACTATCTCTCATGTGGTCAGATGAATTGTTCCCAAGGCACGGCTAGCCAATGTTGGCGCTAACTCGTTGTACTCTCTGAGTCATTGTCATAGATTGTTATTGTAAATGCCACTGGACTTCGGTCGCGGCAAAAGCACTGGACTGAGCTTGCCGACGGTAATGTCGACATCAATGTCAATCCGACCTAGAATCGTCGGATGCTCAACAAGTTCAAACATCAGCCCGCGTCGGTGACGGACAGGCGTTTCCTGGATTTCTAGAACGAACAAGATACAATGCCAACGATTATGAACGGACCTGTAGCGGTTGTCTTGGGGCTTCGAGAAAACGGACTCGGAGTGGTTCGGGCCTTGGGGCGTCAGGGCGTTCCCGTAATTGCAGTAGATGACTCAGTTGACCGCTGCTACACAAAGACCCGATACGCCCGCCGGGTCGCCTGCGAAGACTTCTACGGAACCGGCCTCATCGATCGGTTATGTGAGCTGGGCAAGAACCTGGGCGGAGATGCCGTGCTCATCCCGACCAATGACATGACCGTGGCGCTCGTATCACAGTCGCGGCGCAGGCTGGAAACGGCGTACCGACATTCTCTGCCTCCCGCCAGCATGGTTGACCTCCTTATGGACAAGGAAGCAACCCGCAAGTTTGCCGAAACTAACGGCTTTCTGATGCCTCGGAGCTTCGAGGTGACCACTGAGGAGGAACTGGAGTCGTATCTCCAAGAAATCGAGCCACCCTATATTCTGAAACCCCGTTCTCCGGGGGCCTTACGCTATGGGACGAAGAAGGTCGTCTTCACCAAATCAAAGGGTGAACTAAAGCAGGCCTTCAGAATGCTCTCGCAATTGGATGCCGGGGTCGTGCTACAAGAGTGGATACCGGGAGCTGATAAGAATCTGGTGTTCGCCCTGTACTACTTCGATAAGAATACCAATCCTCTGGGCTGTTTCACCGGTCGAAAAATCCGGCAGTACCCCCATTGTGGGACGGGATGTTCCGCGGAGCCGTGGAAGGATGATTTTGTCTCCGAGTCCGGGCTCAGGTTCTTTAGAGAAATCGGCTACACAGGTTTTGGGGCTATCGAGTTCAAGATCAGCGATCGCGATGGGAAACACTATCTTATTGAGCCGTCGATCGGTCGTCCCGAGCACTTTTTTTCCCTTGCCGAGGCCAACAACGTCAACCTTCTCTACCTCGGCTATCGACATATGGCCCAACTCTCGCTGCCAACACCAGATGCACCAAAGGCCTCGGTCCGATACTTCAACTTGAAGAACGACTTCAGAACTGCTCGCGCCTGCATCCGGGCGAACGACTTGACTGTTAAGGGTTGGCTGCGAAGTCTCCGCGGGCCTAAGCAGCATGCAGTCTTTGCGTGGGACGACTTGAACCCTTTCCTCTCGTGTTGTGCACAGGTTCTCGTTTGTCTTCCTAAAGGACTCGCTCGAACGATTGTACGTCTAGTGAATAAGTGCATAATACGAGTCGCGTCCCTCAGGTCAGGGAAACAGACCACGGAACCCGATCTGCGATTCCAATAAACTCACCGAATTGAAAGGACTAAAGAAGCATGTCAGACAAGAAAGATTTCAAGGCACCGGAAATGCCACAGCCCGCTGAACTTGGGGCACCGACTTACGGCGATATCCAGGGCAACTTTCTTCAAACGCACTACGACAGCGGCAAATACAGCTACAGAACTGAAGATAGCCTACTGGCTCCGCCGGAGCGACTCACAGCTCCTGTCACTGCGGAGAACCCGTTGGAGGTTGACTTCTTAGTCTCGATTCGCAGTCCCTACAGTGCGCTAATGGTTCACCGCTGTGCCTGGCTTAACTCAAACTTCAATTGCGAAGTGACACCTCGCATAGTTTTGCCAGAGGCTATCCGCCTACCGGGAATTTTTGGGGGCTCACACAAAGAACCCGGTCCAGATGACCCGGCACCCAATGGCTGGTATTTTTTGACGAACATTATGTGGGACGCCCTCCGCGTTGCGAAATACCAGGGCCTGGATTGGTACAAGAATGCCAATCCCGACCCTATCAAGATGGATGTCTGGCCACAATCTAGTCCTACGCATAATAAAATCTGGCCTCTGGATGAGCAGCCATATATTTTGTGGATGGTGCGACTTGCGTGTGCGGCCGAACTGGCAGGTAAAGCTACCGAATTCTCGTTGGAAATATGGCCGCTAATCTGGAGCGACAGTGGAGCGAACTGGCCGGCCATGGTCCCAGAGGCTTACGACAGGGTTGGCACTGGTACGAGTTACGAGGATACGGTCAAGGACATACAGGCGAATCATGAGAAGTACGATGCCGTTTTTATGGCAAATGAGAAAAAACAAACTGACGCAGGGCACGGAGGCATACCCGTCATGGTGTTCCGTAACGAACCGTACTATGGACAGGATCGATTCGACCATTTGTTTTTCCGTCTGATAGAAAACGGGCTGACGCGACGCGACAAACCGATTGCTCCGTTCGTAGATGAGCCTCTACGTATCCTGGACTACGACAAAGAACGTGAAATTATATTCGGGAAGTAAGAATTTTCGCATTTGGTACTCCATTGGGATCATGCCCGCGGCAAGAGGGGCTGACGATGAAGCCCTCTTGCCGCCGTTTGTGAACAAGCCACTGCGCAGGCCCTCGGAGTAGTGGACCCGAACATTTGGGAGCCTATTACGGACACCCAACTTCGGACTGTAAATGCGAGCACTGCATGCCCCCGGTTGGCACGGACAGTCGGCCTTGGCCTGCGGGACTGCGAGTGAGCATGGACCTCTAGGTCTTCTTTTTTTTCAAGGCTATTTGGTCGGTCTCTTCAGATCCCTTGGCTGTCGCGGGAAATATTCTGGGGCAAGTATCTAAGTTCTCGAAACTCCCCTTAAACTTGCCTTATGTTCCCCAGTCTAGTGGGATTTGAAGGATACAATCCGGAATCCCTCCCCCCCCCCATCTGGCGAACCTTT
>Ga0315336_1004372_pt1 | contig 16898 bp, 10 predicted proteins | sample ASW5metaG_FD_204512 | JGI IMG/M metagenome (GOLD analysis project Ga0315336, IMG submission 204512) | Ammonia-oxidizing marine archaeal communities from Monterey Bay, California, United States - ASW #5 | ecosystem: Environmental > Aquatic > Marine > Intertidal zone | place: USA: California...
GGGTTCTGTGTTGGGTTCTGTGTTGGGTTCTGTGTTGGGTTCTGTGTTGGGTTCTGTGTTGGGTTCTGTGTTGGGTTCTGTGTTGGGTTCTGCATCGCTATTGCCATCGTAGCGATCGCTTTGGTCGCCGTCTTCACTCTTTGAGAATCCCTTGATGATGTCACCGAGCAGAGCTTCATCACCGGCGCCATCATCGTCGAGGCCGAACTCGTCGATCTCAAACGGGAGGGTTTGGCCGCCAGTACTGGGATTGATTTCACCCAAATCGGATAGTGATGGCGGCTCGGATTTTGCCAACCAATCGATAGTTTTAAGCGTTCGCTTTTGTTCAAGGGCCTCGGCTCGTTTTTTGGCCAGTTCGGAAAAGCCACCCCCGACGGCGAGGTAGTATTGCCGGGCAACATCGGTGTCGTTACGCATTTCGTAAATGCGGCCCAGACCAAAATTTGCCCGGTGCTTGACCACCGGATCATCGCTGGAATTGAGCAGGCTCTGATAGGCGTTTTCGGCTTTTTGCAGGCTTTCGTCGGCTGCATTGCGGAACTGAATGAAGAGTCGCGTTGCCCGAAAAAGTTGTCCATCGGCCCAGGTGATGTTCGCCCAGTTTGCCATCGAAGCCCCGGCGTTTTCTTCGGCAGCCTGTTTGAGAGTATCAAGGTCGACTTGCGGTTGTTCGATTGCCACGTTGTAGGTGTTCCAGGCTTCGCTCTGTCGAGCGGCCCTGGACTTTTGCAAGTAGGAGAAAAGTGCGAGCAGCCCCACGACCACAATCACCGCTATCAACAGTGTGGTTGAGTAAGGTCGGACCCGTTCAATGAACTTGGTGAGATACCCGGCCAGGGTGTTGCTTTCCAGGTCGTGACGACGTTCCGTTTTCATAGTGGATCGATCCAGTGCGATGACTGGCCATGGGATGCGACGTGATTCCGTACGAACAGCACGTCTCGTCGGGGTATGTTGCCTGCGGGGGGTGGTGGCCCCACCCTCCACAAGTGTAGGCCTGTGCACCGTTTAACGTCAAGGGTGAGTTACTCCTGGTAGATTGGAACGGACCGTGGCAAAATGTCCCGCTTGCCATGTCTGACCTCAACCCTCCACAAGATGATGCGGTTCACACGCCCAAAGGTCCGCTCCTGGTGCTTGCTGGGGCGGGTACTGGCAAGACCCGCGTGGTCACCTATCGCGTGGCAGAGTTGATTCGCAACGGGACGGCTCCCGAGCGAATTCTGGCCGTAACGTTCACCAAGAAGGCAGCGGCCGAAATGCGGGAACGTACGGCCAAACTCTTGTCCCGCGGCAGGCGGCGACCCGCACCAGATAAGCGTCCCGAAATCTCCACGTTCCACTCGCTTTGCGTGCGCATTTTGCGCCGTCACATTAGCCGGTTGGGGTATCCCGATTCATTTACCATTTGTGACCGCGGCGAGCAGGAAAGTGTTGCCAGGGCGGCGTTGCGGGCGTTGAAAACCCCAACCGACTCGCTCCGACCGGGAGACCTGATTGCCATCATGGGCCGTTGGAAAATGAGGTCGATACGGCCCCAGCAAGCGATTGGTCTGGCCGAGACCGATCGCGAGCACGTGGCGGCTATTGCCTATCGGCGTTACCAGGACAGCTTGAAATCCATTGGCTCGGTCGACTTCGATGACTTGTTGTTGTTGACCGAGGAAGTCTTCGCGAGATGGCCGAGTGTCCGTCGTGAAGAAGCAGCCCGTTTCGACCATGTGTTGATCGACGAGTATCAGGATACCAACCAAAGCCAGTATCAGATTGTGCGTGGTTTGGCGATGGGGCATCGCAACCTGTGTGTGGTTGGCGATGATGACCAATCGATCTATGCCTGGCGGGGAGCCGACGTGACGCATATTTTGCGGTTTCAACATGACTGGCCCGATGCCAAGATCGTTCGGCTCGTTGAAAATTACCGTTCCACGGCGGCCATTTTGCACTTTGCCAACACACTGATTGGGTTCAATCGGAAACGGCATGAAAAACAACTCGTGGCAGTCCGCCCGGGTGGTGAGCGGCCACGAATCATGCAATGCAACCATGAAACGGAAGAGGCCCAACAGGTGGTTGCTGATATCAAGGCCCGCTTGAGGGAGACCAAAACCGAGCCAGAAGATATCGCGATCCTGTTTCGAACGAATGAGCAACCGCGGGCCTTTGAAGCGGAACTCAGGCAGGCCGACGTCCCGTATGTCTTGGTTGGGGGAATGTCGTTTTTTGATCGCCGCGAGGTCCGCGACATTTTTGCCTATTTGCGAGTCATTCAGAACCCGCTTGACGAACCTTCGCTACGCCGCATTCTCAATCAGCCACCGCGGGGAATTAGTGATGCTGCCCGAAAAAAACTTGTCGATGGTGCCATCGCCGAGGCGAAACCGTTCTGGGATTTCCTGCCGGCAGCAGGTTCGGTGGATGGCATCAGTACCAAGGCGGCTGAGGCGGTCACCAGGTTTTACCAAACCATTGTCGAGTTGCGCCGCCGCAGCAACGAGTGCCCGGTCCACGTGCTCATCTCTGAGGTGATTGAGCGGATCGGATATCGCGACGAACTTGTGCGACAATATCCCAATCCCGACGAACGGGATTCACGACTGGCAGCGGTGGAAGAAATCGTCAACGCGGCGGCCAACTGGCAAGCAAACCGCGGTGGGGCAGGGCAGCAGCGGCGGGCTCGAACCTCAAAAGCATCCGCGGGAACTTCTCCCCTCAGTACGTTCCTCGACGACATCATCCTATCGCAACAGGAAGATACCGATGACAAGGATGCTCAGCTTTCCCGTAATGCCGTTGCCTTGATGACGCTCCACAGCGCCAAGGGCCTGGAATTTCCGCAGGTGTATCTGGTTGGCATGGAGGAGGGAATCCTGCCACACAAACGGGCCTTGGAAGACGATGGCGAAGCGGTCGACGAGGAGCGGAGACTTTGTTACGTGGGGGTCACTCGAGCCCAGACACGGCTCACCATGACGCTGGCGCTGACGCGACGGAAATGGGGTAAGCCGCGCGAGTCGATGCCGAGCCGGTTTCTCTTTGAAATGACCGGCCAGGCCGACAACCCGCGTTCACCTGGTTGCAAGACCACCTCCAAGTCGCAGCGGAGGCGTCAGTCGGCTGGCGGGTAAACGGCTTCCCTGGCAAACAGCATCTGCAGGGTGGGTAATTGCTCTTCTCCACACCCCAAGTTCGCGGCGTTTGTCTGCTAGCAACGACAGAATGCTGAAGTTGGTGGAATCGATGCTGCACGATAAACTGTCGGGTCCGTTCCCGTGTTTCTGTTCGGCCGCTTGTGCCAAACCCACCTGCGCGGGCCGAACATTGTCCCACGCAAGGAGGCGTTGATGGCTCAGACTCCCCTACGTCTGGTGCATGCCAGCGATTTGCACCTGGAGCGACCCCCGTTCGGATTGAACAAAGTCCCTCCGGCACTGCGGGACGTTTTTGTCGAAGCCCCTTACCAGGCGGCTGAGCAGGTTTTTGAAACAGCACTCTCGGAAGGAGCCGACGCGCTGATCCTGGCGGGCGATGTCGTTGACGTTGCCCGTGCCGGACCGCCGTCCATTGTATTCCTGATCGAGCAGTTTTCCCGCCTCGCCGACCGTGGTATTCCGGTCTTTTGGGCAGGCGGCTCGATCGATCCTCCCCATAGCTGGCCTCCGAGCGCCACGTTACCCGAAAACGTTCACCTGTTTCCGGTTGGCCACGTCGAAGACTTTGAACTTCGGCGCAAGGGTCGTGTTGTTGCGCGGGTGCAGGGGACGAGTGCGGGGCAATCGCGTGTTGCCGAAGCGGCCCAATTCCATCGTGATCCAAAGGGATTATTTACCGTTGGGGTGGCCTATGGCACCGATGCTTTGCCGGGCCGCGAAGGGGATCGAGTCCACTACATGGCTCTTGGCGGCAGACACCAGCGGGGCACCGTCGACTGCGAGCCGGGAACTGCACACTACTCGGGAACGCCTCAGGGGCGGGGGCCCCGTGAGATCGGGCCCCACGGTTGCACACTGGTTCAGATCGATGAAACCGGGCACACCAAAAATCAATTTATTGCCACCGACACGGTTCGTTGGCTTGAAGAAACGGTGGAGATTACGGCTTCGACCCGCAGCGAAGAACTCGAAAAACGTCTGGAAGCGAGTCTTGAAAAGCTCCAGGCCAGGCATCGCGGGGTCGAACTGTTGATTTGCTGGCGTGTTTGCGGGGTGGGTCCTCTGGTACACCGCTTACGAGCTGGTGGGTTAGCCGATGAAATTGTCGAACGCTTGCGACGCACCTACGGCGAGCGGTCCCCTGCTGCTTACACCGCAACGATCCAGAGCGATTCGCCGCTGAGTGTACCTGCCGAATGGCACGACGAACAAACGGTTGTCGGCGATTTGTTGCGGGAATTTGACCAGTTTGAAAAGGACGAGTCTTTGTCTCTCGAACTGGCCCGCTTCCTGCCGGCAGGAATGGAAAGCGATCCCCTGGCTGAAATTGCCAAAGTCAGTTCGCGTGACATGCGGAATTGCCTCCTGCAGTCGGCCCTCAAACTCGGCGTCGACTTGATTGATATTCCGGTGGACGAAGCCCTCGACCAGCAGGCCGAAGAAGCCGCCTAATATCCCGGACGCTGCTGCCAACCTGTTGTCACAACAAACGCCCACCGCTTGCCAACCCTGGAAACGACCATGCGTATTACTGACCTTCATATTGATGGCTTTGGTGTCTGGCACGACCTGACACTTCGCAGATTATCGCCCGGGATGACCGCCTTTTACGGCCCCAACGAAGCGGGTAAGACCACCCTCCTGCAGTTTTTGCGGTCGGTGTTGTATGGGATTTCCGCAGAGCGGCGCAAGCAGTACCTCCCCCCCTTGGCGGGCGGGCTTCCAGGCGGATGGCTCAAGGTGGACGGTGAGTCGGGTGAGGTCAAGATTCAGCGGATTGCTGACCGGGGGCCGAACGATGTGGGAAAGGTGACCATTTTCACCCCGGACGGTACCGAGCACGGCGATCGGCAACTTCTCGAGGCGCTCGAGCACGTTGACGAGCTAACGTACAACAACGTCTTTGCAGTCGGGTTGCGCGAGATCCAAGAGTTGGGGACCTTGAGCGGAACGGCTGCAGCGCAGTGGCTTTACCGGCTTGCGTCGGGTGTGGATCGTGTTTCCCTGTACGACGTGATTCATCTTTTGCGAGGGTCTTTGACGCGATTGCTTAACGTGCCGGATACGAAATCGACGGTTCGGGAATTGGTGGGGCACCGCGAAGTGTTGCAGGGGGAACTCCATGAATTGATCGAGAAAGGGCGGCGCTGGACCCAGTCGGCGGTCAAGCTGCGCGAGTTGGCAGACGAGATTCAATCGCTGCAAGACGAGTCGAAACACCTTGGCAAGCAGGGTCGCCATCTGGAGACGGCTATCAACCTCAAGCCACTTTGGATTCAACGAGAGCAATTGGACGAACAGATTGCCTCGTACGATCATCTGGTACCACTTCCCGATTCCGCCATTGCCGAACTTGAAGAATTGAACGAGCGCATCGCCGGGCACCAACGAGAACGCGACGTTTGCAAGGCACAGCGGAAGCAACTTCGCGACGAGGTCGAATCGCTCAATATCAACCAAATTCTCGAGATGAACACTTCCCGACTCACGGGGCTCGAAGAGCAGCAAGAATGGATCGAGGGACTTGAGCGGCAAATGGGAGAACTGGACGAAGAAATCGCCGCACTGGATAACCGATATGAAGCTGATCACACCCGACTGGCAGACCGCTGGCTGGGGGACGGTGTTCACGTGGAGCCTGTCGCGCCCGACTTGCTGGACCAACTACAGCCCCAGGCACGGGCGATCGAGTCGGCCGAAACACTTGTCGAGCGGGCTGAGGCCGAGTTGGCTGCGCGGCATCATAGCGAACGCAACTACGGTGACCAGTTGACGGCGGCTGCAGCCAACAGCGACAAAAGGGGCTTGCCTGGCGATATCGAGGCGACCACCAATCTGGTGGCCACTTTGCGTAACCGACTTGAGGTCGAGCAGCGCGTTGAGCGGGCCCGGCGCGAACTGCGCGACCTGCGGCAAAAGAATTATGAATTTTCCGAAAGGCAGCTTCTGTCACTCGACTGGTTTTCATTTCTGTTGGTCGCCTTCGTCGTCAGTTGTGTCCTGGTTGGTTCGCGTTTGATTGGGTGGCTTCCGGCGGGCTCGATTCTTCACGCGTTGGCTGGCTGGGTCGGGCCGTTGGGAATTGTCGGTTGCATCGCCGCCGTTGTGGGAAAGTTCGTTCGTGAGTGGATGGCAGGGGATCGACTCGATGCCTGGGAGCTGGAACGGGAGCACGCAGAAGACGGACTCAAGCAAGCCCAGGAAGAACAGAAAAAGCTGGCTGAGGAGACTCCGCTTGCTGATGGGGCCGCAGCACTGAAGCTGGAGCAGGCAGAACACCATTTGAGCGAACTCGAAAAGACCCTGCCCGTGGAAAATGAACGTCGTGTTGCCCAGCAAGAAATCGCCACGGCCGAGTCGCGGCTTGAGCAAGCCCGTAAAAAACATGAGGTTGCCCTGGGCAACTGGCAAAACAAAGTGCGGTCTCTGGGGCTGGCCGAGACGGTCAAGCCGGTGGACATCGATGGGATTGCCCGCTTCTCACGGCAGTTGGAAGACCTTCAAGAGCGGAGAGCCGGTCGTCGTGAAGAGTGTGACCGCCGCCGTCGTGAGTTCGAGTCCGTTGTCAAGCGGGTTCACAACCTGGCCATCGAGACGAACCTTCTCGAGGAAGAGATGTCGCCCCTGGAGCAACTGGCCCACATGCTGGAAGTCCATCGGCACCAACAAGTGCAGCTCAAGCACCGCGATGAATTGAAAACAAGAGCCGGGGAACTCAAAGCGGAGGAAGCACGGCACGCCCGGGTGGTCGTGGGACTGACACGCCGTCGCGAGGCAATGTTCGAGCAGTGGAGTGTGGAAGATGAGCCGGCGTTGCGTCAATTGGCCGACGAACATGCCAAGTGCGACAAGCTCCGTGAAAAACGCAAAGGTGTCTGTCGAGAAATCGTTGCTGCGATCGGGCGGCGGGGCTCGGAAAAAGACTTTGCCGCTGCCCTGGCCCCGGAAAAGATCGAGTCCTTGCAACAAGAGCTCGAAGCAATTGCAGCCCGCGACGAGCAGATCGACGTCGAACTTAAAGGGCTCTTGGAACACAGAGGTCAACTTGTAGAACAGCAACGTTGCCGCGCCGAAGATCGCTCCCTCGCACATAAACAGCTGGAGATCGACGAAATAGATCAACAGATTTCCAGTGCCCGGAAAGCGTGGCGCCAGCGAGCGGTCGTTTACTGCATGCTGGAGAGGATTCGGGAAGAATACGAAAAGAACAGGCAACCCGAAACCCTACTGGAAGCCTCCGGTTACCTGCGAAAGCTTACCGCTGGGCGTTACACGCGTGTTTGGACCCCGCTGGCCATGGATGTCCTGTTTGTAGAAACCGCTGACCACGAGTCGCTGCCTGTCGAAGTGCTCAGTACCGGTACACGCGAGCAATTGTTTGTAAGTCTGAGGATGGCCATGGTGGCAATGTACGGACGGCGCGGTATTCAGCTACCCATGGTTCTGGATGATGTCCTTGTGAACTTTGACGCCGAACGCACCAGGATCGCTGTGCAGGTTCTGCACGATTTTTCCATGGACGGACACCAGCTATTGTTTTTTACATGCCACAAACATGTGTGGCGGATGTTCCAGGAGATCAAAGCCGATGCGCGTCACTTGCCAGATCGGTTCGAAACCCTCACCTCGGTAGAACCTGTCGAAGCCGGGGCGATTCAATCCCAGAGCCCCGATCCGGTACCCTGGGAAGAAGAAGAGGAAGTGGTGGAGATCGGCGAGCCGCAAACTGAGCTTGATCTCCCGCACAAACAACGGCGGAAAATCAGGCGAATTGAAGTCGTCGAATCCACCGAGCCGCTGCCCGATCATTTGGACGACGAAACGCTCGACCTTGAGCCCCCCCCCGTTACGGAGTTCGAATACGAATTCGAAGATCCAGATCAAGAAGAGCGTCAGCCGACCGAAGTGGAGTATACATGGGGCAGTCGGCCGGGTACCGCGTCGATTGCTTCCCATCCGACACCGCTGGACGATCATTCTGCCGCACCAAACGCCGGTCCAATCGTCGAGTCACTCGTAGGCGTTGGCTCATCGGCGGTCGGGGAGCAGAAGCGGGTGGGCCCCGATTCAGGCCGCTAAGGTGGTCGAGTTGATCTGTAGAGCACACCGAAGCGGTTCTCGGGCCGATCGGCGCACCAGGCTGGTTTTGCCCAACGGGATTCCGATCACTTGCGGGGGGTGCAACGTGCGCGGCCTGGATTGCTCGTGGAGGCCTGTCTCGATGTCCACTGGCGAGGTCAATCAGCCTTGACTCTTCTCGGTTCGCCCCAATGACCGTGTCCCCCGGCGAATTGCCGACAGGTATTTGTACCGTACATCAAGGTAACTGAAGCCCAAAAAGAGATTGGCCCCCAGCGACCCCATCAGGCCGATGCCCGTCATGACCAGCGGGATCCAGTTTTGTTGTGGGAGCAGGGTTGGCGGTCCGGCGGGACTCAAGCCTGCCGGTTGAATCATTGGGGCATTCTGGTATTGGCCCGGATTGAGGGTGGGTGGAAGTGTTGGTTGCCCGTTCCCATAATTCCGTACAGCATTGTTGAAACCAACCAACGGAGGTGCGTTGTTCAGCGCCGGAACAGAAGGTGCTTGCCCCGCGATCAAACTGCCGGGTCGTGGTTGGCTCGGTTGGTTTGGCCAGGGTAAAGCCGTCGGTGCATTGGGGATTAGGTTGTTGGTTGCTGCGCCGTTGGGATATTCGCTGCGAGCGGTCGCAGGCCAGCGGTTACCGTCCGTGGAGGGATTACCGCCAGCGACCAGTTCGTTTTGCTGATCGACGGGAGTGACGTTCACCAGCCCGGCAGGGGCCAACTGTGGAGCCGTAGAGGGTGCGGCCGCTGGCAGGGTGGGGACGGTGCGACGCTGGCCTGCTTGACCGATATTGCCTGGCTGTCCGTTGGTCGTGAGCGCAGCTCCGCCAGCGCCCATGTTCCATTCCGTGGTAGCCATTCGAGAGTTGGTTGCCGGGCGCCGATTTACAAACGGGTTAAAGCCCGCGTCGCCCAGACCACTGGTGGAGAGAGTTGGCTGGGTGTGCAACGTGGGGATGGCGGGCTGTCCGGCGGCAATGGCAGGTGAGGTCGCTAATGGCTGCCCGGCGGCTATTGCCTGGGGAGTTTGCGGAGGGTACGGAGGAGGATTCACCAATCGTTCGGTAGTTTTGGTTACGGCTGCGCCTGCGCTACGGAGTTGCTTGCTGGTATCTCCGATGAAGTCGGCGGTGACCTGTTGAACTGTTTTGAGGGGGCCGGGCGATGAAGTACTAAACGTTCGATCGTATGCCCGCTCTAACTTGTGACCCGTTTCTCGAGCGGCATTGTTCACTGCATTGCCCAGGCCTGACCCTCTACTTGGGACTTGTTGTCCTGCAGTTGGCATTGCCGGTTGCAAAGTAGACGGTCCGGTGGCCGGATTCACTGGCGGCATAGCGGCGCTGGGGATCGTCCCGGTGGCGGTATCATATCGATCGGCGGGGGCGGTGTTCCCGCTCCAGCCTCCGGTGAGTTGCTGATACGTTGTTTGCTGAAGCGGCGCCTGCTGAACGGGCTTTACGGGTACCAGGTCCGGTTCGTGAGGGGGAGTCTCCGCAGTCACGGTGGGACGATAAACGATGGCAAATACGACGAAGACCAGGGAAAACTTGAAGGGATGCATCTTGACGATTCCATTCGAAAAAAGTTCGACGTGGGAAGGTGCAAAGTCAGTCTCGCGCCCACCGCCCGTTGAGGACCAAGCGCAACGCCAGCATTCTATCGCTGTGGTGACGATCTACCTAGAGAAATCGTAGATTGCCCTTGCCAGTTGGTAGCGTGAGGCAAGGGTGCGATGTAACGGTCTTGCCGTGGCCTCCCCCAGCGGCGCATACTGCCCCCCGGCGGTGTGCGTGTTGCTAGCTTCTCTGGGGACTAGCTTTCCATGGTATTCTGTAGGTAAGGCAGTCGAGCGTTCCTGGTATTTTTGGGCGTTTTTATGATTTCGGTCATCATACCCGTTTACGATGAGGCAGAGAGCATCGAGGAGCTTCATTGTCAGCTCGCGGAGCTTGCTTCGTCGCTTGAGGATACGTTGGAAATCATCTTTGTGGATGATGGCTCGCGAGATGGGAGCTGGCCGCTGATTTCTCAACTGGCGGCCCGGGATTCCCGGGTGCTCGGCATTCGCTTGCGGCGGAATTTTGGCAAGGCGGCCGCCCTGGCCGCTGGTTTTAATGCCGCCCGGGGAGAACAGATCGTTACGCTCGATGGCGATTTGCAGGATGATCCGGCAGAAGTCCCCAAGTTGCTGGCCCAACTGGGGCAGGATTGTGATGTGGCTTGTGGTTGGAAGCAACCGCGCCATGATCCTTGGCACAAGGTGATTCCTTCCTGGATATTCAACAGGTTGGTTGGATGGCTGACGGGTGTTTGGCTCCACGACCACAATTGCGGGCTGAAGGCTTTTCGGCGAGATGTGGTTCATGAAATCCGTCTCTACGGCGAATTGCATCGCTTTATTCCGGTTCTCGCCGCGTCACGTGGATTTCGTGTTGCCGAGGTCGTGATTAACCACCGACCGCGGAAACATGGGAAATCGAAATATGGCGTGGGGCGTTTTACCAAGGGATTCCTCGACTTGCTGTCGGTCAAATTCATTACCGGTTACGGGGACCGTCCCCAGCATCTCCTTGGTACCGTGGGTCTCCTGTCGTTTGTCTTGGGGGGGCTAGGTATGCTCAGCCTGGCAGTGCGATGGTGTGGCAGTCGTCTGATCGATGGGTTGCAGCCTGTGCACTTACACCAAACTGCAGCCCTTTATTATTCACTGGCGTTATGTATTGTAGGGGCCCAGTTTCTATCGGTCGGGTTGCTCGGCGAATTGATTACTGCATTCCTCGCACGAGATATGGATACGTATTCTATCGCCGAACATACCGAGCCTGCGGCTGATTCCAAGGCGGACCATGCCGGCTCACGGACCAAGACGCAATAGCAGCGGTCATTTTCATGACGACTCACGACAAGACCGGACGCGAAAAACTTCGCTGGAGTGTCTACGTGTTGTTGATTGCCGTGGCGATTGGCAACCTGTCGGGTCGTTTGCTGTCGGTCAACTCGGTCGATCGCTCTCGCCTGGAGGCCTATCGCATTGCGCAGCGGTTAAAAGAAGATCGTGCCCGATTCGAGGCAACAGGTTTGGCCGGCTCACAGTTGGAGCAGCGGTTGGCCAAACGCAAGGCCGAACTCGAGGAAAAGCTGAAAATCCAGCGGCCTTTTCTGAGCAGCAATGACCGGAGTCGTTGGTTGACGGTTCGGGCCCTGGTGGAAAAAGGGACTTATGAAATCGACGATTTCATTGGCCTGCCGAACTGGGACTCGATCGACAAAGTCCAGCATCGTGGCCGCGACGGTCAGTTACACCTGTATTCCAGCAAGCCACCCCTCCAGTCAACGTTGCTGGCTGCTCCGTATTGGCTTATCCATCGCCTGACGGGGGCCACGCTGGGGACGCATCCTTATGAGATCGGGCGGTTTTTACTGCTGTGCGTTAACATCGTGCCGTTGGTGTGCATGGTTGTGCTGGTCGCCCGACTGGCGGAGCGATTCGGCCAGACCGACTGGGGGCGAATTTTTGTGGTTGCAGTTGCCACGCTGGGAACCTTTCTGTCGACTTTTGCGACGGTTCTTAACAACCACATCGTGGCGGCTGTCTGTGCGACGGTGGCCCTCTATGCCGTCGTGCAGATCCGGTGTGCGGGGAAAGAGCACCTGGGATGGTTTGTCGTTGCTGGCCTGACGGCGGCCTTGACCGCAGCGACCGAATTACCCGCGCTGTCACTGTTGGTGTTGCTGGGGCTCTACCTTTTCATCAAGGCTCCCCGCGGAACTACTTATGGGTTCATACCCGCTGCGCTGCTGGTCGTTGTCGCTTTTTTTGCAACGAATTACGTGGCTCACAACAGTTTGCGTCCACCCTACGCGCATCGCAGTGCGACGGATTCGGAGGACAACTGGTACGAATACACCTATGAAGTGAATGGTAAACAGCGGCAGAGCTACTGGTTGGCACCGCAGGGAATCGACAAAGGGGAACCTTGTCGCGGAAGCTATGCACTGCATGTGCTTGTGGGGCATCACGGTATTTTTTCGCTCACACCGGTTTGGTTGTTGAGCATCGTCGGCGCCTGCTTGTGGCTGTGGCGGGGACCCGGGCAAATCAGGGAACTGACAATTCTGGTCGTCTTGTTGACGGTCATTTGCCTCGCCTTTTACATCGGCTTTCGCCCCCAGCAGGATCGCAACTACGGCGGTATGACCAGTGGTTTTCGGTGGATGTTTTGGTTTGCCCCGTTGTGGCTTTTGGTGATGCTGCCAGCTGCCGACGAGCTTGACAAATCCAACAGCGGAAAAGCTTTGGGCCTGGCACTGCTCGCTTTGTCGGTGATGGCGGCGACCTATCCGACCTGGAACCCCTGGACCCACCCCTGGATTTACCATTGGATGGGGTATTGGGGGTGGGCAGGATTGACTTAGCAATGCAAAGCAGTTTTGTGGGTTTGCGATGGCCTTCGGGAGGCGGGAAGAACTCCCCAAATTGAGTCAAAGTATCGACGATTCCAGGCGGAAGAACGATTTGGAGGATCATGGCCGCGGTTCCCAAAGTCGATAGTTTGGGTCATTGGAGCGGCTGACCGCAGGGTCATTGGAGCGGCTGACCGCAGGGTCATTGGAGCGGCTGACCGCAGTGGTGTCATCGCGGGTTGGTTGGGGGCGAAAAGGGAGTTGAAAATCGCGATTCCCGGCAAAAAATTTTGCCGTAGGGGACATGGTCGGTTGCCGGTTGAGAGTTGGTTTCGGCCCAACTCTGCCGGACGCCTGCTGGTTTGTCAGGTCCCGTTGCCAATCCCACCGAAACGAAGATAATGACAACGTTATGCTTTGCCCGATTTGCGATAAACAATTCGAAGCCGCCAGTCCGACTGCCGCTATGCCTTTTTGCAGTGAGCGTTGTCGAACCATTGATCTGTCCCGATGGTTAGACGAGAAGTATTCGTTGCCGATGGTTCCCGATCCGGAAGACGAGGAGCTACCACCTGAGGTGGTTGGTGATGCCGCGCCGCGGGCTGGCCAGTAACTGGGGCCAGGTCGATGACTTTGGTCTTCTGCAATGGGCGGTACGGATTTCCGCGAGGGGGATCCCAACGTTTCGGAAACTTGGCTGTGATACAACTATATCCGCAACGGTTCACAAACAAGACAGGTATCCATGCCCGATCAGCAAGGTAAACTTCGTGAGATCGCCTGGAACGAGATCTGCCCGTGGTTCATGCTTACGCGTTGTATCCGCATCGCGTTGTTTATTCGGGTGCTGATGTTAGGCACCGTGGGTCTGATTGTCGTGACTGCGGGTTGGCAATTGATTGCCTGGTTTTTCATCGGCATCGACGACGAGGTGCTTCACGAATGGCAGGACTCAGGTTGCCAGTGGGTTTGGCAAAACTCCACTGATTTCACGGTGTCGGCTGCCCAAACTCCAGACAGCGCCGGTGAGCTTTTTAAAACCGCAATGACGGGCTTGACTGAGGCCCCAATTGACCTCTGGAACCACCTGACGCGTCCTTTTGTCGACCTGTTCGACAACGATTTGACCTTACCCGGTTTTTTTTGCCTGCTTCTTTGCGGGGTTTGGGAAATCATTGTTTGGGCGCTGGTGGGTGGGGCGATCACCCGTATTGCAGCTTTGGCTTTGGCCCGGAATGAGGTTCCTGACTTGGGGCAAGTGATTCGTTTCGCCTGGGGATCTCTCCTCTCCTATAGCCTGGCTCCGCTGATGGTACTGGCGGCTGCGGCTTTGTTTGCAATCCAGTTGGTCGTTTTGGGCCTGGGGATGCAATTGGATTGGCTGGCATTTATCGCTGCCATTCTGTGGCCATTGGTGTTGGTCTACGGACTGTTCATGGCCTTGATTCTACTGGGCCTGCTGGTTGGCTGGCCGTTAATGTGGGCCACCATCAGCGTCGAGGGAACCGATGCCTTTGATGCGGTGAGTCGCTCTTACGCCTACACCTATCAACGGCCTTTACGACTCATTTGGTATGTTTTCTTTGCTGGCCTCATGGGCACATTGGGGATGTTCATGGTCAAAGCGTTTGCCCTGGCCACCATTGGCTTGGGGGATTGGGCAGTCAGTTTTGGCCTGGATCATGAGACGATGGCACAAGTGGTAGTTCAACGCGACTCTCCCATTGGCGATCAGGCGGCTGGCCCGGAGGGCTTGTTGCGAATGGCGCATCAAGTGATCGGGTTCTGGAAGAGCATGCTGACGGCCGTAGCAGCCGGCTACCAGGCAAGCTTCCTGTGGGTCTCTGCTGTTGGGATCTACCTGTTATTGCGCCGCGACATCGATGCCGCAGAGGTGGACGAGATCTTCGTTAACGACGACGAGCCCGACTTTGGTATGCCGTCGCTGGAAGGGGGTGAAATGGACATTCCTGAGGTCGCCGTTGATCGACCCGCCGAGGCCGGAGATACGACCTCGGGCGACTAGCATTGGCTGACCCCTTGGGTCTGACTGCCGTCAGCCGGCTTCGCCGGAGGAATGGTACTCCTCTAAAATCGCATCGGTTTGTGCACAGAACTCCCCACGACTCAGCACGCAATCGCAGCCTGCCGCACGAGCTGCCGAGAGCTTTGCCCGGTGAACGTGCGGACCGAAAGCGACAATTCGCGGTTGCGGTTCGAATGCGTGGATCTGCTTGACTACCAGATCTATGTCAAACCCGGTTGTGGCCAGATCGATGAGCACCAGTTTGACCGGTTCCGCTTCGGCGGCTGCCAGAAGTTGGGCCGCATCAGATACCACCTGTAAGTCGGCATTGCACCGCCGAACCGACCCGGAGATTTGGGATCCGACTAACAAATCACGACTGAGCAGGAGAATTCTCACGCCGAATTTGGCTTTCTTGAAGCAGGTCTCTGCGGTTGGCCAGCCCGCTACAAAGCAACTCGGCCGCGCAAACCGTCGTTGATTTGCAACGCGTCGTCGATGGGGACGACAAATATTTTTCCATCCCCGATGTGCCCTTCGGCACTGGTTCGGGCAACTTCTTCCAGGCAGGCAATGACAGCTTCGAGGTTGTCGTCGCTCACCGCAATTTCCAGGGCGACTTTGCGGAGCAGGTTCGTCTTGTATTCGTAGCCGCGGTAGATCTCTTTGTGTCCTCGCTGCCGGGCATAGCCCATGGCATCTGTGACCGTCATGCCATGAACGCCAATCCTTGCCAGTGCCTGCTGGATGGCGTCGAATTTGGTTGGTTGTACAACGGCGATGACAAGCTTCATGGAAGTGAGTCCATTTGCGTAAATTGGGGCTGGGCCCTTGGATCGGAGCAACCACCCAAAGTCTGGCAAAAGATCCTGCGGCTAACGGGTCCGGGCCACTTTCCCTGGGAACCTTCCCAGGGGAAGTGGTAAAAACCCAGGGGAAGTGGTAAAAAACAACGCGCTTCAGACTAACGTGCCGATGGCCTTAAACCAAGTGCTGAATGCAACAAGCGACTTCAGAGTGAGATCATCATCCTGGCGTCGAGCACTTTGGTGATTCGGGCCGAGGTTTCCAGCAGGTGTGCCTGGCTGTAGCCATCCAGCTTTACATCACTTGCCAGGATTTGGTCGATCTGGGTTTTGAGTCGCGTAATTTCCATAAATGAAACCGTCTGGCAGTCCTCGGGGGCCGCGGTACGGCCCAAAGTCAGTTTCGAGAGGTGGCGCAGGTAGGCCCGTTGCAGGTTTCGCCGCAGGCTGGAGATGGCGGGTTTGCGATTCGTGTATTCCACTTCGCCTTCTTCTTTGCCGAGCGATTCGGTTTCCGAAAAGATCGAGCTGGTCAGGCGCTGAAGCAGTTCAGCGGTTGTCAACGCATCTTCGTCTGCGGGAACTTTCAGTTCCGAGTCATGGAGCCGTGTGAGTGTAAGTGAGGATATGACCTGGCGGAGGATCATGTCCTGCCACATCAAAATAACCTCGTGGGTAGGGTAGTCTGCACGTTTCGGAAGATTGGTTCCCCAATGGGACCAATGGGATGCGGCAAGGTGGTTGTAGAGTTCTGGTGGGAAGTTGAAGGGGGAATCGCTAAAGACCTGTTCTTCAAGAAGCTGCAGGGCACCCCGTTGTTGATCGGCGGTCACGACTTTCAATGGCGGTGATGCGTTGTCATCACCTTTATGGCTGCGGCTCACGTGCAATCCACCGATGTAGCGGGCGGCCATGTGCATCGCTCGGCCATGCGTTGCCAACAGCACGCCAAACGCCCGACGGGTCCGTTCGTAGCCTTCCCCGTCGTCGGTCATTTCCTCGATGACGCCAGGCCACGCTTCGGCAACGAGTTGGGCTTGTTGTTGGGCATACGCGACGAGATTCTGGCCAAAATCGTAACGGGCAGTGTGTGGGTCTGGATCAATGCTGCGGGCGTCTTCATCAGTGCCGTAGGCGAGTTCCGGCTCACCGCTGCGCGAGGCGATTTTCTCCAACTCTTCAACTTCGGCTGCTGGCGATTTACCTTTGAGCGATTTGTAGCCGTACTCGATTGCCCAGTAGTCGTAGGGACCGATGGTGGTGGAAAAATAGTCGCCCTGCGTAACACCTTCGGGTACCAGGTTAACCGGGTTGTAATCCATGACCGAAGAAGAGAGTCCGGTCTCGCTCGTTTTGGTAACGTTATTCGTGTCGGCCAGCGAATAGAGAGTGCTTGCCTTGAAATTGTGCCGCAGGC
>Ga0315336_1004373_pt1 | contig 16896 bp, 14 predicted proteins | sample ASW5metaG_FD_204512 | JGI IMG/M metagenome (GOLD analysis project Ga0315336, IMG submission 204512) | Ammonia-oxidizing marine archaeal communities from Monterey Bay, California, United States - ASW #5 | ecosystem: Environmental > Aquatic > Marine > Intertidal zone | place: USA: California...
AAAAAGAACACTTCATACGTTTCAATGTTGGGGTTCCAGAGGCGCCACTCTCCGAAAAAGGCCCCGCGCACGAGCAGACTGGGACGGAGATCACCTTTCTGCCATCCTCAAAGACCTTCTCAATGAAGGAGTTTGATTTTGCTACCCTGGAACATAGGCTGCGTGAGCTCGCCTTTCTCAATTCCGGCGTTACGCTTGCGCTCGTCGATGCGCGAAGCGCAGATGAAAAACGAGTTGAGTTGTGCTTTGAGGGTGGCCTTACCGCCTTCGTCAGCTATCTCGATCAGTCGAAAACAGCGATTCACACACCGTTGATCGTGGTTAAGGGTCAACGAAAGGGCGCCGAGGTCGAGATCGCGCTCCAGTGGACGGATAGTTACCACGAGAACATGCTGTGCTTTACGAACAATATCCCCCAACGCGATGGTGGGACGCACCTTGCCGGTTTTCGTGGCGCACTCACGAGGACAATTAATGCCTATGCGCTGGAGAGCGGTATCCTGAAGAAAGAGCGTATCGCCCTTACTGGAGATGATGCGCGGGAAGGCTTGACCTGTGTGCTATCTGTCAAGGTGGCGGATCCGAAATTCTCCTCCCAGACCAAGGATAAGCTGGTTTCCTCCGAAGTCCGACCTGTCGTCGAAGGTGTGTTTGGCGAGGGGTTTTCTCAGTGGCTGGAGGAACACCCGAGCGAGGCTAAGAAAATCGTTGCCAAGATCGTCGAGGCGGCGGTCGCTCGCGAAGCGGCGCGCAAGGCACGTGAGCTTACCCGCCGAAAAGGCGTGTTAGATATTTCTTCCTTACCTGGGAAACTTTCCGACTGTCAGGAGCGCGATCCGGCGAAGAGCGAACTTTTCATAGTCGAAGGGGATTCGGCGGGCGGGTCTGCGAAACAGGCAAGAGACCGAGTGTGCCAGGCGATCTTGCCGTTGCGTGGCAAGATCCTAAACGTCGAACGAGCGCGGTTCGACCGTATGCTGAGCTCAGTTGAAATTGGCACACTGATTTCCGCGATCGGCACCGGCATTGGTAGCGATGATTTTAACATTGAAAAGACGCGTTATCACAAAATCATCATCATGACGGATGCAGATGTAGACGGAAGCCATATCCGAACGTTGCTGCTAACCTTTTTCTACCGGCAAATGCCGGAGATTATCGAACGCGGCTATCTCTACATTGCACAGCCGCCACTTTATCGCGTCCGCAAGGGTACTTCATCCCGCTATCTGAAGGACGACCACGAACTTGAGGATTACCTCGTCACTACAGGGATTGAGGGAGCAATCTTGACGTTAAGTGATGGTTCTGAACATTCAGACCAGGACCTGCATAACATTGTTGAAGAAGCCCGCGCCGTCAGTCAGCTCATTCAGCCTCTCTCCCGTCGAATTGGAAGTCGTGATGTGATCGAACAAGCGGCGATTCTAGGTGTGCTTAACCTCGATTTTGCAAGCGATATGGCCACTGCCAACGAGGCAGCCTCTTACATCGCTAAGCGGCTGGATGCCCTTGTCGACGAGACGGAACGTGGTTGGGAGGGTGAGGCACTGAGGCAGGGCGGCTATCGCTTTAATCGCACCTTGCGCGGCGTCTCGACGCGTCACGAGATCGGCGTTTCCCTAATCCAGAGCGCCGAAGCGCGCCGCCTCGACGAGCTCGCCTCAAGCCTTCAAGCGACGTGGGAACGCCATGCCACCATCCACCGTAAAGACGAAGCGAAGTTCATCACTGGCCCGGTTTCCCTAGTTGAAGTGGTTACTCAGGCTGGCCGCAAAGGCCTAGCTATCCAGCGTTACAAGGGGCTTGGCGAGATGAACCCTGACCAGCTATGGGAAACGACGTTAGATCCGAACGTTCGGACCCTGCTTCGGGTCAAGGTGAACCATGTAGACGAAGCGGGGAAAATCTTCTCGACCCTGATGGGAGACGTCGTTGAACCTCGCCGCGCCTTCATCCAGGAAAACGCGCTCAAGGTCATTAATCTCGACGTCTAAAAATGCAGTCTTCGGGCGTACCTTAATTTAAGTGGCGGCTCATCTCTTGGGAGATTTTCTCAACTGTTTCCCCGTGGCGGAAGTGATTAAGAAAACGCCCGTCCGGTCCCATGAAGAAAAGAATCGACGTGTGATCGGTGAGGTAGTCTTTATCTTCATTCGCTTTTGCGTAGTAGACGCGATAGGCTTTTGCAGCAGCTGCGGTCTGTTTAGGGGTGCCGGTCAAGCCTACAAAGCGCGGGTGAAAGTCTGAAATATAAAGGTCGATCTGTTCGACGGTGTCCCGTTCTGGGTCGACCGTTATGAAGATCGGCGTCACCAATTTTCCCTTCTCGCCAAGCCGCTCTACTGCTTCGCTCATCGTTTGAAGGGCAATAGGGCATACGTCTGGGCAGGAGGTGTATCCAAAATAGACCAACAAATATTGCCCCTTGAAATCGGCCTCCGTCCGCCTCACACCATTGTTGTCAATAAGCTCAAAGGGCCCACCGATTGGAATTATCTCTTCCTTATTTTCCTTCTTCGAAGCTGGCATGATCAGAAGAAGGGCGAACCCCAAGAGGATCGCAACAAGAAAAACCAGTGGCAACACGTAGTTGGGTTGGACTTTACTCACAGTGTGCCCTCCTTATCGGCCCGGTCGAGAATCGCCTCATACCAACTGAGGTCCGTATGCAAGCTGATCGTGACACCAACAACGAAAAGGGCTGGTGGCTGAATTCCGCTATTTATAGAATCTGCTCCACAGGTTGCAAGGGTCGTCTCGACTACCCGTTGGTTCGGCGTCGTCGCTCGGCTGATCAGAAGAGCCTTCTCGTTTGCTTTCCGCCCTGCCTTAATCAGACGCCGCGAGAGTGCCTCGAGATTACCGATTGGCATGTATATGATCAAAAGTGGAGATCCCTTCACTAGCCCCTCCCAGTCGACGTCACGCGGTAAATCCCCGTTGTCGGCATGGCCTGTAATGAAAGTGACGGCGGAATTCATGCCGCGATGGGTAGCAGGCACCCCAGCGTAAGCTAGTCCACCGATTGCTGCTGTGATGCCTGGGACTATTCGGAAAGGTACGCCTGCCTCGGCAAGGGCGAGCACCTCTTCACCTCCACGTCCGAAAACGAAAGGGTCGCCGCCCTTCAACCGAAGCACACGTTTTCCTGCTAGCGCGTGAGCAATCAAACTCTTTGAAATATCTGGCTGTTTCAAGGATGGTCGCCCACCCCGCTTTCCCGCGTATTCGAGTACTGCCTTAGGGTTTGCGAGCTTTAATATGTTTTCATTCACTAGCGCGTCATAGACGACGACGTCAGCAGAATCTAGTGCGTGAAGCGCTAACAGGGTAAGTAACCCCGGATCCCCCGGTCCGGCGCCAACCAACCACACCGAAGCTACCTCGAAGGTGGGCAACGTTAAAGGAAGCGAGTTCATGTGCAAAGATTACCCCGCGGCAAAGCCACCGAGAAGCTTGTTCTGAGCCGTTGCCTCCGGTTAGACGCAGGCCCTTCTCTGTTGTTTACCTGTTGAAGTACTTTAATAGATCGCTCCTGGAATGACCCTTAATCCTCGGTGAGCTCTTGAACGCGATCCAAGAGGAATTCTTCGAGCAGCGGATGGCCGAAGAGATGTTTCGTTACATAAAATTCAATTTTTGTGTTTATCACTGCCATGGCCTCCGTTTCGGCACGAAGTTTTTTCAAAAGCTTACCTGTGAAAAGGAAATAGGGAACTATAAGCACGCGTTTAGCTCCGGATTGTGCTGCCAGTTTTAAACCCTCTTTTATGGAAGGTTTGGAAATACCGCTGAAGGCGGCAAGCGCATAGCCAAGCCCAAGTTCAGTCTTAAGGCGCATCGCTATTTCCACAACTCTCTTTTCTACTTCTGCATTCCGGCTGCCGCGAGCAACAAACAGGAGAAACGTTGTCTCCCGCATTCCCAATTCGATCCCTTGTTCCGCTTCCCGGATACGATCCATTACAATTTCTAAAAGCTTTTCCTCGACTCCGAATGCTCGGCCGTAGCGAAGAGAAAGGTTTGGCGTTGCCGCTTTGAAAACCTGCAGCAGTGCTGGAATATCGTGAAGTACATGTGTGCCCTCGAAAAGCATCAACGGCAACACTGCGATCTCTTGAGCACCGCGTGCTCGAAGAGCTTCAAGGCCATCCCGAATGCTCGGCTCCGAAAATTCAAGAAACCCATGGCCGATTGTGTAAGTGGAAAGCTTAGCCCTTAACCGGCTCAGGAGGGCTTCAAATTCGAGAAGTGTTTCCGAATCACCACTGCCATGGCCACAGAGCAAAATGGCAAATTTTTTATTCATGCTTGCTAAAAGGCCTGAGCGCCTGTGGTGGTGTAAGCAGAACTATTGAATATATTCTGCGGCTTAAATGATTAAACGTTCGTCCAGTAACGTTCAAAAACGTAGCTAGGTCTATCTACAAAAAGTGGCTTTCCGACATTCAGTCCGGTCCCCTGAATTATCAAAGATGGGACACGGCTCGTCTTATTTTCCAAAGAGCACGGCACGAAGCGAGTTCGCATTTTCGTTTTGGACGCCGTTTTCTTGGATGATCTCACGCGTCGTTGTACCCTCACCGTAATAGCTCTCGTTCCAGGACTTACGCTCATAGATAATGCTTCCCTCTCCTGCTACGCCGCCGAAGAGTCCGATCGAGCGCGAAAAAACAATGATATCTGCACCAAAACTCGTCGTCGTAGCGCCTTCAATGCCGGCGCCGACCGGCCCTATCGCAATACTGGCGTCAGCGCCAAGCTTTACCGACGTATTCAGAATAGATTCAAGGCCGCTATCCGTCAGGATAACAAATAGCACTTCTGAATTTTCCGCGCCGATCTGCAAGCCCAAGCTAGCGCCACCGACTGTGTAAAAAGCGGGATAGCTCCATTCCTCTTCCATGCCCTTGCTGAGCAACACACCGCTTCCACCTTCTGCACCTAGGAAAAACCCAGCCTTAAACATGGAGGGCACGATCAGAATGGCCTTCGCCTTTTTAAGGTAGAAGGGAACTTGGGAAAAAACCTCGTCCGTAAGCAGGCGTTCCATCGTGTATTTTGCCGTGTCGATGAGCTCTTGCTCATCAGATATTGCCTTCGCAGAAAACGCATTTGCCATCATGAACGAGAGCACGAAAAGGAATATAAACGGCATTCGAATTCGTTTTGGCATTGGAGCGTCTCCTTAACTTAATTAAAAAAATTTCACAGAAATTTATCTTAGGCGGTTTCTAAGTGATCCGGTCGGACGTTTATAGAGCGCACATGCCAATTGTTGTTCCCCTCTTTTGTGCTCGATAAAGAGCGGTATTCAAGCCGCGTAAGTGAAAGGTTATCGACACGGAAGTACAAGGAACGGTCTGCGTTTAATCCAAGCGCATGTCCGATGGCAAGCCTAATGGGGCCGCCGTGGGAAATAGAGACGATGTCACGCCCAGCAAATTCTTTCGTCAGTCGCTCGATGCTGGGAATGACGCGCGCGTGCATTGCGAGAAAGCTTTCACCTTTGGGGGGGGTCACATCAACCGGTGTGAACCAAACGGGATGGCCACCGCTTACCTCGCGAATCTCCTTGTAAGTGAGCCCCTGCCATTCACCGAAGCAAAGCTCCTGTATTGTCTCATCAATTCGGACGAGTGAAGGCGTAAACCCTTGGGCTGAGAGGGCCTCTAACGTCTCGGTAGTACGTTTTAGTTTGTTACGAATTAGAATGGCGCCTTGTGGCAAGGTTCTCGCCAACGCTCGGAAAGGGACCGCATTACTTGTATCGACTGATACATCCAACGTGTTTCCGTAAACGCGGTTATCGTGATTGAGTGCCCTGGCGTGACGCACCCACCACCAACGCGTCGTTTGAGTCATGCTAAGATTCTTCAAAAAAATTAATATTTATCAATGAGTTAAAATTCAAGTCTAGCCTCACCCCTCTTCTTATACGGTAGTTTTTCTGATCCGCCAATTTTAGCGGTTCATTCCCTGATTTATAGAAGGAGATCGCATAATCACTCAGTGTGGAAGGCCATCAACTGAGGGAGAACCTTGCTGTCGCGCAATAACATCATCAAGCCATGTTCGACGGTAAAATCGATTGTCATAAGGCAAGCGAAGAAGCATGTTTGCCTTTAGGCAAAGGGCGACCTTCTTTGATGTTTGGCGGAAAGCTGGGTGCCAAATACTCAGCTAGATCAACTCGAATCCCTCAATATCGAGAATTGATCCCTCACGATTCGTAGCTAGCTTGACCTTAACCCGGGCACCGATCTCCCATTTCGAAGGTTCGCCGAGCCCGTCGTGTATTAGTACGGAGGTTGCACCATCCAACCGCACGGCGGCAGCAATACGTGGCGGGTTCAACACATTGCCGTCGATGTCGTAGTGACAGAGCGTGAAGGAGACAACCTTGCCCTCCGACTTTACGGGCTTGTGTTCCTTAAGCTCAGCGAAGCAGCTTTCGCAAAAAATTGAGGTAGGCACATAAACCTTGTCACATTTTTTGCAAGGCGAGCCTAAAATTTCACCCTTTTCCTTCAACGCCTCCAGAAACATTTGTCCGGCCAGGCCCACGGTATAAAGCGAGCCAACGGGGATAGACCCCCGCCAAGCTGTGTAGTTTTGATTCGAAGGCACCCTCATAAAATCGGTCTCCAGTGTTTAATGTCTGTAATCGAACCCTCTCGCTCATCCGCAGGTTTCCAGACGGCTTCCACCTTCATCCCAACCTGGATCGCTTTCGGGTCAACCCCGCCGATCATGTGCATAATGCCGCAACCCTCCGTCGCGCCGTCGATCTCGATTACAGATGGAATCACTGGATCCGTCAGCTTTCGCATGTCCCAGGTGATGTAGCAGAGCGAAAAGGTGTTTATAGTCCCTGTGTGCTCAAGCTCGATCCAATCATCGGTGGGTCGGAAGCAAAGCTCGCAGAAAGCGCGCGGCGGGATAAGAATACGGCCGCATTTCTTGCAACTGCGGGCCAAAAGCTTTCCCTCTTTCAATCCTTCAAGGTAATGGCCGATGGCAAATCCGGTGTCCCAGGCATATTCTGCTTTTGGTTTGTAGGAGGTTGTGAAGACCCGTTTTTTCTTAAAGTCTTCCGAACTTAGGGCAGTGCCAAGTTTTGGTTCCTTCATCTTATCCATCTCTTCCCATCACGACGACGGTACCCACCTGCATCAAATCGCCCCAGGCCTGAGCAACCCCCCAGCGAAGGTCCTTTTTAATCTGCCGCTCACCGGCCTCGCCGCGAAGCTGCCAGAAAAGTTCGCAGATCTTCATCATGCCGGCCGCCGCGATCGGGTTTCCAACGCCAAGAAGACCGCCTGACGGACAGGATGGCAGCTTGCCATCACGATCGAAATATCCTTCCGCCAACAGCTTCGGTGCCTGTCCTTTCGGTGCCAGCTGTAAGCCTTCTAAATGATGAAGCTCCTTGTAGCAGAAGGGGTCGTAGGGTTCGGCGAAAGAGATTTCTTCGGCCGGGTTCTTTATGCCGGCCATGTTGTACGCCATCCAGGCGGCCTTTTCGACGTATCGCGGATAGTAAAGATCGCGGTTTGTCCAAAACGCAGTATCCAACGCCCAACCGACACCATCCACCCAAACGGGCTGATCCGTTACTGATTTGGCGACATCTTCGTTTGTCATAATGACGGCCGCTGCCCCGTCGCTGGTTGGGCTCACCATGAGGCGGTGGACCGGATAGGCCATGATCTCAGATTCCAAAACTTCATCTACCGTCAGCTCGGCCCCGAGTTGGGCGGAGGGATGGCCCATGGCGTTGTGCTTGTTCTTGACTGCTACACGGGCAATCTCTTCGTTCGTGATGCCGTGGACGGCCATGTAGCGTTGCTGTTCGAGGGCAAAGATCCAGAGCAGGTTCGGGCCAAGGGCGCGCTCCGTTGTGTGATCGAAGATTGTGATGAAGGCGCCTTGCGGATGGGGCTGGCAAGAGGACATCTTCTCTTCGCACACAACAAGCGCCGTGCGGAATTTACCGCTGGCCAGGTGCTTCCAGGCGTGGATCGGCGCATAGACTCCGGTGCCGCCGCCCACGTAGGTCCGCGTGTATGGCTTTCGCCAGGCGCCGCTACCGGCCGATAGATATTCGCCCTTCATATGTACGCCATCAAAGGCGTCAGGAGCCGTTCCGTGTATGACGCAGTCGATATCGTCGAACGACATACCAGCGCTTTCGAGCGCCTGGCTGGCCGCTGCCCAGCAAAGCTCCGGCGGTGTCTCCTGGGCGCGGCGGACGAACTTGGTTATCCCCGCACCAACGACGGCAACGCGCTTACCCATGGTTCACCGAAAAGATTGAAAGTGCCACACTCGTCGTAGGCACGCCGCGCCAGGAATGTGCCAGCGCCGTTTTTGCATCACCATTTCGAATCGCTTCGACACACATTGCGGTTCGATAGAGGCCGATGGCGTCCAATGTGTGCCCCATTCCGATGCTGCCGCCAGAAAGATTCACACGATCACCTACTTTCCCTGCGTCAAGTGCTGTCAGCGCCATTGCCTCGCGGTAGGCGTAAAGATCATCTACCTCAAAGCGGTCAATCTCCTTTGATGGTGACTTGATCCCTGCCTCTTTGTAGGCAATGGTAGCAGCCGCTTTCGTTGCTGCATCCTCTCCCCAGGGCCGAGATTCAAGCGTGGGCGATTCATTTGCCCAACCGGTGCCCCGGATCCAGACAGGGCGTTCCGCCTTCTTGGCTAGCTTTTCTGAGGCGAGCACCAGTACGACGACGCCGTCCGCGCGCTGTGCCACATGCCCTTGCCGCAACGGTGTGCACAAATCAGGTGAGTTGGCGATGTCATCCGCAGAAAGCCGTGCTGGATAGGCGGCAATTGGGTTTAAAAGCGCATTTCTACGGTTCTTGGCTGCAATTACATCGCAATCCGCAACGCTTAGCCCCGATTCGTTTAGGAAACAGTTCATCTCGAGCCCGGCGACAAATTCCGGGTGGAAGCCCAACGGACGGTTCCAGATCGGATCGAGAGCATATTCCGTGATGTGGTCAAAGGTCAGAATATTTGAGGCCTTACTGTGGGCCTCGACGGCTACGATATCTATCTCGCCGGTTTGAATTATCATGGTGGCAACCCCAACCCCATGCAGACCATCACCGGTCACTGTTTCTACTGGGCGCAACACGCAGCCCATCTGGTCGGGCGTGTATTCGTCAGAGATCGAGACCCCTTCGAAAAAATCCTCTTCGCAGCAGACGAGGGCCTGAATTTCTTCGTGGGAAATATGGGCGTCCGCGTAAGCGCGGCTGGCCGCTTCGAAGGTCAACTCCCGATATGAGACTTCCGGCGTAGTCACACGGACCGGCGAATAGCCACAGCCAATGATCGCGACGTTTCCCGTCATTTATAAGAGATCTCCCTTAAGGCTTAACCAGACTGGTCCCGGCTCGTTGGGCTAGAGCATTACCCTTCAGGCCTACGTAGAAGCAAGTAAAAATCAGTGTCTTGGCGGACAAATCTACAGAGGTGCTCCGAAAGATAAAATAAGCCCATCTTAATCTTGCCACGTCGCAATTCAGGTCACGACCAGCTTTTTTATCTGGTACTATCGGAGCTCGCTCTTGGGATCGAAAGGCGAGCGTTCTTAAGCGCATGGCGAAACTTAATCTTCAGGAATTCTTTGCGGCCGAGCTTGCCGAACATGCCACCGTCGTCGCTATGACGGAGGAGGCACTTTATGAGCCTTTCTGTCATCTCCTAGAGGTTTCGGCAAGGGCAATCCGAGAGGGTAGGAAGCTCCTTTTCTTCGGGAACGGTGGCAGCGCGTCCGACGCTCAGCACCTAGCGACAGAATTGACCGTCCGTTTCTCGAAGAACCGTAAGGCGATCGCGGCGATCGCTTTGACGACGGATACATCTGCACTAACAGCGATCGGTAACGACCTGGGCTTCGACCAGATTTTCGTGCGTCAGATAGAAGCGCTCGGTAAGGCTGGCGATGTAGCGATCGGTATCAGCACATCCGGCCAAAGCGCGAACGTGCTGTTGGCGTTAAAGCAGGCCAAGCAGATGGGTCTCGTTACCGCTGCACTAAGTGGCAAGGATGGAGGTCGGCTGCTGGGTCTCGCCGATCCGCTTCTGATTGTTCCTAGCGATCGGACAGCACGCATTCAAGAGTTGCACATCACACTTGGCCAGATGTTGTGTTCAGCGCTTGAGCAGGAACTCGGTCTCGTCTAGGAAGTGTCCCGATGAACAAGAAAAAAGATAATTCAACTAGTGATCCTTCGGTTTTTACCTCAAGGATCAAAGCCTTTCGCGAAGCGAAGGTCATTTGTATTGGCGACATCATGCTAGATCGCTTCGTCTATGGCGATGTTGAGCGGGTTTCGCCGGAAGCGCCGGTTCCCGTTCTTCATATCAAACAGGAAACAGCAGTTCTTGGTGGTGCCGGGAACGTGCTTCGTAATCTCTTAACGTATGGGGCCGAGGTCAGCTTCTTTGCTCTCGTTGGTGACGACGTGGCAGGAAGAGAGATACGGGAGTTAATTCGCAAAGAAGGCACTAGCAATGACGGCGTGCTCATCGAATCAGGTCGCCAGACGACGATCAAGAATCGCTTCGTTGCTGGGAGTCAACAATTATTGCGTGCTGATCAGGAAACCCCGATTCTACCTAGTGATGCCGCGCAGAAAAAACTCCTGAATGATATCGGGGAAGCTCTTTCATCGGCAAATATCCTTCTGCTCTCTGACTATGGAAAGGGCATGCTCGCAGGCGAAATTGCCGAACGTATCCTAACGCTCGCCGAGAAAGCAGGTGTACCTGTCCTCGTTGATCCGAAGGGCTTCGACTATGCACGTTACCACGGCGCCACGCTCCTTAGCCCAAACCTTCGCGAGCTTCACGAGGCGACACTGCTGCCAGTTGCAACAGATGAGGAAGTCGTCACTGCAGCCGAGGCGCTTTTGCAAGGCGTAAGCGTGAGTAGTGTCTTAGTGACGCGCAGCGCACGTGGCATGACACTTGTGACGAAGGAAGGAAAAACCGAACACCTATCGGCGAAGGCGCGGGAGGTCTTTGACGTTTCCGGGGCGGGCGATACAGTTATCGCGACCCTAGCTGTTGCACTAGCAGCAGGGGCCTTCCTTCCGGAAGCCGCCTATCTAGCTAATGTGGCAGCGGGGATTGTCGTCGGAAAGGTAGGGACTGCCGTAGTGCACCCTGAAGATCTCATCGCAGCACTCCATGAACGCGACCTTTTGGCAAGCGCGGATCGTATCGTTTCGCTAAAGCAAGCCAACGAGACAATTGCACGCTGGCGTCAGCAGGACTTTCGCGTTGGTTTTACGAATGGATGTTTTGACCTTCTCCACCCCGGCCATGTCGCGCTGTTACGTCAGGCAAAAGCGGCCTGCGATCGGCTAATCGTCGGTCTCAATAGTGATACGTCCGTGGTGCGTCTTAAGGGTAATGACCGTCCAATACAGACTGAGATAGCACGAGCAACAGTGCTTGCTTCTATCGCCGATGTTGATCTTGTTATTGTCTTTACGGAGGACACGCCGGTTCATCTGCTAAAAGCTATACGTCCGGATGTGCTTGTGAAAGGTGCGGATTATCGTGTTGACGAAGTGGTCGGCGCGGACTTTGTGATAAGCTACGGAGGCAAGATTTTATTGGCCGATATCGTTGACGGTCACAGCACCAGCGAAACGATCACACGCATCGCAAAATAGGGAAAATAAAATAACGCCGAAGGCATATTGTAAATCCTTAAAGCCGTCGGACTCGGTTGGCCCTGCAAAGCGCAGCTCTATTATTTTGCCGAGAAAAATCGTAAAGAAGACCGTCTTATTTTGTTTTAATCTTGCTAGACTTTTTGCATATCCAATGCTCTCACGAGATTGGTCAGTCGGCAGCCAACTTCAATGATATGTATCGACAATCGTGGCTTGCCATCAGCCGGCTCTTTTTGCCCTTTTGTAACCTCTGCGGCGTTTCTTCTAGGTAGACCGCCTGGCGCCAGTGGGTGTCCGCTTCGCGCGGCTTCGTCTTGATGGAGATTGTATCCGTCAAATTCAGGCTAAACCACAAGACAATCCCATGGCAGGTGCCACTTTCCGTAGCGATGATTGGGATTTCCTTTGTCTCTGGCTTCGTAAGCTCACCTAGGAAATCGAAGGAGAACACTTCCACTGAATCGGAAAGAAATTGATGTGGGTATGCATTTAGACGCTTTGTCAAATATTCGGCATTCGCAAATTCGTTGAATGTCCCGACGTCAAAACCGGCAGCGTCGCTCACACGATCCTCTTCGACGAGACGTTCGCTCTCGATCAACGCAGCATAAACGGTACCACCCTGTGGGATGATCGTTGCATCTGGCTTCAAAAGATTTGTGCGGGCATGCTGAATAACCTGTAGGATTCCCTCGCCGAGAAAACCAGCGTTCAAAAGTTCTGTCACCATCACGTCGGCGGGCTCAGGAAGGTCGTCTCCGATATTCAAGTTATAAGAATGTTTAGCCACGACCGTCACGCGTTCGGAAAGACCATTTTTTTTGATGATACGGCCGGCCATTTTCGCAATTGGGGCAACTGTTTCGCAGGCGTAGACGTGTTTCGCTCCTGCGCGCGCTGCCATCATCGAAAGCAAACCAGCTCCGGATCCGATATCCAGCACCGTTTGATCTTTCGATACGGCTGCACGGATAGCTTGGTCGTAAGCATCGTTTCGGGCATGGTCGTTCATCATGGCGAAGTGCCAGCGTGGAACCTGCCGCTGCTGCGCTTCGGAAAGACTAGCACGTGCATTCTCAAAATCCGGGTTGAGCGCAAGTGCCTTCTCAAAAGCCTGAGTTGCCTCCACAACACGGCCAGTTTCTAGATAAGTGTTACCTAGGTTGTAGTGGGCTTCCGCAAAATCTGAGCGAAGTCGTATGGCTTCTTCAAAATGTGGAATTGCTTCTTCAAGCACTCCCTTCGCCTTTTTTATATTGCCTAGATTGTTGTGTGCTTCTGCGAAATTTGGTTTGATCCGAAGGGCATTCTCAATATGCTGAGCGGCGCCATCGATGTCCCCTTCGGCGCGCAGGATGCTCGCCAGGTTATTTTCGGCTTCCGAGAAATCCGGGCGGACTACCAGCGCCTTTTTGAGCGCTACTTTAGCTTCTCCAAGCTTATTTTGGATACGAAGTGTGTCGCCAAGATTATAATGGGCCTCTGCAAAGTCCGGGTACTTTGTCGCTGCTTCGCGAAGTTGGTCGAGGGCCTGGTCTATCTCGCCATGACTACGAAGGGCAATGCCTAGGCTAATAGCTGCTTCTGGGAAGTCGGGGCGAAGAGTAAGTGCGTGCCGAAAGCGTTGGACAGCCTCTGCCGTTTTTCCTTGTGCTAGTAAGATATCAGCAAGGTTGTATGTTGCGTCCGCTGATTTTGGGTCTTTCTCCAGTGCCCGCTCAATAGCGGCAACCGCCTCATCGCTAGCACCTTTTTGATGAAGAAGGACGCCCAGAAGGTGTAGCGCCTCTGGATGGTCTGGTTGCTGACGAAGAACGTTGCGGTAAATTGCCTCAGCTCGTTCGAACTCGCCGCGCTGGTGCAGGCGAAGTCCGTCGTCCAATCGTTGATCTGAGAAACCGCCGCTGCGAGAGGAGCTAGCCTTTCTACGGGACGCGTGGGTCTGTTTTCGGCGTTGTTGGCGGTTCATCGCTTCCTCGCTTTATGGCCTCTGCTTAGGGCTGCTCGCCTTGTCTTCGGCCGACATCCAGAGGCGCCGGAAAGAGCAGGGAGTGTGGGCCAGCCGCCCCGCTTTCTTCAACCGAAAAATAGGCTACCAGAAAAGCGCTCACAGCCTTAAAAACCGTCAATTTTTGCCGTAGGATCAATGAGTGTGAAGGCGGGGCTTGGCAGCCTACCGAGAAGGCGGCATCATGGAGAGAATAGGGCCCGGTCATTGAACCGGCAAAAATCGAACGAAGGTGGGGGGAGACATCCATGACATCCGAGACAAGCACGAGAAACTGGCCTTGGATCGTGGCCGTTGCAGGCGCCGCCTTACTGGCGTTCGCGCTCTTCATTGAAAATGGTGAATTGGAGGGTGCGGTCGCGCAAGTGACGAACGAACGGTTGCTTAAGACTTACAAGGAGCCGGAAAACTGGATCACTCATCACGGTAATTACGAGGCCCACCGCTTTTCTGGTCTCGATTCAATTAACCGCAAGAACGTAAAGAAATTGCAGGTCACGGGCACTATGGCTTTGGGTGGTATCCAAGCGGGTGGCATTTGGCCCCACGGAGGCTATGAGGCGACTCCGATCGTCGAAGATGGCTACATGTACTTTCCAGACGGTTGGGGCACTGTTTACAAATTCGATGTACGAGATGGGATCCCACGCCTTGTATGGGAATACGATCCTGAGATCGACCGCGACTGGGCAGGCAATGTCACCTGCTGCGGCGTCAACAACCGAGGCGTCGCCCTTTGGGGGGATAAGGTCGTCTCCCACGTCCTTGATGGGCGCTTGCTGCTTCTCGACAAGGAGACGGGCGAGCTAGTTTGGGAGCGCACAGTTGCTGATCCCGATAAGTCCGAGACGATTACGCCGGCGCCTTTAGTCGTCAAGAACCTAGCGATTACTGGAATTGCAGGCGGCGAATATGGGATCCGTGGTTGGGTGGCGGCGACAGATCTAATAACCGGCGAGGAAATCTGGCGTACTTACACGATCCCTGCCCCCGGCGAACCAGGCCATGAGACGTGGAAGGACGATCATGAAGCCTGGAAGACGGGCGGAGGATCGACATGGGTCACCGGTTCTTATGATGCGGAGCTTAACCTCATTTACTGGGGGGTCGGTAATCCGGGTCCGGATTGGGATAATGCCTACCGTCCCGGCGACAACCTCTATTCGGCGAGCGTGATTGCACTAGATGTCACGACCGGTGAGATCAAGTGGCACTACCAATACACGCCTAACGATCCCTTTGACTATGATGCGACTTCTGAACACATCCTCGTCGACATTGGCGAAAAAAAGATGGCTCTTCATGCGGACCGCAATGGCTACATATACGCACTCGATCGTACGAATGGAGCATTCATCTGGGCAACCCAGTTCGTGAAGCAACTTAACTGGACAAAAGGACTCGATCCGAAAACGGGCCGGCCGCTCTCTTACGATCCTGAAAAGGATGTGCAGCCCTATGAGCCCGGTACGGCACCAACTCGAGAGAACAAGGTGGGTAAACCTTGTCCTGGCAACATGGGTGGCAAGAACTGGCCACCAATGGCCTACAACCCGGAACGCAAACTCGTTTATATCCCTGTCATTGAAAGCTGCAATCAGCTGGATCTGACAGCCGTCAATCCGGGCGACCATAAGCATCGAGAGTGGTTCACCGGCGGAGGGCCTAGCCAGCCGCAAGCAATCACCGGAAGCGTAACAGCGGTTGATATCGTGACGGGTAAGATCACTGCTAAGGAAGAGACCACCTATCCAATGTTGGGCGGCGTACTTGCAACGGCAGGCGACCTAGTCTTTGTTGGCTATCCGGAAGGGGCCTTCGTGGCACTCGATGGGAAATCCTTGAAAGAACTTTGGCGATTTGAAACGGGTGCTGGGCTCAATGCGCCGCCCGTCACCTATGAGGTCGATGGTAAGCAGTACGTAGCCATTACTGCGGGTCTTGGAGGCGCCTGGCCGAAATGGTTCATTGACGGAACGAAGGGGCTTGAGAAAGTGAAGCCCGGCGCAATGCTCTTCATTTTTGCACTGCCTTCAGGAAGATCCTGGCTGCCGAAGTAAGAAGACGATCAAAGCTTAGGGAGGAAGGATACTCCGCCGGAACAGGTGGAGTATCACCGCCCAGCTCTGGCATGGTATGCTCGCCCTACCATGAGACAGAAGACCTCCCTACCCTTACTGATTGCCGTGTTGTTGGCTTGCAGTGTGATTTTTGTGTTTTGGCTTTCTGATAGGCTGGAACCAACAAATTCACATGCCGCTGCACAGACAGAAACGTATCAACAGCTGGCAGCGGGGCCTGCCGTCGGCAAAGCGCCAAAGGTAGAAGGAGAGGGTTTGGACGAGCTTGCCCGCGGTAAGCATGTTTATAAGAAGGCGAACTGCATCGGATGTCATAAATGGCACGGTGGCGGTGGAGGCAGTTACGGAGGTGCGGCACTTTCGCTCCGCGAGACGATTCTCAACCGCGAGCAGATCATCGAGGTCGTCGCTTGTGGTCGGCCTGGCACTGGCATGCCAGCTTTTCACAGGAAGGCATATAAGGGTTATGACTGCTTTGGGATGACGTGGGATGAGCTTGGTGAAGACAAGCCGCCGAAGCCGGCGAAACGTTTGCGTGAGCCTGACCTTGCTAGCGTTGCGGCTTACGTGATTGAGAAAGTTAAGGGCAAAGGAAAAATGACAAAGGCCCAGTGCACGGAGTTTTGGGGCGAAGGCGCCCGCGAATGTGACCGGTTTAAATAATAGAGCTGAAATGAGTCGAATACGTAGAGGTGATCATTGACTCTTAAAGAAGAATAAATAAAGACATAGAAAAAGAAAGAATGGCGCACCCGGCGAGATTCGAACTCACGACCTCTGCCTTCGGAGGGCAGCGCTCTATCCAGCTGAGCTACGGGTGCCTTAGGCCTCATCATTTTTTAGAGGGCGGGAACCCTACCTTATTCGCGTCTATTGATCCAGGCTGCTGCAGCGCCTTCTGCGCCAGAAGGTAGCACTCTTTCCCGATCCTCGATCCAAACAACGATATCTTCAAGCACGGTCTTGGCCGCAAGGTCACGTAAGAGCAAGTGAAAACCCTTTTCATAAACGGCGATCTTTAAATCTTTTGGCTTTGATGTGGGCAACTTATCCAACATCGCTCTAAAGATGTCGTTTGGGATTAATG
>Ga0315336_1004375_pt1 | contig 16887 bp, 14 predicted proteins | sample ASW5metaG_FD_204512 | JGI IMG/M metagenome (GOLD analysis project Ga0315336, IMG submission 204512) | Ammonia-oxidizing marine archaeal communities from Monterey Bay, California, United States - ASW #5 | ecosystem: Environmental > Aquatic > Marine > Intertidal zone | place: USA: California...
ATCCGCAGCTCGTCGACGGCTCCCGTGGCCACCTCAGACAATTTGCGGCTGGCCGCCAGCCGGACGCGAAAATCAGCGGAGTCCAGTTCTTTGATCAGTTGCCGGGTCCGATGTTTGACGGACGCACCGCTGTCGGTGTCCCCGGCGGTCGAAGCGTCCACCGTGATTGGAAGTGGAGGCGGAGCGGGGAGTTCCGTTCGAGGAAGCGAACGCTGGCCGGAATCTGGCGGTTGCGGAACCTGCGGTCCCCCCAGGCAGATTCCGGAATCCAGCAGCCAGCAAATCGCAACCAGATTCCAACAGGCCATGTGCGGCGTCACGGCATCCTCCGTTCGATTCACATCCCACGCCAATTCGTTCACGCATCGCCATCATCGGAGAATTGGATACCCACTGTCTATGGTGACAGATTGACCAGTTGGCCGCTAGCGAGGAATCTCGATTCGGGATCGGAAATCGGAGCCGCACCGGTCGATTGATATCGATCTTTGCATCCCAGAGCCGACCTGCTATGGTCCTCGCATGCCATCGACAGTCGTGGCCAAAGGGTTCGTCGTTTCCCGAGCATCGACCTGTCGCCGTTCCGTCTCAGTCAAGGATGACGTCATGGGACCTTGCACACGCGTTTTGACCTGGGCGGTCTGCTGCAGTGTCCTGGCCTTGTCGGGCTGCGGGTCCGCAGATGACCCGGAGACCCAGGCAGCCCATGATCCCGTACTGGACATCAACTGGCCTGCGGACACCGAGTCCAGCGAAACGTCCGCCGATACGCAGCTCAAACTCCAAGTCGGCCAGCGTTTTCCGTTGCGCAAAACCGTCACTCAGACTTTGACTCAATTCGCGTCGGACCAGCCGACTCAGAGCACATCCCGGCTGGAATTGATGATCGAAGTCCGTGTTCAGGACGTCCAGCAAGACCACACACAAATGCAGGTGCGGTATCTGGGCGTGCGGTACTCACAGACCATCAACGGTCAGTCCACCGTGTACGACTCGCGGGCGACCAATCAGGTCATTCCGCCGGCGGCCCGCATGTACAGTGGACTGGTCAACAATGGATTTTCATTCACGATCGGTAGGAATCACCAAATCGGCAAGCTTGAGGGCTTCGATCATTTCCTGGAGCAATGCGTGCAGGGCATCCCGGAAGACCAGCGTCAAAACGCGATCGCCACACTGGCGGCTCAGGTCGGCGAGTCCAAGATTGCCAATTTCATCGACGACAGCATCGGCCTGCTGCCCGAAGATGGTGAACCCAAAGTCGGACAGAAATGGCAGAAGACACGACACATTCTGCAACCGCTGCCGATACAACTCGACGTGAATTGCTCACTGGATCGACTGAATCCCGAGGATCTGGAGATCAGCATTGTGGGACGCGTCCAGCCCAATGTCTCTCAATCTCTCAACCATCAGGTCGCGCCCGGGATTCGACTGACCGTTCAGAAAGGCCATTGTCTGGGTACGTGCCGAATCAGCCGGACCACCGGGCTGCCCATCCATTCCCAGCAAAAAATGGAACTGGATTTTCTGGTGCAGATTCCCAACGGCGGCCAATTCCGTCAACACAAGCAAATCATCACGGAAATCTCGACCTACGAGCAAAATGCCGCCGCCATTCGAATTTCGAGCCCCGCGGCCGCTCAGTGACAGGTCCGGCGAGATGACGCCCCCGGCTGCAAGCGGCACCCTGGGCGCGTACGCAATCTTCAAAACGCATTGCGGCACGCGGCGGCGAGTCGATCGCACCCGCAGGCGGTTCGGCGCGGGCACCGGCTCACAGCGTGCGACGTGTTGTCAGTCAATGCGTCTCAGCACCTGATTCTGACGTCTGCAGGACCGGAAACGCATCCCGCAGTTCCGGCGGAATCCGCTTCGGGGCTTGACTGACCCGGTCCCAAAAAGCCCACTCCGTCTGGGCCGAGGCCAACAAGCGGCCATCAGCAACGCGGCGAACTTCGTAGCAGCGCAGGGAACTCACTTTCTTGAATCGAGCCACCCAGGTGCGCACCGCAACCTGATCACCCTCAAACGCAAAGCTGCGATACTGAATCGTGTGCGATCGTACGACCCATCCCATACCGCAGGCAAGATACCGTTCAGGAGACCATCCTTGCTGGGTGGAGTGTGCGACAGCGGCCGCTTGCAACCAGGCCAGGATCGTCAAATTGCCGACGTGGCCCTGCTCGTCAATGTCATCCGGCGCGACCAAACGCAGACTCGTATAGATCGCCGACATCGTACGCCATCTCCATCGTGTCGCTGGCCGAGTCCAGCAGGCCAAGCCATCTCCTGCCCAGATTGCACTCGGCCAGCACCATGATCAATCGCTACAATCGGTTTCAACCGTTCGAGCTGCCGACACCACGGATGTGGCTCATTCCACGTCTGCAATCGGACCCGTGACACGCGCATCGCTCGGCTCGCAGCCCCGATAGGCCACAACGCGGCCGATGCTGGCTGACCGAAACAGTTTACCGAAACAGTTCCAACACGCCGCTCAGCAACAGAAGTATAATCCCAATATACGTCAAGCAGATCGTGAAATCAGCTGCCGTGATTGGTAACATAAACATGTCGGGCTGCGAAGAGTGCCGAATGAGTTGATGGGTCTTGCCGCGCGCGCACCCGCACTTTGAGCCCACAAGCATGGCTTGATTTGACGTCATCCACAGCTACAGTCACTAGGGAACACAGATGCTGGCCGGAACGCCGCGGTCAGGACACCGGGACACATCGAGCGGTCAGGGAACATAGACCACGGGCCTGCGACCGGTCACTCCAACGCAAACCGAGGAGTATATTCAAATGACGCAGGCGTCCCTTCCGACACAAGACGCCACAGCTCAGGATCGCAGTGCCACCGTTGACGGGTCCGGCAGCCGGCAGTCGACGGCAGCGGACGAGTTCGACTACGATTACCGACCGGTCCCGGCCCTGGTGCCCGTCGCACTGTTCTGTGGACTGGCCTCATTGGCATCGTTCATCTTCCTGTCCGCGATCGTCCTCGGTGTGGCTGGCCAAGTGATCAGCCTAGTCGCTCTGCGGCGCATCCGACGTTCGGACGGTACTCTGACCGGCACAGGATTGTCGCTGCTGGCTCTGGGACTTTGCGTCGTGATTCCCCTTGCCGGAGTGGGATTTCAAATGTACGAATACCAGGATGAATTGCCGGACGGATACCGTCGCGTGAATTTCCCGAGAGAGATTTCGGCCAAGGAATTCGTCATCAAAGACGGCAAACGCGAGTTGCATCAGGACGTAAAGCCGCTGAATGGGCAGGCCATATTCATCAAAGGCTATATGTACCAGACCAAGGAGGCTGAGGGCTTGCGGCGGTTCGTGTTGTTGAAAGACAATGGCGAATGCTGTTTCGGTGGCGACCCCAAACCCTACGACATGATTGGTGTCCAGATGCAGGATTCGAAAAAAGTCGACAGCATGGAAGGCTTGGTTGCCGTCGCCGGAATCCTGAGGGCCAACCCGGCGGCAAAACCGGGGACCCCCGTCTACATCCTGGAAGGAAACTTCTTCAGTAAGGCAAGGACCGCATTCTGAACATGTCGCGCCACCATTCCGCTGCCAGACTGATATCCGCCTGGTGCCTGATCGCCGCCATCTCCGGGTTGTTTGGCTGTTCGCAAGCTGAGGGTCCCGGAGAATTCCAGTCCTTTGACTCACTGGAAACAACAGAATCCGTCTCCGGTCAAAACAGCCCGTCAACGGTTGTCACACCTCCCAGCGACACGGACGACGACAGCCAATCGACGTCCGATGCCAGTCCGGCGGCAGAGGTCCCGTCCACCCCGGCCGCGGTCGCAGACCAAGCAACCGTCGGTGATACCGACGGCGCAACCCACCGCCAGTCTGGGGCCACCCCCGCCACCGCAACCCCAGGCCAGCCAGCTGACAACGCGGGTCCGGAGAGCGCGACAACTCCCGCGCAAGCCCCTGTGGGAACAACGCTGCCACCGGGGGGGAGTCCAACTCCAGCACAACCGCGGCAGGTCAAAATCCTGGTCACCGAGCGCACCTTCCAGGCCGAGGGGCCTCAGAAGTCCCTGAGGGTCACCTACGACGACATCGACCTGCTCAAAGTGCTCAACATGGAGCCCGTCACGCCGAACGCGGCCGAGTTGATGCCGCAATGGCTCAGTCGCCTGAACGGCCGTCGGATTTTGATCCGCGGTTTCATGTACCCCACGTTCAAGGAAACCGGCCTGCAAGCCTTCATTCTCGCCCGAGACAATCAAATCTGTTGTTTCGGCAGAGACCCGAAAATCTACGACCTGGTACGAATCATTCTCCGCAAAGGTGTGACCGCCAGCTATATCCAAGGACGTCCTTTCGATGTGGAAGGCGTGTTTCGCATCCAGCCCGAGTCGGAAGATGATGAACTCTATCGCCTGTACTCCATCGATGATGCGGTCGTGATCGACCGATAAGCCGTGGCCACAAACGGTGGACCATGCTGTCGACCGACGATTGATCGTTTCTCAGGCGGAAACGATCACACAACCAGAGCGTCGCTGCGGCGGCACGACCTGCCAGTGTCTGAGTAGCGACGACCGCGGCTGGGATTATCAACAGGGGTTGTCGCCATGCGCGTGTCGTTCCCGTCGGAGGCATGCCTGCAGAGCATCGACAACTCGATCAACGGCCGCAATTGTGTTACACTGAGCCGTGGAATCCAGCGGCCGTTGGCGGGCCCACTGTTGGAGGCACACAGGTCAGGTGCCGCTGCACATTCTTTCAATTGCACCGTTTCAAAGTCACCGTGATGGAGTGAGGAAATGCAAAGGCGAATTGCGGCCCACTGCGGTCTGGTCATCCTGTCGGTCGCCATGACTTTGGGCAGCCCCCGCAGCGGTATGGCCTGCCCGTTTTGCAGCGCGCCGTCGCTCACTCTGAGCGAGCAGATTGCGCAATCGGATGCGGTCCTGCTGGTGGAATGGTCCACCGGTCTGCAAGCCAAGGGCAAGTCGCCGGGCAATACGGATTACAAAGTGTCCAAGATCGCCAAGGTGCCCACCGGTGCACTGAAAGTTGGAGACCAGGTCAAGCTGGTCCGCTACCGCGCAGCCAAAAAAGGCGATCTGTTCCTGTTGCTGGGGAACCAGGCAAAATCACTCGAATGGGGCAGCCCCATCGAAGTTTCTGCAGCCAGCTTCAGCTACCTGGAGAAACTGCCGGCCCCGGATGAGTCGATTGAAAAGCGGCTGTCGTTTTACCTGAAGTACCTCGAGTTTCCGGATCCGCTGGTCTCGAACGACGCGTATGCGGAATTTGCCAATGCGCCCTACAAGGATATTGCCAAGCTGGCCGACAAACTCCCTCGAGAACGGCTGCGCAAGTGGATTGTCAGTGCCGACACCCCGGTAACACGTCTGGGACTCTATGGTTTGCTGCTGGGCCTGTGCGGGCAAGCCGCCGATGCGCACCTGATGCAAGACAAGATCACGCGGATCACCACTGACGATTTCCGCCTGGGCATCGACGGTGTGATGTCCGGTTACCTATTGATCACCGGTGCCAAGGGCCTGCAGCTGATTGAAGACACGAAATTGAAACCCACCGATCTGGTCGACGCCACCGGGAAGCCCCTGCTGGACAAGAACGGCAAACCGCGGCCGGTCCCGTTCAGCGAAACGTACGCTGCCATGCAGGCCCTGCGATTCATGTGGACCTATGGTGACGGCCGCATACCGAAGCAACGGTTGCGGGAATCCATGCGAATTCTGCTGGGGCGTCCGGAATTGGCCGATCTGGTGATCGCCGATCTGGCGCGCTGGAAAGACTGGCAGGTCCAAGATCGGCTGGTGAAACTCTACGGCGCGGAAGGCTACGACATTCCCTCGGTCAAACGTGCCATCGTGCGTTTCATGTATTACTGTTCGAGGGACGTCGATCCCAAGGCCGGCGACCAGCCGCTGCCCAAACACGCCGCACAGGCCAAACAGCACCTGGCTGATTTGGAGAAACGGGATCCCAAGACCGTGCGCGAGGCCAAACGATTTCTGTTGCCGTGATCCACTTGCCGTGATCCACTTGCCGTGATCCACTTGCCGTGATCAACGGCGAACCTGCTGAGAGACCGCCAAGAATGAACGTGTCGCGTTCCGCCGCCAGCGTGTTAGCCGCTGCCTGGCTGGTCGCCGCGCCAGCGGCCCAAGCCGGCGTCGCCTGTCCGTTCTGTCCACCACAAACACAAACCCTGAACGAGAAACTCGCCCAGTCCGACGTCGCTGGACTCGCACAGTGGGTTGCGGCCGTCAAGCCTCGAGGTGACAACCCCGGACGCACGACGCTGGAATTCCTGCAACTGGCGCGTGACACACGCCGGCAATTTCGACGCGGCGTGCGCGTCGAACTGGCACGCTATCGCTCGGGGCGTCCCGGAGATCTGTTCCTGTTGTTCGGCAAACAGAATGACGACGCTCTGCAGTGGGAACTTCCCCTGGAAATCACGGAAACCGCTTACCAATATGTGGCGCAATCGCCGTCACGGGAAGTCCAGGCCACAACCCGCCTGCGCTACTACCTGCGATTCCTGGAATTCTCGGACGAGTTCATAGCCAATGACGCATTTGCGGAGTTTTCTAAGGCGTCGTATGGGGAAGTCCAGAAACTGTCTGAGTTCTTTCCGAGAGAGCGGTTGCGGTCCTGGCTGTTCCAGGACCAGGCTCGACCGATTCGTCGAGGGCTTTACGGTTTGATGCTGGGCCTGTGTGGCCAGGATCAGGACCGGAAAAAAATGCGGGCGCTGATCACTGCGGAGTCCAAGGAATATCGTTTGGGAATCGACGGCGTGATCGGCGGCTACTTGCTGCTGGCTGGTTCCGCCGGACTTGACGTGATCGACGCCCATCAGCTCCGCAACCGCGAGGCCGCCTTCAGTGAGACGTTTGCGGCCATGCAGGCCTTACGTTTCATGTGGTCTTACGGTGGGGAACGCATCAGCAAAGATCGGCTGCGAAAATCGCTGCGGATCCTGCTCGACAGGCCAAAGCTGGCAGAAATCGTCATCACGGATCTGGCCCGCTGGCAAGACTGGTCGATCCAACCACGCCTGATGACCATGTTCACTGACGAACGGTTTCAGGACAAATTCACCCGACGGGCCATTGCGGCCTTCATGCTGGTCAGCGTCGCATCCGACGCCGCTGGACAACCACCGGCGGAACACGTGACCCGCGGCCGGATGTATCTGGGTCAGATTCAGCAGACCGCTCCGGACGTCTTGCGGTCCGCCAAGCGTCTGGTGGCACTGCAGAGTCCGTAACGCCAGCATGGGGATTCGCAAGACCAGTCCGATCCGCCGCATTCACTTCTCTGCATCCGGCAACACCAATTCCGGCTCAGCCTGCGTGTCCACCTTCTGCGCCCCCATTTCCACCTCAATGGAACTCACCAGTTTAAAGGCCGTGCGGGGATCGCTGATGTCCTTGGTTTCGCGCGTGATGGTGACTTTCCATTTGGCAAGCCCGAAAGGGACATCCTGACTTTGCCAGAGATCCGTTGTGTTCTTGGATCGAATCGTGGGGCTCTCCACGACAGATGTGCCGGTGAAATGTGTTGCCGAAACCGGACCCAGCTCCACTCCAGGATCCACAACACCGGTCGCATCCGAACTCAATTCCCGAAACGACCGTAACAAGGCCACCAGCGGATAGACCTGCAACACCTTGGATTTGATGGGCTGGATCTCTTGCTCGCCGAAACGACGGTAGCCTTTGACAATCGGTAAAAACGACACGGGAATCGAAATCGAATCCACCGTCTTCGCGTAAACTGCTCCTTCTGGTACCAGGACCCGATAAATCCGGGCGCCGATCAGACCGGAATCGGTACCGCCTTCGACATCGGAACTGGGTTTTCCAGTGACGACCTTGATTTCAATCCAGCGGCAGGGTACCGGCGTGCCACGAAATTCGGCTGTATCCTTGCCGACCGACTTGATTGTCAACTGGCGATTCCATTGGAGCGTTTGAGGCCCTTCATTGGAATCGGCACGCTCTTCGGTTTGCTTGTAGGTGCCGAACCATTGCATCGACGTACCATCTTCGGGCAGACTCCAGATCAGCCCCTGTGCGTACGATTCCTGCGGCAGCAGCAGGCCGATCGAAGCAAAACCGGCAGCCAGTAACAGGTTGCATCTCATGCCTGGACACGCCTTTTCACGAATACGTTGCTCAATCATCGCCGCCCGACTTGTGGTGCCACAGGCGACGCAAGACTCTAGTTTCGCACACGTTGTGAGTTATGACAAGGGCTTTCAATGATCTCAACTGACTGCGCGGTGACCGATCACCGCGACTCCCGGGCTGGCAACCGACGGCCCCTGCGAGCGGGGTGAGCCCGACGCATGGTCCCGGTCATACGCGGCCGATCGTCGATATTTCCCTGCAGCGACGCCACAGTCCCGTTGGACGGCACACAGGTGCGGACGGCAAAAGGGGAATGCGGCTCAGCCGACCGCGGCCAGCGGCGCGCTCCCATGTGATGATCGCGGAATCGCCAAACACGCGCGTCCAACGGCATCCGCAGATCACGATCCATCGATCGTGAGGTGATTTAGTTGAATCTGCGGTGATCAATCGACAGTATATAGCCCGGAAGCCACGTGTCAGGCACTCCCGGTTTGTCTGCCATCGTGCCAATATCAGATCATGTCTATGACTGGAATCTCAATGAATTTTTCTACAGTGACAAAACGCGGCGTCATACCCTTCCTGCTGGCCCTGACGTTCTGGTCTCCCGGCAGCTCGGCCGCCGACGCCGTCGCGGTCGAAAAACGCCTGCCGCCAGACGTACTCGCGCTGGTTTCCTGCCCCAGCGTTGCGCAACTCAAAAGCCGTTTTAATGCATCATCGATGGGCCAGCTGATGCAGGACGAGTCCTTTGCTGACTTCTTTCAGCAAATCGAAACGCAACTCGAGGCGGTCTCGAATCAGATACAAGAGCAAGCCGGCGTCTCACTGAAACAGATACTCAACATCCCACAAGGGGAATTCACGTTCGCGGTCATCCGCACCCCCGACCGAAAACTCGGTTTCGTGATGCTGATCGATTTCGGCAAGAACCGGACAATCGTTGATGGCCTGTTGGAAAAAGCGCAATCGGCGATTGCAGACGCGGGCGAAGTGGAACATTCAACGGAAGAGATCGACGGGACCACGGTTCACGTCTACACCCCTCAGGCCGCAGCGGCGGCAGACGGTGCCCCAGAATTCAAACCGAGTTATTGCATCCGCGACACGTATTACATTCTGGGATCGAGCGTACCCGCACTGCAATCGATCCTGGTCCGTTGGGACGGCGACAACGAACGCACATTATCCAGCAATGCCACCTACGCGTACATTGCTTCCAAATGTCGAAATTCCGGCCGCACTCCGGCAGCGATCTGGTTTATCGATCCCATCAACCTGGTCACCAACGCGTTGCAGATGAGTGGCCAGAACAGCGTGCAGGCATCGATGTTCCTGGGATTCCTGCCCACACTGGGGCTCAACGGATTTCGCGGAGTCGGTGGTTCCATGGATCTGGCCACCGGAGATTTCGATTCGGAATCCCGAACGTTCATGTTCGTTGACCAACCGGCTTCCGGTGTGATGGGCCTGTTCCAATTCCCGGCCGCCGACCTGACTCCACCGGAGTGGGTGCCCGCCGACTCCAGCATGTACGTACAGGCCAACTGGGATGTGGCCACGGCCTACAAATCGGTGGAAACCCTGGTGGACAGCTTCCAGGGGGCGGGCGCGCTGCAAGGCATGATCGACGGCATGGCCAACAGCCCCGACGGCCCACAACTCCACTTGAAAAAGGACGTGATCGACCTGCTGTCGGGACGGATTGTCATGGTTTCGAATCCAGGAACCGACGACGATCTGCAGACGCCCCGAATGCTGCTGGCCCTGGGCCTCAAAGGTGGAGTCGAAAAAATGCGGGCGGTGATGGCCAAGATCGGCGGCACTCCCGGGTTCCCGGGCGAGTCCAGAGATTTTCGAGGGACAACGATCTACGAATTCCCGACTCCGGCCTCCACCATCGGGCTGGCCACCAGTCGGGGACACCTGGTGCTGGCCACCGACGTCTCGGCACTGGAACAGATGATCCGCGGCGACGTGGATTCTCTGAAAGGAGCCACCGACTTCCAGAAGACCATGCAGCATATCCCCGATCGAGTCTCGGCAATCACCTATCAAAAGCCGGAATCGCAGCTGCGTCAGGTATACGACCTGCTCCGCAGTGGTGCCGCCGATGCGGCCATTCCCGGCCTGGATCTGACCGTCCTTCCAGACTTCGACGCCGTCAAGAAATACCTGCCGACCTCCGGCGCCTACTACGTTCCCGACAAGAACGGGGCATTGGGAGTCAGTTTCAGTCTGAAAAAGTGAGATCTCCAGTCGGCAGCAGCCCCAAGACAGACGGCGTCTCGATCTCCCGCACGGGTGATCAAACGCCGTCTTTTTTGGGAATTCGCGAAACCCTGTACCGTTCTCCGTGTTTGCTTTTCAGGGGCTCCGGCCCCCCCCGACCGTTCAACCCGCCGACAGATATCGGAAACAGGCCATGAAACGAGCACTCAGCCTAACCAGCATCCTGATGGTGTTATCCGGCACGGCAGCAGCCCAACCGACAGCCGATGACAATCCGGCATCTTCCGGCACAGTTTCCGCGCGCGCCACATTCGATTCGCTGGATCAAGACGGCAACGGCACAATCGTTGCCGACGAAGTGGGACCGTCCCAGAAGCGAGCGTTTCAACAACTGCTCCGCGTCAGCGATCAGAATCAGGATGGGAATCTGTCGCTATCGGAATTCCTCAACGGCTTGCAGGCCAAAGACCGGCAGCCGGACCCGTCGAGTTCCACCCAGCGTTCCGGCGGCCGCAGTTCTTCCCGGCGTCCCTTCGCACAGCAATTGCTGCAAAAGTACGATCGCAACAAAGACGGTCGCCTGACCAAGGATGAGCTTCCCGAGGACGCCAATCCCTCATTGCTCGCCCTGTTCGAGCGTCTGGGCAAAGACACGATCACGATGCAGGACCTGTCCCGATCACGGTCGCGATCGACCGGGCCGGCGGACCGCACGCAACTGCTGAAACAACTCGACAAGAATGGCGACGGAAAACTCTCCCCCGATGAAGTCCCAGACCGAGCCAAGCCACTGATTGCGGGCCTGTTGCGGCGTGCGGGAAAGTCGCCCCAGGACACTCTGACACTCGACGATCTGAAGCCAGTGGATCAGCCCGGGCAAAGGACCGGGTCGCGTTCACGGAGTCGAGCGAATGCGTCGGACACGCCTAACCGAAATCAGGATGCAGCACGGCGTCCCACGAATTCGGACCGCCCCGATCGTCGCAGATCGAGTGATCCGTCTTCCAGCGGACTCCCCGGTCTGCTGAAGACTCTGGACACAAACGGAGACGGACAGTGGGATCGGGATGAATTCGCCCGTCTGGCGCAGTTGTTCGACCAGCTGGATAGTGACCGAGACGGTCTGGTGAACCCGCGTGAGCTGTTTGGTTCGCGATCCACGAGCAGCGCCCGGGATCGTGGTGATCGACCGGAATCCGCGCCAAGCCGCAACCGCAACTCGCAGACAACCGACAGACCCCGCGCGACAAGCTCGTCTCGTCAGCGGTCCACGGCTCCCACGCCCTACCTGCTGAGACGGTTCGACCGTGATCGCGACGGGAAACTCTCGGCCAGCGAGGCGCAAGGTCGACTCAAAGATAATTTCGACAAGGTGGACACGAATGCGGACGGATTCCTCACGGCCGCTGAACTCCAAAAAGCCAGCAACAGCCGCAACTCTGAGCGTGCTCCGCGGGCCCGACCGGGAACGGAAACCGACCGTCCCCGACGCCCTCAATGACGCACCGTGTGAGCCTCCGCACCGTGTGAGCCTCCGCCGCGTGTGAGCCTCCGCACCGTGTGAGCCTCCGCACCGTGGCGCCGCTGCTCAACAACGCCGCGGCACCGGCCGCTGCTGGCCAGTCCACAGGGAACGGCGGTGGCACCACAGGCGTCAGTGATCGGCTTTGCGCAAGTGCTGCACCCAGGCGGGAGGCAGGTTGACGAATACCCAACTGCGATCGAATCGATCACGCTCCAGACGCGTGTTCATGATGCGGTCCAGGGCCCGCAGCCGCATTTTCTCCGGCCGACTCGAAACCAAGCTGCGCAAGGGCCGCACATACATGTATTCGAAGTACGAGAGAGTGCCTCCGGGCGCCAGCAGTCGATCATAGGATTCGAAAATCCGCCGGACCAATTCGACGGGAAAGTTGTTCAACGGCAGTCCGGAAATGATGCAGTCATAGGGCGCTTCCGCTTCGAATTCCTGCAACGGACACACATGGACGCGCGATTGGCTGGCCGCCGCCCGATAACGTGGATCGTTGTCGAACCGCGCGCGCAATAGCGACGCAAAACTCTCATTCAATTCCACCAGATCGAGCCGATCATCGGGCTGCAGTTGTTGCACCAGGAACCGAGTCACGGCCCCCGTTCCGGGGCCGACTTCCAGCACGCGTCGGGGACCCGTTTTGTCGCGTAAGGGCCCCAACATCGCCCGTGCCAGAAAACGGCTGCTGGGCGCGACCGCACCGGTCGTCTCGAAGCGGTGGCGAAACTGGCGAAAGAACTCCAGGTGATCGGCGAGCAAATTGTCCCCCCATGTCCGTTCGGGCCGACGCCGGTTGCCAATGGTCTCAGCCCCGCAGACTGTCACAGTTCAATCCGCCGCGTCACGGCCACCGTTTGCATCTGCCGCATAATATCCAGGCCGACCAGATTGTTCCAGGCACGGACAATGCTCTCAAACACCGGCCCCGGTCGCCCGGTCCCGATTGGCTGACCATTGAAGCGAGTCACGGGCATCACACAATAGGGCGTGGAGGATGTAAACACTTCGTCGGCGTTGAGCACATCAATCGGCTGCAGTTCGCAACTCCGGTAATCCAGACCGATCTGCCGCGCCAGTTCGCAGACGACTTGCTGACTGACTCCGTCCAGAGACATGTGAGGACTGGGCGTCCGCAACGTGCGGTCTTGGACAACGAACACATTCCCCGTACTGGTTTCCGTGACATTTCCGTTACGGTCGAGCAGCAGTGCGGCCGCTTGATCATCGACCAGTCTCGCCTGCTGATCGGCCAGATACCAGTGCATGCGGCTGCGTGATTTGATCCGAGGATCCATCGATTCCGCGGGCATCTGCCGAACGCTGGGGACCACCAGATGTTGCCCAGCGGCCATTTTGTCGGCCCACAATTCAAACGGCAGTGGAAAGGAATGCACGCATTGCGTCGGTTTCCGCGCCGCAGCGCGTCCCGCAGCTCCCAGGTAGGTCAGATTCTTGCCGGCGGTAACGAACACCACCACCCCCAGGTCGTCCTGTGGATTGATCGCCGCCGCGTTGTGCCGAATCACTTCCAGCACCTGATCCCGCAGCATCTGTGGCACGATCCCGTTGGGAAAACCAGCGGACTGCAAACCGCGCATCAACCGTTGAAGATGTTCGTCCACTCGAAACGGGCGATGAGAAAAAGTCCGTATCATCTCGGTGACGGCGGCGCCCATGACCAGCCCCAGATCACAAACGGAGATCCTGGCGTTACTGGCCGGACAAACGTGTCCGTCAATGATCGCAATCGGCTCGGACATGCGGTGAACGCGACGAAATCGGGGGCGGTCAGGGAACCAGCTTGCTGCCGGTGTGAGCCAACCATCGTTGCGCTCGCGTTGGCAGCCGGCGTGAATCATAGCATCCCAGCCGGACAAACTCGACGCGCGCCGATTGAATGGAATTCTGCTGCTCGTTTGGAATCCACGCGATCAAGTGACTTCACAGGCGGGCCACGATATACTGCCCGTTTCCTTGTGGTGGCCGAGCGTTTTCTGGAACACCAGTCTGCCGCTCACATGATTTCACACATTCCGTGGAAAAAGGAAACTGGGCTGATGGCACCGACGATTGAATCCGGCAAGACCCGCATTGGTTGGATTGGCACAGGTGTGATGGGTTCGAGCATGGTCGGCCATTTGTTGGATGCGGGTTTTTCAGCCAGCGTCTACAACCGCACGCGATCGCGCGCCGACGCGGTTCTGGAACGCGGGGCAACCTGGGCCGACTCGCCCAGGGCCGTGGCCGAGGCTTCGGACGTGATCTTTTCCATCGTCGGGTTTCCCAATGACGTGCGGGACGTGGTGTTGGGCGATTCGGGCGCGCTGGCGGGATGTCACGCGGGCAACGTGCTGGTGGACATGACGACCAGTGACCCATCTTTGGCAGTCGAAATCTATGAAGCCGCTCGCCAACAGGACGTGCACAGCGTTGACGCTCCGGTGTCCGGAGGCGATGTCGGTGCCAAGAATGGCACGCTGTCGATCATGATCGGTGGTGATCAAGACGTGGTTGAGGCGCTGCAACCCTGCTGGGACGCGATGGGTAAGACGATTGTCCACCAAGGTGGCCCGGGATCAGGACAGCACACGAAAATGGTCAACCAGATCCTGATCGCCACGAACATGATCGGAGTCTGCGAAGCGATGTTATACGGACAGAAGGCTGGGCTTGATCTGCCGACAGTGATGCAATCCGTCGGTAGCGGAGCCGCTGGTAGTTGGTCGCTGTCGAATCTCGGACCAAGGATTATGGACAACAATTTCGATCCAGGATTCTTCGTAGAACATTTTATCAAAGACATGGGCATCGCTCTGGCCGAAGGCAAGTCGATGGGACTGTCCCTGCCCGGGTTGGCACTCTCACACCAACTTTACCTCGCCCTGCAGGCGCAAGGGCACGGCCGCGATGGCACCCACGCACTGCAGCTCGCTTTGGCCGGTATGTCGAACGTGGATTGGGAAAATCGCTGAGCCAGTGGACGCAGCATGCACGTGGCTATCGACGGCAAGTCCCTTATCGAGGAAGGCACAACCGAACGGACGGGGATCGTGGCGGACACGCATGGTCACCAAGGGATTGCTCATGCAGCGCGTGCCGTTTCCCCCCGCGCAGGCAACTCGCAGAATGACCGAATGGTTGCCGGCAACTGGTAGCCGAGGAGTGGTGAATGGCAGGCAAAGGACACGCATTCTCTGGATTAACCGTGGCATTGATCACTCCGTTCCGCGACGGACAGGTCGACCACGAAGCCATCAAACGACTGGTCGACTTCCACGTCGAGTCGGGCACGGACTGCATCAGCCCTGTCGGTACGACAGGTGAGAGTCCCACCCTCTCACATGACGAACACCAGCGAGTGATCGCGACCGTTTGCGAACACGCTGCGGGTAGAATTCGGGTCATGGCGGGCACCGGATCAAACTCCACGGCTGAGGCCATCGAATTCACCCGGTTCGCCGAATCGGTGGGGGCCGATGCCGCTCTGATGGTCGCACCGTACTACAACAAACCCATGCAAGAAGGCTTCTACGCGCACTTTTCCGCTGTGGCCGAAGCCACCGCCCTGCCCATCGTGCTCTACAATATTCCGGGTCGAACAGCCAAGAACGTCGAACCGGAGACGATTATCCGTCTGGCCGAGATTCCCAATATCGTCGCCATCAAGGAGTCCACAGGCTCGATGGACCAGGCGTCGCAAATCCTGGCGTGCTGCGACTTGACAGTGCTTTCCGGCGACGACAGCCTGACATTGCCGTTGATGGCGCTGGGAGGAAGTGGCGTGGTGTCGGTTGTCGGTAACCTGGTTCCGCGTGACGTCAAATCCATGATCACCGCCTACGACGAGGGCAGACTCGACGCAGCGCGGGACTGGCACCACAAGCTGTTCCCGCTCTGCCGGGACTTGCTGGGCCTGGCCACCAATCCGATCCCCATCAAAGCCGCGCTACAGATTCTGCATCGGGACACGGGGGACGTACGATTGCCTCTGACACCATTGAATGGTACACAACACACCGAACTCAGCGGAACGCTGTCCCGTTACGGGCTGATGTAACGGGATGTCAATCGCCCAAGTTGTCTGAAACGACGCGAGGAGCTTGTCGTGGCACGTAGAGATGAATTCGAAGATGAAGAAGACGAAGTCGAACTGGTACTTTTCCAGGGTGCTTTGAACGGTGTCGATGCCAATCTCAAAGAAAACCAACGGCTGGTCCAGGCCGGCCTGGTCCCCGCAAAAGAGCTGGTGACCGACGCGCTGGAGCAACGAGCAGAAACGGTGATCGTCGAACCCAAGGCGGGTCGGATCGGTGTCCGATTCATGGTGGACGGCATGCCGTATCCCGGAAAACCGCTGCATCCCAAACGTGGTGTCGCCATCGCGCAGATGCTCAAACTGCTCGCCGGACAGGACATCACCAACCGCACATCCGCTCAGTCGGGTGCGATCAAGGCCGAATTCCTGGAACATCCCTACATGGTCTTCGTCGATTCCACTCCCATTCCAGGCAGCAAGGGGGCGGAGAAGATCCGACTGAGGATCGAGGATCTCAAGCTCGATTTGAGCAAGCCGGCTCACTTGGGCTTCACCGACCACCTCAAAAATTGGATTCGGGAATTCACATCGTCCAAAGAGGGTGGCGTTCTCCTGGTTTGTGGGCCACCACAGTCCGGCACTTCGGTGACCACATTTGTGACGATCCACACGATCGATGCTTACCTGTATTCAATTTTCTCGATGGCGGACGTCGGGGCCAAAGACCTCAATAACGTCACCCACGTTGACCAAGGCGAAGACGACTCGCTGGAAAAAACATTTGAACAAATTCTGCGTAAGGAAGCGGATGTCCTGTTCCACGCACCGCTGCAAGACGCGGAGACGGCCAAGACGATTTTTGAGTTCCACAACCGGTTGGCCTTCGTCGCTGAAATCCCGGCCGCCGACCCCCCTACGGCATTGGGCCAGCTCCT
>Ga0315336_1004376_pt1 | contig 16880 bp, 16 predicted proteins | sample ASW5metaG_FD_204512 | JGI IMG/M metagenome (GOLD analysis project Ga0315336, IMG submission 204512) | Ammonia-oxidizing marine archaeal communities from Monterey Bay, California, United States - ASW #5 | ecosystem: Environmental > Aquatic > Marine > Intertidal zone | place: USA: California...
CTGAGCTGCGGCTGCGGCTGCAGCTGCGGCCGCGGCGGCCTCCTCGCGCCGGCGGGCCTCTTCGGCAGCGGCTGCTGCTTGACGAGCGGCTTCGGCTGCGGCTGCTGCCTCGGCCTGGCGAGCGGCTTCGGCTGCGGCTGCGGCTGCAGCAGCGGCCGCGGCTGCTGCCTTCCGACGGTTCTCCTGTTCGGCGAGTTCCTCCATGCCCGGCATGTCTTCGGTCTCGTCGAAGGCGAATTCTTCATCGTCACCACCGCCGCCGAAATCGGCGACCGCGGGTGCTGCAGCGGCGCTGTCAGGCCCCTCGCCGGTGGCGACCTCGCGCATGATCGGAGTCATGTTGTTGGCCAGCTCGGACGGGTCGGACGGCGAAGACCGGTTTACACGCCGCACAATCGTGTTCGTCGCTTTGTCGTAAAAAATGAGATCAAAGGCGTAATCAGGTCCCTCAGCCTTCACTTTTCCAGTGATCAGGTGATCGCCGCCGCCCGCCGTGGTGATCGTCTTCAGGCATGAAGTCGAGCTCAGGCAGGCGGTATTGAGGGAGGTCGGACGGGCTTCGAGTTCGCTGACTCCATCGAACTCGGGCATGAAATCGAGCTCGGCAGCGATGAGCTGATGTACGCCGAGAAGCGCCTTGCTATCTAGGCCTTCTCCGATGGGGGGGCACACGACGACCGTGCCAGCCTGGGCAGCCAATGGAGCGGCCATGACCGCGAGCAGGAGTGCGGACTTGACGATGTCCTGCATTTGATTTCTCCGATCCCCCCGGCGCGCGAGGGGTTTGCTGGGGTGCTGTAACCTACTGCGCCCGACCGAATCCGATGGCGAAATAAGCTCCAATGATGTTGCTGTTTGCGTTGTTGACGCCACCGCTGGACGCCTGAAGACCTCTGCAGCGCTACAAGACACCAACGTTTCATTGTGTGCGAGACTTACACCTTCAGAACTCATCTAAAGTTGCCTGTCTTGCGCCGCGAATCTTGCCGGATACTTTGTGGAGTGTCTGTGAATCCTGAACTGACTGCGTTCGAGAGCCCTCGCCCTTGAAGATTTTGGCCCTTGCGCGCCGTTTTCCGCCCGATGTCGCCGACGGGCGTAGCTTGGCTTTCGCCCGATTGGTCGAGCGGCTCGCGGAGCGTCATCAGGTCTCGCTGGTCGCTGGCTATCGTGGTGACCGCCCGAAACTTCCCGATGGTGCGCTTGGCGTCTCCCTGGCGCGCCGCGGACCGGGGTGGACCTACCACGCCCTCTGGCGGGCCGCGCGGGCAAGCGCGATGAAGGGTTCGCCCGATCTCGTTCTCGCCGCGTCGGTGGACGTGCCGTTCCTGGGAATGCCGACAGTGGCGATGGTCCGCGACCTGGTAGGGGACGGATGGAGGGCCCCAACCACGCGGGACCGGTTCTACCGATGGCGTGCGGCGCAGTTTGGCACGGTGGTCGTGCCGAGCGCATCGACGCGAGAGGCCTTGTCGGAAGCGGGTGTTGTCGGTTGGCGCGTCTCCGTGGTGCCCGAGCACGTCGATGCCGTGAAGCGGAAGCCTCTACCCAAAGGCGGCGTTCTCCGGCTCTTGCACGTGGGCCGATTGCACCCGGGGAAGGGCCAGCATTTGTCCATCGACGCCGTCAGCCGATTGACGCCGAAAGAGAAGTCGCGCGTCCACCTCTCTGTGGTCGGCGCGGTCGCCGACAGGGTCTACGCCGATCAGCTCCGTATCGCCGCGGGTGGGCAACCGATCTCGTTTCAGACCGACGTCCGAGAGCTCGGGTCTCACATCGCGGCGGCGCACCTGGTGCTGTATCCGACCAGCCTGGCCGAGGGCTTCGCGGACACGGCACTGCTGGCGATGTCCCATGGTCGCCCGGTCGTATGGGCGGATCATCCCGGAGTTCGCTCCACGACGGGCGGTGTGGGGGTGCCAATACCAACGGACGACGTCGGCGCGCTTCGGGCTGCGATCCGGCGACACATCGATGACCGAAGTGGGCTGGAGGCGATGGGGCGGGCCAGTTGGCGCCACGCTGAGGACTTCGCATGGGAGCGGATTCGCCCCAAGTGGGACTCTGTCTTCGAAACTGCGATTCGTTGAAAGGCCCGACAACCCTTACTTTCGAAAGAGCTGCTCCCACCAATCCGTGAAGTCATCGGTCGCGACCACCGCTTTCAACCTCGAGGCGATGAGCTCGGCAGTCGTCTGCGTCCACACGTCGAGGAGCTGGACTTCTTCGAGCCAGGCGCCGAGGGTGCCATCTCCGGCCTCATCGAGAACCTGGGTGATCCTCTCTTCGGTCCGATCGACGAAATCCTCCGCGGCGACAGCCGACCTGAGCGCCCCGACCACGATGTCGATGATCTGCTCGGGATGCAGCTTGTCGGTCTCCTCGGCCAGGTCCTTGATGGGCGTGTCGATGACCACATCCAAGATGGCGAGTCGAAGCTCTGCAAATCCATCGGCGTGCTCGGGATTGGCGATGTAGCGGGCGATGGCCCGCACCTGTTCCTGACTGGCCTGCTTGACGAATTCCTTGACGCGTCCGTCCATGTTGGACTCGATCTCGTCCCGCACGGCCCCGGCCAGGTTGCTGGCCACGCCGCCGATGTTGCTCGCCACTTCTGCGGCTCGGCCCATGCCAGCGAACAGACCCCTGCTGCGTCGGGCCGCCCGACCGACCGTGCCTCCGAGGACGCCGTCGTCGACATTCTTGATGTTCTGCCGGAATCCTGCGAGCGTATTGGTCAGGATCTCCCGGATGAGTCTGCGAATGGCTGGCTGGTCGATGATCCGAAAGATCATGTCTTCGTCAGGGGCGTATGGGCGTCCGAGAAGCTCGCGGAGTGGCTTGTCGACCTCTTCGGGCAGGAAGCCCCGCAACGTCTTGTCCTCCGTGCCCCAGCGCTCTCGCTCTGACGAAATACGGCGGTCGACCCAGTCACGGGCGTGATCGCCGCGGGTGCCCGCCTCGAGCGCCGTGGCGATCTGTCCGGCGATCCACCGGGGAGTGGCGATGTCCTTGAGTGGGGTCGCCGTGGTCTGCTCGACCATCATGCGGGCCAGGTTGTTCAGTGCCTCGCCTTCCGAGTCCCTGAGCTTGGCAAGTGCGCGCTTTGCCTTTGCATCCATAGGTGCAGACTTACTTGCGCGCGACCTTCCGCGCCAGCTTGATGAGCTGCTGTTTTGCCGATTGCACCACCGTGCGCGTCACGATGGGTTTCGGGAAGATGTACAACTCGGTGTGCACCGTGTACACGACCTCGGTGCCGGCATCGGTCTCGATGACGGACCAGTCGGTGAAGTACGCAGAGAAATCACCCGACTCGATCAATGACTCGTGCCACCCATGGGCGGTCGGGCACCGCAGGCTGCGGAATCGGAAGGGCCGAAACAGTCCGCGGGTGCTTCGCGCGATCTCCTGGCAGCGGCCGTCTTTGACGATCTCGACGGAGAGGACGTCGGGCGACAGGTCGGCGAGTTCGCCTTCGATGTCTTGCAGGACCTCGCGAATGTTGACTTCGGAAGCGGAGATCAACATGCTGACTTTGACCGTTCCGTCGTCGTCGACGGCCACGCTGGGCTCATCTGCAAGGGCCGAGGCGCTGAACAACGCCAAAGCGCACAAGATGATTGTCTGTTGGAAGAGAACCCGCATTTCCAACTCCATCGACATCTTAGCTGACAAATGTCAGTGATTTTTGTCAACGAACGCCTTTTTCAAGGCCGCGATGTGATCGGGGCTGGTTCCGCAACAGCCTCCGATGAGCGATGCTCCAGCTTCGACCCACATTCGCGCGAAGGCAACGTAGCGCTCGGGTCCCGGTGGGCCGGACGCCCATCCAACACCTTCGTCGGGTCTTCCGGCGTTGGCATAGGCTCCGAACGGTGCGCCCAAACGGGCCAGGGCCTCGGCGAAGCGCAGTGTCTGCGACGCAGGTACGCAATTCACGAGAATAGCGCTCGCTCCCGCGTCCAGGGCGCGGGCTGCGCCATCGGCTAGGGCCATTGGCGTCAGTAGATCCGCATCGGGCCCCGCGGTGAGCGCTGCCCACGTCTCGACTCCAGTTGCGACGGCCTCCTCGACGGCGATGATGGCTTCACCCACGTGGGGGAACGTCTCGCAGAGGATGAGATCGACTCCGGCCTCGGCGAGTACCTGAGCGAGGGCGCGGTGGGCCGGTCGCGGATCGGCTGGCGAGAGGTCGGGCCGGTAGCAGTCGGCGATCGGTGCGAGACTGCCGGCGATCCGGTGGTCAGTGGGTACCGCGCTCCGCGCCAGTAAGACCGCTGTCTGTGCCATTTCAGCCCATCGGTCGCCCGCCGTCGCCGGTCGGGTCCGAAAGGTGTTGGTGGTATGGATCGTCGCGCCTGCGGCGGCATATGCGGCGTGGATCTCGCGAACGACATCGGGGGCTCGGAGCAGAGCGTCGGCACTCCAGGCGGGCAGGGGAGTAGGCACGCCGCGGGCGAGAAGTTCAGTGCCAACGGGGCCATCCATAATTGTGATCATTTTCTTTCCGGTCTCGCCGCGTCATGGTTCTGTAGAATAGACCCGAGCATCTGAGAGGCAGTCATGACCGTTTCCACCCGCACAGTCACCCTCGCGCTCCTCGCGGTCGGGACTTGCCTCTCCGGGTGCCAGAAGGAGTTCGACGGCGAGTTCCAACATCGGTCCTCCCTGCAGCGCGCCACGAAGGGTCTGGTCCTGCACGAAGATGGAAGCGCCGGTCACGCGGGGATGATGAGCTCCAACTGTCCATTCGAGACCGACTTTGGCCTCGTCACCGGTGACTACGATCTGCCCGACGACGACGAAGAGGTACAGGATGTCGGGAGCCACGTCCTGGGTTCGAACAGCATTCTCCTGGTTCAGCCGGGCAGTCTCCACGTTTTGAACAAGGAAACGGGTGACTACACGACCGAGTCACATCCCGTCGATGATGCCGTTGCCGGACGGTTCTTTGGCAAGGGCATCGTGGCCCTGATCGATGGCGATGACGGGTGCGGCGTCGACTGGATCGACGACGACGGCGACGTGGTTTCGACGGTGACCGACAACTGTTCGCCGAGTGCGTTCGACGTCGACCCACTGTCCGGTACCACCTACGTCGGTGGCGACGACAGCATCGAGATCGTCACTCCCGAGGGCACCGTCGACGCCGAGGTGGGGGGCGACCTCGTGGCCTGGGATTCCAGCGCAGAGGTGACCTATGTGGCCACCCTGGACGGAGACGTGGTGGAGGCGATCGAGCCCGATGGCGGACTTCGCTGGAGCACCGCGGTGGATGGCCTGGTCAAAGTCCTGGTGCCCGCCGGCGGCAAAGGCGCCGCCGCGGTGATGCTCGAGAAGCCGGATGGTAGTGGGCTCTTGGTTTATCTGGACGGGTGGACGGGCGAGGTGATGACGGAGCTCGAGACACCGAGTGCGGCGCTGGGGCTCAGCGTTGCCGGCAATGGTGGAACCATCGCCATGATCCTCGCTGACGAGACTCATTTCTACGGCGTCTTGGTAAAATAGAAAGGGGAAGCGCAGGCGCCTCCCCTCAAATCAGTCGCTGGACCATCCTACTTGGGTGCCGGCGCCTTCTCTCCGCCCTCGCTATCGGCGGCGCCCTTCTTGTTGGCCCTCTCGATTTTCTTGTCGACGCCATCGATTTTCTTGTCGAGGGCATCGATTCGTTGGCTGGTGGCAGCGAGATTGTCGACTACGCCCTGAACGTTGTAGTTGTTCAGCTCAGCCATGAACCCGTACACGTGGTTGATCTGCGTGAAGTTGTAGAAATTGAACGCTACTGACAGCAACGCGAGCACGAAGCACACGGCGACGACTGTTTGGAGACTGTCGCTGCTGATCATGTCCGGTCTTTCTGACATCCTGTCCTCCGGAAGGGGCATCGCGATGCTAGGACGGCGGCTCCAGACGTGTCAATAGACCAGGGAAATGGCGTGACAGTACAAGCAGGCGTGGCGATCGTACGGGGGGTTGGCGACAGCTTCCGAAGGGCCGTGACGTCTCTGCGAATGTCAGATGGCAGGCCCCCACTCATCGATCCAGGTCGCGCGCGGGCGCAGCATGGGCAATACGTCAGCGGGCTCGAATCCCTGGGGATCGAGGTGCGACTGCTCCCAGCAGTCGAGGCGTTTCCGGATGGGTGTTTCGTTGAGGACACGGTCGTCGCAGCTGAGGGGCTCGCGATGTTGACTCGCTCGGCTCATCCGGCCAGGCGGGGTGAAGGCGCGAGCCTGGCCGATGTGTATCGGTCGATGGGTTTGGCGGTCCAAGAAATGGCGTCTCCGGCAAATCTCGACGGCGGTGATGTGCTCAGGGTCGGTCGAGTGCTCTACGTCGGCATGACCGCCCGAACCAACCCCGCCGGTGTGGCGGCTCTGCGTGCCGCGTTTGGTCCGCTCGGCCTGGAGGTCGTTCCGGTCGCGATGCCCCCCGGGATTCTCCATCTGAAGTGCGTCGTGTCCAACCCGGCTCGCGACACCATTGTGCTCGCAGAAGAGACGCTGCCACAGGAGATTTTCCCTGGCTTGCGCGTCATTTTCATTCCGGCCGAAGAGCGGTACGCAGCGAACACGATCGGCCGCGATGGGCGAGTCCTGATCGCCCATGGCTTTCCGGGGACTCTTCGGGCTCTGGAGGCGGCGGGTTTTGATGTCGTCGCGCTAGAAACTTCGGAATTCCGCAAGGCCGATGGCTCGTTGACCTGCTTGTCAGTCATCCTCTGACATCAGACGTCCACAATCCCGGCGAACCGGGCGACATCGGCGAGGTGACGGGCGAGCACTTCGAGCACCGCTGCGCGGTCGTTGTGAGACAGGTCTACCAGCGCAGAGTTGTGGATGCCGTAAAAGGCGCCATCGCTGGAGGCGCGAAGCTCGGCGCGTGAGGGTCGAGGGACCAGGAAGGCGGCCGCTCCTGTCGAATCTCCGGCCTCCAGCGTTCTCAGCGGCACGCCCCAGCGCCAGACATTGGCTGTGCCCTCGGCGATGACGACCCAGATGTCGGTCTGCACACCGGGCTCGATCAGGACATCGCCACTCTCGAAGGTGTATTTCTCGAAGTGGCTGACAGATTCGAGGTCCACTTTTGCTGAAGACACTTGCCCCTCCACGATGTCCACGACGAGCACGGTGACATTGTCGTCTGCCTCGCCCTCGAGGATCCATTTGATGAGTTCGTCAGCGGCAATTGCGCTGTCCTCGATTGCGAGAAAATACGCGAGAGTGTCTGGCTGGTCGACGTATTTGGACAGTCCGTCGCTGCACAGGAGGAACCGGTCACCAGCATGGGCCTCGAACATCTGCACGTCGACCTCACAGGTCTCCATGACCCCGACAGCATTGACCAGGACATGGGCCTTGGGGTGGCTCTCGGCGTCTTCCGGCTTGATCTTCCCCGCGTCGACCATGCGTTGAACCAGTGTGTGATCGGTGCTGATCTGGTCGATCTGTCGGTCGCGTGTTCGGTACAAACGGGAGTCGCCGGCGTGACCCAGGATGCCGTAACCGCCGTGTACGACCAGCATTGTCACGGTGCTGCCCATGCCCCTCTTGCCCTGTGGGGTCTGCGCCAGCTCATAAACCCGCCGGCAAGCCTCGTGTACGGCTTCTCCAACTACTTGTTCGATGGGCGTGCGGGGGTCGGCGTCTACCATGCGTTCATGCAGGCATTTGACGGCCGCCGCGGAAGCGATTTCGCCGCCGTCGTGACCACCCATGCCGTCCGCAACGATGTACAGCTGTAGATCGTTGTCGACGAGAAAGCTGTCCTCGTTGTGATCGCGAACTGAACCGACATCGGTTCGTCCGCTTCCCGTCGCTCGTACCATGGCGTTAGCGTACACGATTGTGAATTGGGGAAGTGAGAGCGACTACGACCGCCGCCGTGGGTGTCTGCGTCTGTGTCGACGTCCGTGTCGACGTCCGTGTCGGAATCTGCGTCGGTATCGGCGGGCGCATCGACGCCATCGCAGTCCTCGTCTACCCCATTGCCGGGAACGTCGTAGGCGGCGGGATGGATGGCGGGATTGGTGTCGTCACAGACGTCGCAAGACCAGCCACGGCCACGTGGATGAGCCGCTCGATCTTGCTGTCGGCCGCCCATCGAGTCTCGATATCGGTGACCTCGGCGATGACGACGCGCTCGCTGTACTCGCACAGTTCGGGGCGGCTCGCCTCGATTTGGACGGCACCGGCGCCGGAGGATATCGCCGCGAGGGCGACGACTACGAGAGGGGCCAACGCGCGGGACATGTCGTCTCCATGGTTGGACAGTATAGTGACCGCTCTGCAGCGCCCGATACGTTTTGAGCACGCTTTTCTTTCTCTGGATGAACGCCGCGCTGGTGGCCCTGACCATTGGCCTGGTCCGCCGGCTGCCAGGTTGGGCGGGGCCACACAAATGGGCCGCGACGGGCGTTTTTTTGGCGTTGATGCCGGCGATTGTGCTGATCGGTGTCCATCTCGTTGCGCCAGTGACGCGGTTGACGGCCGCGGTCGCAGTCTCGGCATTGCTCTTGGTCGAGGTGTCAATCCCGCGGCGTGACGCGCGCGCTGCACCCGTTGTGGTCTGGGAGCGCAGCTGGCCCGATGGTGTCGGTGTCGCCGCACTGGGTGCCGTGGTCGGGTACTGGGCGGGAGCGACGCTCTTTGGCGGAACCCACTACGTGTGGGACGACCTGACGTACCACGCCGCGTCCCCAGCATGGTGGCTCCAGACCGCGTCGCTGGACGTCGCGCCCTTCACTTATCAGGCCTACTTTCCGTTCAATGCCGAGCTGCTTTCTCTGTGGCTCATGCTTCCGTTCTCCCACGATGCCCACGTCAATGTCGGGGTCTTCCTGTGGATGGCGCTCGCGGCCGCCTCTGCCATCTCCATTGCCATCTCGCTGGGGCAGGACCGAGCGAGTGCCATGTGCTGGACGGCCCTCTTCCTCGCCGCCCCAACCGTACGCGAGCTGGCCTATTCTTTCGCTCCAACCGATCTGGCAGTGGGTTCCTTTGCATTGGCCGCGATCGCGTTTGCGCTGATTGGCCAGGAAGCCGAGGGAAGGGAGCGCGCCACTGCGGCGGTGATGAGCGGTCTGGCCATCGGCGGCGCCGTCGGAACAAAGGTGATTATTGTCTCTACGGCGGGCCTGCTGCTGTTTTGGTGGGCCTACGTCGCACTTGGCAAGCGCCGCGACAGTCGCTGGTGGTTGCCCGTGGCCCTCTTCTTCGGTTGTGCCGTCTTTGCTGGAGGCTGGTGGTACTTGCGCAACTTCGCGTTGGTTGGAAACCCACTCTTTCCAGCTGAGATCGGGCCGATCGGCGGCCCATTCGACAAGGTTGCCCAGCGCGATACCTCAATGATCCCGTTTCTCAAGGAGGGATGGGCGGATCTGATGTTCTGGCGAGAGCTCGTCTGGTTGCGCTGGGACTGGCCGCTCGCCCTTGGCATGGTGTCGCTTTTCGGGACCGTGACGGCCGTCGTCTGCCCCATCGGTCCGCGTCCGGTCGCGCTCCGGTTTCTGGGCATCGTCGTGCTCGCCATCCTGTGCGCATTCCCCCTCACACCTTTCTCTGGCACTGCGAATCGGCCCGGTTTCGGCCTTCACGATTACCAGAGGTATCTGGCCTTCCCCTTCGGACTGGGGCTGGTCCTCGCCGGGTCGGTCGCGCCCCCGCGTTCCGAGTGGCGGCCGTGGCTGGTCGTGGCACCCGCAGCACTCCTGGTCTACGTGTGGTGGGACGTGACCATCGCGGAGATGGGAACGATGTGCATCGGGGCCTCGATCTCCCTGATCGCCTGGTTTGCCGCGACCGATCTCCAGGGTGCGGCGATTTTCCGCCGGCGCGAACTGCCCTGGGCCCTTGGCGCTGCAGTACTTGTGCTGCTGGCGCTGCACACACCGTTGCAACGCGCGAGAGCCACCTCCAACCTGTTGTCCTTCGGCGCCATTCGAATCTCCGGAGAACTGGGCGCCAGGGCCGCGTGGCGTGTGCTGGAGCGACTGCCGAAGGGGTCGAACGTTGGGTATTACGCCTTCCTCCCACATAACAACCGATTTTTCTATCCCCAGTTCGGCCGGGATCTCCAGCTGAATCCACGGGTGCTCGCAGAGGATGGCAGCCGACTGATGCCCCTCCACGAGAGGTGGGAGCTGCAGCGGGGCGGGTGGTGGCGGCAGTTCGACGACAAGACGAGTCAGGACGGAGATACCTTCGTTGCAAATCTACTTATCTCCGAGGTGGACTTCGTGATGGTCACCCAATGCCAGGGCAACTTCCCGTGGCCGCGGCAGCGCCGGTGGCTCATGCGGTCGACGGCCGCCAGGCTCATCCACGGCGACTGGTGCTCCGAGGTGTGGGATGTGCGCGAGGACGGGCAACCCGTCGACCTGGAAGACCTCGATGTGGTTGGCAAGGAGGCCACCGACCGCCAGGATCGAAAACGCCCCAAGAGGAAGAAGAGGAGGAAGAAGAAGGCCAGGTGAAGGTGCGCCCGGCCGTGGTAAACCCACGACATGTTCGCCGGTCTCCTGCTCTCTCTCGCCGCTTGCTCCTCCGGGCCCGGATGGGACAGAGTGCCTGCTCCAGAGTTGCCAGACCGGCCGTTGAAGGCAGCATTTTTGATGGTCGATGGCGTGTACAACACCGAGCTCATCGCGCCCATCGACATCCTGCACCACACACGCTTTCACACCGAGCACGGCATCGAGGTGTTTACAGTGGCGCCCCATGGCGGCATCGCGACCTCGTTCGAGGGACAGCGGATCGGCGCCGACTACAGCTTTGCGTCGGCCCCTTCGGCGGACATCCTCGTGGTGCCCAGCGCCGAGCACAGTATGGACACCGACCTCGACAACGAAGCCATGATGCAGTGGGTTCGCGAGACCGGCGACGAGGCGATGTTCGTGATGTCCCATCTGTGATGGCGCGTTTGTCCTCGCTGCCGCTGGCCTACTCGATGGCTACGCTGCCACCACATTCCCCGGGGATCAGGACGCCTTTGCCGCCAAGTTCCCGGACATCGACCTGCGCAGGCCGCCGCGGTTCGTGCACGACCGGAAGCGCGTCACCTCTCACGGCGGAGCTTCGAGCTTCGACCCGGCGATGTACCTGGTCGATCACCTTTACGGCGAGGAGGCGGCGAAAGGCGTGGCCAAGGGCATGGTGATCACGTGGCCGCCGCCATGGCACGCCAATCATGGCGTCGTGATCGAGCCGACTGATCAGTCGGAGTAATGAACCAGCGCCTCAGTTCCGGCGTCGACCGGCGAGCAGGGCGATGCCGAGGAGCCAGAATGCGGGCTGGTTCCCGGAGTTGGAGCACCCACAACCGCCGGGCTTGTCGCCACCCAGCCCGGTGTCTGGGCCGGTATCGGTGTCCGTGTCGGCATCGGTATCGGTATCGGTCGGCGGGTCCGTGTCCGTCGGCGGGTCCGTGTCTGTGTCTGTCGGCGGGTCCGCCTCGGTGTAGTCGACGACCAGTTGTGGGCCCGTGCCGCCCTCTTTGGTCTGGAAGTGAGCTACCGTCTGGGACAGCGCTTCGACGTCCGAGACCATCACCCACCCGTAGTTGGTCGTGGGGTCGTCGAGCCACGCCTGGACGCGGCTCACGGTTCCGGGCTCGGTCTCGAACGCGTACGGCTGGATGGTGCCGACGATATCGGTCGAGCCGTCCGGGGAGTTGTCGTAGTCGCCTCCGACGTTGGACCAGGCTGCCGTGCAGGAGTCGACGCCGTCGTATCGAGCGCACAGCCAGGTTGCGTCGTCGGTCTCTGCCGGAGCGCCATTGCCGCCGGGGCCTTCCGACGCGCCTTCTCCCCAGTCGGCGAGGGCGTTGTGCAACGTCAAGGTGGCTGCGGTCAATCCACCAGCTACCTGAATGGTCTCCAGCTCGAGCGTCACGGAGTCGATGGTCGCATCTGCCGGGATTGCCGCGGCGATGTCGAACCGCACAAGGCCGCGGCGCATGCCGACATTGCTGGTGCCACCCACCACGAACGCGGCACCAGCCCCATTGCTGAAGTCGTCCGGTATCTCGATGAGAGTGCTGTCTGCACTTGCATCGATGACGACCTGGTCGGCCGCGGCTGGAATCGAGAGCGTGAAGGTGAGGGGGAACGCGAGGATCAAACGTCGGTTCATCTTCGGGGGCGTCTCCGGAGCGCGATGAGCGCCAGGGGGATAACCAGAACCAGGCCGGCCGGACCAGGTTGTGTGGAGCAGCTACAGCCCTCGCCGCCATCTTTACCGCCACCTCCGCCACCGCCGCCGCCTGGGGTGGTGTCGTCGGTCACGAGGTCACTGCCGTCGCAGTCCTGGTCGATGCCGTCATCGGGGGTCTCGGGCGCATTCGGGTAGATCAGTCCGTTGCTGTCGTCGCAGTCGCCTTCGCAGCCTCGAATGCCGTCTCCGTCGTCGTCGCTCTCGTCGGCGTCGGGGCTGCCATCGCAGTCGTTGTCGTAGCCATCGCATTCCTCGACAAATCCAGGTGCGTTGTCGGCATCTGCGTCGTCACAGTCTTCGCATCGGAGCGAGCCGTCTCCGTCATTGTCCTGTTCGACGTTCGGAAGGCTGCCGTTGCAGTCGTTGTCGATCCCGTCGCAGGCTTCCTGCGCGCCCACGAAGGTGAGGGGGTCCGCATCGTCACAGTCCAGACACGCCAGCTGTCCGTCGCCATCGTCGTCGACTTCGTCTACCTCAGGCGCGCCGTCGCAGTCATTGTCCTGACCGTCGCACTGTTCCATTCGGCCCGGCGTGTTCAGGCCATCCATGTCATCGCAGTCGCCCTCGCAGATCGAGACGCTGTCCATGTCGAAGTCTTCTTCGTCCACTGGGATGACGCCGTCGCAGTCCGAATCGAGGCCGTCGCAGATCTCCGGTGCCCCCGGAAACGCGGTGTCGGCGAAGTCGTTGCACTCTTCGCACTCGAGGTATCCGTCCCCGTCGCGGTCGAGCTCTCCGGGTTGGATCAGACCGCCGCCCAGCAGGAGGATTTCGTAGATGGTTTCGGATTGACCGAAGTTGTTCCCATCACCGGTCACGCCCATGATGTTTCCCTGCAGGTCGATGCCGAGGCCGGAGAACTTCTGTCCGGTGTCACCGTGGCTGATGGAGATGCCCGTGGTGACATCGACCTCCACCAACAGTCGCGAACCATTTGCGTTCAGCGGATTCTTGCAGATGCCCCATACGGCCCCCGTGACAGGGTGATGCGTCAGGGCATTGCAGCCGACGCCCTGTTGGCCGTCGATGACGATGTTCTGGGTTTCAATGACGATACCGGTGACGGGGTCGAAGGTGTATAGATCGTCATTCGATCGGGAGACGCCGAAGACCAGGTTGCCGACGACGGCGTAGCCGCGGGCAGAGGTGCCGCCGCCAAACCAACCTGAGCCGCCGCCTCCGCCTCCGACGTTGAGGTTGGTGAACTGACCGGTCGGGGACACGTGGAAGAAGTTCCCGCCGAGATCGATGGTGATGAACACACCCAACGGTGCATACCAGACGACGCCCATGAGCTCGCTGGCCTGGTCGGGTCCGTAGGTGTTTCCCGCCGCCAGGTTCGGCAGTACCTGCATGAGCCCCAGGTCGACGGGCTCGAAATACTCCTGGTTATTGGAGATGCCTGACGTGTGATACCAGAGCCCATCATCGGCATTGAACGTGAGGCTTTCGCCGTCTTGACCGTTCCCCAATGCCAGGATTGGATTGACGAGTACGCCGCTCTCCGAGCAGTCGTTGTCCAAGCCATCGCAGATTTCGACGGCGCCCGGGTAGACGTTGGCGTCGAGGTCATTGCAGTCGCCGTCGGCGATCGTGAAGCCATCCCCGTCGGCGCCGGCAAAGGCCATCGAGGCAAAGAGCAGTGTCGTCCATACAGTCATCGTCATCCTGTCAGCCCCACCTCATGATAGCGGCTCGGGTTATCGCTGTCGCGAATGGACCGCGCCCTCGCCACTTCTCTGATTCGACCCTTGGCCGTTGGCCAGGCCACCCCGGGCGGCTGGACGCTGGAATCCATCGAGATCGAGCGATCCGAGGACCGGAACGGGTATCGGTTCGCAGTCTATGGATTCTCGAGTCCGCGCCTGCAGTTGTTGCTGCGACCTTCGGCTTTCGGGGGCAACGCAGCCGCCCAATCGCGCAATTTCATGGTCTCGATTCGAGACGAAGGAGGCGTTTTCCAATCGGTCGGCGAGGAGGGATTCCGAGACTTCGTCTCCTTTGTCCAGGCAAATGACACGGCGGACTACGATCCGGCCGAGCCCATGGCAGCGGCCATCTCCAATGCAGAAGGCCGCAGCTCGAGAGATGGCCCCACCGTTTACGTGGTCCCGGGACACATCGGAAGCCTGTACGACCTGAGCTTCCGAGCGATCCGAATCCTGCAGGACGTACCGGTCATCTTGACCGAAGCAGGCAATGGCCTGGACCTGCAGACTATCGACGAGCACTTTCAGATCGGCTTGCAGGGCAAGACGCTGGTCGAGTTCGACCGGATCGGGCCCGCGGAGCTCGAGCGATTCTCCGACCTTCTCGAGACCGGCCGGGATCTGTGTCTCTTTGGGGCCAGCGAGGGGCTGCCCACCGTGTGCGATCCCGGGTGGAAAGCCATCGACTATTTCCAGGGGCGCGGCGTGGCGATCCATACACTCGCCGGGGGCGGCGCCCTCGCTGCGGCGCTCATGCGACGAGGCAACAACTGGCCGTTCTCGTTCTGGGGTGTGCTCGATCGCGACGACGGCAATCTCGTGCTTCCCCACCTCGCCGATGCCGCCGCCAGGGGCACACGCGATCTGCCCACGGCGATCTGCTTCGGCCACTCCGAGTCGCTCGCGGCGGCCTGGCCCGATTTTGGTGAAGTCCTCGCCGGCTTTGAGGGGCGGATCCGTTTCATGTTCGATCTGACGCGCGCCGACGAGGGGGAGCGCGTCGTCGAGCTCGCCGACCTCCCGACCTTTGACCCCCTGTCCCTCGGACCAAACCGAAAGTTGGTGATTCTGCTCGAGGTCCAACCCAGACGGCGAAGCCTGCCGGGCCGGGTGTTGCGGCGGGTGCTTTACGGCTTCCGTCGCACTACGGACAACTAGACTCCATTACGCGGCTTTGGAGCGGTCTTCGTTGAACCAGGTGACCGTGCGGGTTGTGGCCTCGGCCATGTCTACCCGGATGTGATAGCCGAAATCTCGCTTCGCAGGTCCCATGTCGTACCAGTGACTGCGGGCGAGGGCGGCGGCCATGAACCGCGTCATTCGCGGCTCCCCTGAGAGGCCAAAAGTGTTCCAGGCCCACTCCATGACGCCGCCGATCCGCGAGGCCATTGCCAACGAGACCTTTCGCGTGATCTTTGGAGCGCCCACCCGCGGTAGGAACTCGTTGAACCACTCCCACAGAAAGATGGGTTCGTCGTTGCTGATGAAGTAGGCCTTGCCCGCGCAGGCGGCGTCGGGGCCGGTCAACGCCTTGGCCGCGTCGATGTGGGAGCCCGCTGCGTTGTCGATATAGGTGAGGTCTACTCGGTTCTTGCCGTCTCCAACGATTGGCAGGCGTCCCGAGCGAGCGCGCTCGACGGCGGTCGGAATGAGCTTGAGATCTCCAGGTCCAAAGACGAGGTGAGGTCGAAGGGCCACGGTCGCGAGCTTCTCGCCGCCAGAGACCTCTTTGCCGTTCGCCGCGAGAACGAGTTGTTCCGCAGCGGCTTTGGTCTCGCCGTACAACGCCTCGAAATTCTCGGCATAGGGCGCCTCGGAGATGCCCTCTTGATCGGTTTTGTAGCCCACCACCGACGGCGTTCCCGTGTAGATCAGCCGGGTCACGCCGTGGGTGATCATGCCGTCGATGACGTTCTGGGTTCCGCCGACGTTGATGGCGTAATAGGTCTCGCGATCTCCGGAAAAACCGAACTTTGCCGCCACGTGAAAGACCGCATCTACACCGGCTATAGCCGCTGCGACCGCATCCGCGTCGCACAGGTCCACCTGTCGGTGTTCGACGCCCATTGCGGTGAGCTCGGGATAGGCGCCCCGGGCGATGTTGCGGACATCCCAGCCGTCTTCGAGGAGCATCTCGACGATGCGTCTGCCGACGAAACCGCCACCGCCGGTGACCAGCGCCTTCATGCTGCCACCTTGCTGGCGAGGTCGGTGCAGCGGGCCTCGGCCCACAGCTTGAGGTCCTCGCGACGAATCTTGGAGTTGTGTCTGGCGTCGGTCGGGAACGCCGGATTGTGGAGGAATCGCTGGACGACGCCCGCGTGATGGGTCGGAGTGGCGAGGGCGACCAGTGCAGCCTCGATCTCTGGTGACCACGACTTGCCGGGCTCCAACTCGACGCACAGAACGGGAATTTCGGCGCCTCGAGGCCCGACACCGACCAGCGCGGTTCGGAACACGTCGGGATGCTCATTGAAGACGCCCTCGACGGGCACGGCTGGAATCATGCCGCTCGCAGTCTGGAGGCGATGTGCCTTCCGGCCGCAGAACCACAACCTGCCGCGCTCGTCGACGTACCCCAGATCTCCCATGCGGTGGCGAACAGTGTCTCCATCCGCGATCTTGGCCTTCTCGTTGGCGCCGGGCACATCCTTGTATTCGGGGCTGACCTGCATGCCTTTGATGACCACCTCGCCGATCTCGCCGGCGGGCAAGGCCAGATCCGCCGACCAGGTGGGGATGGGTTCCTCGGTGATCTCGATGATCGCGATCTCCATACCTGGGGCGGGGTGGCCCACGCAGGTGCCGTGACCCTTGCCCGTCTGATCCCAGGTCTCGCCCAGGATCTCGTCGGTCGCAATGTAGCTGACCGGGAGCCCCTCGGTGGCGCCATATGGCGTCCAGATCTGCGCGCCTTCGGACAGGATTGTCCTGAAGCGCCGGTGCAAATACGCGG
>Ga0315336_1004377_pt1 | contig 16876 bp, 11 predicted proteins | sample ASW5metaG_FD_204512 | JGI IMG/M metagenome (GOLD analysis project Ga0315336, IMG submission 204512) | Ammonia-oxidizing marine archaeal communities from Monterey Bay, California, United States - ASW #5 | ecosystem: Environmental > Aquatic > Marine > Intertidal zone | place: USA: California...
AGACCGTCTTTATCTGGACGCCCACCGTGGGCACATGGTGTTCTTGAAGCCTGATGAAGCTCAGTTCGTTACCCGGGAGGCTATCGGGAGAACTCTGACTGGGACAGGACCAGAAATAATCGACAAACTGGAGAGCATGGAAGCCAACGGGGTAGACAGCGTGGCCATATCAGTTACTGATCCCCAAGGGGCCCGCGACCTCATTCAGGACTTTGGCCGGGAGGTAATCGCCAAGAGGGGATAATGGGGCGATGCCGAGCGTTCGAATCTTCATTGAAGGCGCCCAGGTAATGGCAGATTTAACGATGGTTTTGATTGCCGGGCCAGGAGAACTCTGCGTTATTACTTGCCACGCCGTCTCCTAGGACCTCCGATCAGGAATGCCATAGTACTTGCAATTCTAGGGCGTACAAGACGCTAACTAGTCTTATAACTCCCGGTTGCGCGCAACTGCTTTTGTACAGCAGTCACATTCTCGGTCGCTTTTCAGCCGCCTTTTTCTCGGAACAGCGATGGAGTTAGCGTTTCAGTGCATTTACAATAACACTGGTGAGCGCCTGCGGCGGTACGGTTTCCTTACGTTGTGGTTGTTACCACTCAGGGAGGGGAATTACTGGATAATTAAGTCCCAGCTTATCAAACGCCCCTAGCAAGACCAGGTGAGGTCTAAAAATTAACCTGAGCCTGGGTATATAGTTGTTGGTTGATCAACCAACCTGAGTATGAGATTTTGCAGTTAAATCCTTACTCTAAACTTATTTTGAGGAACGTGAAAAGATGGCAGGCCACGTAAACCGTCAGATCAGACTCGCTGCCAGACCTGCAAACTTGCCTAGAGAGTCGGATTTCAACCTGGCCAAGGGGCCAATCCTTGAACCGAGTGAGGGAGAAGTCCTGGTTAGAGTGATTTGGTTATCTCTGGACCCTTACCAACGGGGTCGAATGCGGGCCACCCACCCTTATGCTACCCCTATGGAGTTAGGTGAAGTAATCGTTGGGGGTGTGGTGGGAAAGATAGTCCGGTCCCGAACACCTGCTTTCACCGCGGGAGAGGTGGTCGAAGGACCACTGGGCTGGCAGGAATACGCCGTATCCGACGGCAACAATCTACGTAAGGTCGATACGAGTCTTGGCCCTCTTTCCACGGCTCTCGGAGTCTTAGGAATGCCAGGCATGACGGCCTACTTCGGATTTCTAGAGGTTGGCCAGCCCAGAACAGGTGACACGGTAGTCGTTTCTGCCGCTTCCGGCGCTGTTGGCCAGGTCGTGGGTCAAATATCCAAAATCATGGGTTGTCGTACAGTGGGGATAGCCGGCACACCTGAAAAAATCGATTACATAAAACACGATCTGGGTTTTGACGCCGGAATCAACTACAAGACCGAAAACGTCAACGCCGAGTTGGCAGAACTTTGCCCGTTGGGTGTGGACGTTTATTTTGATAACGTAGGCGGTCCGATCACCGATGCAGTGCTCGACCATATAAACGTGGGAGCTCGAATCTCCATCTGCGGATCGATTTCGCAGTATAACCTAGAGGAGCCAGAACTCGGGCCGCGAAAGATGGGTTTATTGGTAGGCAAACAGGCCCGTGCGGAGGGATTTCTGGTCGGCCAGTTCCGGAATCGTCATGAAGAGGGACGTCAGCGAATAGCAAGCTGGATAAAAGAGGGTCGAATCAAATACAGGGAGGACGTAGTAGATGGAATCGAGAATGCTCCCGGAGCCTTTATAGGTCTGATGCAGGGAGAAAACTTTGGCAAACTACTGGTCAAAGTGTCAGAAGACTAACCAGATGTTAAATCTGGTTATGAAATTGATAGCGCAGTGGAACACTCGCCATGCTGACCCCAGGAGGTTGAATCCCAATTCAGATATAAGTATCTGCTACTTCAGGGGTTCTAATTTTACCGTCCGACCTGTTTAGGCATCGTTCGGCCATACCGCAATCTCGTCAACTGTCACCCGATAGGCCGGATTTCCATGAATTTCTCTCTGTAACCAACACCTAAGTAGGAGTCCCAGAAAAATTAGGAGGAACCCAAACCCTATGAGTGTCGACCAACAGACCTGGCGTCGTCTTGTCCGTACTGGACTAACTGGTCTAGACCCCCAACAGGTTTGTCCCGGATATATCTGCTACTCCCCCTATAATGGCGATGGGAACGGCAAGGGCGTGACCTTCCTTCTGGATATGGAAGGGAATGAAGTGCACCGCTGGCATTTACCCACACCACCGGGATCATGGGGCTATTTGTTGCCCAGCGGCAACCTTTTCTACATGGCAAAGGCTGAACAGACCAACGAAAGACAAATGCCAGCGAGTAATTTTGTCGGGGGCTGGCTATTGGAGGTGGACTGGGATAGCAATGTAGTCTGGCAACACCGAAACCCAGCTCAACACCACGACGCCCGGCGTACCGAGAAAGGTGGAGCGATATTCCTCACCTTGGAGACCATACCTCCGGAACTAGCGACCCGGGTCCAGGGAGGTCAGGCAGGGGACGGGATGGAGGCGGACCACGAGGGCGGCGAGGAAGCCACTGCGCATATGTGGGCTGACCACCTGATCGAGGTAGACGTGGACGGCAACCAGGTCTGGGATTGGCACGCCTACGAACATCTGGACCTGGAAACCGACATCATCACACCGGGAGAACCAAGACACGAATGGAGCCATGGAAATACTATCGTCCCCTTAGAAGGCGATCGGGTGTTGGTAAGCTTCCGGAATATCTCTACGGTGATGATTATCGATAAAGCCTCTGGCAACATCACCTGGAAAGTGGGTTGGGACGTGATATCCCGCCAGCATGACCCTAGCCTGCTCCCCAACGGTAACATTCTGATCTTCGACAATGGTGAACGACGTAAGGATGACGTGAGGATATTTTCAAGGGTGATAGAACTGGACCCGAACACCAATCAAATCGTCTGGGAGTATCGGGACAATCCCTATTTCAACTTCTATAGCAGCCGGATTTCCGGGGCCCGGCGCCTGCCCAACGGCAATACTCTAATCACCGACGGCATGTCCGGACGGATGTTTCAGGTCACTCCGTCAGGGGAGGTCGTTTGGGAATATGTTAATCCTTATTTTGCCAAAGACACCAATGGCATTGAGGATAACCGTGTCTTTCGCTCAACATGGTACATGCCTGGGGAGATACCTCAGTTACAGTAGCCGACTAATCCCACTGAATAAGCCCAACGCCGCTGCCCCGAGGTATGTTTCATGCCAACAAATAGGAGCCTCACAGCCCGGCGTAATCCTCGGGACCGGTACAAGAGCGTCAAGCAGATAATCGGGCAGAATAACCCTCGGACGGGTGCCCCTCATCCGAAAGGCCAGAATCCCGAAAGAACCGACGCGACTTTACTCGCTATTGAGCTTGCCAGTACTGTGGCGGCCCGTGACCTTCTGGCGAGCGCCCGGATCCGCGGCGGCGACGGGTAACGCTTACACCGTGGTAATCCGACAGGTAGACGGTAATAGAAGCCTCCTCGACGGGAGGCTTTTCTTGTCCACCCTCCCGAGCCGCATTGGGGTGGGGTGATTTCAGGGCTGTCGGCCCGTAAGCACAGGATTCGGCCCTCTGTGATTCCTGAAGACAAACCCCGAAATTCTATCCAATTTTTTAGGGGTTTTAAGAAGCCTTGGGGTTCTGAAAGTTGGTCCGTTCTGGGAATGATTGCATCGTGCATTTGGGGAGCATCTTCGGAACCTTCATGGTCATTATTCGGTGGCCCAATCAGACCAGGCACATCCCGGGAGACTTTCCAATCTTAATACCCGATAGTCGCTGGACTTTGCTTTCCGCTTGCACTGGCATTCTATCCATTTGGCTAATTTCTCCTCTGAATCACTCTAGAATCGCTGCTGACACTAATCGGGGTGGGCGGGCGATAAAGGCGGCAAAACTTCCCAGAGCGAAGACCAATACGAACACCGAAAATGCTAAGACGTAGTCGCTCAGAAGGTCGAATAGCAGACCCGCTAAGACCGGTCCCCCTGAACCCGATACGAACCTGAAGGGGAAGAGTGTGCCCCGCATGGCTCCCTGGGCGTCCCTACCAAAGTAATCGGACCATGCCAGACTGCTGACAAAGGCCTGAGCTCCCCTGGTCAGCCCGTATACAGTAGCGAAAGCAAACAGACCTATCTGAGAGGATGATCCAATCAAGATGACGTTTCCCAACCCACCTCCGGCGTAACACAGAGCGAGGCAATACCGGACCGGTAAATGCTCGGCTACGAAACCCCACAAGTGTTTGGCCAAGGTCTGAAGCAAATAGAGATATGTGATGGCGCTGGCCGCTAGGCTGATGGACATGCCTTTATCGGTGATATAGGAAGACATGTGCAGGTTTATACCAAATATCGCCAAGGATGCCAGGTTGGTGCTGGCGGCCAACAACCAGAAAGACGGGGTGCGGATAGCTTCGTTTCTGGTGAGAGAGACTTCTGTCGACGGCTGCGCCGCATGATCGGAGCCGCTACCATTGTTAGAATTACGATACACACGGCCACACAACACACGGCCACACACACGGCCACCGCTACCCAGGTTTCCCGCCAGCCCATCTGTACGATGATGAAAACCAAGGGTATGGCAAAGCGATTCCCGCCGATGACATCCCCATTGTCGTAAGCGCAATAGCCCTGCCCCGGCGGCGCACGAACCATTTGGACACGGTGGAGTCAGCGGTCAAGTCGCCTAACGCCACCGCCCCCAAGGCTAGGATCACGCCGTAAGCCAAGAATAGCTGCCAGGGACTGTGGATCAGTGCAAGCAACCCCGCGCCTGCGGCCAAAGAAAGCCCGCCCAAGAAGACGAAGCTCCGAGGACCGAGCTTGTCCACCGAGTCGCCTATGAATGGCCCCACCAAAGCCGCCATTGCTCGCGCAAGGACGGTGGCGCTGGCCAGCAAACCACGCCCCCATACCAGAGATTCCGCTATGAAGGGGAAGAAGATGCCGAAGGCAACGACCATCGTTCCGTAGCTCAGGAAGTGGGAACAAAGGCTCCCACCACGACGGCCCAGCTATACAAACTTTTGTTATTCAGATGCAAACTTTCTTAGCGCTTGGATGGAAGCTGGCATTATCAGCAGCACCGCCGAACAAACATGCTTCCGGAAGGCCGTTGCCCCTTCCTTCAGGTTAGCCGTGGTGTCATTTACAGGTTGATCGAAGCAACCGGTGGTCCGGGTAGCAGACAGACTGAAGGCGGTGGAAATCCTGCTGGACCGCGGTTGGGGCAAAGCGCCACAGCAATTGGATGTGTCCAGCGCCGACGGCGGCCCCGTTTGGAGCGAGGGATTCAAGACTTGGAACGTCGACGACCTTAGGGTAGCGCTCCGGCTACTGGAGGGAAACGTCGCCGGAGGTCAAGCCGAACCACTGGATTAGCATCTGAGCGACAGGTACCCTAGGGAAGGTATGGAGGTGGGGTACTTGTAGGCCCGTAAGCACGGAATCGAACTCCCCGAGATTCCAAAACCCTTCCGCGAAAACTCTATAAAATTTTTCACTTTTTAGGGACTCTGTGGTTTCGGGACATGTCTCGGCTTGTCCCACGACTATCCCATAGGAGTAAATTATCAGATAGTCAAATTTCGCAAGCCGGGCAGTCTTCTTAAGCCGTTTCTTCAGCCCCGTGACCTTTCAGACGCCGCACCAGTTGCGCCCAATGGTTGCCCCAAGCTATGCAGGTCGCGTATATATCTTCCGGAGAGGATTCGCGCAAGGCGATGGGGCCGTAATGGGAAGAATGGGCGTTTCCTTGGATGACCATTCCGTGGTTCAGTAGTATGTGAATCATGCTGAGCAGAGCCAGTTCTGCCCCGCTGCCAGGCCTTCCCCCGCCGGCAAATGCTCCCCCTACCTTGCCCGACAATGGCCCGGGATAGTCCTGATACGCAGTGACATCGAACAACCGCTTAATCTGCCAGTCAACGTCCCCGAAGCGCACAGGCGTTCCAACGATGACTCCTTGGGCAGCCAGCATCTCATCCCAGGTCACTTCATCGACCGTCCGAACCGCCACGTTGACCCCGCCCTCTATCATCCCTTGCCGGACGGGTTCCACCATGCCGCTTGTCCGTCCGTTCTTGGACGTGTAGATTATCAACAGATTGTGTTCGTAGTTCCCCATTTAGTTGTCCTCCTATCGGATCCAGTTGGTAGATCTATACGCTGGAGTTACTAAATCAAGCGGGGTAGCCAGCTACTGACACCGCCAGCGTGGCTATCGATATGCCTGTTACCAACCGCGCAGGCTTCCCCATGGGCTCAAGGGGTCTGGTGTTGTCCATAGAGGCAATATAAAGGCGGCGAAGGGACAGGGAACCTCTGGGAAACCATAGTGTAGAATACCGTCTATGACCGTTCACACGATAGTTTTACAGGTGTTCTTGTTTACCGCTATCGTTGGCGGCGCCTCGTTAACCAAGTGGAGGCACTGACATGAGATTGTTCCACCAAACCAAAACCCAAGATGCCGAATCAATCTGGAATGATGGTTTTCGGGATTTGGAGGTAATAGTGGATGCCGGATGTGCAGGCGAAAAATTCGTTGGTGTCCGACTGTTCGATAACTCAATCGGATGAAGCCCTAATCCGGACGGTAACAACCTTCTCCTTACGATCGAAATTCCAGAAGACACCATAAGTGCGTATGAGTGGGTCACAGGGGTGGAGACTCGCGAATTCTTTGTTCCAGCATCGGTGGTCAACTCCTATGGCCCACCGGTAGTGGAAGAAGTAGACCTCTTGGCTGGGCTTTTGGATGGCATTGACCTAACAGGCATTTGATAAATGACCGGTCTACTTCCCCCAATCTCCAGCATCCTTTCTTCTCGCAATCATGTCCTTCACCGGAAGTATCCCTACGTCTCCTCTCCACATCAATTCATTGAATAGTAATAGGACTACCGAATTGTAGTCATCTGCTTCTACCAACCCATTTGTCCCCTTCGGTTCCAATGGTCGCACCCTCTGCCCGCATCCTAACCACACAAGTCTCCCAAGAATGTTGAGCCGTTACATGGAAAAGAATGTTTTCCTCCGAGAACTGAGAATTGAACTCAGCGGCAATATTAGTTACAAGTCCGGATGATGTCTACCTCGATCGTAGAACCTCGCGATCCCCACAATCACATTCCAAAGTTCCTGGCTAAGTTCGGTGTTGCCAAAGAAGAACCCCACGGTCCACGGAACGGTTTGTCCAGTGATACCGCCAATGCCGCCACCACCATGTGACTAGAACAAGAAAAGCCCTCTCAAGTGAGGGGGCTTTGTTACCCTTTGACGTTGGGCAAAAAAAGAACGCCTTCACTAGGCTGTGAAAACGCTCCGCTATACTAGCAAGTCCGGACTAGTCTTGTCAATCTTTCATGCCTAGGATTCAAAAAACTTGGGGCATTGGTAGACGTGAGGTCAGCGAGTAGACGTTCCTTCGGTTAACGCACGAGTTTTCGGATACTGACGAGGAAGCAGGTGAGCTAGGTTTATCATTTGTAGCTGTTGCCTTCTCTAAGGTCACCGTGCTAAGTTCTAACGATATTCTAGGCCAAGTAATCTCAGAGGTTTGTTATGCCCAGACTACGTCCGCTGTCGGAGGATGAGGTATCTGAGGAAGCCCGGGTTCACTTTAGAAAACAGGCGGCTAACCTGGGACAAGTGTCCAATGGCGCTAGGTTTTCTGCCTACTTCCCAGAAATGATGTTAGCCGCCCAGGGATTGATAGATGCCATCAGTCAAGGGGCACTCCCGACCCAACTGAGGCGCCTTCTGAACGTTAAAGTGGCCTCGATGATAGGATGTCCTCTTTGAGTTGACAGCAACGCTAGCGGCGCTGGCAAAGATGGGGCATCTCACGAGAAGATTTTGGCCGTATTGAAGTTTCGGGAGAGCGGCCTTTTCACCGAAGCCGAGAAGGCTGCCCTGGAAGTGGCCGAGGCTATGACCGAAACTCCTCAGAGGGTTACCGACGACCTATTCAAAGACCTGCAACGGTATTACTCGGATGCAATGATTGTTGAGCTTGCATCTGTCATTGCCCTGGAGAATTTTCGTAGCCGGTTCAACCGGTGCGGTGCCATAGAACCCAACGGTCTCTATCCCCAACTTGAGGAACTTCTGGAAGCGGCAGGGATGATCGAACTGGTAGAACCTCTATGTTAGCATCGCTTACGCGGATGTGTCCGAGAGTAACCAAATGTCTCGCTAGGTATTTATCCCATAACCAGGGTAATATCGACCCTCGGAATTTTTCACTTCACGCCAGGGTAGACGACCTGCTGAATGTATCTGAAGGCAGGAGGATTGCCTAGCTAGCACTCCCCTACCTCACCAGTACCCACGGCCTGATGGAACTACGTGGATACCCCATTGGTTAACACACAAGCCCTCAGCTCCTGACGAACAAACAACAAGAAAAGTATAATTCCGATGTGCGCAACTTACTGCTTTCCTGTTTGTCGATGGTGGCTATAAGCGCAGCAGAGTTGAACTACACCGAAAACAGTAGTCGACTGCTGTGGTTGGTGGTACCTCAATAAGGTAATGCCTCATTTTCTACTCTCAACATGGGATGAGCCTAGGAAGTGGCGAAAATATCGGAAGAACTGTCAAAGGGGTAACGATAATAGATTAAAAAATGGTCAGGGTGATTGGACTAGAACCACCGACCTCTTCGTCCCGAGCGAAGCGCGAGAGCCACGGCGTTATAGATTCGGCACATCCTAACTACGGAGCTGAATAGCCAGCGTGAATCGCAGAGGCGTAATTGCGTACACGTTGTCACGATAAGCGAAGACACTTACCCGACGATGACAGGGTGGCCGGACATTGGTTTCGTGCCAAGCACCAATCCAAATAACCACCATGGCTCTTGGATTGTTTCCAAGGATTAAGGCTATGGAAGTTGCATTCACCAATCCCGGTAGCTTCGATTCTTTTGGTAGAGCATGAGAGATGTAATTGAATGCAACCCCGAGGTTTGCTTCGCCGATAATAATTCAGGGATTCCCCTTTCTTCAGGCAACCACCATTGCTTGCCCCGTAGGCAATGAGGCATTATTAGGCAAGCAAGTATCGGAGGACGTCGGAAACCGACCTAGTGCAGAGCGGAAAGCGAGGGTGAGTTTTCGGTCGAATTCAAGCCTGAGATAGGGTCAAAATGGTCACCCCTAAATCGCGCTCATGGGGTTCAGGTAGTCGCCAGTTCGAATCGGGCCGCCCCGACCAAAACTCAGACTCAATCTGTTAACACTTCCTACGGGCGAGATGTTAACAGTATTTTTGTCCAATCCTGAGTTGAATCTTGAATCCGTCAGGGACATCTTCATTCGGAGTAGCGTCCCATTCCCCCAAAGACTATATCAACGCTCAATGAGCGCCTCAGGCCATTCACAGCGTACCCATAGGCATGGGCATTCACGATTCCCTGCGCATTACCCGAGAGCACGTTGCCGGCTTCCTAATCGAGAGAGCAAAAGGGCGACGTGGGAAATCCTTGAGTCTGTTAGCAAGCAGCAAAAGTCGGACACTTTTGTTAAGGAGAGACCAAGGGCGTATTCTCCAGTCTCACTCACTCCACGCCTTTACCCTCAACGGTAAGCATTTTGACATTAACAATGTCATGCATTCCAATAATACGATATATATCTGATATGGCTAAATATTCCTACGATTACCTGTCAATTTTGTCCTATTAACAAGCATGTTCATGCTGCGAAACGGTGCCATTCATAAAGCCATTATATTAACTTCCGAAATATTTGCAAAGATAAATTATTATGCGTTATCCTCGTCAATCATCAAAATGAACCGGCATTGATGAGCCGCGTAACCAGTAATGTATCCGTTGATGAGGGGAAGGTAAGGACCGGTACGAAGATAGCTGCCGGAGCTTTGGTGCTACGGCGGCATCGTGCCAGGGAGCGCGAACCAGGCCGGTGATGATGATCATCATCATCACATATCACCCGTCCCGTAAGCGCCTGGGCACAACGGGATTCTCCCTGGCACAATTAATAACACTTCGACAGTGGGAATCAGCGTCACTGTTATCCAGTCATCGAAGCGTGCAAGCCCCGCAGGATGAAACTTCACAGTCAATAAGACCTGACGTGTCATCCACTCCCGAAAGGGAGATTACGAACCGTATTTTGTACATGCATACATCGAACCCATCGAAGTTATATTTGCCATAACTACCCTGTTAGCGAGCGGGAACCAGGCCGTTGGTGGAGCCATCATCAGATCGCACCTAGCCCGCAAGTGCCTGGAACCTTGAGGGGTTCTACCTGGCAGTTCCCTCATGCTTCAGACGCTTTCATCATATTGCGACATTATATTGCGACATTGCGCGAGTGCGCGAGTGCGAGACCGTTTCCGCCTCGTATGGGCCTGGGCGGCAAAAAGGTTCCATGGCGAATACAGCTGTATATATGACTTACCCATTGTAATACGTAGCTAATATGTAGAGTTATAGCAGTTTATGTTAAGCAATGGTAGCAATTACGTAATTATTGATATTTAAGGAGAAATTGACATTTGAGGAGAATGTAATGTATCCTCCGTGCCAACGTCATTTGCACGGCTGGCGGAACTCGTTCGTAGTATGCCAAGTTAAGGAGAACTACAGTGAAAATTTCAACTCGAATTCATTGGGGTCGATGTTTAATGGGCCTCATCGCTCTGTTGACCTTGGCGCTCGTCGCCTGTGGCGGGGGAGCAGACGCGCCCGCGGCGCCCGCGGGGCCCACGCCAACCGTGGCGAATGTGATACCGGCGGTGCCGGCAATAAAAGACACGCCGGTACCCCAGGCCAAGGCAACCGAGGTCATAGCTGCTACGGCAGTCCCCGCGGCGCCGGTCAGCGCTAGGGACACGGCCATCGTCGTCAGTAACGAAGAACCGCTCGCTCTGGGGTTCTCCGGCAACGGCTGCACAGGCAATATCCAGTCCACCGCATGCGAGGAATGGATCGGAGAACCCTTCACGTGGATCGACAACAAAACCTACGAAGTGGTTCCCCTGTCGCACATAGAGAGCTGGGAGCAGGTGGCCCCCGACCGCTGGCGTTTCAACCTGAGGGAGGGCGTCAAGTTCCACAACGGCGTCGCCTGGGACTCCGCACAGGCAGCGTTCTGGCTTAACTGGGCTGGTGATGAAGAGACCGCCGGCAACGAGGGCGCCAACAGCTTCGGATTCCATGGCGTTATCGGCGGCGAAGTGGTGGACCCGCTGACCGTGGACATCACCTGCGGCAAGGCCTGCCCCATACTGCCCCGCACCCTCATATTCACCAAGGTCATGGAAACGGGCTGGTGGCAAGGAGCCAGCGAGGACGAGAAGGTCTCCAAAAACGTCGGCCTGGGCCCTTACAAACTCGTAGAGTGGCAGAGGGGTGTCAAGGTAGACCTAGAGGCCTACGAGGACTACAAGCCCAACAAGGCCTTTGCCTCTCAAGCCCCCATAGTCCAGAACCTCCGCCTGGTCTGGCGCACCGAAGCGCTGGTGCGGGCCGCCATGCTGGAGGCGGGTGAGGCCGACTGGGCCGAGATTTCCCTGGATGACCGGGACCGGGTACCCAAGCACGTGGTCGGCACCAACAACGAGGCCTACCTCTTTGTCATAGACACGGTTCACCATCCAGAGCTGACCAAGAAAGATGTCCGGGAAGCCCTGACCTTGGCCGTCGACTGCGAGAAGTTAATGAAGCAAATCTTCGACGACCTGTTCACGTGCTTCACAGGCATGGCCCAGATGGGCACCGAGGGCATTACCGAGAACAACTCGAGGGGCTATGATTACGACCCGGCTAAGGCCAGGCAACTTCTGGAGCAGGCGGGCTACGACCCGGCCAACGTAATCAAGCTGCACATGCGTAACCAGCGGATTCCCAAAGACACGGAATACGGGGAGGCGGTGGTATCCTCCTGGAAAGAAGTGGGCATCAACGCCGAGCTGCATGTAGTGGAGTCATCGGTGCATAATAACGTCGGCCGGTCCAACTGCGGCCACGGGCGCAGCAAAACGGATTTCGACAATGCAGCGGGTAGCACCCTCCACGAAAAATGCGCCAGCCTAGGGCCGGGTAAAACCACATTCCAATCGATGCACATGACCGCCCCGGCCACTTCAACCGAATCCCTGGACTTCGCTTCCCGCCAAGGCAGGCTGCGCCTCAGCTGTTACGGACGAAGCAGCGGGGTCTGCGACGACACGCTCCAGGCCATGACCGACGAATGCGTCGTCATTAATTTCGGGCCAGAGCGCGTGAAGTGTAATACTGAGATAGCGGACTACGTCCGCGATAACTTCCTAGTCTATGGCAACTTCGTCAACGTGGCCGTGTACGGCCTGTCGGCTGACATGGAGTGGGATCCATACTACTCCCCCAGGATCCGGGCCAATACGTTTAAGTTCAGCAAGTAAACCTAACATTACCGGGTGAAGAGCAACGCGAACAACCGTGTCCCCGAGATTCCTTGGGGCACGGTTGTTCGCGGAAACCAGCGTGCCCTTCCCGGTCGCAGTACCTAGTAACTGGGGCTCGCGGTAACCCGAGGGCGCCGCTGAAGTATCCGGTAGTCGAAGGTGACGAGGAACCGCCGTGCGCAACTACATGATTCGGCGCCTGGGCCACTCGGTTTTCATAGTCATGGGCCTGATGGCCATGCTTTTCTTTGCAGTCAACGTGCTGGGCGACCCGGTGGAGTTGCTGGCGGGCGATGACGCCACCCAGGAAGTCATCGACGCAATGCGGGAGAAATACGGGTTGGATCGGCCCATGTACGCCCGGTTCGGCGATTTTTTCTTCAACTTCCTCACCGGGGACTTTGACCGCTCGATAAGGTATAGCGTAGAAGCAAAGAGTCTGGTTTGGGACCGCTTGCCCAACACGGCGGCCTTGGCAGTCGTGGCTTGGTCCATCGGTATGCTGGGGATCCCCATCGGCATGCTGGCGGCCAGGCGTCCCCGGGGTTTGATGGACCGCACGGTCAACATCCTGTCTTTTGCAGTCATCTCCATCCCGGACTTCTGGCTGGCCCTGATGATGATGCTGATCTTAGCCGTTCAGTTTAATCTATTACCAACCTCGGGGTTTGTCGGACTCGGCCCAGACGGCTGGAAGTATATTATTCTACCCGCCATGGCGCTCTCCCCTCGGGTGTTGGGACGTAACGCCCAGATTACCCGTGCCACCATGATAGATGAGCTTGGGAAGCAATACGTGGCAACCGCTAGGTCCAAAGGTCTGACGGAAAATACCGTTCTTTACACCCACGTGCTGAAAAATGCTTCTATCTCCATAGTAACCCTCATGGGAGATGAGTTGGCCGGGTTCATGAACGGAGCCACTATAACGGAGACCATCTTCGCTTGGCCTGGATTGGGAAAGCTGCTCATCGATGCCATCAATTCCCGAGATTTGCCGGTGGTGACGGCTTCAGTCTTCGTGATAGCCTTGATGGTCATGCTTATCAACTTGATGGTCGACCTGATTTACACCTGGCTTGATCCACGAATCTCCTACGGGTAGCTTGTCGAAACGATGAAAAGACGCTGGTTATTCATCTGGGTAAGGGAATAAGGTTTTAGAACGGCCATGCAGGACTCGCAGACAGTAATACAACCTCGGGCGAATCGGATCGTAGTCATCTGGCAGAAACCGCTGGTACAAGCCTTCATTAACGACCCGGTTACGTTAATATCGGGCGCATTTCTTGCCATCGTGCTTGTGGCCGTGCTTTTCGCTCCCTGGGTGTCTCCCCACAAGTATCAGGAGCAGCAAATAGATCTGCGGCATTTGCCACTCCTGTCTTCCGGTGAGGCTATCGTAAAGGACACCGAAGACAGGAGTGTCACGGAAGTGCGGTACTACCTGCTGGGTACCGACCACTTGGGCCGGGACATGGTCAGCCGCTTGATTCACGGCGGCCGCGTCTCCGTTACGGTCGGAGTTCTTGGGGTTTTAGTTTCCGGCTCTATAGGGATCTTCCTTGGGTTAGTGGCCGGTTATTATCGCGGGGTGGTAGACGACGTAATCATGCGGGTCGTGGACGTCTTCATGTCGGTGCCACTGCTATTGCTGGCTCTGATGGTGTTGTTTATCTTGGGGCCCAGCTTTACCAATATCATCATCGTGTTCGCTATAGCCCGCTGGATGCTTTTCTGCCGGGTTACCCGTGGTGTGGTCATGTCGGTACGGGAGCAAACCTTCGTGGAGGCAGCCAAAGCCATCGGTTGCACCGACCAGCGGGTTATCGGCCGGCACATCATTCCGAACCTCATCACGCCAGTACTAACCCTCGCAGCCCTGGACGTCCCCCGTAACATTTTGACCGAGTCGGCCCTCAGCTTCCTGGGCTTCGGCATCCAGCCGCCCGAGTCCTCTTGGGGGCTGATGCTGGCCTCGGGGCGTCAGTACATCACGTCGGCTTGGTGGATAGTGGTCTTGCCGGGCTTGGCCATCTTCCTGACTGCCCTATCTTTCAACCTGGTGGGCGTGTGGCTGCGGGCCGTCAGCGATCCCTTGCAGCGCTGGCGCTGGCTGAAAGCGACCCAAGAGTCCAAGGACGCCGGCGTCGATTATTGATCTCCGGAATAACAATCAATCATCCCAGAAGGTCTCGTCGGCGACGACGGGACCTTTGCAATTTACGGGCAGGCGGAGTCCACAGTTGACGGCGTATCCCGTCCTTAGTGCTCTGGCAAGCATGGATACTATATAGTTCGGCTATGGACCGGGCTTCGGACCCCCGTAAGGTGGCAGAAGACTGCTGCCGGGTGATTTGAATTAGCAGGTGATAAATGGTAGAAGGCGGCATCTACGTTTGGGCGGTTCTAGTGGGCAGGACGCTGGCAGGCTTCTTCGTTGGCTTGTCCCTAGGCATTGTTAGTGGCTGGTTGGCTTTAATATTTAACGCCATGATTGAGTATCCCTGGCCCGTGAATGTGCACACCAATATCTATTTCGTCAGTATCGGCCTTGGCGCCGGATTGGGCGCCTATTTCGGTTGGATGAATCTGACTCCTCGCTGGTATTTCATAATAGGTTCCCTGCTCCTGGTCCTGCTAGGGGGGCTGGCTGGGACTTACATCGGCTTAGTCTTTGGGCAGCACGTCGAGCCCACCTATATGGGCAGGCAATATACAATCGACAACTCGTTGCATTTCGGCGCAGGCATCGGAGGCATAATCGTGTCTACCACCCTGGGTTTGCGCAACGGGATACGTACTCTGGGTCGTTAACATCGTTTCTTAACTAGGTGCGGTTTGAGGGCTGGACCTCTGGTGGAAGTAAAGGGCGTCAACCAATGGTCGAGATCTCGGCGACGCAGATGCGGCCATCTTGATTCTCGTCGTCCTATTGCTCGTTAGCAATGGTATCTGGATGACCCAAAGCTGCTTCTCGAGAAAGTCCGAATGGACTGCCAATATTTCTTACCACTTCTGTAGTCACCGAGATGACCGAATATCGGATAGAGTTAACAACGGCATCGGGTGCTCTTGGCCGTCTCAAGCGTCAAGTTCCTTGACCAACTAAGTGCCACCAGAGCATCCAGCCCGTGTTTCTGGGGGAGATTGACTCTAGTCTAGCAAACTGCCAGTTGACTTTTACCATCGCCCCATTACCGAGACAACCAGCGCTGCCTGGTTAGTCAAAGCCGCCCGCCTAACTGTCATTAATAAACCATTCTCTCGCACTGCTGAGAGAAAAGTTCTTCGTACCAATAGTTCACGATTTTCCCTTAGCCTGACATGGTCGATGGATACGGCTGGGGTATAATAACTTACGATGTCTGCCCAATTCAAAAGTGTGACTGCTTTTTTACTAGCTGCTGTAGTAGTAGTTACAACTGCGGGGTGTACCAGTGAGCCAACACCCGATATCGAAGCCACAGCGGAGGCTAGGGTTAAGTGGGAACTGGCAGCTCAGAAATCCAACTCCGTAAAGCCCAATCCCGACTCCCGGCCCGAAGTCGACTTCCGCATCGGTTGGTATATTGAATCCATAAAGAACTCGCCGACGAATGAGGACAAACATCGTCTAGCGATCAGCCTGATCATCGACGAGGCTAGCATTGACCCTAAACTCTTCTATTTTCCAAACTGGCCATCCATAGACGAACCGTCTCAATCCTTCGACCCTGCCAAGGCCGGGCAGCTTTTTACGGAACTCGGTGATTTTCGGCCATGGGGAAAGCGAGAATTCGGACGTCTGTGTGTCGTTTCGTCTAGCAAAAGCGATTTACAGGACCGCCTTCATGCGATCGGCGATGACATCGCGGCTTGGTTAGAGTCTGAAGCAGTTTGGGACGCTGTTCCGAATGGTTCATCGTGTACTGCTGGCCGCATAAGAATTATTGCGCTAAGAGGGCGCTACAGTTCCCCGCAGGAATAGCTGTGTACCGCCTTGCGGACAGTACCGCACCCTTAAGGCTACCGGATCATCTTCATAATTCGCCAAGTCACTACAACCGCTACTACGACACCTATAAGACTCCCAATAGAGGCTCCGAGATTCCCATATTGCTAGCCAGAAATCAATCAAGGAGGCTCATCATGGGTGATGACGGATCGAATCGTGCACAGCTGGACGCTGACTGCCGCCAGACGCTCCTTAGGGCGGGAGATATCGAAGGCGTAGGGGAGTTGTGTTCCTCGGGATTCTTGACCAACTTATTGCCACCAGCACCGCCAGCCCGTGTTCCTGGTGGAGTTCAACTCTAGTTCATCTCACAATACCAATATTTCATTGACCTCTGGAATTAGACTTATCGGCATCGACATATGGTTCCGGAAGTTGTCAGGGGCGGCATAAGGGAGCAGGACTTGACATCGTCCTCGTAGATG
>Ga0315336_1004378_pt1 | contig 16874 bp, 13 predicted proteins | sample ASW5metaG_FD_204512 | JGI IMG/M metagenome (GOLD analysis project Ga0315336, IMG submission 204512) | Ammonia-oxidizing marine archaeal communities from Monterey Bay, California, United States - ASW #5 | ecosystem: Environmental > Aquatic > Marine > Intertidal zone | place: USA: California...
CGCTCTGATGCCATGGCTCACAACCTATCAGAACGTCGTCTTCGGTCCTAAGTTAAGAGGGGATATGCCCAAGAATGAGTTGAAGAAGGCTGCGGAGAAGATCATTGAGACAGTAGGTTTGAGGGAATTTCGGGATAAGTACCCGCTACAGCTTTCTGGCGGAATGCAAAGACGTGCAGAACTCGCCCGGGCGCTGATTAATCAGCCGCTCGTGATGATTATGGATGAACCCTTCCGTGGCCTGGATGCAATGACGCGCCAGTTAATGCAGGAGTTCTATCTGCGGCTTTGTGAACAAGAATCACGGACCAACGTTTTTGTCACGTCAGAGCTGGAAGAGGCGATCATCCTGGCGGATAGTATTGTCGTGCTTTCCAATAAGCCTGCGTCAGTCAGAGAGATACTGCAGATTGATCTGCCGCGCCCTCGAAACCTCGATATGCTGAGCTCCCCAGAAGCGTATGAATATAAACGCCTGGCGATGGAGATCCTGCATGAGGAAGCGCTCAAGAGCTTCAAAGGGGGCGGTACGAGCTCCGACTTTCTGGAGGCTTATTCCCGCAGGGCGTAGTTGTAGAACGGGCACCATCGGCTCTTCGTTCCGCGCGTCGAAACATGGATGGTATCGAATCTCTGCTGAGTCGTCCGGTCATTATTGGTGGCGCTGTTGGCGGCGCGCTGATCTCAATCCTCGGACCAATGGCCTTGAGAAAGATCGGAGTAAAAAACCCGCAATTGCTTTCAACGGTCGTCAGGCTGGGATATGCCCTGTCGTGGATCAGCGTCGGTTTGTTTATCGTTGCCGGCTTTCTCTCCAATTATTAATTAGAAGGTGAGCGTGTCGGGTTAGACTTTACCGACGGGTGTTTCCAGGTGGTGGCCAGCATGCTCGAGATCACAAACCTCTCCAAGTCCTTTCATCACGTTCGGGCAGTAAATCAACTATCTCTGAAACTTGCGCCGGATTCGGTGGTTGGATTCTTAGGTCCGAATGGCGCAGGTAAGACCACGGCCATGCGCATGGTCTGTGGTTATCTGATCCCTGATCAAGGAAACGTCAGGATTTGTGGCCACGATGTCATGACACACAGGCGTCAGGCGCAAATGAGGCTGGGATATCTTCCCGAGGCGCCTAGTGGTTTCGGACGGTTGACGGTCAATGAATTTCTCACGTTCTGTGGCGAAGCAAGATGTCTTTCGCAACAAGCGCTTAGGCTTGCGATCGACCGGACCTGTCAGCGCATCAATCTGGGCGAGGTTTTGGGTCGACCAATGGCGGAGCTATCAAAAGGATGGCGGCAAAGGGCCTGGCTTGCTCAGGCGATCCTGCATGAGCCAGAAGTACTCGTGCTCGATGAACCCACTGACGGACTGGATCCGAATCAGAAGGAGCTCGTCAGGGCGCTTGTCCGTGAGATGAAAGCGGGTCGGACCATCGTCCTGTCAACACATATTCTGGAAGAGGCTGAGGAGTTGTGTGATCGCGCCGTGGTGATTAATCAGGGAACCATAGTCGAAGATGCAAAGATTGACCATCTTGTTGATCAATCGGGTCGCCTGGCGAGTCGGTTTCGCGAGTTGACCCTAAGCCCCTAGGGTCAATAGTCTGGCGAGAGATATGTTGTTGAAAGTGATATTGATGCGAATTTCAAATCTATTGGCGGGGGTTAGTGCCGTTCTGCGCCACGAAATGCGAATGCTGTTCTTCGCGCCACTCACCTATCTGTTTCAGACTGCATTCCTGTTGACCCTGTCGTCTTTTGTTTTTTTGGTCGCAAACTTCTATGGCTCAGATGAAGCGACGCTCCGATTACTGCTAGTCTTTCTCCCCTGGGTGTCTTTGGTGCTGGTGCCTGCACTGTCGATGTCAGCCTGGACCGATAGCCATGCCAGTCGGGAGATTGAGTTGATGTACTCATTGCCTGTCAGTCCGATGGCCGTTGTGATTGGAAAGTTCTCTGCGGGTTATCTGATGCTCCTGCTTACGTTACTGATGACACTGCCTTTTGCGTTCAGTATCTCCTATCTGGGCGACCCAGATATGGGTGTGATGCTGTCCGGATATCTTGCCGGCGCATTGTTTCTCGGCGTCTGTTTTGCTGTTACCCTTTTCGCGGGCGCGTTCGTGCGCGAGCCGGTCAGCGCCTTCGTAGCCGGCGCAGGAGCACTCTTTGTTCTAATGCTATGCGGCTGGGATGTATTCGGTCGATTCGTGAGCGATCTACTGCCACAATGGGCCTGGGAAACGCTGGTGGTTTATAGCCCTCTTAGCTGGACCAAGGTGATTGGAGAGGGTCTGATCCCAGTTCAGGCAGTCACCTATTTCTCAATAACGATTGGTGGCGCTTTGTTGATGACCCATTGGGTTATTCAGGAGCGACGAAAGGGCGGTCTTAGGGGGCTACTGAAGGCAGATCGGATGGCAGCACTGGTAGTTGTCTGTCTTTTGTGGCTTATCGGCATCCCGTTGGCAGAGCACATTCCCGGACAAGTCGATCTCACAGAGGAACAGGAGTTCACGCTGCATCCAGGAACACGTCAGGTGCTTGCAAGTCTTCCCGAAGATACGTTGCTAACACTTTATTGGAGTGAGTCGGAAGACACAGTTCCTGCGTCGATCAAATCACACGCCCGGCGGGCACAAAGTCTGGTTAGGGCAATGGCGAAAGCTTCAGATCTCGATTGGCTCGTCATAGACCCGCAGCCGGACTCTGAATCGGAACTGCGGGCGCTTGCCCAGAGGGTCCACAAGATACCGATGTCCTCAGGCGATCATTTCTTTCTCGGCCTGACGGTAGAGCAAGGTGGGCGGACGGGGCGGATTCCCTATCTTGATATGCGCCGCGAAAGCCTACTGGAATACGATCTTGTTCAGGCGTTGAATGGATTAACCCGTCAGTTAACACCAAAAATAGCTATTCTCAGTCCTCTGCTCCCGTCGTCAGCTGCGCTCGCAGAGCAAGAAGGACTTTCCTTTATGGCCGAGCTTAAGCGTGCCTATGATGTGGCAGTGGTTCCGTTTTTCAAAACCGAATTACCGCCGGACCTCGATGTGGCCATACTGCTGGGAGCTGACATTCTCCATGAGGAAATGCTGTACAGCATTGATCAGTTTGTGATGTCCGGCGGAAGTCTGATTGTCATGATTGATCCTTACAGTCGGGTAAAAAGAGCCAACAATGTCACTAATCCCAGCCCGTCAGTAGAGATAAACGACATCTCTGATTTACTCTTTCGGTATGGCATCAAGTATGAGGGAGAGGAGATTGTCGGCGATGCGCAGCTTGCATCTATCGTTGGTGACGGAGATCAGGGACGGCTGAACTATCCCTACTGGATGAGGATTACATCCGCAGGCCTGTCTGCACATCATGCGACCACAGCCAATCTGAATGAGGTCCTGTTCGTTGAGCCAGGCGCCTTTCGTCTTGAACGCGATGCGTTCGCGCTCGTCACCACAACCGCTGAGGCAGGCACATCTTCGAGAAACGATTTTGACCGGCTCGCACCCCGTGATCTGGCAATGTCTTTTAGAGGGCAGTCCGAGCAGAAGGTGCTCGCGGCCGCAGTGCAGGGACCGCTTAGAAGCGCGTTTGAATCAGCGCCTGCATCCGATTCGCATGTTCATATAGTTGAATCTGTTGGCATGCCGCTAGTGTTTGCAATCGCGGATGTAGACTGGCTGTTTGATCCTTTTTCGCTTCAGAAAACAACACTGGGCCAGGATATTGTCGTCAGACCCCTTAATGACAACCTTGCGCTCATGCTAAATATTCTCGAGTTCGCAACTGGGGATGATCATCTGCTCGCGATCCGTTCCCGCGGACAGTTGCACCGGCCATTCTCACGGGTTGCAGAACTGTTTCAGGCGGCGCAGGCGAAATCACAGGCGCGCGAGGCAGGTCTGGCGCGCAAGGTTGACGAACTGGAGCAACAGATTGCTGCCGCTACGCAAGGGGCATCCGATATTAGTTATGAAGACCTGCCGGAAGCGATTACTGTAAAACTCAAGGAATTTGAAAGCGAACTGCTTTCTGCCCGGCGCGAACTGCGCGCCGTCAGACACAGTATCCGCTCCGAAGTGGATCGTCTCGGAAAACAGCTCACCCTGTTCAACCTTCTCGCCGGCCCCGTGCAGGTAGGCCTGCTTGCTTTCGGTGTTTTCTTATATCGAAGACGACGAACGATACGTTTGAGTGGCGGCGATCATACTGTCAATTCCGGGTGACTCAGAAAGGTCTTCATGCAACTTGCCGTTGACTTGTCTCTTCCCGCTCGGCGGTATCTCCAAAGGTGGCTCTTATCTCATGACCGGCTTCGGAGAGCAGATCTGCCATGGCTTGAGCCATGGGTAGCGGCGGAACGACTTTCTCCCAGATCAGCCCAACCGGCTTACTGATGACGGGGTCGACAAGCTCGATTTCCCTGGTACCGGGGAAGGCGTCATTGGTGCGGCTGAAGCCGTTTGGCACAATGGTTGCGATATCTCCCTGCATCACGTGAAAAGCCAACTGGAAGATCGAGTTGCACTCCAGGTTTGGAGTCGGATTGCAACCGACACCCTCGAAGGCTTCATCCATGACCTCACGTTCTCTCATGGTCGGAGATAACAGGCCGAGACGAAGTTCTGCCGCCTGCGCCCAACTGATGCTCTTCTGTTTTTCGGGGAGCATTTTTTGAGGGATCATCAGGCTCAATTGCTCTTCATAGAGCACCATGGTGTTCAGCTTCTTAAGCGACGTCCCCTCGAGATAGGTGATGCCGACATCAAGTTCGAAGTTGTGTAGCTCATTGATCAGCTTGTCGGAACCCAGGAATTGAATGTCGACGTCGACGGATGGATACAACGCCGAGAATAGCTGGTTAATTCTCGGCAGAACCGGAGAACTGGTGGGCATCGCCCCAACGCGAATCCGGCCATTGAGGTTGCGTCGCATAATAGCGAGCTCTTCCAGCATACTTTTGCGGTCCGCCAGCAGCCGCTTAGCCCAACTCACCACACGCTCGCCCTCCGGTGTGAAGCCCTGGTAGCGCTGATGACGCAGAATGATCGGCACGTCGAGTTCGGCTTCCAGTTGTTGCAGGGCACTGGAAAGGCTGGGTTGGGATACGTGGCACCGCTCAGCGGCTCGGCCGAAGTGACCTTCCTTCTCAAGCGCAATCAGGTATTCAAACTGTCGTAAAAACATGACTTCCTCCTTTATTCGATCCGCTTGTTACCCTTGGTAGCCGGATCCAAGCAAGTTCACTGATAGACCTAGACAATTATTTTCGTAATTAGGTCAATATTCACCTATCTTGATTTGTCTCCGCAACCATGAACTTTCTAAGGGTAATTAATTTCGATGCCATAGCCAGACCGGGAGGATTCCTCGACGCGGATCCATACCGGTTTGCCCACGCTTTTTCGAACCTACAATATCAACACACCAGCTTGGCACACGTACCGTCGAGGAGGAGTTCACCGTGAGTATTGGGGTGCTTGCGTTTGCAGGGGCGGTAACGGTTGTTGTCGGGATTTTGATCGGAGCTATTGGCATCGGAGGTGTCCTGCTGGTGCCGATGCTGACGTACGTTCTCGGCATCAGCATTCATGTCGCTATCGCCACCGCCATGTTCTCGTATCTTTTTACAGGGCTTGTTGGCGCATTTGAATATTCCCGACGTGGATCTATAAATTGGAGTAAAGGCTTGTGGTTGTGTCTCGGTGGTATGCCTGGTGGATACCTCGGCGCAATGACTGCCTGGTCGACGCCCGGAATTATTCTCGAGACCGTCATTGGCGCTTTAGTATTTCTTTCCGGACTTCAGGCGTTACGGCAAGGGGGACACCAGGACGTCAAAGGGGGCGCTTTAAATGCACCAGCTTTGTGTCTGATTGGCCTGGTCACGGGCTTCGCTTCAGCAATAACCGGCACAGGCGGCCCACTGGTACTGGTGCCGCTACTGCTCTGGCTAAAGGTGCCAACACTGATGGCCGTAGGCCTCAGCCAGATTATTCAGATTCCGATTGCATTGTTGGCAACAGGTGGAAATCTGACTTTTGGTCATGTTGATTTTGCATTGGGACTAGGGCTGTCGACCATTCTGGTCGGAGGTGTCGTGATTGGTGCTCGCGTGGCGCATCAGGTGTCCCGAGATACGTTGAAGCGCATTATTGCTACCGCGCTGCTGATCACCGGAGGGGCTATGCTGACGCGCGTCGTGAGCCTTGTACTCTGATCGTATGGCGACAGTAGCGTTCGACCAGTGGCGACGCGAAGCGATAAATTCAGAGGTTCAGGCAGTTAACTGCCGTGCTGCAGCGGCCTTATTTGATTTTTCGTTTATGTCTGTCCTCAGGATCAGCGGTCGTGACGCTGCGTCTCTGATCAGTCAATATGTCAACCGAGACCTCTCAAGGATGCCGCTGCGAAGTATCCGCTATTGCCTGCACTCAGATTCCGTGGGAAACGTACTTAGCGATCTGACGGTTTGGAGAGTTAACGACAGCACCTTCGACGTCATGAGTGGAGAAATCCGGGACGTTCGGAACCTCATGAAGCAATCGAGTAGTAACGCTACAGCGGAAGACCTGACGGACCAAACTGCCATATTTTCGGTTCAGGGTCCAATGTCGTTGGCTACAATGATGCCCATCTGTCAGGACAGAATTCTGGCAGAGCTCGGTTACTTTAAATTTGGTGATCTTGACATTCATGGAGTACCCGCGCGGGTCGGCAGACTGGGTTACACCGGCGAGCGTGGATTTGAGATAGTTATTGATACAGCCCATGCCAAGAGTTTGTGGACAGCGCTTTCCGGGCACATCAATGTCGCGAGCTTCGCGGTAGCAGATATCCTACGGATCGAGGCCGGCTTTTCGCTCTTCTGCAATGAATTCGAAGTCGGCGTAACGGCAAAAGAACTTTCAATGGACCGGTTTGTTGATGGGCCTGACAACCAAGTGCTTGGATTAAAGTCGCTGGTGTGTTTTTCTGCAACGGCAAAAGAAAAGCCGATTTTGTGGCAACGACCCCAAAGCGGGGTGTCAATACCCGGACCAGGTGAGTTACTGGCAACGTCAGCCTGTTTCAGCCCCCTGACAGAGTCGGTCCTTGGCCTAGGTTATGTCGCACGGCAAGAGGAGTATTCGGCACTAGCCTTAATTGATCCACTAGGACAGTTTGAAGATATAAAGCTTCGACAGCGACCTTATTTCGATCCGAAAAAGCAGATTGTTCTCGGGGGATGGGACGATAATTTCGAGCCGGTCCCGAGAACCTGAGATCCGTTCACGGAGCATGCCGGGGCCTGCGCATCCAACGTCAGGCCCGCCACAAGCCGACCCCTATCGAACGATAAGACAATGCTTTTGACGGATTAAAGGGGCATGTCTACTATGACTTTGTCACCGATTCCCTCGTGATCTGTTGAACAACCCGCTGTTTTAAATACCAGCCTGTTGCCAGCGGTGACGTAAACCGAAAACCTCAAAAGGAGATAACAAATGGCTGAAGATAAGCCCCGGCGAAAGGTCACTCTTAATCAGCTGCGCCGTAAGGCGCGCGAGGGCGAACAGATCGTGCAAATGGCGATCTATGATTATCGAAGTGCGGTCATCGCGGATAGACTCGGAATAGATATCCTCTGCGTTTCAGATACCGGAGGAATGATTCTATTTGGCCACAAGAGTACCGTTACTGTGACCTTCGATGAGGTCATGATGATGTCCAAAGCAATCGACCGCGGCAGTAACTATGGATTGCGGATGGTGGATATGCCTTACTGGAGTTTTCATGTGTCTCCTGAGCAAGCCGTTGAAAATGCCGGGAGGTTTGTCCATGAAGCCAACGCCGAGGTGATGAAATGTGAGGGTAACCAGTATCACGCTCGGGCCATTGAAGCCATCAACCGCGCCGGAATTCCGGTTCAGGGGCATATCGGCATCACCCCGATGCGGATGCCTCAGCTAGGTGGTTTCTTCGCGCAGGGGAAGACAGCCGACCGTGCCGCTGAACTGGTCGACGACGCCTGGGCTATGGTCGACGCGGGCTGCTTCTCGATCATGTGCGAGGTGACGACCCAGGAAGTCAACGAGTATTTGGCTCAGGTGTTGCCGGTGCCGGTTATCAGTCTTGGTGCCGGCTTGGGTGCCCACGGAGTTCATATCATTACCTCTGATCTGATGCATCTTTACGAAGAGCATACGCCCCGTCACTCAAAGGTCTATACGGACCTTATTCCCATCATGGAAGATGTGTTCACCCGCTACCGTGATGAGGTTAAAGCACAGGTTTATCCGGGACCGGAACACACGGTGTACATGAGTGATGAAGAGGCATTGAAATTTGCCCGTAACATGAAATGGGACGCAAAACTCAAACAGCTAGATGCTAAGGCTAGTAAGAAGGGTAGAAAAAAGACTACAAAGAAAACATCATTACCAGCTAAGAAGAAGGCCAAAGCGCCGACACGCAAGAAAACTTCAAGAAAATCCAGATAATGAGGCCCTGATAACTCCTGGTCTGGCGGGTATGCCCGCCCGACCGGGAGAATCCCCTCAAAAATATCGTCCAAGAGTAGTTTTGGGGGCTGAGTTCCGGACTATTGCTGAGGTCAAAAGCCTTTATTTAATCGCCAAAAATTGAAGCTCAACGCCTGAGTTCGGAGTTTTAAAGCTCATTTCTTATATCTATCAAATTATTGATCTGAATGATTTTACAAATCATATTTTCAGCCTTTTAATCGTGCTAGAAGATCCAGGAAATAGATCGGCGACGATCTCAAGAAGGGGAAGTATTCCAATCACCGCCGGAGAAATCGCAGCAAAGGAGTGATCACTATGCCAGCTAGAAACGCGAAGCAGTGGGAAAAAGTTCCCGGACAGCTTTCTTCCGGAGAATATGTCGACAGCCGGATTTATTCTGACCGGGATATTTTCGAAGAAGAAATCACCAAGATTTTCCGCAAGGTGTGGATGCCGGTTTGTCATGAGTCGGAACTTGCCGAACCTTATTCCTTCCGGACGATGACCGTAGCCCGTGAACCTGTGATGGTGGTCCGGGGTGGGGATAACCAGATTCGAGCATTCCTTAATGTCTGTCCGCATCGGGGAAACATGATTGAGAACCGCCCTTCAGGCTCTTTTGAGCAAGGATCTCCTTCTGGCGCACCGAAACACATGACGTGCATGTTCCACGCCTGGCAGTTTGATATGAAAGGTAATTGCGTCCATATCTCTCGTGCTTCCGAGGGCTATCAGGACCGTCTTGCCTGTGCGGACGTTGGCCTGCGCCGGCTTCGTTGTGAAGTGAAATACGGCGGATTTGTCTGGGTAACACTGAACGATGGAATTGAACAGTCAGTTGAGGAGTGGTCAGGAGGCGCGTTCGACTGCATGCAGAAGTCTCTGGACGAGGAGCCCCTGGAGGTTTTCCACTATCACAAGGCGATCATTCCGTGTAACTACAAGCTTTGGCATGACACCAACTCAGAGTTCTATCACGATTTCCTGCACTACCATAACCGCGTGACCGGGTTTAATGACTCGTACTTTGCGCGCAAAAACATCGGGTTCAAGAATGGGCACGTCAACGTAGGATCCTTTGAAGTGCAGTACGACCAGTACGAAGGCTTTGAGTCGCGAGAGGAACTCTCCTTCCCGCATCTACCAACCAACCATTGGGAAATGATTGACTTTTTCCCTGGTGTTAACTTCAATCTGCGCGGGTCTGCCTTGCGCTGCGATATCATGACACCGCTCGGTCCCGATAAGGTCATGATTGAGTTCCGTGGCCTAGGCCTGAAGAGTGATACGCCTGAGCAGCGACTCATTCGGCAGCGGCATCACAACACGATCTGGGGTCCATTCGGCCGTAACCTGCATGAGGATCTGCTGGCGGTCACCACCCAGCAGTCGGCGATGAGTGAATGGGCTGATAAGCGCCGAATCCTTCATGGTCGTCACGAGAGAGACGCAGACGGCGACCCCACGATCCACGATGAAGAGGGAATGCGCCATTTTTACAATGCGTGGGGTCAGTGGATGGATCGCTGGCCGGGTGATCCGGAGTTGAGCTACGAAGAGGGTCAAAAGCGCGAAGCCGCTTGATTGATTCGAGGCAGGGCCAGCCTCTTAGGGCGCGGCCACCTTCGGTGGTGAATTTCGGGCAGAGAGTCATTTGTCCTTGCGGGTTACCCGTGTACTTAGGGAAATTAGGGGTAAAAGAAAATTTAGGAGAAGCAAATGGCCGACAGCAATATCGCCGAGTTGGTTAGGGGTACTATCTATCGGGCGAGTCTGTGCCTGGACGAAGGAAGATGGGAAGACTGGCTTGCCCTGTGTGACGAGGATTTTTATTACGCAATTCGCGCCTTCAGTCCCGAGATCAATTACGACATGACGTATCTTGATGGAAAGCGTGCTGATCTTGCGACAATTACAGAAATGCTGCCCAAGCACAACTCTGATCATTCGCCTCTTGCCCGGCATACTGTGGTGTATACCGTGGATGTAGACGAGGAACAGCAAACGGCGTCCGCAGTGTCTTCGTTTGCCGTGCACAAGACCGAGCTCGATGGCATAAATTCCCATGTCCTTGCCGGAGAGTCCAATGTCTTTCTGGTGGGCAAGTACCGTGACCAGTTTCGCATTGCATCGGGTCAGCCGCTTTTTGTGGAGCGTATTGTTCAGCTCGATACCCGTCGTCTCGATAAGGGATCGCACTGGCCGATCTGATCGGTTTTTAGGCTCATCCGGACTCGCTGGCCGTAGCGGTTGGCGTCTGGGCTGGTTTTTTTACCCCATTATTGACGTTATCGCTATAGCATGACAGATGAGTGATTCCCTTGAGAATAGTTGGCAGGTAGTTTGTGCGGCGACTGATGTCGATGATGGCGAACTGAAGCGGTTCCAGGTCGGCGAAATTGCGGTGCTGGTAGTGTGTGTAGGTGAGCAATTTCGGGTGATCCCTCCGTTCTGTCCTCACATGGCCGAGCCACTTCATGAGTCTGGAATCTGTCGGGCTGGGATGCTGACCTGCTCCAAGCACCTGTGGCAATGGGATCTCCTGACAGGGAAAGAGCAGGGCCCTGCTGAGCGACCCCTTCTTTTCTACGAATCCGAGGTTCGCGATGGCGAAGTGTTGGTTCGTGTCGAAGAGGAACTGACCTATGAATTTGACGAAGAAGACGATGATGATTTTGAGTGGTAGCAGGTTGTCGGCGCCTTCTTTTCGCTTTTGACTGGGGATCAAAACTTGCCCACAGTCACTTTTCTGAACAAGCAGGGACGGGTGACTGTCGGGTGCAAAGAGGGCGAGACCCTGCTGCAGGCAGGGCTTCGCCAAGGCGTACCGTTACCGTACGGTTGTGGTGCCGGAATATGTTCAACGTGTGTCGCTCGGGCACGGCCCGGTACGGTAGAGGAGTGTTGGTCCGAGGCACCCGGTGCGCAGAATCTCAAGCGCGACAAGGGAGAATGTCTGCTTTGCCAGAGCCGGATCTCGCAAGATTGCGAGATTCTGGTTCCCGGAAAAATAGACCTTGCCGTTACATCGGAGCACAAGCCGGATCATTACTGCGCTCGCTTACACGACTTTAATATTGTCGCGCCAGAGGTTGCGACCTTTCAGTTATCGCTGGAAGGCAAGGTTGATTACCTGGCGGGGCAATATTTCCTGGTAAAACTGGAAGGTATGCAGGGATACCGCCCGTATTCGATGACTGACTTCCAGCGCAAGGCGCAGTCACCCAGTTTTGTGATCAAGCGCATACCGGGCGGGAAATTCTCAGAACAGCTGTTTACGGCCGGTGCACCGGATAGCGTCGTCGAGGTGTTCGGCCCGATGGGGCTTGCCACATTTGATCCCAGCGAGGCGCGGGACCTGGTGTGCCTGGTGGGTGGCTCGGGTATTGCCGGCATTATGTCGGTTCTTGATCAGGCCGTCGCGATTGACTACTTCGAACGGCATCGACTTTTTTTGGTGTTCGGTGTACGTCGGCAGGACGATTTCTTTTTTCTTGATGAGCTGAAACGGGTCAGAGACAGCGCCCCGGACAACGTGACCATCCATCTGGCAATTTCTGAAGAAGAGATGGTAGGGAGCAGTGAAAGTCAGTTCGATGGCTTCCCCTTGCATCAGGGCTTCGTTCACGAGGTCGCCGAACAACTGGGTGAGGGGTTGTTTGAGAACCACCTGGCGTTCCTGGGCGGTCCGCCGGCTATGCTGACAGGGTCCCTGGCCTTGTTGCTGGGGGCGGGCCTGCCGGTATCAGATATTCGTTACGACCGGTTTGGCTGAGCGCCCTGTGCTCTGGGCCACAACTTCGTACCCGCTCGGGATCTCACATTCGCTTTAACGTGACTTGCTCTCGAGCCGGCGCCGATGCAGTGGTGGCTCGGTGTAACCGTTACAGACCTCACGCCCGTTGAAAATGAGATCGCGGGCCGCCTCAAAAGCGACGCCATTACACGCAGGCGCCACCGGCTGATAATGGGAGTCGTCAGCATTCTGGCGATCAACCACCACTGCCATCCTCTCGAGTGACGCCATCACCTCGTCTTCTGTAACAATCCCGTGGTGAAGCCAGTTGGCAATGTGCTGGCTCGAGATACGAAGGGTCGCGCGGTCTTCCATCAGGCCGATATCCCGGATATCCGGCACTTTTGAGCAGCCCACGCCCTGATCAATCCACCGGACCACGTAGCCCAGGATACCCTGACAGTTGTTATCAACTTCCTCTCGAATCTCCTCCTCGGACCAGCTCGGGTCATCGCTGACAGGAATGTTCAGGATATCGTCAAGGCTAGCGTGAGGCCGGTTCTTGAGCTCAGCCTGCCGAGCGAAGACATCAGTCTCGTGATAGTGCATGGCATGCAGAGTCGCGGCCGTTGGCGACGGGACCCAGGCGGTATTTGCCCCGGCACGGGGGTGATCGCCCTTGGCCTGCATCATGGCGGCCATTTCATCCGGCATGGGCCACATACCCTTGCCGATTTGGGCGTGACCGGGAAGGCCGCACTTCAGACCGACATCGACATTCCAGTCTTCATAGGATTTGATCCAGGGCTGGGCTTTCATGTCTGCCTTTCGGATCATGGGTCCGGCTTCCATGGAGGTATGAATCTCGTCACCGGTGCGGTCAAGAAATCCGGTATTGATAAAGATCACCCGGTCGGAGGCTGCTCTGATGCACTCCTTGAGATTGACTGTCGTGCGTCGCTCCTCGTCCATGATGCCGATTTTCATTGTTCCAGGCGCCATGTTCAGTAACTGTTCGGTTCGCGCGAAGAGCTCGACGCAAAATGCGCTCTCTTCCGGACCGTGCATTTTCGGTTTCACCACATACATAGCCCTGGTGCGGGAGTTGCGTCTGGCAGGGTCATTAAGATCATGCAGGGCAATCAGTGCAGTGATGACCGCATCCATGATGCCCTCGAACACTTCATCGTCATTGTCATCAAGAATTGCCGGATTGGTCATCAGGTGACCGACATTTCGGATGAGCATGAGCGCGCGGCCCGGCAGTACAAGATCGGACCCATCGGGCCCTGAATATTCACGGTCCGGATTAAGGCGTCGTTCGAAGGTTTCGCTGCCCTTGGAGACCATCGTTGACAGGGTACCGCGCATCAGTCCGAGCCAGTTTGCATATACCTGTGTCTTATCGGGGCCATCTACCGCGGCCACCGAATCTTCGCAATCCTGGATCACGGTGATCGCGGACTCGAGCAGCACATCACTGACGCCACATGTGCTCTTCGCCCCCACCGGATGTTCCCGGTCAATGACGAGTTCTATGTGCAGTCGATGATGGCATAGCAGAACCGCCTCGGGATTGAGAGGACGCCCACGGTAGCCGGCAAATTCGGCCGGGTTACGAAGGGAAGTTGCGTTGCCGCCCGCAAGTTGCGCTTTCAGATGACCGTTCTCGACAACGAAGCCGGTAATCTTGCTGTAGGAGGCGTCATCAAAAGGTACCGTCTGGTCCAGAAAATCATTGGCAAAAGCCACCACCTGTTTGCCCCGTTCCAGGCTGTATGCGCCACTGGCAAGTACGCCTTCCTCGTCGCTGATGACATCCGTGCCGTACAGGGCATCGTAGAGTGAGCCCCAGCGGGCATTGGTGGCATTGATGGCATAGCGGGCATTGTTGACCGGCACCACCAGTTGCGATCCGGGAATAGCGGTAATCTCCTCGTCCACATCGCGTGTGGTGGCGCTGAAGTCGGGTCCTTCGGGCACAAGGTAGCCAATCTCGGTGAGAAATGCACGATAGGCCTTGGCGTCGTGCGGTTTTCCGTGATTTGCCCTGTGCCAGTCGTCGATTGAGGCCTCGAGTTCCTCGCGACGAGCCAAAAGAGCACGGTTTTTCGGTGTCAGGTCTTGGATGATCCGGGCAAAGCCTGCCCAGAAGGTGTCGGCATCGATGCCTGTTGCCGGCAATGCTTCACCATTGATTAAGGCCAGCAGATCGCTGTTGACAGTCAATCCATGGAGGGTAGTATTTTCGCTCACAAGAGATTTCCGATTGGCATTGGATCAGACCTATAAAGCATGAGGCGTGCAAGGCATTGTGTGGCACGCTCGATTTCAAACGGGTTGTTATATGTCCCAAGTCTGATCCTGTCAATGATCGGGTGCCCCGGGGTCTGGGGCCATTTAACATACCGAGTGATATCGAGTGGCCTTAGGCGACAAGACCACGACCGGTCGTAGGGATGCCAACGCGATGCATAAGAAAATGATCAAGTCCATGGCGGTGTCAACCGGTTGATGATGCAATCTATTCACGATGATCAGGATGTGAATGAGTGACGGATTTCGCGCCTTTTCTGCTGTTTGTAGTTTTTATGGTGGGTACCCCGGGACCAGCCAACATGCTGCTGATGACCTCGGGCGCGAACTTCGGCTTCTGGCACAGTCTGCCTTTTGTGGCCGGAGTCACGCTCGGAAAACTGCTGCTGAATATTCTGCTGGCGCTTGGGCTGTGGGAATTACTTTCTCATGATTACAGGATTCTGTTGGCGCTTAAAATTGTGTGTGTGGCCTACCTTGCCTGGCTTGCCCTCAAGATGTCGGGATTCCTGATGGCGGGGCGGGAACTCAGGCAGCCGGAGTCATTCTGGAAGGGGCTGGCGGTGCACCCTCTGAATCCCAAGGCATGGGCCATGCTGGTTTTTGCCTATGCACAGTTTACCGATAGCGCCCAGTCGCTCATTCCCCAGGCTGTGATCATCAGCGTGACTTTTCTAGCAGTACAGGTGGTTTTTCACACCCTCTGGTGTGCCGGAGGGGCCATGGTAATGGCTGCTGTGGGCGGGCGACCGGCTGAGCGGTGGTTGATGCGTGGCCTCAGTATCCTGACGGTCCTGGTTGTTATCTGGGCAGTGGCACTAGGGTGATATGATTAGTTAAGCGGCAGGATATGCTGCCAGACCAAAAGACTGGCAGTTGGGCCTTCCGCCACAGCCAGAACAGCCTATGGAGGAAAGTGATGTCAAGTTACACAGCGAAATGTATGTGCGGCGCGGTTGCCGTCGAGGTTGAAGGTGAGCCGGTGGCGATGGGTATCTGCCACTGTAAAGACTGCCGGGCCTGGTCAGCGAGTCCTGTAAACGGTTTTGCGGTCTGGCCGATCGACAAGATGACCGTCAGCGCGGGCGAAGACCAGATCGAAAGCTATACGAGTTCAAAGGATAACGAGCGGGCCTGGTGCAAAACCTGCGGGGGCCACCTCTATCATGTCGCTGGGCCTTTGGGGGTAGTGGATGTATATGCCGGGCTGGTTGAAGGCTTGGAATTTCAGCCGGCGCTTCATGTGAATTACGAAAGCACCATTATGCCCATGAAAGATGGTCTGCCTAAGTTCAAGGATTTCCCGGAGGACTTCGGAGGTTCGGGCGAAACGCTGCCGGAGTAGTTCAGGCGCTCCAGCGCCTGCTGTCCGGGTGCATGTCGTCGCTTGAGATTCTGATCGGAAACTTCGCGCGGATCTGGGCATCAGCCTGAGCGCTGAAATAATTGGGGTAGTGGGTCGCGAGTATTTCGCGGCTGGCTTGTTTGCTGCGTTCGAATAGATCCAAAGCGCCCTCGGCCTCCCATTGATCGGCAGGCGCGCGGTCCATCATGTTGGGGTAGACGTACTCACTTTCCATCACACTTAAAGTCTGTTCGTTGCCCAGAAAGTGTCCGGGATCAATGGCGCACTGGTGGATGGTATCTACCGCCAGCGTGTCATCGGATACCTCAATTCCCCGGATCGTGCGCTGAATCATGCCGACGGCTTCGTTGTCGATCACCATAGATTCAAAACTGCAGCCCATCAGGCTCCCCATCATCCCTCCGACCTCGCAGACGCGGTTTGCCCCGGAGAGCGCAGCGAGTGTTATGGTCAGCCCTTTCTCATAGCCATATTGCGCATCAGGAATCTTGGAGTCCGTCATGCCCGCACCGACGCTGTTGGGCAGATCGTAATAGTTGCCGACCTGAATCGCCGCAGCCGCAAGCAAAGCCTGCTCTCCACTGCCGCCCGTGAACGAGCCGGTTCTGAGGTCGGTAACAAAGGGCCAGGTGGCAAAAGTGACGGGACAGCCGGGGCGCATCAGGTTGACCACCGCAAGACAGGAGAGGGTTTCCGCAACGACCTGGGCGAGGATGCCGGCAAGGGTTGCTGGTGCTGTTGCGCCGGACTGGGGCGCCACGGCGATATCACTGACGAGACCCAGCCGGGTGGCATCCATCATCACCTCCAGATTCTCCCTGCCGAATCGAAGCGGGGATACGATCGGGCAGCCACCGAAGATGACCGAGGGTTTTTTCAGAAATGCTCCCTCACCACCGCTCGCGAGATCAAAAATCTCCAGCGCTGGTGGAATGTTTTCACGCTTT
>Ga0315336_1004380_pt1 | contig 16859 bp, 12 predicted proteins | sample ASW5metaG_FD_204512 | JGI IMG/M metagenome (GOLD analysis project Ga0315336, IMG submission 204512) | Ammonia-oxidizing marine archaeal communities from Monterey Bay, California, United States - ASW #5 | ecosystem: Environmental > Aquatic > Marine > Intertidal zone | place: USA: California...
TTCACAGTAAGATTAAGACGAAGATTACCGTGACCCATGAAGAGGGACCGGAAACACGCGAGCTGGTTGAAACAACACCGGGTCGTATGTTGATTGAAGAAATTCTTCCAAAGAACGCGAAAATCAGTTTCAGCCTGATCAATCGCCTGCTGACCAAAAAAGAAATCACTCAGGTGATCGACGAGGTTTATCGTCACTGTGGTCAGAAGGAAACGGTTATTTTTGCTGACCGGATTATGGGCCTCGGATTTGCGCATGCTTGTCGTGCCGGTATTTCTTTCGGTAAAGACGATATGAAAATTCCGGTTTCGAAAGAAGCTCTTGTCGAGGATACCCGGAAACTCGCCGAAGAATATGAACGTCAGTATTATGATGGTCTGATTACTCAGGGTGAGAAATACAACAAGGTCATTGATGCCTGGTCGCAATGTACGGACAAGGTTGCAGATGAAATGATGAAAGTCATTGAAGCTGTGGAAATGGATGAAAATGATCGTCAGGTTGGAATTAATTCAATCTTTATGATGGCCAATTCCGGTGCCCGTGGTTCAGCCGCTCAGATGAAGCAGTTGGCAGGGATGCGTGGATTGATGGCGAAGCCGTCCGGTGAGATCATTGAAACGCCGATTATCTCTAACTTTAAAGAAGGGTTGAGCGTTCTTGAATATTTCAACTCGACCCATGGTGCACGTAAAGGCCTTGCGGATACAGCATTGAAAACAGCGAACTCAGGTTATCTGACACGTCGTCTTGTTGATGTTGCGCAGGATTGCGTCGTCATCGTTGAAGATTGTGGAACAGAAAAAGGTGTAACTGTTCGTGAAGTCGTCGAGGGTAGTGATATTATTTCGCCGCTGAGCGCGCGACTTCTTGGTCGGACCGCCGCTGTTGATGTTGTAAATCCAATGACGGGTGAGGTCATTGTCGCCGGCGGTGACATGTTCGATGAACAAACTTCTGTACTTGCCGAGACTGGTGGTGTGGAACAGGTTCTGATCCGCTCTGTTTTGACCTGTGAAACTAAAGGCGGGATTTGCGGTAAATGTTATGGCCGCGATTTGGCTCGAGGAACACCTGTCAATATTGGTGAAGCCGTCGGTGTTATCGCCGCACAATCAATCGGTGAGCCAGGTACGCAGCTGACTATGCGGACCTTCCATATTGGTGGGACAGCGCAGGTTGCCGAAGTATCTTCCATTGAAGCCTCGCATGAAGGAACAATTAAAATCGAAAATCGCAATGTGGTTATCGATAGTAGCGGCCGTCCGATTGTAATGGGACGGAATGCTGAGCTTGTTCTTGTTGATAGCAACAACCGGGAGCGGGCCCGTCATAGAATTAATTATGGTACGCGCTTACTCGTTGATGATGGTGAAACAGCGAAACCAGGTGATAAACTAGCCCAATGGGATCCGTTTACAACGCCAGTTATTACGGAACTTGAAGGTATAGTAGGATACAAAGACCTGGTTGCCGGTGTGTCGATTGTCGACCAGGTTGATGAAGCCACTGGTATCGCCCGTAAGATTGTCGTGGATTGGAAGCAGCAGCCAAAAGGCAGCGATTTGCGTCCACGTGTGACATTGCGCGATGATAATGGTGAACTCCTCACGTTGCCAAGCGGTCATGAAGCCCGTTACTTCTTGCCGGTGGACGCGATTTTGTCTGTGGAAGATGGAGCCACAGTCCAAGCCGGTGATATTATCGCGCGTATTCCGAAGGAAAGCTCGAAAACGAAGGATATTACGGGTGGTCTGCCACGTGTGGCGGAACTATTTGAAGCGCGTCGTCCGAAGGATCATGCGATTATTGCCGAAGCAGACGGTTTTGTCGAATTTGGGAAAGATTATAAATCCAAACGCCGGGTTTCTATTCGTCCCGAAGGCGAAGGAGCTGAGCCGGTTGAGTATTTAATTCCAAAAGGCAAGCATCTTGCGGTTAATGAAGGGGATTATGTACGGGTAGGGGATTACCTGCTTGATGGTAATCCTGCGCCACATGATATTCTGAAAGTCCTGGGCGTCGAAGCATTGGCAAACTTCCTGATTAATGAAATTCAGGATGTTTACCGATTGCAAGGCGTGCCGATTAATGACAAACATATTGAAGTCATCTGTCGTCAGATGTTGCAGAAAGTCGAGATCGAAAAATCTGGTGAGAGCACCTTCCTTCTTGGGGAGCATGTTGATCGCGAAGAATTCGAAGCGCAAAATCTGAAACTGGTTGACGAAGGACTTGAGCCGGCGCAAGGAAGTCCAATTTTGCTGGGGATCACGAAAGCAAGCTTGCAGACTAACTCCTTTATCTCAGCGGCGTCATTCCAGGAAACAACTCGCGTTCTCACCGAAGCATCTGTTGCGGGCAAGAAAGATACGCTGATAGGCTTGAAGGAGAATGTCATCGTGGGCCGTCTAATCCCAGCAGGAACGGGCGCCCAGATGACTCGCCTTAAGCTACAGGCAGCAGCCCGTGACCGGGAGCTACAGGAAAATTCGGCGCCAGTCGAACTGAATATGCCGGATTCATCGGAAGAAGTACCTGCCGCAGAGTAAGAAAAGGAATCGCGATATCCGTTGAACGGGAATCGACAGATATTCTGTGAAAAATAGAGAAACGGTGCTCCGAAATGGGCGCCGTTTTTCCGTTGAAAGAAGCATTTTTTTCTGACATTCGAGAAGAAGCGATTGAATTGCCCCGGGAATGCCACATTCGGTGCTAAATATATGGCTCAAGGAGGCGAGAAACTGCGGTTTGTAGACTTTAATAAAATCGCAATCTTTTCTGCTTGACTGGGGAGAGACTCGCCCATATATTGCGCGCTCCTGACAACCTTATTACTTAGTTTTTTCCGTGCGTCGTCAGGATTTTGTCAAAAAACGCGCGTGTTAAGTCTTTTCGGGTGGACGCAAAAAACCCCGACCGCGAGCAGAGCCGCAGCTGCGCGCGGCTGTGCTATTTGCGGTAGGAAATTGATAGGAACAAGAATGCCTACTATTAATCAACTGATTAGAAATCCGCGTAAATCACCGGTTTCGCGTAATAAAGTGCCCGCTATGGAAGCGTGCCCGCAGAAACGTGGTGTTTGCACGAGAGTGTATACGACAACGCCTAAGAAGCCGAACTCGGCTTTGCGTAAAGTCGCCCGTGTTCGTCTGACCAACGGTTTTGAAGTGACAAGTTATATCCCGGGTGAGGGGCATAACCTGCAAGAACATTCCGTTGTTTTGATTCGTGGCGGTCGTGTAAAAGATTTGCCTGGTGTCCGGTATCACATCATTCGTGGTGTTTTGGATACGCAGGGTATTAATGATCGCCGTCAACGCCGCTCCAAATATGGCGCGAAGAAGCCTAAATAAGGAATTTATCGGATGTCACGTCGTCACGCCGCAGAAAAGCGCGAAGTTCTACCAGACGCAAAATTTGGTGATGTAGTTCTGACCAAGTTCATGAACTCCCTAATGCTTGCAGGCAAGAAAACTACTGCAGAAGGTATCATTTATGGTGCTTTCGATTTAATTGAAAAGAAAACCGGCAATAGCCCGGTTGAAGTCTTTCATGAAGCTCTCGGCAAAATTAAGCCGGATCTTGAAGTTCGGTCCCGCCGGGTTGGTGGTGCGACATATCAGGTACCTGTTGAAGTTCGCGCTGAGCGGGCTCAGGCGCTGGCAATTCGTTGGTTGATTTCAAGCGCACGGAAACGGTCAGAAGTCACGATGGTTGATCGTCTATCTGGCGAGATCCTGGATGCTTCTAACGAGCGCGGTGGCGCCGTTAAGAAACGTGAAGACACACATAAGATGGCTGAAGCGAATCGCGCTTTTGCTCATTATCGCTGGTAGAAGTTTAGGCTAGGATTTCGGATATGGCACGCACAACGCCCATCGAAGATTACCGCAATATCGGCATTATGGCCCATATTGATGCGGGTAAGACGACGACAACAGAACGCATTTTGTATTACACGGGTGTGTCGCACAAAATTGGGGAAGTTCACGACGGCGCTGCCACGATGGACTGGATGGAGCAGGAGCAGGAACGGGGTATTACGATTACTTCTGCTGCGACGACGTGCTTTTGGAATGATCATCGTATCAATATCATCGATACACCTGGCCATGTTGACTTCACAATTGAAGTAGAGCGGTCGCTTCGGGTGCTTGATGGTGCCGTTGCTGTTTTTGATGGCGTTGCCGGTGTTGAGCCGCAATCCGAAACAGTGTGGCGTCAAGCCGACAAATACCGCGTGCCGCGTATGTGTTTCGTCAATAAGATGGATCGTACGGGTGCCGATTTTTACAACTGTGTCGAAATGTTCAAAACCCGTTTGGGCGCCACCCCGCTTGTTCTGCAGTTGCCGATTGGTTCGGAAGCTGAATTTGAAGGTGTTGTTGACCTGATCCGGATGCAGGAAATTGTCTGGACGGGCGAAGAAATGGGCGCGGCTTTCGAGTATCGCGACATTCGTTCTGACCTTGCTGATAAAGCCGCAGAATATCACGAAGCAATGGTTGAGACAGCCATTGAATCTGACGAAGAAGTTCTGGAAGCTTATCTTGAAGGTAATGAGCCTGATCAAGATACACTTCGTCGCTGCATTCGTGCGGGAACACTGGCGGGAACATTTGTGCCGGTTCTGACGGGTACAGCGTTTAAAAACAAGGGTGTCCAGCCGCTTCTGGATGCGGTAATTGACTTTATGCCGTCCCCGATTGATATCGGCGGTACAGAGGGTAGTGACGTTAAGACGGGTGAAGAAATGACCCGCATGCCTTCGGATGATGAGCCGTTCGCTGGTCTTGCTTTCAAGGTTATGACGGATCCATTTGTAGGTTCATTGACCTTCGTCCGTATTTATTCCGGTGTTCTAGAAGCTGGAACGCAGACGCTGAACTCTGTGAAAAACAATCGTGAGCGTGTCGGCCGGATGCTGCAGATGCACGCAAACAGCCGGGAAGATGTTAAAGAGGCGCGCGCTGGTGATATTGTCGCGATTGCCGGTCTTAAAGCAACAACAACTGGGGAAACCCTGTGCGATTCCAACAAGCCGATTATTCTGGAACGCATGGAATTCCCGGATCCAGTGATCGAAATTGCGGTTGAACCCAAGACAAAGACAGACCAGGAGAAAATGGGTGTGGCTTTGAACCGGCTGGCGCAGGAAGATCCTTCTTTCCGGGTCACCAGTGATTACGAAAGCGGGCAAACCATTATTAAAGGAATGGGTGAGCTGCATTTGGACATCATTGTTGATCGCATGAAGCGCGAATTCGGCGTTGAAGCAAATATCGGTGCGCCGCAGGTTGCCTATCGTGAGAGCATCACGCAAGAAGCCGAGCTTGATTATACCCATAAGAAGCAGTCTGGTGGTTCTGGACAGTTTGCTCGGATTAAGCTGGTTGTGAAACCGGGTGAGCCAGGTGCCGGGTTTACGTTCGATGACTCGATTACAGGTGGTTCGGTTCCCAAAGAATACATCCCGGGTGTTAAAAAGGGCGTGAAAGATATTATCGAAACAGGTGTTCTTGCCGGTTTCCCGCTTATCGATGTCGATGTGAAGCTCATTGATGGGGCGTATCATGATGTGGATAGTTCGGTCATGGCGTTTGAAATCGCCGGTCGTTCAGCGATGCGTGAAATTGCGCGAAAAGCCGGTCTGCGTCTTCTCGAGCCAATGATGAAGGTCGAGATTGTTACGCCCGATGAGTATATTGGTGACGTGATGGGCGATTTGAACAGTCGTCGCGGCCAGGTGACCGGAACAGAACAGCGCGGTGTCGCGCAAGTAGTGAATGCAATGGTGCCGCTGGCCAACATGTTTGGTTATGTGAACAACCTTCGGTCACAGACCCAGGGGCGTGCAACCTTTAGCATGGATTTCGACCATTATGAGCAAGTGCCACAACACGTATCAGATGAAGTTCTGGCGAAGTTGGCGTAATTGAAGAGCTGAGGCAGCCGGAGAAAACGGAGAGACAAAATGGCCAAAGAGAAATTTGATCGTAGTAAACCGCATTGTAACATTGGAACGATTGGTCACGTTGACCATGGTAAGACGACGCTGACGGCGGCGATTACGAAGGTGCTTGCGGAAGCGAGTGGTGGCGCTGCATTTGCGTTTGACGAGATTGACAAGGCGCCGGAAGAGAAGGCGCGTGGTATTACGATTTCGACAGCGCATGTTGAATATGAGACAGCTGCCCGTCATTACGCCCATGTTGATTGCCCGGGCCATGCGGATTATGTGAAGAACATGATCACGGGTGCGGCTCAGATGGATGGTGCCATTCTTGTTGTGTCAGCAGCGGACGGCCCAATGCCACAGACACGGGAGCATATCCTGCTTGCGCGTCAGGTTGGTGTACCGGCGCTTGTTGTTTTCATGAACAAGGTTGACCAGGTTGACGACGAAGAGCTTCTGGAACTTGTTGAAATGGAAATCCGGGAATTGCTTTCCGAGTATGAATTCCCTGGCGATGATATTCCGATTGTCTCCGGCTCTGCCTTGGCAGCCCTTGAAGGACGTGATCCTGAAATTGGCGCGGAAGCGATCATGAAGTTGATGGATGCGGTTGATGAGTATATTCCTCAGCCTGAGCGTGAAATTGACAAAGCTTTCTTGATGCCGATTGAAGATGTGTTCTCGATTTCTGGTCGGGGCACGGTTGTGACCGGTCGGATTGAAAGCGGCGTTGTGAATGTTGGTGAAGAAGTTGAAATCATCGGTATTCGGGATACAACGAAGACCACGTGTACAGGTGTTGAAATGTTCCGCAAACTTCTGGACCGCGGAGAGGCTGGCGATAACGTTGGAGTTCTTCTTCGGGGAACGAAGCGTGAAGATGTTGAGCGTGGCCAGGTTCTGGCGAAGCCGGGATCGATCACACCGCATACGAACTTCAAGGCAGAAGCTTACATCCTGACGAAGGATGAAGGTGGGCGTCATACACCGTTCTTTACAAACTACCGTCCGCAGTTTTATTTCCGGACGACAGACGTTACCGGTGTTGTTTCCCTGCCATCTGGCACGGAAATGGTGATGCCTGGTGATAATGTAACAATGGACGTTGAGTTGATTGCGCCGATTGCCATGGATGAAGGCCTGCGTTTCGCTATTCGCGAAGGTGGCCGGACCGTCGGTGCCGGCGTCGTTGCAAGCGTTTCTAAATAAGAGAAGCTGTCAAACGGTTGTTTTGATAGTTGAGACGACTACATACAAGTAGAGATTATCATGTATCGAGCCGCTGGATTAATTCTAGCGGCTCGGTCGTGCCAATTCAGACCGGAGGAGTGTAGCTCAATTGGTAGAGCACCGGTCTCCAAAACCGGGGGTTGTGGGTTCGAGTCCCTCCTCTCCTGCCAATCTGGTTGATCTATTTGTTAAAGTCTTGTATACCGCCGGATTATTCCGGCTGCTGAAGAGTTTTTTGAGGAAAATATGGCAAAGGTAAATCCAGGTGCTTTTATCCGCCAAGTGCGGCAGGAAGCTTCCAAAGTCACGTGGCCAACGCGGAAAGAAACGCTGGTAACCACTGGCATGGTTTTTGTTATGGTTTTTCTGGCTTCAATGTTCTTTTTTGCAGTTGATTTCGGTATCCAGCATATCGTCAAATTTATTCTGTCTTTGGGATCCTGATTAGATGGCAAAGCGTTGGTATATAATTCACGCCTATTCAGGCTTCGAAAAGAAAGTGGCTCAATCCGTTAAGGAACAAGCCATTGTCAAAGGCATGGCCGATCAATTTGAAGAGGTTTTGGTTCCTGTCGAAGAAGTTGTTGAAGTGCGGCGCGGTCAAAAAGTAACGGCAGAACGAAAGTTCTTTCCCGGGTATGTGCTGGCACATATGGAAATGAATGATGAGTCCTATCATTTGGTGAAAAACCTGCCGAAGGTGACTGGATTTCTAGGGAATGGTAATAAGCCGACACCGATTACAGAAAAAGAAGCAATGGCGGTTCTTAATCAGGTGCAAGAGGGAATCGAGCGGCCGAAACCATCAATTACCTTTGAACTTGGTGAAGAAGTTCGTGTGAGTGATGGTCCTTTCGCCTCTTTCTTGGGAATGGTGGAAGAAGTAGACGAAGAAAAAGCGAAGCTGAAAGTTTCAGTTTCTATTTTTGGAAGATCGACGCCTGTTGAGTTGGATTATTCGCAGGTTGAAAAAAGTTAAGATTGGTTTGTGATCTCGCATGGTGCGGGATTGTTGTGGGAGGCCGGCCATGGCTGTACCACAGCCCCTTTGAAAATGAATAGGGTAGAAAATGGCAAAGAAGATTAAAGGTTTTATTAAATTGCAGGTCCCCGCGGGACAGGCAAATCCTTCACCTCCTATTGGTCCGGCATTGGGTCAGCAGGGTGTGAATATCATGGAATTCTGCAAAGCATTTAATGCAGCGACTGGTAATATGGAAGGCGGCATGCCGATTCCTACAGTCATCACTGTATACGCGGACCGGTCTTTCACATTTATTACGAAAACCCCACCCGCATCTTACTTCTTGATTAAGGCCGCTGGTCTCAAGAAGGGCGGAAGTAACCCGAACAAGGAAGTCGCAGGTTCTGTGACATCTGCTCAGGTGCGTGAGATTGCAGAAGCTAAGATGGTGGATTTGAATGCCAATGACATCGACGCTGCAATGAACATTATCAAAGGCTCGGCCCGGTCTATGGGTCTTGAGGTGGTGGGATAAAATGGGAAAGCTAACGAAAAGACAAAAAGTCGCTGTCGAAATGCACGACAAGGAAAAACAATATCCGCTGGCAGAAGCCGTGGATATTGTCAAAGCGAACGCAAGTTCCAAATTTGACGAAACTGTCGAAATTGCCATGAACCTGGGTGTTGATCCCCGGCATGCAGACCAGATGGTACGCGGTGTAATCCAGTTGCCGAATGGGACAGGAAAATCCGTTCGTGTGGCAGTATTCGCGCGCGGTGACAAAGCAGACGAAGCGACAGCCGCCGGTGCAGAACTGGTTGGTGCAGAAGATTTGATGGAAAAAATTCAGGCAGGGGCCATGGATTTTGACCGTTGTATCGCGACGCCTGACATGATGGCCGTTGTCGGTCGTTTGGGTAAAGTACTTGGTCCTCGTGGCCTGATGCCAAACCCGAAACTTGGTACAGTAACACCTAACGTTACCGAAGCTGTAAAAGCAGCAAAGGGCGGGCAGGTTGAATTCCGTGCCGAGAAAACAGGTATTGTTCACGCGGGTTTGGGTAAATCCAGCTTCACGAAAGAAGCGTTGAACGAAAATATCAAGGCTTTTGTCGGAGCGGTTTTAAAAGCCAAGCCGTCAGGTGCCAAAGGAACATTTATCAAGAAGATCGCCGTGAGCTCGACAATGGGTCCTGGCGTTAAGCTTGAAGTTGGTGACGTAATTTAGCCAATGAAGAAATTTGCTGCTCTTCGGAGTGGTAAATGTCGGGTTGGTTCGCCAACCCGTCTGTCCGAGACTGTAGGTGTTTCCTTTTTGGAAATTTAATAACATTTGTTGCCTACATAGACAGGGAAACTAAAAAATTCGCTGCTGGTCAGCAATTCAGGTGGACCTGGGACAGTATAACGGATTTGACGTTTGGTCAGATCTATTTGTAACCGGAATGTTGTCTAGAGTTTGACGATATTCTAAATACTGGAGACGACGAGTGGACCGATCGCAAAAAGAAGCATTGGTTGCCGAAATGAACGGTGTCTTCGCGGATGCAGGTGTTGTTGTTGTTGCCGAATACAGTGGTCTCACTGTGGCAGAAATGACAAATTTGCGCGTGAAGATGCATGAAGCCGGCGCCAACTTCAAAGTGACTAAAAATCGGCTTGCGCGTCTCGCTCTTGATGGCACGGACTATAGTTCCCTGTCCGACAAACTGAAAGGCCCAGTTGGTATTGCTTACTCAAGCGATCCAATAGCCGCCCCGAAGGTTGTCATGGACTACGCAAAAGGGAATGAGAAGTTTGTCGTTATTGGCGGTGCTATGGGCTCTACAGAACTTGATGCTGCGGCAGTCAAGTCTCTTGCAAGCCTCCCATCGCTTGATGAACTTCGTGGTAAATTGGTTGGATTGCTGCAAGCACCTGCGACGAAAATCGCCGGTGTTATTGCTGCACCTGCTAGCCAGTTGGCCCGTGTCCTGTCGGCGAAAGCCGAACAGGGTTAGATGTAAAAGCCAGTTAATTTTTGATATGAACCAATAGGTTTACCTGAGGAGAATAGTACAATGGCCGATCTCGAAAAGATTGCCGAAGACCTTTCCAGCCTAACTGTGCTGGAAGCTGCAGATCTTGCAAAAATACTAGAAGAAAAATGGGGCGTTTCCGCCGCAGCACCAGTTGCTGTTGCTGCTGCTCCAGGTGCTGGTGGTGGTGATGCTGCTGCTGCTGAAGAGAAAACAGAGTTTGATGTTATTCTTGCGTCCATTGGCGAAAAGAAAATCAATGTCATTAAAGAAGTTCGCGCCATTACTGGCCTGGGCCTTAAAGACGCGAAAGATCTCGTCGAAGCTGCACCAAAAGCTATTAGAGAAGGTGTGCCTAAAGACGAAGCTGACAAGGTCAAAGAACAACTCGAAGGTGCTGGTGCAACTGTTGAGCTTAAATAGGCCTGATGGATGCAGCGGTCTTCGGATTGCTAAAATGGTAACGGGGAAGGTGGCGTTTGCTGCCTTCCCCGCAGCCGCTTTCTGAACAAGTCAGCGTCGATCCGGCGGGATTTCCAAAAACGTGGCGTCGTCAGCCGTCTAACACTGACAATGAATTAGCTGGATATGTGATTTAAAATTGATCTCTAATCGTTTGATTTTAAATAAATATATCTGGCAGGCATCCTTTCTTTTTTAGGGAAGGCTGTTTTTTAATAGGCCAATAAACACACGGGGATTTGGCATGGGCATATTGCAGTCGTTCACCGGTCGCAAGCGCGTTCGTAAAAATTTTGGAAGTATTGAGGCGGCAACAGAAATGCCGAACTTGATTGAAGTCCAGAAAACGTCCTATGACGCGTTTTTGATGAAGCACGTTGCGCCACTTGAGCGCGGAGACGAAGGCCTTCAATCCGTCTTCAAATCAGTCTTTCCAATTAAAGACTTTGCCGACACAGCGAGCCTGGAATTCGTAAGCTATGAATTTGAACCACCGAAATATGACGAAGAGGAATGCCAGCAACGGGGCATGACCTTTGGCGCGCCGCTGAAAGCGACGCTGCGCCTCATCGTGTTCGAAGTGGATCCGGACACGGAAGCAAAATCTGTTCTGGATATTAAGGAGCAAAGTGTCTACATGGGCGATATGCCCCTGATGACTGACAAGGGAACGTTCATTATCAACGGTACTGAACGTGTGATTGTCTCTCAAATGCACCGTAGCCCTGGCGTATTCTTTGATCATGACAAAGGTAAAACACATGCCAGCGGTAAATTGTTGTTTGCCGCACGTGTTATTCCGTACCGCGGATCATGGTTGGATTTTGAGTTTGACGCTAAGGACATTGTTCATGTCCGGATCGACCGGCGTCGGAAATTGCCTGTAACGGCGTTGTTGCAAGCGCTTGAAATGAGCCATGAAGATATTTTGGCCTTTTTCTATGACCAGGTTGTTTACAAACTGGATAAAAAAGGGTGGCGTACGCCGTTCAATGTAGATCGCGTTCGTGGAAGTCGCCTTATCAGGGACCTAGTCGATGCTGATACTCAAAAGGTCGTTGCGGAAGCTGGCACAAAAGTTACCCAGCGTCTTGCCAACAAATTAACGAAAGCCGGCCTGAAAGACATGCTTGTCGGTCATCTTGACCTCGTTGGTCGGTTTGTTGCTGAAGACCTTATCAATGAAAAAACCGGTGAGGTTTTTGTTGAAGCCGGTGAAGAGCTGACGGAAGCTCTTATTGACCAGCTTGAGGCTTCCGGCTTCAAGAAGATCCCAACACTGGATATCGACAATGTGAGTGTGGGCCCTTATATCCGCAATACATTGGCGGTGGACAAGAGCAATTCTCGGGACCAGGCTCTCATTGATATTTATCGTGTGATGCGTCCGGGTGAACCACCAACCGAGGAAACTGCGGAAGCGCTTTTCCACGGTTTGTTCTTTGATTCAGAACGTTATGACCTGTCCGCTGTCGGACGGGCGAAAATGAATATGCGCTTGGATCTTGATGTAGAAGATACTGTGCGTGTCCTGCGCAAAGAGGATATCCTGGACGTCGTAAAAACGCTGGTCCGTCTTAAAGATGGTCATGGTGAAACCGACGATATCGATAACCTTGGTAACCGTCGGGTCCGATCTGTCGGCGAATTGATGGAGAATCAATACCGGATTGGCCTGTTGCGGATGGAACGTGCCATTCGGGAGCGTATGAGCTCTGTCGAAATTGACACAGTCATGCCACATGATCTGATCAATGCGAAACCAGCGGCTGCCGCTGTTCGCGAATTCTTTGGTTCAAGCCAGCTTAGCCAGTTCATGGATCAGACCAACCCGCTTTCGGAAATTACCCATAAGCGTCGCTTATCCGCACTTGGGCCGGGTGGTTTGACCCGCGAACGGGCCGGATTTGAAGTGCGTGACGTACATCCAACCCATTATGGTCGTATCTGCCCGATTGAAACACCGGAAGGTCCGAACATCGGCTTGATCAACTCGTTGGCGACGTTTGCCCGTGTGAACAAGTACGGGTTTATTGAAAGCCCTTACCAGCGTGTTGAAGGCGGAAAGCTGACAGGTGACATTAAATACCTTTCGGCCATGGAGGAAAGTAAGCATACGATTTCACAGGCAAATGCGGAAATGGATGCAAAAGGTTCATTTACCGATGATTTCGTCCGCTGCCGGGCACAAGGCGAATATGTCGTCGCCAAGCCGGAAGATATAACCTTTATCGATGTGTCACCAAAACAGCTGGTATCTGTCGGTGCTGCGCTAATTCCATTCTTGGAAAATGACGATGCGAACCGCGCCCTTATGGGATCGAACATGCAGCGTCAGGCTGTTCCTTTGTTGCGCGCGGAAGCGCCTTTTGTCGGAACTGGAATGGAAGAGCGTGTCGCCCGGGATTCTGGTGTGGCAACTGTTGCAAAACGCTCAGGCATCGTGGATCAGGTCGATGCGACCCGTATCGTTATTCGGGCAACAGATGAAGCCGACTTGAGTCGCTCGGGCGTTGATATTTACAACCTTTTGAAGTTCCAAAGATCAAACCAGAACACCTGCATCACCCAGCGTCCGCTGGTTAAAGTAGGAGACCAGGTTATTGCCGGGGACATCATTTGTGATGGTCCATCGACAGATTTGGGTGAATTGGCGTTGGGACGGAATGTCCTCGTCGCCTTTATGCCGTGGAATGGTTATAACTTCGAAGATTCAATTCTTATCTCGGAACGGATCGTGAAAGACGACGTTTTCACGTCCATTCATATTGAAGAATTCGAAGTCATGGCGCGTGATACGAAACTGGGCCCTGAAGAAATCACTCGGGATATACCGAATGTAGGCGAAGAGGGGCTGAAAAGCCTTGATGAAGCCGGCATAGTCTATGTAGGTGCGGAAATTCAGCCTGGTGATATTCTGGTCGGTAAAATCACACCGAAAGGCGAAAGCCCAATGACGCCAGAGGAAAAACTTCTGCGGGCGATCTTTGGTGAGAAAGCATCTGATGTGCGTGATACATCACTGCGATTGCCGCCTGGTGTGGCAGGAACAGTTGTTGAGGTGCGTGTCTTTAACCGCCACGGTGTGGAAAAAGACGAACGTGCTCTTGCCATTGAACGGGATGAGATCGAGCATCTTGCAAAAGACCGGGATGATGAGAAAGCCATTCTTGAGCGGACGATTTATGATCGGTTGAAAAGCTTGCTGGTGTCGCAAAAAGTTGCTTCCGGCCCGTCAGAGTTTAAAACTGGAGAGGTTATCGATTCAGAAAAACTGATGGATCTTCATACAGGCGTCTGGTGGCAGTTATCTGTCAAAGATGACTCTGCAATGGAGAAAATCGAACAGCTCAAAAAACAGTATGATGAAGCCATTGGCGGACTTCGCGCCCGGTTTGAAAACAAGGTCGACAAGCTGCAACGGGGCGATGAGCTTCCTCCCGGGGTCATGAAAATGGTTAAAGTCTTTGTTGCCGTGAAGCGTAAGCTTCAGCCTGGTGACAAAATGGCCGGTCGTCATGGTAACAAAGGGGTTATCTCCCGGATTATGCCGCAAGAGGACATGCCATATCTTGAAGATGGAAAACCGGTAGATATCGTTTTGAATCCTCTGGGCGTGCCATCTCGTATGAATGTGGGTCAGATTCTGGAAACGCATCTGGGTTGGGCAAGTCATGGTATTGGCATGCAGGTCACCGAGATCATGACGCGGATCAAGCGCGGTTCCGAAGATTTGCAGCCCCTGAAAGACAAACTCAAAGAAGTCTACGGCGACGATGAGTATGAAGAAAAAATGTCAGGGATGTCCGATGATCAGTTTATCGAGCTAGGGGGCAATCTTCGCAATGGTGTGCCCATGGCAACACCTGTTTTTGATGGTGCGAAGGAAGATGACATCAACCGCCTGCTTGAAGTCGCCGGTCTGGATACATCTGGTCAGGTCACCTTGGTTGACGGTCGTACCGGTGAAACGTTCGATCGGAAAGTGACTGTTGGCTATATTTACATGCTGAAACTCCACCATCTTGTGGATGACAAGATCCATGCCCGCTCTATCGGGCCGTATAGTCTTGTTACGCAGCAGCCACTTGGCGGTAAAGCACAGTTCGGTGGGCAGCGCTTTGGTGAAATGGAAGTCTGGGCATTGCAGGCATATGGCGCAGCCTACACCCTGCAGGAAATGTTGACGGTGAAATCCGATGACGTGGCCGGCCGGACTAAGGTTTACGAAGCCATTGTTCGCGGTGATGATACTTTCGAAGCCGGTATTCCGGAAAGCTTCAACGTTCTGGTCAAGGAAATGAGATCCTTGTGCCTGAATGTGGAACTTTCACAAATCGGTTACTAAGACATGAGGTTCCGGCGAAAGCCGGGACCTTTTACTATGACGGTCACAGACAACGAAATTTAGGCCGCATTTATTGCGCCGCCCGGAACCACCGGGTTTAAATAGGAGAGATGGTCCATGAATGAGTTGATGAACCTTTTTGGTCAGCCACAGGGCACTCAGGCTTTTGATGAAATTCGGATTTCGATCGCGTCGCCAGAACGCATCCGGTCCTGGTCCTTTGGTGAAATCAAGAAACCTGAAACCATCAATTACCGAACATTCAAGCCAGAAAAAGATGGTCTTTTCTGTGCTAGAATATTTGGCCCGATTAAAGATTACGAATGCTTGTGCGGTAAATATAAGCGCATGAAGTATCGCGGCATCACCTGTGAAAAATGTGGTGTCGAGGTTACGTTGTCAAAAGTTCGCCGGGAACGCATGGCCCATATCGAGCTTGCGTCTCCTGTGGCTCATATCTGGTTCCTGAAGTCCCTGCCATCTCGTATCGGACTGCTGTTGGATATGACGTTGAAAGATCTGGAACGCATCCTTTATTTCGAAAACTATGTTGTGATCGAACCAGGCTTGTCGCCGCTTAAACAGTTCCAGCTGTTAAGTGAAGAAGAGCATATGGATGCTCAGGACGAATATGGCGAAGATGCCTTTACAGCTGGTATCGGCGCAGAAGCTATTCGTAATATTCTTTCTGCTCTCGATCTGGAAACTATCCGCGAAGAAATCCGCGAAGAAATGCGGACGACCACCTCGGAAGCAAAGCCACGGAAATTGGCGAAGCGCCTGAAAATTATCGAAGCATTTATGGAATCCGGTAACCGTCCTGAATGGATGATTTTGCAGGTAATTCCGGTAATTCCACCAGAGCTACGGCCGCTTGTGCCGCTTGATGGTGGTCGGTTCGCGACATCCGATTTGAACGATCTATATCGCCGGGTTATTAACCGGAACAACCGTTTGAAGCGGCTGATTGAGCTGCGCGCTCCAGATATCATTGTACGTAACGAAAAGCGGATGCTCCAGGAATCTGTTGACGCCTTGTTTGACAATGGTCGCCGTGGCCGGGTTATTACAGGTGCCAACAAACGGCCGCTTAAATCATTGTCCGATATGCTTAAAGGCAAGCAGGGACGTTTCCGCCAGAACCTGCTTGGTAAACGTGTCGACTATTCCGGCCGTTCAGTTATCGTTGTGGGTCCGGAATTGAAGCTGCATCAATGCGGGCTGCCAAAGAAAATGGCGCTTGAGCTCTTCAAACCGTTTATCTATGCCAAACTTGAACTAAAAGGCATGGCGGCTACGGTTAAGATGGCGAAGAAACTGGTTGAAAAGGAACGCCCGGAGGTTTGGGATATTCTTGAAGAAGTTATCCGTGAGCACCCTGTACTTCTGAACCGCGCACCGACCTTGCATCGGCTTGGCATTCAGGCGTTTGAGCCGGTTTTGATCGAAGGTAAAGCTATTCAATTGCATCCGCTGGTCTGCACCGCGTTTAATGCTGACTTTGATGGTGACCAGATGGCGGTTCATGTACCACTGTCACTGGAAGCGCAGCTCGAAGCACGTGTCCTTATGATGTCCACCAACAACATCTTGAGCCCTGCCAGTGGTAAACCAATCATTGTTCCAAGTCAGGACATCGTTCTTGGTATCTATTATCTGACAATGGATATGGCAAACGAGCCAGGCGAAGGTATGATCATCGCGGACGTGGCAGAAGCTACGCACGCCATTGAGCATAATATCTTGACACTTCACAGTAAGATTAAGACGAAGATTACCGTGACCCATGAAGAGGGACCGGAAACACGCGAGCTGGTTGAAACAACACCGGGTCGTATGTTGATTGAAGAAATTCTTCCAAAGAACGCGAAAATCAG
>Ga0315336_1004381_pt1 | contig 16856 bp, 14 predicted proteins | sample ASW5metaG_FD_204512 | JGI IMG/M metagenome (GOLD analysis project Ga0315336, IMG submission 204512) | Ammonia-oxidizing marine archaeal communities from Monterey Bay, California, United States - ASW #5 | ecosystem: Environmental > Aquatic > Marine > Intertidal zone | place: USA: California...
ATTCCCGCCCATTTCCATCAATGTCACATAAAGGCCGGTCCGGAGCGGATTGATGCCGACATTGGGGATGGTGATGTCGGAATTTGGTACAATCAACGCCGCCACTACCGCGAAGGCGGCCGACGAAGGATCGGCGGGCACCCGCACGGCGCGCGCTTCCAGTTCGGGATACCCCTCGATGGTAATGCGCCGTCCCCTTGAATCGGCATCCGTGACCGTAAGTTTGGTGCCGAAATGTCGCAGCATCAGCTCGGTGTGATCACGGGTGGGCTCGGTCTCGATGACAGTGGTTTTGCCGGGTGTGTTCAAACCGGCCAGCAGTATCGCCGATTTGACCTGGGCTGAGGGCACTGGCATTACATAGGTGATCGGTAACGGTTGCAGGGCACCGGTCACCGTGAGCGGTAGCCGGTCGCCTTCCCGGGCGGTGAAGCCCGCGCCCATGCGCGATAGGGGTTCGATCACCCGGTTCATGGGGCGCGCCACAAGGGAGGAGTCACCAGTTACCTGGGCAGTCAAAGGGTGCGTCGCGAGGAGCCCCAGAAGCAGCCGAGCGCCAGTGCCCGAATTGCCGAGATCAAGAACTGCTTCGGGCGTGGCGAGGCCGGAAAGGCCGACCCCATCGATAGCATAAGCGGCGTCATCTTCTCGGGTTATGGTGACGCCCAGGCGGCGGAGCGCCGCTGCAGTGGCGCGCACATCTTCACCTTCGAGAAGCCCTTTTACCCGCGTGCGTCCGATGCCGAGCGCGCCAATCATTAGCGCCCTGTGGGATATGGATTTGTCGCCCGGTACCAAGGCCCTGCCACGAAGGGCGCCGGCTGGATGCGATGTCAGGGGCTGGGGGCGTTCGATCTCGGTCATTATGGGTCACGCGTTAGAATGGTTTGGGGCGGTGCGGCCTCCCTTTTTCGTCTCCCAGCACAGGGCTGATTAGGGAAATTCCTGGGGTATAATTGGGCCTCGTTTAGCACAGGCATGGGGCCGTTGTCTTCGCCAGCCGTAAAGAAATAAAATTAGCTTTGACAGGGCGGCTAGATCGTGGCACTTGGCTAAGCCTGAATATAATGCCGATTGCATTCGAGGTTTTTGGATGGATTGGATCTATTATTTAGCGAACTGGAGAGTTTTCAGTGGCCAAATCAGAGTGGGGAACCAAGCGGGTATGCCAGGAATGTGCCTCTAAGTTTTATGACATGCGCAGGGACGAAATCGTTTGTCCAAATTGCAAAGCCGTTTTTCAAATTACTCCGCCGAAGCCGAAGCGGGTCCAAGCCGAGGTCAAGAAACCTGCAGTTGAGGCGAAACCTGCGGGTACGAAGGAGGAGACCGTTCCTGGTAGCGACAATTCTGGTGATAGCGAGGGGATCGATGGGGTCGACAACGAAGTCGATGAAGACCAGGACATGATAGAGGACACCTCGGACCTTGGCGAAGACGACGACGACCTGGCCGAGGTCATCCAGAAGCCCCCGGTGCCGGACGAAAGCTGAGCCTCGATAAGCTGCCACTGGTTTTTTTGCTTGCGCAGGCCTTGGCCAAAACCCTATTTTTGATCCCCCGGTAGGGTGGGCCGCGGTTGGTGGTAGAGCCGTGCGGGATGCCCGAAAAGTCCTTATTTCAGGGGCCGTAGCTCAGTTGGGAGAGCGCGTGAATGGCATTCACGAGGTCGTCGGTTCGATCCCGATCGGCTCCACCAAATAGATCAAGGGGTTAGAGATATGAGTCTCTGGCCCCTTTTTCCTAAAGGTATATTGCCGCCTAATTTCGCGCCAAATTTGATCTTTCGAAACGGATGTTTAAGACACCTTTTAGGGAGCCCCCAGCTTCGCCGTGCATAGTTGAAGGTGGTGTCTTGGATGGACTCTCGCAGTTACAAAGGTTGTTAACCCAGGATCGAGAATTTTCTTGTACTCCTCGTCATCACCGAATTGTTGCTTAAGATGGTCGTATAGGACATTCCTTCCCGCGATCTCTATGAGTTTTGCCGGAGCACGCTCATCCTGGTCCATTATGTGTCTACCTGTCTATTCGTAGAATGCGCCATTGCGGTAGACGATCTTTTGCGGCCTGCGATTTTCCGCTGTGTGCGAATCTATCTGTTGGTCGTGCACGCCGAGGCGGATTTCGGGATCGCCCCTGTCCGACATCATGGTGGCGATGCGCATCACCACCAGGGGATCGTCGCCGGAATTCTCGAAACAATAAAATGCGCCCTCGGGCAGCATGATGCCTTCGTTGCGGCCGAGTTCCCAGGCCTCGCCCCGGGGGCCGTAAAATCGGGCGTAGCCCTGGAGGATGATGAAACTGTGGTCCTGATTGTGGTGGGCATGCATGGCGTTCTCGCCCTCATGGGCGGCGTAGACGCGTATCTTCATTTGCAGGCTATCGGTTTCTGCGAGTATGCGCGATTCGCTGCCAGCGTCGAGCAATTGGGCTCGTAGCCGGAAGCGTGTAGGCGAAGGGGCCTTGTCGAAATCCGCGGTGGCGGTGGTATCGTCCACTTCCACGGGACGGTGATCGGTCTCTGTCATAATGTGTTCCTCCAATTTGCGGCGGTCCGGGGTTATGTCTTGGACGGCCTGTCTGGTTTTCATATCGGTCGGTGCTGTTGGGCGGTATTCACCACATGATGCCACCGCCGTCGACGACCACGGTCTGGCCAGTCATGAAATCGCTATTGGGCGATTTCGTCGGGAACCACGATCTGGAGCATGTGCCCATCGGGGTCGTTGAAATAAATGCATTTTTGGTCGTCTGGCCTACCAATGACTTTAATGCCTGCGGCCTCGAGATGACCTCGAATGCTGTCATAGTTGCCACCGCTAACATTCAAGGCAAGATGATTGACGTCGTGGCGCGGCGAGAATTTGTCCGCTTCACGCGCTTTGAACAATCCCACTGATTGCGTTCCACATTTCATAAAAACGTGCCCCTGGTACTCATGGTCGAGAGTCATTTTGAGCACATTGATGTAAAACGCCTTGGAAATTTCCGGGTCCCGAACATGAAGTACTATGTGGTCGATACCAATGGTATTGAGGGGAATATTAGTCATTGCAACTCTCCGCCTTTGTTCACGTGGATGCGCTAGAGCCATTGCCTTTCTTGTACCACAATTTCCATTATTTTTGCGCAGACGCGCGGGAAGGGATATGGCAATGGCATTTTTACTTATCCCAAAAGGACCTAGAGAGATCTAAAATTAACCCTCAAAATGGCCTCATCGGCGCCGGAATTTCGCCCCAATCACCAACTTAAATGTTTATTAGCCTCCCCAGAGTAAAATTGTGAGGCGATGGAGCAAACAGGTCATCGATCCATGAGCATGGTAGAAAACACTCTAATCATGACCGACCAGGATCTCGCGGGTCTTGGTCTCTTACGCGTGGCTTATGTCAAGCGCATTAAGTTTGGTGGAGGAAACGCCTATTCCATACATGCGGCGGACGGCACCGAAATCGCTATCATGAATAACCGTGACGTCGCCCTTGCCACCATCCGCGAGCACGATATGGAAGCGGAGTCGGCCCACTAATGCGCCAGCGCGCCCTTGGGGCGCTTCCCGGCCTACTAATATAATCTAGATAATGTAAGGCCAGCCCGTGGCCCGGTCAGATAGCGGGAACGGTCATATTTTCGCTCAGGAGCGCATAAAGTGCGTCCGCGGTATCAGATCCCCGAAGCTTTTCACAGATTTCTCTGTCGCGAAGTTTTCGCGAAACTCGGGCCAACGCCTTGAGATGGTCGGCACCCGCTGTTTCCGGCGCTAGCAAAAGGAAGATGAGGTCCACCGGTTGCTCATCAATGGAATCATAATTAATCGGCTGATCGAGACGCGCGAACAGACCGTAGAGGCGTTGCAGGTTGGCAAACTTGCCATGAGGAATGGCGACGCCCCCCCCGACGCCGGTGGTGCCGAGCCGTTCACGTTCGACCAGAACCTCAAAAATGGCCCGCTCTTCAAGACCAATGAAGTCAGCACACGCACAGGAAAGTTCCTGGAGGGCCTGTTTCTTGGAGGTAACCTTGAACGTGGGGATCACCCTTGCCGGAGTGATTAGATCAGATATTTCCAATCATCATGTCCTTTGTTTGGTGCGGAGGCTGGAATAATTCTGGACCCTATCCGGTTCAATCAAACAACGGGATGGGCGATACCAAATTTGGTATCCATCGCAGTCAACGCTCATACAATATCCTAGGAGAGTTCGTGCCTCTCAATTTCCACCCCGGTGCCCCGGGATGAGGTGGCGCAAAATAGTTTCCGGGTGATGGAGAGTCAAGTGGAGTAGAATTCCCGTGTATTCATAGTGACATAGACTTTTCCCGCCGGCGTTGGGCCGACGACGGTATACGCATTGCCTCGCGGTATTTTGCCACGGTACGTCGGGCAATCTCGATGTCTTCTCCGGCCAGCATATCAACGATTTTGTCGTCTGACAGCACCGCTGCGGGCGCCTCATCACCGATTAGTGCCTTGATGCGGTGGCGGACGGATTCGGATGAATGGGCTTCGCTACCCGCTGTTGATGCAATGGCTGTGGTGAAAAAGTATTTAAGTTCGAAAATGCCTCGGGGTGTCGCCATGAACTTATTGGAGGTGACGCGGCTCACGGTGCTTTCGTGCATACCGATGGCATCGGCGATCTCGCGCAGGGTTAGGGGCTTCAGATATTGCACGCCTTTGGAGAGGAACATGTTCTGGGTGCAGACGATTTCAGTCGAAACTTTCAAGATGGTAGTGGCACGCTGGTGTAGTGCCTTGATTAGCCAATTACCTGACTGCATGCATTCGCTGACATATTCGCGTTCAGACTTGGTACGGGCAAGTTTTGTGACTTTGGCGAGATAGGATTGGTTTATCAACACCCGTGGCAAGGTATCGGCGTTGAGTTCTAGGTCCCAACCGCCTTCCTTCTTTGGCCGTACGATGATGTCAGGGATCACGGTTTGGACCGTATCGTGAGTGAAGGCTAAACCAGGCTTGGGATCCAGCGCCTGAATTTCAGATACCATATCGGCAAGGTCTTCATCGTCGACACCGCAGATGCGTTTAAGTGCGCCCGCTTCGCGGCGGGCGAGCCGGTCTAAATTCTTGACCAGTGCTTCCATAGCTGGATCGAGGCGGTCGCGGTCCCTCAGTTGGAGAGCGAGGCATTCGCCGAGGTTACGGGCGAAAACACCCGGCGGATCACACTCCTGGGCGCGGATCAGGACGTTCTCGACCTCGGCGATGGAAATGCTGAGCCTTCCAGCTATTTCCTCGAGTTCGGACCTAAGATAGCCTGCTTCATCGAGGTAATCGACCAGCAAACTCGCAATCATACGCTGGTCGGGATCGGCAAATATCATGTTGACCTGATTTGACAGATGTTCGCGCAGGGTCGCTTCACCGGAAAGCCGTTCTTCAATGTCGAGCGGTTCTCCGTCGAAACGGCCGTTGACTCCCCGGTCGGCGAACTGCGTGGGCGGCGTATCACCAAGGTCGCTGCGTTCGTCGTTGGTCCAGACATTTTCGAAATCCGCATCCATGGGCCCGTCGTCATCCTTGGGCAGAGTTTCCGAAGCGGTTAGATCGACCGCGTCGGGGGATGACGGATCGGTCTTTTTCACCATGGCGTAATCATCTGGTATCTCCATGGCCGATACCGTGCCGCCGCCATCGACGGCACCGGGTTCAAAATTTTTATCGGATTTTGGGCTTTCCTCCCGATCTCCGTTCAGGGCTGCATCGTGTTCGGCGAGTTCAGTGTTTTCCGATTCCCTTTCGAGCTCGCTCTCGGGGCATTCGCGTTCTAACAATGGGTTTTGAGCGATTTCTGATTCCACAAAACTATCCAGCTCCTGATTAGACAGCTGCAATAGCTTGATTGCTTGCTGCAACTGGGGGGTCATGATGAGCGCGGTGCTCTGTCGCAGCGCAAGTTTTGGAGAAAGCACCATGATCGCAGCTTAGAGGCTAAATCTTTCCCCGAGGTAAACCCGGCGCACATCCTCGTGCGCAAGAATTTCCTCGGGGGTCCCGTCCATTAGCACATGGCCGTCGTGAATGATGTAAGCCCGGTCCACGATATCGAGAGTCTCGCGGACGTTATGATCGGTGAGTAAAACGCCGATACCCCTGTCCTTTAAATGCAGGACCAAATTACGAATTTCGCTAAGCGCCACAGGATCAATCCCAGCGAGGGGTTCATCGAGCATCATAAACTGGGGGCCAGTGGCAAGGGAACGGGCGATCTCCACCCGGCGTCTCTCTCCACCTGACAATGCCATGGCAGGTGTGCGCCTGAGGTGGGAGATGGCGAATTCCGCCAGGAGGTTCTCCAGGAAAGCTTCCCGTTTTTCGCGCTCCGGCTCCACCGTTTCGAGGACGGCGCGTATGTTGTCGGCCACACTGAGACCCCGGAAGATCGACGCTTCTTGGGGCAGGTAGCCAATACCCATGCGGGCGCGCCGATACATTGGCAAATCGGTGATGTCTTCGCCATCCAGGAGCACGGTCCCCGTATCCGCAGTGATAAGGCCGCCGATAATATAGAAGCATGTTGTTTTGCCAGCGCCGTTGGGGCCGAGCAACCCGACCGCTTCGCCGCGTTGCACGGCGAGACTCACCTCGCGCAGGACTGGCCGCTTCTTAAAGCGTTTACCCAATCCCACGACTTCGAGCCCGGAATTCATGCGGACCAGTTCAGGGCCGCCGTGGGAAATCTGCCCGGGGCCGGCGCTGCTGGACGTTGGACCTGTGATTTTATCTTCCATCTTCATCGCTTTTGTAGCGGATTACTGGTTTGTTTTCGATGAATTTGTGGGTTCCCAGCCGAATTCAGGATCATTTGTTGGGTACGAGTAATACGCGAACTGGGGGTGCCTTCTTGCCGCCCTTGCCAGCAAGAAGTCGGCTGATTCCAGTTTTGAAATTTATGATCGCACGCTCGCCATTAAACTGACTTTGGCCCCGTGTCAGCCGCACCTTGCCCCATAATTCGGCTGTATCCTCGTCAGGAAGGTAGACGGCACGGTCGCCCAGGGCGACTTCTCCGGGACGGGTAATTACCACATTCCCATATGCATCCAGGCGCCGCGGGCCGCCGTGACCGCCGTTTTTCCTGGTGCGGCCTTTGGTGCCTTTGGGCGGAGGCAATTTGGACTGGTTAGTAAGCACATCGGCGCGCACTGTCCGTTCTTTGCCCTTGACTGGATTGCGCTGACGCAAAACGGCATTGCCTCTGGCCACGGTGAGGGATTTGACATCGTGATATTCCAAGCTGTCCCGAGCTGTAATTATATCTTGCTTGGTGATGAGCTTTAAATTTTCTCCTGTTAATACCAACACTTTTTGGTGTGCGTCATAGACGCCATTGTCTCCATAGACGGTTTGGCTTGGTGAAACAATTTTGACTTTGCCCGCCGCTTCGATGCGGTATATCTCCGAACCTTTGCCAGTGCTTTTTCTGTCTTCGTAGTACGCCGTCAGGGTATTGGCATACACTGTGGTATCGCCTTGAATGGCCTTGGCGTTGCCCCGGGCGACATAGCGTTTGTTTTTTTGATCCCACTCGATTCCCTCGTTGGCGTATATTTCTATGGGCTTGTTGCCGTCGGTGCCGAGTCCAAGGCCCTGAGCCTTGGCCGTACTGCCCATCGCCGGCGTGGCAACAAGGAGAATCACGGTGATAAGGGCCTTAGCCAGGCCGTCGATCATTTTTTTAGCCTCTCGGGAGGTGTCTTGCGCTTACGTTTGTCACGCGGATATAAAAAGGCCTTCGATTTTCCTGTGAAGATCACTGTCTTGCCACCGTTCAGGACCTTGAACCCCTGGCCGATCACTGCGATGGAGGGGCCATTTCCAGTCACTGGATCGCTGCCGTCCGCTGTGCCCGACTTGAGGTCGATGCGGGCCGTGGCGGTGGTAAAATGTACCCCGTTATCGTGAAACAGATCGACGCCACCGCCTAAGTGGAGAATTTTATTCATTTGGGCGTAATTACCGTGTGCTGCCGTCAGTGCAAGCCACGCGCCACCGTTTGTGGTGATGTCGCCCTTGGGGTTGGTTAGTAAGATCGAGTCCGCCGAGGGGTTGGCGCGGCTTGCTTCGTCGGCTGTCAACATGAAGGGCTGGGCCTTCTCGTTGGTGCCGGAGAAGCGGGGCTTGACCATGCGCAGGGTTTTTGCTTCCTCAGGATTAATAAGGCTTAAACTTTTAATGCCGATTTTGATGGTCTGCCATTGGGACCAAATCACCACTATTGCCACCAGCATCACCGCCGCGGTGGGAAACAGCATCCGCATGAGTAAAATTCTTAGCTTGTGGGCCCGGTGGACGGCGGCACCTGGTGCGACGCGCAGCGGAATTGGCCCAAGTCTCGCCCGCGAATTTTCTAATGGGACTGGCTTTTTTCCGTCCGTGCTGTCGTGCCGAGCCGCGTTCACGGGCGGGCCATTTGTGTCGTGGTGGGTGAAATAGTGAGCATGACTTTCATCGAACAGCCTTTGAGTTTCCGCTCAGGCTATGCCGACACGGAGGATGTCATGGATGTGGACGATCCCAAGGAGTTTTGAATTCTCCAACACAAAGATCGAAGTGATCGCATTTTTGTCCATGAGGGCGAGGGCCTCGGCACCCAGTGATTGGGGCGGCGCGGTGACCGGATCCTTGGTCATGATGTCGCTGGCAGTCAAACCTAAGAGATTCGGGGCCATGTGTCGGCGCAGATCGCCGTCGGTGATGATTCCCAAGAGCCGTCCTTCGGCGTCGGTGACACCGGCACAGCCGAACTGCTTGGCGGTGATGGTGATCAATACATCGGCCATGATATCGTCAGGCGCGACCACGGGCATGGCGTCGCCCACGTGCATAATATCGGTGACCTTGAGAAGCTTGTGCCCCAGATGACCACCAGGATGAAGCAACTGAAACTCGTCGGCGGTGAAACCGCGGCGTTCTAACAGCGCGATGGCAAGAGCATCACCCAGCGCCAGGGTTACCGTGGTCGATGTGGTTGGTGCCAGGCCCATGGGGCAGGCTTCATCGCCGTCGGGCAGAATCAGTACCACGTCGGCGGCTTCAGCCAGGGCACTGTCTTGATTGGCTGTGATGGCGACTAGGGGAATGGCAAAACGTCGGCTATGGGCAATTACGTCGGCGAGTTCAGTGGTGTCGCCGGAATTGGAAATCGCCAGCACCGCGTCTGCTCGGGTGATCATGCCAAGATCACCATGGCTTGCTTCTCCCGGATGGACGAATAATGCTGGCGTCCCTGTAGAGGCCAGGGTGGCGGCGATCTTGTGTGCCACGTGCCCGCTCTTGCCCATGCCCGAAACGACGACACGGCCGGGGATGTCGACTAATGCATCGATCGCTTTGACAAATCGTTTGTCGAGACCTCGCGCGGCGGCGGCAAGACCCCGCGCCTCGATTTCGAACACGCGCCGCGCGGCTTCGATATCCCTCTCGGCTTGAGAGATGCTGGAGGATTTGGGTAGTTTTTTTTTGTTGGTTGCGCGCATCTTGGGTGGTGGTGTCCCGTCATGCTATTGATCCCAGTAACCGCGACACCAAGCCAGGTCTGAAGACCAAAGAAAAAAATCCTATCAGATTAGACGCTTCGAAAACACCGGCTGATTACGACTAGGCGCTGCACGGTGCTGGAGGGGTCGAACCCGTGCCAGCGCTTGTGACTGGTTAATGTGAAAATATATCAATTCCCGACCATCCGCCCAGGTCGAGGGAGACGAGATGCGGCAGGTATTCAAAACAGGCTTGGACGTGAGCCATCCGATCCTCCCGCGTTAGCATGACATCGAGACGTTCTTTTAAAGCGTGGAGGTATAGGACGTCGGATGCGGCGTATTCCAGTTGCGCTTCGCTCAGTTGCTCAGCGCCCCAATCAGATGATTGCTGTGCCTTGGAAATTTCGGTTCCGAGCAATTCGCGAGTAAGGTCGGCAAGGCCGTGACGGTCTGTGTAGGTGCGCGCGACGCGCGATGCTATTTTCGTGCAGTAGACCGGGTCGCAATCGATACCTAGCCAGTGTTTGATGGCGGCCAGGTCGAAGCGGGCAAAATGAAAAAGTTTTAGGCGACCAGAATCAGCCAGCATCGCCGTTAGATTAGGCGCTTCATAAGGGTGTTCCTGGCGCGGGAAACGGACCAGATGGGCGTCATCGTTTCCGGCACAAAGTTGAATCAGGCAGAGCCGGTCCCGGGTCGTGTTTAGGCCCATGGTTTCCGTGTCAACGGCAATGGTGTCACCGAGATCCAAGTCGGCGGGCAGGTCGCTCTCGTGAAAATGGATAGTCATGGCGTGACTCCTCGTGCCGTTCAATATGCCCTTCAATCAAGGCGCTTCCTAGGGGGAGGGGCGCTTCCTAGGGGGCGCGCCTCTAATTTGTAATTGGTGTTCAGAAGAAAATTCAAACGTCCATGAGCTTTTGCCATCTGGCGCCAGTAAATACTTCGGTGGTGCGGATGGGGAGACTCGAACTCCCACTTCCTTACGGAAACAGACACCTGAAGCCTGCGCGTCTACCAATTCCGCCACATCCGCTGCGCAACATTCGCACCTTCTCGCAACATTCGAGCAACAATGCAACAGCTTTGACCACTCGGATAGGCGCCGCTCCATGGTGATCGGTGCTGAATATTGACATCTCCCAGACCGAGCCGCGGCTGATCCTGGCCTGCGTCATCGCAGGCAGGTGCCAGTGGGGACGACATCGTTGAGACCGAAGCCGTAGAGCGCCGTGAGAAGTGCGATGCCGAGGACGACCCGATAGGCGGCGAAGGGTGCGAAGCTAGCATGGGCTAGCCAGCGCATCATTGCGACGATCGCGAGGAAGGCGGCCAGGAAGGCGATCCCGGCAGCAATTACTGCCGCCGCGGTTAGTTGGGCGTTGCCCGCGCGCACCAGATTGAGCCCCGCCATGGTGCCGGCTCCTAAAATTACCGGGATCGCCATCAACAGTGAAAAGCGTGCTGCTTCGCTGCGACTGAACCCGAGCATACGCGCGGCCGTCATGGTGATGCCGGAACGTGAGGTGCCGGGGACTAACGCCAGTACCTGGGCGCAGCCGATGAATAATGCTCGGCCATAGGTCATGTTTTCGATGCGCGTCTCCTGGCGGCCCCATCGGTCAGCCACCCACAGAAGAATGCCAAAGCCAAGTGTTGTCCAGCCGATCAAGGTGAGGCTGCGGAAATCGAATCTGAGCTGGGTACTGAGAATAAAGCCCGCTGCCAGTGCCGGAATGCTAGCGACAAGAATATGAATGGCACGTTGGGCCTTCGACGTGCGTTTGCCTAAAATCGCCTCGCCTATTCCTTGGCCCAGGCCCAAGCAATCGCGCCAGAAGTAGACCATTACCGCGAGAAGGGTACCTATATGAACGCTGATATCAATCACCAGGCCCTGGTCGCACCATCCGGTTACCCGGGGGATCAAAATCAGATGGGCCTGGGAAGATATAGGCAGGAATTCAGTAATTCCTTGGACCAGTGCGACAGTGACGATCTGCAGAAGGTTCACAAGGCAGGCTTTCGGTCGGACCCTGGAGGGTTGAACTTAGCGGCAAGGGGCATATGCCGTACCTAGCCCCTTGCCGCTTATATCATACAGCGGCGCAAGGTACAGGTCTTGCTGCCAGATTAGGGCGATCCCCTAATCCTTGTGCCTAAGCCCCTTAATTTAGTTCCATAACGGGACTAAATTAAGGGGCTTAGCACCATCAAAAGGAGTTAGAAGGTGGAAAATTCAGAATTCTCTTGAATTTTGTCAGCCCATATAGGACATAACTACTGACTTAAATGTACGTTTTCCCTCGCCAAGCCAGGAATCCTCGCCTATACCCGCCTTATCTCGCCTATACCCGCCTTATTAAGCAAGATTATTAGCCTTGGGGTGTAACCACGAATTTATGCATTAGGCAGGAATAAAAAGTTTGTCTCCTGCGTCGGGGCGCCCGGGTCATCCATGTCACGTTCGAGGATGAAATAAATAGATTGATTGGTGCTCTGGACGGGATCCTGAAGGGGAGAGTATCCGGGGGCGACTAGGAACAGTATGAGGAAGGATGGTTGCGTCTTATGCCGCAACGGATGCTTAAGTTTACCTCCGTCGATACGGTGATGCCTGAAAAACGGGATGCTGAGGGGCGTCGTGGGGACTTCGACGAAATTTACGGACGTTATTCAGATGAAGGCGCCGAGGATCAGGCGTCGCGCTGTTCCCAATGCGGCATCCCCTTCTGTCAGGTCCATTGTCCTGTCTCCAATAACATCCCCGACTGGCTCAAGCTAACGGCGGAAAACCGCCTCGAAGAAGCCTACGAAATTTCTGCCGCCACCAATAATCTACCTGAAGTGTGCGGCCGCATCTGTCCCCAGGACAGGCTGTGTGAGGTTAATTGCGTGCTCGAACAATCGGGCCATGGGTCTGTGACTATCGGAGCGGTTGAGAAGTACATCACCGATACTGCTTTTGAACGGGGCTGGGTCAAGCCCCCAACCCCGGTTCGGGAGTTGGGCCGTTCGGTAGGTATCATAGGCGCTGGTCCCGGAGGGCTTGCCGCTGCCGAACAATTGCGCCGCCTGGGATACGAAATTGACGTCTATGACCGCTATGACCGCGTTGGCGGATTGATGATCTACGGCATTCCAAATTTCAAACTTGAAAAGAATATAGTTGAGCGCCGCGCCAAACTTTTGGCAGACGGTGGTATAACCTTTAACCTCGATTTCGAAGTCGGCCGCGATGCCACTCTCTCCGATCTGCGAGAACGCCATGACGCGGTTTTAATCGCCACCGGCGTCTATAAAGCCCGAGACATCCAGATGCCCGGCTCCGGTCTTGCTGGGATGTATCCCGCCATGGACTACCTGACCGCGTCGAATCGCCAAGGACTCGGCGACGTCGTCCCGGCATACGATGACGGTACCCTCAATGCCCGGGACCGCAACGTGGTCGTCATCGGCGGTGGCGACACAGCAATGGATTGCGTGCGTACGGCGGTGCGCCAAGGCGCGAAGTCGGTGAGCTGTCTTTATCGGCGTGACCGGGAGAACATGCCGGGTTCGAGGCGTGAGGTGGCCCATGCCGAGGAGGAGGGTGTGGAATTTGTATGGCTCGCCGCACCGGAGGCGTTTCTCGGTGACCTCCGGGTTAAGGGGGTGCGCTCCCAGCGCATTCATCTGGGCGTGCCCGACGCCACAGGACGCCAAACCCCGGAACCCATTGAGAGCTCCAGTTTCAACATCACATCGGACCTCGTCATCAAAGCATTGGGTTTCGATCCAGAAGATTTGCCGATGCTGTTTGACGAACCCGGACTCGAAGTTACCGGTTGGGGGACACTGAAAACGGATTTCCGTACCCTGATGACGTCTTTAGATGGTGTCTTCGCGGCGGGTGATATAGTTCGCGGTGCTTCCTTGGTTGTGTGGGCGATCCATGACGGGCGGCTAGCTGCCGAATCGATCCATAAGTGGCTGGCGGAAGGCGCGTCGGTAGGAAATGTTTCCGACCAGGCGGCAGAATAAGGAGATGCCGATGAACGGCAATAACACGATGGAGCTTGGGGCCGCGTCGGTTGAACTCTGGCGCCGCAACGCAGAGACCCTAACGGCGGGCCATGCCTACCATCCCGAACAGGAACACGACGCCTGCGGTGTCGGTCTCATCGCTGCTACTGACGGCCAGCCACGCCGCGAAGTGGTGGTTGCCGGCATCAACGCGCTAAAGGCGGTTTGGCACCGCGGCGCCGTTGATGCCGACGGTAAAACTGGCGATGGCGCAGGCATCCACGTCGAAATACCCCAAGATTTTTTCAAGGAGCATATTGCCAGGACCGGCCATGAGCCGCGTCGCGGCCGGCTCGGTGTCGGCATGGTCTTTCTTCCACGTACCGATTTCAGCCATCTAGAACGGTGCCGGTCGATCGTCGAAAGCGAAATTCTTAACTTCGGTTACGCCATCTATGGTTGGCGCCAAGTGCCGGTGAGTGTGGGTGTGATCGGTGAGAAAGCAAATGCCACGCGGCCCGAGATCGAGCAGATCATGATCGCTTCCAATCCCGGCGTCGGCCAGGACAAATTCGAAAGTGATCTTTACATCATCCGGCGCCGAATTGAGCGGCGGGTGCTGGAAGAACATATCGACGATTTTTATATCTGTTCGCTGAGCTGCCGCTCGATCATATACAAGGGGCTGTTCCTCGCCGAGCAAGTCGACTTGTTTTATCCTGATCTCCTCGACGAACGTTTTATTTCCTCTTTCGCTATTTTCCATCAACGTTATTCTACCAACACGTTCCCCAACTGGCGCCTAGCGCAGCCCTTCCGGATGCTCGCCCATAATGGTGAGATCAATACGCTCAGGGGCAACGTCAACTGGATGATGTGTCACGAGACGCGGATGCGCTCCGACGCTTTCGGCGAGCACATCGCCGACATTAAGCCAGTGATCCAATCGGGCAGTTCGGATTCGGCGGCTCTCGACGCGGCATTCGAATTGCTGGTGCGTGGCGGCCGTTCCGCGCCCATGGTGAAGTCCCTGATGATTCCCGATTCTTGGTCCAAGAAAGTGACCATGCCCCAGGCCCATAAGGATTTCTATTCCTACTGTAACTGCGTACTCGAGCCCTGGGATGGTCCAGCGGCGGTGGCCGCAACAGATGGCCGCTGGGTGATCGCCGGTATGGACCGAAATGGTTTGCGGCCGATGCGCTATACCCTGACCCGGGGGGGCCTTCTGGTGGTCGGCTCCGAATCGGGCATGGCACCCTTGCCCGAGACGGATATCATCGAGAAGGGCCGTATCGGTCCGGGCGAAATGATCGGCGTCAACCTTTCCGAAGGCCAGTTCTTCCACGATGGCGAATTGAAAGAAATATTGGCCGCGCACCGGCCCTATTCGCAATGGGCCAAGAACATCACCGATCTCGACAATCTGATTCAGACAGATAAGGTAGCCCCGCCGACGTTCACGGCCGACGAATTGAAGGCCCGGCAGCGCGCCCTTGGCTATAACATGGAGGAGATGGAATTGATTCTCCATCCTATGGTCGAGGACGCCAAGGAGCCTGTCGGTTCCATGGGTGACGATACGCCGCTTGCTGTGCTGTCCCCGGCTTATCGGGGGCTTCACCACTTCTTCCGCCAAAATTTTTCTCAGGTGACCAACCCACCCATCGATTCGTTGCGTGAGAATTACCAGATGAACCTCAAGACTCGGCTCGGCAACCTCGGCAATGTGCTCGACGAGGACGAAGCCCAGATGCGGCTTCTGCAACTGGATAGCCCGGTGCTTAGCAACGCTGAATTCGACGCTATGCCCGGGAATTTGGGTGATGAAGCGGTGGAGATAGATTGCACGTTCGAGGTGACCAAGGGCGAAGGTGCATTGCGCGAAGCGATCGAGCGGATTCAACGCGAGGTCGAGGATTCGGTGCGCGAAGGTGCCGTGCACTTAATTCTCAGTGATCTGAACATAGGGCCTGAGCGTGCTGCCATTCCGATGATACTGGCCGCCGGAGCAGTCCATACGCATTTGATCCGCCAGCAGCTCCGTACCTTCACTTCAGTCAACGTGCGCACCGGCGAGTGCATGGACGTCCACTATTTCGCGGTTCTTATCGGGGTCGGGGCGACCACCATCAACGCCTATCTGGCTGAGGACACTATTAAGGACCGCCACCGCCGTGGCCTGTTCCAGGGCATGACGGCCGGAGACTGTGTCACCAATTATAAATCGGCGGTCAACATGGGCCTCCTCAAGGTCATGTCGAAAATGGGTATTTCTGTACTTTCCTCCTATCGCGGCGGCTATAATTTTGAAGCGGTGGGTCTGAGCCGCGCCCTGGTAGCGGAATATTTTCCCGGCATGACGTCTCGCATTTCCGGTATTGGCCTGACGGGGATAGAACGCAAGGTTGCTGAACTTCACGAAGCGGCCTATGGCGGTGCCAGCGTCGCCCTGCCGGTGGGGGGTTTCTACAGCTTTCGCCAGTCAGGTGAGCCCCATGGCCTTCACGGTGATCTCATTCATACCTTGCAGAACGCCGTCAGTGTAGAATCCTACGCAATTTACCGGCGATTTTCAGAAGCATCGCGTTCGGGCCCGCCGATCACGCTTCGTGATCTCCTGGATTTCAAGGAAGTATCTCAGAACGTCGATGTCGAAGAAGTCGAATCAATCACAGATATCCGCAAACGCCTGGTGGCCCCAGGAATTTCGCTGGGCGCGCTGTCGCCGGAAGCCCATGAGACGCTGTCGATTGCCATGAACCGGATGGGGGCTAAGTCGGATTCTGGCGAAGGGGGCGAGGATTCATCGCGCTATCGGCCGCGGCCGAATGGCGATAATGCTTCCAGCGCTATCAAGCAGGTTGCATCAGGGCGCTTTGGAGTGACGGCGGAATATCTCAACAACTGTCGTGAGCTGGAAATTAAGATCGCCCAAGGCGCTAAGCCGGGCGAGGGCGGTCAGCTTCCCGGTATCAAGGTTTCTGAAATGATTGCGAGGCTCCGCCATTCGACGCCAGGCATCACGCTGATTTCGCCACCGCCCCATCACGACATCTATTCCATCGAGGATTTGGCCCAATTGATCTACGATTTGAAGCAGATCAATCCCGAGGCCAAGGTCTGTGTGAAACTGGTATCCCAGACTGGAATCGGAACCATCGCTGCCGGCGTTGCCAAGGCCAAGGCCGATGTTATCCTGGTGTCGGGCCATTCAGGTGGCACAGGGGCTAGTCCCCAGAGTTCCATTAAATATGCTGGCCTGCCCTGGGAGATGGGCCTTTCGGAAGTCAACCAGGTGCTGACCCTCAACCAATTGCGGCACCGGGTAAGGCTCC
>Ga0315336_1004382_pt1 | contig 16854 bp, 14 predicted proteins | sample ASW5metaG_FD_204512 | JGI IMG/M metagenome (GOLD analysis project Ga0315336, IMG submission 204512) | Ammonia-oxidizing marine archaeal communities from Monterey Bay, California, United States - ASW #5 | ecosystem: Environmental > Aquatic > Marine > Intertidal zone | place: USA: California...
ACGAGGGCCGGATACCAACCACACAGTGCACAGGAAAACGAACAGGTGAGCCGCGCGTCGCATGGGTGTTATCTCCGCCGAAGGGCTTCACTGGTTGCGATGGCGATCACCAGATCGCGCAGACCGTAGCCTCCGGAGGCCACACTTTCGACGATCCGATCGATCTCGGCATGATCCCGCAGTGTGACACTGCGGCCGGTGGCGTAAGCCATCAGCTTGGCTGTCAACATCCTGGCGAAATCGTCCTTCCGCGTGAGCAGGACGGTTTTGAGCCCCGCCAGATCGCTGAACTTCGCGCCCGAAGGCAATGCGCCGGAGCCGTCAATCGGCCGCTGATTGCGGCCGTTGCCGGAGTACTTGGTACGGAATTCACCGATGGGATTGTAGAATTCCAGCGCGAATCCGAGCGGGTCGATCTTGCGGTGACAGTGGGCGCAGGCCACGACGGTGCGATGTCTTTCCAGCTGTTCGCGGACCGTTGTCGAACCACGCGTGTCGGGCTCGATCGGTTCCACGTCCGGCGGCGGCGGTGGGGTGGGTGTGCCGAGAATGTTCTCCAGCACCCACACGCCACGAACGACGGGAGATGTTTCGATTCCGTTCGAAGTCAGTGTCAACACGCTGGCCTGTCCCAGCAGCCCGCCACGGCGGTCGTCCTGCGTCAGTGCCACGCGCTGGAACGCTCCTCCATGCACTCCTTTGATTCCGTACAGCCGTGCCAGTGAGCCGTTGATGAACGTGTAATCGCTGTCCAGAAAATCGAGCATCGAGCCATTTGTATCGAGCAGGTTCTTGAAGAACAGGCGGGTTTCCTGCCGCATCGCTTGTTCCAGTCGATCGTTGTAATACGCCTTGAACGCCTTGGCATCCGGTGGCATGCTGCCGAGTTTGTCGAGTCGCAACCAGGTGTCGGTAAAGTGATCGACAAAAGCCTGTGCTCGTTTGTCACTGAGCATGCGCTCGGTCTGAGCCACCAGGCTCTCGCGGCTGGTGATCCGGCCGGAGCGTGCCTGAGCCATCAATGCAGGGTCGGGCATTGAACTCCACAGAAAGTACGACAATCGCGAAGTCAATTCGTACGGTGACAGCGCCTCACGAATGTCTTCGTTGCCTTCGTCCAGGTACAGGAATCGGGGCGACGTGAGGATGGCGGCCAGGCCGAGTGTGATGGCGCGTTCCGGCGCGTCGCCCAGTTTGCGGCGCTTGGCGATGAAGTCGACGTAGTGCCGCACCTGGTCGTCGGTAACCTGCCGGCGAAAGGCCCGGCCGGCAAACCGTTGAATCGTGGTCGGCACGTCAATCTTCTCGGGATCGGTCTCAGTTCCAAACAGGACTTGGTGGCTTGCTGGGGGCCAGACGTCGTAATCGGGGCCGGCGATCGTGAAATCGTGCACACGCACCCGGGGCCCGTGGTAGACATCGGACAGCACCGCTTTGCCACCGGTCTTGGTGATTTTGGCGATACGTGCCTTGGCCTCTTCGTCACCGGCGTCCGCCGCGTCTTGCAGCGTCGGTGTCACGCGCAGTGTCTCGGGATGGTACCTCTCGGCCACCCTGCGGATGATGCCTTTGGACGAGATTCCGTTGGTCCAGGACAGAAACGGCGTACTGCCTTTGGTCAACCAGATCTTGACGACAAAGTCGCGCGGCCGATCATCATCCAGGTCGTAAATCCCCGCCAGGATGCGGCCCGCCGAGGCGCTTTTGAGCAACAGTTTCGCTTCCGGCGCGATCCAGATGCCCAGCTTCAGCGGCTGTGTCAAATCAACGTCCCGGATGTACAGCTGCGGATCATAGCCATGGTCGATGCGCCATTTCGCTTCGGCTTTGACGCGAATCGTGTAAAACCCATCAGCCGGTACACCGCCTGTGTTGACGAACGAGCGGGCATACGTCGGATGACGTTCAACGGCCTTGCCGTGACAGATATCGGTGAATTGGTCATGCACGTTGAGCAACCAGCTGACCTTGCCCCGCGTGATCTCGCGTTTGCCATTCAAGTCTCTCGCCGCAAATCGCCACAAACGACGACTGGGCTGAGGTACATTGAAGAAAATGGCCTTGTCGAGAAATGCTTCGGCGGAATCGAGGTACTGCTGCAGCTGATGATCGGAAAGCACCAGCGCTTCGCCGTTATTGTCCAAACCGTCTCGGATCGCGTCGAACGGAAAGTTGCTGGTCGGGTCAAACTTCGTCGTGTCGACCTGCAACAGATCACGGATCGTGTTCACGTATTCAAAGTGATTCAGCCGTCGCATGACGGTGCGACCATGGGCGGCAGCGGACTCGGATTTCAGCAGCAGATCCGTAAGCCACCCGATCACCTGTTGAGACTGTTTGCTGTCCGGCTGCTTGACACCTGCGTCCCGAGGCGGCATCTCACCCCGGTTCAGCGCGTCGCGCACTTCTCCCAGAAGCAGCAGGTTGTCATCGTTGGCCATGTCGGTCGAGAGTCGATCCAGCCGCCGCTCGCCCTTCTGTGTCTGCGGACCGTGACACTTGTAGCAGTAGTTGGAAAAGAATTTCTGTACGTGTGCCGGCATCGACGACGGCTTGCGGGACCTGTCGCGGGCGGGGGTCGCGGTTGTGCTGTCCGGATCTTTTCCGGGCTGTGGCGGTTGTGATCGCAGCGGCACGAATGACATGCCGGCCAGCGCAATGATCATGGTCAGTGTGATGTTTCGAAATCGTTGCATCAGGTGACCTTCAAACCGGTCAACGAACCGCTGGCCGTATTGAACTGATCCGTCTCCACACCAAATCTCTGGAGCATGGAGACAAACAGGTTGGCGGCTGGGGTCACATTCCTGCCTTGTCGATCTTGCGGGTACACTTGATGTTCCCCGTGGCGGAATCCTCCACCGGCCAGCAGCAAAGGCAGGTTGCGATTGCTGTGCGAACTGGCGTTTCCCATGCCGCTGCCCAGCAGCGCCATCGTGTTGTCCAGCAGCGTTTTGCCGTTGGGTTCCTGGACGGATTTGAGTTGGTCCAGGAAACGAGCGAACTGCGTGGTATGGAACCGCTCGATGATTCTCAACTCGTCAATGTATGAGGCGACTTTTCCGTGGTGTGTGAGTTGATGGTAGCCCCGTGTCACTGGGAACCCGCCGTAATTCCCTCCAATGTCACTGCTGGCAAATGTGATGATCCGCGTCGAATCGGTCTGCAGAGCCAAGGCCATCAGATCGTAATACAACGGAACGCGATCCACAAAATCCAGGCTGCCGGCTCCGTTCGGCAAAGCGTAGTCCACGTTGGGTTTCGGTTGGCGCAACCATTGCTGCGATTGGCTGAGTCGTTTCTCGACTTCACGCACCGACGCAAAGTACTGCTCCAGCTTGTCGCGGTCACGTTTTCCGACGGTCTTCAGCAGTTGGCGAGCGTCGGTTTTTACAAGATCCAGAATGCTGGTCTGTGCCGTGTTGCGCGCGTCGCGGGCAATGAGACTGTCGCGGTCGATTTTTTGGAACAACAACGAAAAGAGGGTCTCCACATTGAAGATCGGCGGTATCGCGACTCCGGATGCGGACCAGGATAGCATGTTGTTGCTGCTGAACCCGGTGGCGAACTGCATCGATGGAAAACGTGTCGCGGCGCCCACGGTCTGGGCCGCCTTCTGATCAATCGAAATGTTGGCTTCCCTGTAGCCGGAAGAGTTTTTCGACAGAATTCCCGAGAGGTAGGCGTGTACGCCGCCATGACCACCTTTCGCGTTCACGCCGTGGTCTAATCCGGAGATCAGCGTGAAGTCTCGACGATGCCGTGCCAGCGGCTTGAGTAGCTCCGGTGTCTCGTAGTCGCCGCCTGGCTGTGTGGGAAAGAAGAGTTGAGGAATAAAACCGAAATTCAAGCCGACGCAAACCATCCGCAGGGGCACGTTTTTCGCGGCTGTCCCGCTGGCGACCATGGCGTCCAGATAGGGCAGCGTGAGCGCCGCACCGCCAACGCCTCGCAGAAAGGTCCGCCGATCGAGCGTCCGAAATCCTGCCACGTTGAAGGCCCTTGCCATGGAGAAATTTGAAAGGTGAGCGAGACCCGCGCCGTACCCGGTCGTTGCGTCGACGTGTTGATTTCTGATCTGGGACACGCAGCGGAAACGAATTCCGCAGCCCCGGGTTGCGCCAGTCAGCAGCACGAACCCATCTGAGCCAACATGGTGGACGCGTTCGAAACCGTCGCACGTCAGAACACAACTCCACACTATCCCTAATCAGCAATCGGGACAATGCCGCGCTGTGGCCAAAACGCCCGTCGACGTCGAACAGGCCGCCAGCTTGGCGGCCAGGCCGGGGAATCAGCGTCCCTCTCGGTCGGTTGCTGTGGCGGTCTCTCGCGGGCATTCTCAGCGGGCCGCCTTGACGCCCGGCATTTTCAGCAGTTCGCGCAGCCGAGGCAGTTCTCCGGACCGCGAGATGATGGGTTGCGCTGTTTCAACAAAGCCCGCGGGGCGTGTGTCCTGGGCAAGATCCCTGGCATGCGCATCGAGCAGCGCGCCGAGTTGTTTCGCCAGCTCCGGGTGTGTTTTCAGCCGATTGGTTTTTTCGCCGATGTCAGCCTCCAGATCGTACAGTTCGGTAACGCGTTTGCCTTTGACCTGCTTGCGCAGCAGTTTCCACTTTCCGCGGCGGACGGCGTCGGTTTCGTAAAACAAAACCTCGTGCGGCGATCGGGCCTGTGGTTTGCCGAGCAACACGTCCAGTGCGTCCTGTCCATCAATCCTGCGGTCGCGAGGAACTTCGGCTCCCGTTAGTCGGGCCAGCGAAGGCAGGATGTCCACGCTGGCGACGATTTCCGCCGACGCGATTCCGGCGGGTATCGTGCCGGGCCACCAGACGATGGTCGGTTCGCGCATGTGGCCCTCGTATTTCGGCCCCCCCTTGCGCCCGCGCAGCGGACCCATGCTGCCTCCGGCTCCGCCATTGTCCGAGGTAAAGATGACCAGGGTGTTCTTGTCGAGCTTCAGTTCGCGCAGCGTCCCCAGGACGCGTCCCACGCTGGTATCCACCTCCTGCACGTTGGCCCGCAACACGTTGCGTTCGGCCTTTTCGAAAATTTCCGGGCGTGCATAACGCGGCCCGTGGATGTAGGCATGCGGCAGATACAGAAAGAACGGTTCGTCTTTGTGGCCGGTGATGAACTTGATCGCCTCGTCGGTCATCACTTCACACAACAGAGACTGGTCCGCTCCGTCGCTGACGTAGGCGACAGCCTTGTTCTGGCGGACGACGGGCAGCGGAGTGTACGGTCCGCGGTTCGTGAGCGGATTGCCGCGTTTGTTTCCCGGCCACATATCGTTTGAGTACGGGATGCCGAAATACTCATCGAAACCCTGGGCCAGCGGCAGGAACTCAGGCTGATCACCGAGATGCCATTTGCCGAAACAGCCGGTCGCGTATCCCTGCGCCTGCAACATGTCGGCGATCGTGACTTCGTTCGGGTTGAGACCGCGCTTCTCTCCCGGAAACAGCACGCGACCATCCATGCCGATCCGGCGGGCGTATGTGCCTGTCAACAACGCCGACCGTGACGGCGTACACGCGGTATTGGAAACATAAAACTGGGTGAGTTTCAGGCCTTCGGCGGCCATTCGATCCAGGCTCGGCGTTTGATTGACTGTACTGCCGAAGGGACCGATGTCTCCGTATCCCATGTCATCAATGAAGATGAACACCACATTGGGTTTTGTCTGCGCAGCGGCCACAGACTCAGCGCACAGGAAAGTGCCAAGGCCGATCAGGACGAGCAGCGGTTGGCGGATTGATGAGAGCGAATGCATGGGTGTGTTCTCTCAATGATGTTCGGTTGATCCGGCGGACCTGTCAGCCGCCGCACAGGAACCGTCCGTCGTCTCGAGCCCATTCCGTGTTCCACAGCATGTGGTGTGCCCTCGACGGCTACTTCCGTCCTTCGATCGACTTCATCAATGCTCTCAGTCGGGAGACTTTTTCCGGGTGCATGTCGGCCAGATTCGTCTGTTCCCCCAGGTCGGCTTCGAGATCGTAAAGTTCCTCGGCCGGCTGGCGATCGTTCTCGATCGCGTAACCGTAGAAGTGGGCATTGGCCTTCAGGTATTTCCATTTTCCCTGACGAATACCGGCTCGGTCAAAGTAGAAATGGTCACGGCCGACCTGTCGCTGACCCAGCAACAGTGCGGTCTGATCGATCCCGTCAATGTGGCGGTCTTTCGGGATTTGGAAACCGGCCAGCGCGGCAAAGGTCGGCATGAAGTCGATCGTGGCGAAAATGGCATCGGACACGCGGCCCGCCGGGACTTTGCCCGGCCAGCGGACGATGCACGGCAGGCGATAGCCACCCTCATAGCATGATCCCTTGCCATTTCTCAGCGAGCCGGCGTTGCCCCAGAAGATCGAGCCTTGGGGGTGTCCCTTTTTCTTGTTCGTATATTTGGGCTGGTTCCAGGGGCCGTTGTCGCTGGTGTAGATCACCAGCGTGTTGTTGCTCAGATCCAACTGGTCAAGCACATCCAGCAGCCGACCGGTCTCGTAGTCGAACTCCTCCACCACGTCTCCGTAAAGCCCGCCCGCCGACTTGCTGCGAAACCGTTTCGAGGCGTTGATGATCGTGTGCATCATCGTGTGTGCCACATACAGCACAAACGGCTTTTCGGGATCGCGTTCTTGTTTGAGATAAGTGATCGCCTTGTTCGTATAAAGCGTGGTCAGGCTGCCCATGTCGCGGGTTGAACCGGACTTCTGGTTGTTGTGGTGAAAGGCGACTCGACCACCATCATTGGCTCCCAGGGGGCCGAAGTAGAAATCGAATCCCTGGGCGTTTGGCATGCGATCGAGGATCGGTTTGCGGTTCGAGACATCCCACTTGCCGATGCATGCGGTCTGATATCCCGACTTGCGGATCAGCTCGGCAAACGTGATTTCCGAGGCGGGCATGCCCCAGCCCTTGCTGCGGATCGGCTGCCGTCCGGTCAACAGTGCCGATCGCGACGGACCGCACACCGTCTGGGAATAAAAAGAAGTGAATCGGGTTCCCTGTTGCGCCAACTGGTCCAGGCGTGGCGTCTTGTTTTTCTGGTTGCCGTAACAGGCCAAGTCGGCATAGCCCTGGTCATCGGTGAAGATGATCAGAATGTTCGGCTTGTCGGCTGCCGCCGCGGTTGAGCACAGCAGAAACAGCAGGTTCAGCAACAGCAGGTTCGCGGACAGGCAACAGCAGCGGTGAGCGGGAATCATCGTTGAGTTCTCTCCAAATTGAGCCTGCGATTTGCCAACCGATCGTGCAGAGCACTATGCCTGCGTTGCCGGTCCCAGTCAAGACGCCGGAATGAGTGGCCGCAGGATTGATGGTTCACGGGGATCGGGTTCGATGTGGAACGGCATCGCCGCAGGATGTCGCGAATCGATGGCTTGTTGTTTTCGCGATGGCAAATCCAGGAACTTGCCGGCTGAGCGGTGAGCCGTTGGCGACTGGTGCGGGTGGGCGGGAATGACATACTATGACAAACCGTGGGATCCCGGGTCGCTCGGCCCGGCATTGTCGCAGTCGGGGGCAGTCCCGTTTTCCGTTGGCTGCCATCGAGTTTGAGGAGTCTGGTGGGATGCGTGTCACAGAATGCCCACACTGCTTCCTGGAAGTCGTGGCCTCTGCCGATGGCATGTGTCCGAATTGTCAGAAAGATGTCAATTCGGTTGATGCCGCGAATTTGCAGCGAACGACCGTGTTGATCACACCCTTGTCGTCGTTCCCGGCCATGTGTCATCTGTGCAATGCGCCCACAAAAAACGTGCACAGCATCGTGGAGTGGACCGCGGCGATGGTGCACGAAGACGATCAATTCTCGGTATTTCGCTGGGTGCTCGCGGCTGCTACGTTTGTGTTCTTGCCGTTCTATTGGATTGTGATGGGAAAAGTGAGCGGTGTCAGACGTGCGCACAGCAAGATCGTGCTGCGTGTTCCGACGTGTCGAGCGTGTGATCATGCGGACATTCAAGTTGTGGAGTCTATTGCTGAGAGAAGCGAGTTTCGGATCGCCGTGCACAAGGACTTTGCTCAACAGTGTCGACTCGATGCCGGCGGAGTGGTTGTTTCTTGAAGGCGTGTGCTCCGTGGGATGTCTTCGCCCAGCGTGACGATCGACGTGGGCGGCCGGGATGGGGGCTGAGCAGGAATGCGTAGCGATCGATACTCAGCTGACGTGTTTGTCACGGTTGTGCTGTGAGGATGAGTTATGAAGCAGCTGTGTGTCGCGTTGGTCATGCTCTGGCCTGGTTACTTCGTGGCTCTGTTCTCAGCCGGCGACGAATTCTTTGAGTGGAGGCTCTCACCCACCGGCCGTTTCGTCACGCTGTCGGTTATTGTTTGTGGACTGGTCGGCATTGCTTACTTTGTGGTGGATGCGTTTCGCCGCGAATACGAAGCGGACCGGACTCTGCCGATTGCCCTGGCGATTGCCGGTGTGTTCTCTTTCGGATTGACGACGATTGCGTATTTCATGCTCTGGGGTTGGCGGGATCGGCATGTGGCCTACGCAGCGGACTTCTGCGAAATGTGCGCCGGCGAGTCGTCTGAAGTCACAACGGAATTGGACTTGACGACGATCAATTTCGTGAATGGCGGGCGGCTCGTTGGGGCCGCTGAACGATGTGATACGTGCGGTTCCACGATCAAGACGCACTGCTTTTACCTGTTTGGGATACCGATATTTTCGAGTGGAAGTTTTCGCGTTCAGTGTCCGGCCATGGGCCAGTACATTCTGCGGAAACGGCGATTCTATCGTCCGCATGTCTTGCAGATCGTCTTGATGCCCGTGGTGCTCTTGGGATTTGCACTCGCGATCTACCTGTCGATGGATTAGTTCTGTGTACTGCTGGACGATGTCCACGTGACACGGCGGCAGGTCGTGGAAATCGTAGCAGAGTTTGATTGTTGGGAGTGCCGGCTGACGCTGGCCGCGTTGCCGGAGATGAGGCGGATACCGTTACTTGCGTCAAGTGCGAGGTGTGTATGAGCGATTCGGTGATGGTTCGATGTGGTGGGTGCCAGGCGGTTGTCGATGTGGCGCGTGCGGCGTGTGCCGGCTGTGGACGCTGCTTGGCTTGTGGGAAGATCCGTTTTGCGGCGAGAATCGATGTGTGCGACACTTGCGATGTGCCGTATTGCGACTGCTGTGGCCGTTGCCCGAGTTGTGGGGATGTCAGATATTCGGATGTTGGTGTCTGCGAGTGTGGACACCCCGATGATCCAGCGCACATTGAGCAACTGGTAAGGGACGATGCGGTTGTCGGCGCGGGGAAGCGAAAGAGCCCGCTCGGCTGTGCCGGAACCGTCGTCGCCGCTGCCGTTTTCGCGGTTGCCGTTTTCGCTGTGTGGCTTACCGGTCCGCCGCCGTGGCTCGGTTGATGGATCGTGTAGCGCCAGCGGCACTCCGCTGAACGGGACGTGAGTCCGAGTTTCGATGGCAGCGGCAGATGCTGACGATTGCACAAGTGATGCATAACCATGAACTCCGACCCGAAAGTTCGAGGCAGCCAACGCATTCACGGATTGTGGTGAGTTCGTGGCGACAGCAGGCGGAGCCAAACCAATCGGGGTGTTCTCGCCGGGCGATGCGGCCCGGTAATGAGTCTGGGGAATTCCATGGTGTACACGGTGCTATCTGAAAACGCGCGCTTGGCAATCGACAGGGCGAACCGTCTGGCTGCTGAAAACGGGCATGAGCACTTGAGCACGGCTCATCTGCTGTTCGCCCTGGTGGTCGATGAGGCCGACATGTCTGCACGTGTGTTGACGAATCTGGGCGTGGATCTGAGCGCGTTGCGCGCGGACATCGGCCAATGCCTGCACGTCACCGCAGACAACGAAGACGTGGAAACTCCCTCTGTTCTGCCGGGAGCGAAACGCATAATTGACAGTGCTTTCGCTCTGGCGGCCGGCATGCAGCACGCCTGTGTCGATTGCGACCATGTGTTGCTGGGCTTGCTCCAGGAAAGCGCAGGTGCGGCCGTTGAGCTTTTGGCCAGGCACGGCGTCACTTTCGATTCTGTGGTTGTGGAAGTTCACAAACAGAGGGACACGCGTTGCTGACATCCGCCGCAGGCAAAGCCGTGTGCGACCGCTGTCGTCTGGTAAGTGTCCAACACGGGAACCGAGATGTTTGTTGGTCCTCTGAATTGCCGGAGTCGCAGGGCTGCCTGAGCGGGGTACCGAGCGGGTTGCCAGTGCAGGGGGGGGCCGCGTGGTCGCAGATTGTGTTCCGCAAGTCCAGCTGCCGATGGTATAATGCAGCCCCGCTGACCGCTCTGTGCATGATGCGAGACGAGGACTCCATGTTGACTGATGGAAAGCTGTCATGAATGTCTGGAAGCATCCCATGCGCACCAACGGGTTGTTGTGGTTCTTGTTCACCGCAGTCCTGTACCTGTCAGTCCTGTTCATGCCCACAGGGATTTCCAAGAGTCCGTATGCCGGCTTCGTCTGGTTGGGTCTGCTCAGCACGAATTTCTCCGATTTTTATCTGTTTCTGATGGGCAATCTGAGCATCGCTGCCTGCGCGGCCATATTGGGCTGGATCGCGCAAGCGGTGCTGATCGCAGTGTTCACGAGTGCTGGAGCGATGGTTCCGAGTGCGAAGACCCGTTCGATGCTGCAGCACAGACGCATGGCAGATCGCAAAAAAACTCGAGGCTGACTCGGCTGGTTGCAGCTGGGGCGTGATCAACACACGGCAATGCTCGGTATTCGATTGGTTGATTGTGATCCGCATGAATCGCTGGAATCGACGGCTGTTGTTGATTGCGGTCTGTATGTCAGTTTCTTCCGACGGTGTGGCCGGCGAACGCTCTCCCATGGCCCCCGCGGTCGCGAAGACGTTTCGGGCTCCAGACGGAAGAAACACACATGTCCGGACAGGCGATCCGCGGCGCGCGGCCGCAACGATTCCGAATCTCAAACCACTGCATCGCAAACTCGGGAAACCGAAACCCGGCGACTGGCTTGATCAACACAAAGAGGCGGGGCAGACGTTTCGCGAGTATCTCCAGGTGCGCGCGGCGACTCCCACCGGACGGCGGACCGTGATCTACGTGCAACCGCTGGGTGAGTTCACGTCACAGCAGCGTCAAATCGTGGAACTCTCGGCCGAGTATCTTGGGATCTACATGAATCGACCGGTACGGCTGCTGGAGGATCTGCCGCTGACGGTCATTCCCGGCAATGCCCGACGGACGCACCCCCAGTGGAAGGTGAAGCAGATCCTGACGACCTATGTGCTGAACGACGTCCTTAAGCCCCGGCTGCCGCAGGATGCGGCCGCGTACATCGCGTTCACCGCGGTGGATTTGTGGCCGGGACGGGGTTGGAATTTTGTGTTCGGACAGGCCTCGTTGCGGAATCGGGTTGGTGTGTGGTCCATCAATCGCAATGGCGATCCGTCGCGCGACGCGGCCGCGTTTCGACTCTGTTTGCGACGGACGCTCAAGACGGCTACCCATGAAACCGGCCACATGTTCTCTATGCCGCACTGCACCGCGTATGAGTGCAACATGTGCGGGTCGAATCATCGAGAAGAATCCGATCGCCATCCGCTGTATCTGTGCCCGGAATGCCATGCGAAAGTGTGTTGGGCCACGGCAGCCGCACCCGTCGCCCGCTATCGACGGCTGGCTCAGTTCTGCGAGCAACACGGACTTTCCGAGGAACAAGCCTATTTCATCAACGCGATCAGTCGGTTGAATCGCTGACCGAATCCACACCGTGCCGGGTTCGTCCTGATCGGGTCCCAGCCGGAACGAGGACCAAGAGAACGATCGCACCCCGGGCTCCCGAACCGGAAGTTCCCCAGCCAGACCCCCGACAGGGACCCCCACTTTCAGCCCACCGGCCAACAGGGACCCGGCCCCAACAGGGACACCCACTTTCAGCCCGACATCCCCAACAAGGACATCCACTGCCGTCGATGTCGCTTGAGTGCCGCCGAGGCTGAATTGATTGAATGAGTTAAGTAAGACGAATTGGGGTTTTGGATGATTCTCGGACGTCTGGTGCTTTGACTGGCAGTCGCTGTGTGTGATGGTTTCTTGCGGTCGCCGACTATGCTATGCCATCAGTGGGTGTCCCTTTTTTGATTTCGTGGGTGTCCCTTTTGGGGAATGACGGGGCGTTGTATGTGGGTTCGCAAGAGAATTGACATTGGTTGGTGTGATCTACTGAGTGGCGTGGTGAACTGTCTGATTCCCGGTCAGCGGGCGGCTGCTGTGGACTCGGTGGAAGCTGCGTGGAGTTCTGACGGGCGTGCATGCGCCTGCTTGTCGGTCCGCAGTGGTCTGGATCTTGTGCTCACGGCTCTGGAACTTCCGGCGGGGAGCGAGGTCCTCGTTTCCGCGCTGACGATTCCGGACATGGTCCGCATCGTTGAGCAGCACGGCTTGGTGGCCGTGCCCGTTGATTTGCAGCGGAGCACGGCGACGCCGCAAGTGGACTTGTTGGAAAAGCTGGTGACACCTCAAACCAAGGCGATGCTCGTCGCCCACTTGTTTGGTGGCCGTTTCGACCTGTCACCCTACGTTGAATTTGCGCAACGGCACGATTTGCTCCTGTTCGAAGATTGCGCTCAGGCCTTTGAGGGCCGGCGTTACCTGGGCCACGAACAGGCAGACGTCTCCATGTTCAGTTTTGGTCCGATCAAGACGGCGACTGCGTTGGGAGGCGGAGTGTTGCGTGTCCGAGACGCGCTTTTGTTGGAGCGGATGCGGCAAGTCGAGGCCGAGTATCCGGTTCAGTCGCGCTGGTTCTTCATGCAGCGGCTGTTGTTCTACTGCTTGTTGACGTTCTTGGGTGGCAAGATCGTGTTCGGCTTGTTTGTCCGCATGTGCCGTCTGCTGGGAAGAGACCTGGACGCCCTGCTGAACGCGTCGATCAGTAATTTTCCGGGAGACCAGTTCTTTGCCAGTCTGCGACAGCAACCGTCTCTGCCACTGTTGCGACTTCTGAGGCGACGGATTACGGGATTCCGGGAGAACGACCTGGATCTCCGCGCGGCCCGTGGTGCTTTGCTGGCTCGGGACCTGCCGGCGGATCGTTGTCCGGGCGCAAGTACGACTCCGCATTCGTTCTGGATTTTTCCCTTGCAAGTGGACGAACCGTCCACGGTCATCACCAATCTGCGGAACGCGGGCTTTGATGCAACCAGCGACAATTCGCTGCAACCCGTGGAGGCCTCTGTCGGTCATGCCGGGGTCGACCCGGTAACGGCCAGGGGATTGCTGGAGCGCGTGATCTTCCTGCCGCTGTACGGCGCGATGCCGGAATCGGAGGTCCAGCGGATGACGGCCGTCCTGTTGCCTTTGCTCGAGTCGGGGCGGGGGCCAGCAGCCGAATAAGAAGTCCCGCAGCCCCAGCGTGCGTCTCGCGCTTCAGTTGCCAGGTTCAGCTGTGCAGTGTCGGCGGATCGGAATTTGTGCCGGAAATCTTGTTTTCGGCCATTTGCTTCAAAGCCACTCGGTCGACTTTTCCGGTGGCGTTCAACGGCATGTCATCCAGAACCACAATTTCCTCGGGCGCCTTGTAGCCGATGCGCTCACGGGCAAAACGGATAATCTCCGCACTGCTGGGCCGCTGCACATCGTCGCGCAGAGTCACATAGGCTCGCACGTTTTCTCCGTGAACCAGGTCGTGGACGCCAATCACTCCAGCCTCGCGAATGGCCGGGTGTTCGGCGACGGCCTCTTCCACATCTTGTGGACAGATATTCGATCCGTCGTGGACGATGATTTGCTTCTTGCGGCCGCAGAACCAGAGATAGCCGTCCTCGTCGATCCGCATCAGGTCACCAGTATCGAGCCAGCCATCGACGATGGTTTCGGCCGTCGCTCGACTGTTATTCCAATAACCAATCGTATTGGCTGGTGTGCGGATCCAGAGTTGTCCCTGCGTTCCGATAGCGACTTCACGTCCGGAATCATCACGCAATGAGATTTCATAGCCCGGGCAGAGCGTGCCCAACGAACCGATCCGGTTTTCGCCGGAGGGGGGATTCAGTGCCGCGAGCCCGGTCTCGGTCATACCATAGCTTTCATCGACTGGGAAACCGGCCATGTCCGTGAACTCTCGTTCCAATTCCAGGGAGACCTTGTCGCCACCGGAAAGACACAGCCGGATCGAAGAAAAACTCTCCGCCCCGGCGTCATGATCGCGAACCAGCGTCAGCAAAGCCGAGGGCAACATGAACAGCACGCTGGGGCGATAGTCTCGCAGGAGTGGCAGGATGTGAGGGCCGTCGCTGACGCTGGGAACGATCAGTCGTCCTCCGGCGGCCAGCATCGACAGGCCGAACAGCGAACTTCCGATATGGGAAAACGAGGCGCCGGGCAGGAGTGTATCGGCGTCGGTGAATGCCATTCCCTGGATCGTGGCGGCCATCATGCCACCGTACGAGTGGCGAGTATGAGTTACGCCTTTGGGTTTGCCGGTGCTGCCGGAAGTGAAATAGATGAACGCGGGCGCATCGAGGTCGAGCGTCGGGAGCGTGATGTCGTCGATCGGCGGCCGATCGAGCAGCTGTTCGTATTGCAGTCCCTGGCTGTCGTCGGCCGCGTAACGGATCACCCCTTTGGCCAGTTGATCACCGAATCTGCTGGCCACGACATCCGCATCGCGTTCGCCGTGATGCAACAGCAGCGCCGCGCCGCTGACTTCCAATGCGTGATCGATCTCCGGAGGCATATAACGATAGTTGAGTGGTGTTGCCACCAGGCCGGCTTTCAGGCAAGCCAGATAGTGAATGATCAACGCGGGACGGTTGGGCATCAGCGAGGCCACGCGGTCGCCGGCTTCCAGACCGAGAGCCAGGTACTGAGCCGCCAGCCGGTCGCTGAGGGCGGCCAGTTGCTGCCAGCTCATTCGCGTCTGGTCCGAGGCCAGGGCCAGGTCGTCGGGTTGCGTGTCCAGGCCATGCTCGAGGATGCTGTCGATGGGATTGGCAATGGTCAGTGGTGGGCCGGCGTGGGTCATGTTGTGTTCCTGAGAGCAGGGAAAACGACGGCGGGCGGACTGAAAAAGGCGCCGGGTGTGTTTGATTGTCTTTTTGCGTCCCATATTATGAGGGAATACCGGCTGAGTAACAGGTGACGGTTTCCTTTTTCGATACGGACCGCTGATGCGAATCTGAAAAGCGCTCCGGACACCATTTTGCTGCGAGAGGGTGACAAGTATGAAGTTGCAACCGTTGCTGAGCCTGTTTCTGTTCTGTTGTGCCTGGCAGGCGGCCGACGCTGCGGAACGTCCCAACGTGATCCTGTTCATTTCCGACGACGTCAGTTGGAACGATCACGGCTGCTACGGCAACGCGTCGGCGCGCACGCCGGTGATCGATCACCTGGCGGCCACCGGTCTGCGTTTTGACCAGGCGTTTCTGACGGCGAGCAGTTGTTCGCCCAGCCGGTCGAGTATCGTGACGGGCCGTTACCCGCACAACAACGGAAAGGCGGCCGAACTGCATCAGCCGATCTCGGCCAACCTGGCGTGGTTTCCGGCGCTGCTCAAACAGTCGGGATACTACACTGTGCTCTCGGGCAAGAACCACATGACTGTGGGCAAGGTGCCCACGGGCACGACGGCTTCAAAGTTCAACGCCGCCTGGCATCACACGAGTCGTGGCAGCCGCAAAGGCAATACGGGCGGCCACGCCAACTGGGTTCAGGAAGTCCGTGATCGGCCGCGCGATGCGCCGTTTTTCTTCTGGTTTGCCGCCACCGATGCTCACCGGGGCTGGAACGGAGATCGCGAATGGGATGCCCAGAAATATGGTCCGCTGCATCGGCCGCAGGACGTGATTGTCCCCCCGTTCCTGGTCGATTCCGCTCAGACGCGACAAGACCTGGCTTCGTACTACAACGAAGTCACGCGGTTCGATTATTTCATCGGCGCTGTGGTTGCGGAACTCAAGCGGCAACAGGTGTTGGACAACACGCTGTTACTGATCATGGCGGACAACGGGCGTCCGTTTCCGCGGGCCAAGACACGTCTGCACGATTCCGGCATGAAAACTCCGTTGGTGGCTCACTGGCCAAAGGTGATCCCGGCGGGCGGCGTGACTTCGAGTCTGGTCAGCGTGATCGACATCGCGCCCACGATTCTGGAAGCGGCGGGGATCCAACCGGCGGCGTCGATGCAGGGCGTTAGTTTCGGTCCTCTCCTGAAAAACCCGCGTGCGACCACGCGTCGGTTTGCTTTTTCGGAACACAACTGGCACGACTACGAGGCCCATGGTCGCAGTGTCCGCGGTGATGGCTACCTGTTGATTCGCAATTTTCGTCCGCAATTCGCCTGGCAGGGACCGGCCGACTCGGTCCGCTCGCCGTCACATCAGGCTCTGCTTGCCCGTGAGCAGCAGGGCAAATTGACAGCCGCTCAGGCCGAAACTCTGCTGGCACCCCGGCCGGAGATCGAGCTGTATCATGTGCCGTCCGATCCGCATCAGCTCAAGAACCTGGCCGGTGGGACGGAACACGCGGCTGTCGAGCAACGCATGCTGTCCACGTTGAAGCGTTGGATGGATCAAACGCATGACAGCGTGCCCGACGACATTTCTCGCGATTCTTTTGATCGTCGTACGGGTGATCGATTGCCGAAGGCCAAAGGCTATCGGCGGACGACGCCCGGTGAGGATCGCCAGGCCGATCGGAGTCACGCTCCGGGACCTCGCTGACACCTCACCGCGGCGCCACGCCGGACCGCCTGTGGTCGGAGTCCTGTCTTTCAATGCCTGCTGTCGGTTGAAAGACCGGCTGGCCGCCACGGGTTGCCGATTGCTCAGGGTTGCAGTACCACTTGCCGTGGACCAAATGCGCGTGCCTGTTCGGCCAGACCGATGAACTCGCGGCG
>Ga0315336_1004383_pt1 | contig 16847 bp, 13 predicted proteins | sample ASW5metaG_FD_204512 | JGI IMG/M metagenome (GOLD analysis project Ga0315336, IMG submission 204512) | Ammonia-oxidizing marine archaeal communities from Monterey Bay, California, United States - ASW #5 | ecosystem: Environmental > Aquatic > Marine > Intertidal zone | place: USA: California...
AAATGATCCAGGTCAAGCTATGGTGCGGGTAAGAACAAGCCCGTCAGTTGTCCTCGGCTTTGCTCTCGGCCTTCTCTTTCATCTTCTTCATATGCTCTTTGCACATCTCGGGCATTTCGCCGGTCTTATTTTCGTGCATTTTACCCATGTGCTTTTTGTGCATTTCGCTCATCTGCTCTTTAGTCATATCGCCCATGTATTCTTTGCACTTGGCTTTGCCGTCTTTCATGTGCTCCTCGCACATGGCTTTACCTTCCTTCATATGCTCTCCGCACTTGGCTTTGCATTCCTCCATGTTCTGCTTACACATTTCAGATTTATCGACCTTCTCGTCGACTTTGTGGCTGTCGGCGTTGGCGGTCAGGGGCGCAAAAGCGAGAACCAGAGCGAAGACAGAGATCTTAAAGGCGAACCGGAGCATAAGAGGGATCCTTCTTAATGAAACGGGAATGTGAGCTCGATAGTCGGCTATTTCTTCCTAATTACACCGCCATAGGGCCAGGGAATTGTGTTCTTTTTGGGGCGTCTGCTTTTACGGTCGCACGCCAAGTTCTCTGAGTATCGGCAATACTTCGCGTTCGAACCGTAGCGTGTCTTCGTAGTAATCAAGATAGCTCATCAGCACACCATCAATGCCGCATTGGTAAAGTCCCGCCAGCCCTTCGGCCACATCACGGGGGGTGCCGATCAGCGGCATGGAGCCTGTGCCGTAGGCCATCATCTTCAACGTGTGTTCGCCGAACGACACCTGATTACTGACGTGCTTGGTCATGTTCTTAAGGCATTCCCAGTCGATTTGATCGAGTATTTTTTGCCGCTCGGCTTCTGCTTCAGCCGGATCATCGGCCCAGATTGGCAATACCATGGCAACGCAACGCACGCTGCGGTTTGCCGCGGCCGCACGTACTTTAAAGTCTCCGGCCATCGCCTTCGCCTGGTCTAAATCCATGGGGGCAATGAACGCCCAATCGCATTGCCGCGCAACCATACCGCGGGCCACATCGGATGACCCTGCATTAACGATCGGCGGATGGGGTTTTTGCTGGGGCTGGGGCTGCACATAGCCGTCACGGATGGTGTAGTGATCGCTTTCGAACTGGAATGTGCCCGGCTCTTCGGTCCATAAACCTTTGAGTATTTTGATGAAATCCTCGGTGCGTTCGTATCGGCGATCATAATCGAGCAGATCGATCCCCATCATCTCGAACTCAGGCGTCGACCAGCCACTGATAATGTTAATGCCCCAGCGGCCATTACTCATGTGATCCAGCGTTGCGCCCATCTTGGCGGCGACGACCGGGTTGAAAATGGGTACGTGGACAGTCGAAAAAATATCAATTGTGGTGGTGACCGCGAGCAAGCCGGCGGCCCAAGTCATGGTCTCGAGCGACTGGCCATGAAAGTTGATCTCGCCGCCAAACCCCTTCCAACGGCTGACCGGAAACAGAAAATCATACCCCGCCGCTTCGGCTGCGAGGGCGATGCGCTTGTTGCTCTCGAATGTCCAGTCGTTAGGGTCGGGCTTGTAACGCGAGACACTGGTGTTGTAGCTGACCGACGGCATAAAGATGCCGAGCTTTAAGCCATCCCGTTGTGCATCAGGTATCACGACGAGACGCGCTTATCGATCAGTTCCATTTTCTTGAGCAAAGGCACCACTTCGTTGCCGAACTTGATCGTGTCTTCCAGGTAGCGGTTGTAGCACATCAACATGCCATCAACGCCGCGTTCGTAATACGCGGCAATGCCCTCGGCGACGTCTTGGGCAGTTCCGAGTAACGGCGGCGACCCGGCACCGAAGGCAAACATTTCCCGGGCGTGATCGTCGAACGAGCCGCTTTCCATGCCGAGGCCATCCGCCCAGTTATTCAGTGCGACCCAGTCGGCCTTTTCGACGATTTCATCTTTTTCGTCGTAAGCGCGCTGGGGGTCGTCGTTATACCAGATTGGCTGTGCCATCGAGATAACGCCGACTTTGCGGCCTTGCTTTGCAGCGCGTGCCTTGATGTCCGCTGTGATCTCCTCCGCGTCGTCTAGGCTGACCGGGCAAATGAACGACCAGTCACACTGCCGCGCGACCATGTCTCGGGCGTCGTCGGAAGAACCCGCGTTGACGATTGGCGGGTGGGGTCGGCGCTGCGGCTGGGGCTGCACGTACCCGCCGCGCACGGTGTAGTGGGGGCTCGCGAAGTCGAAGCTGCCGGGCTCCTCTGTCCACAATCCTTTCAGGATTTTGATAAAATCCTCGGTGCGTTCGTAGCGCTTGCTGTGATCCAGAATATCAACACCCATCATCTCGAACTCGCCCCGGCACCAGCCGCTGACAAGGTTGATGCCCCACCGGCCACCGCCGATGTGATCGAGGGTTGCGCCCATCTTGGCGGCGACGACAGGGTTAAAGGCGGGAACATGGACGGTCGAGTAAATCTCGATAGTACTGGTGACGGCCAATAACGCTGACGCCCAAGTCATGGTTTCGAGTGAGTGGCCGTGATAGTTGATGTCGCCGCCGAAGCCTTTCCATCGGCTGATCGGGAAGAGGAAATCGAAACCTGCAGCCTCGGCCGCCAAGGCGATCTGCTTGTTGCTCTCAAAGGTCCAGTCGCCGGGCTCTGGCTTATAGCGACTGATGTTTGGATTGTTACTGACCGATGGCATAAAGATGCCGAATTTTAGTGGATCGCGGCCATTTCTTGCCGCACCATTCCCTTTACGCGCCGTCATAAGTCCCCCCGTCATTAATAACCTGACGAACTATAGGGGTAGCCGACGCGCGCGACTAGAGGTTGCCCCGTACAACAAAGCCAGGGTTTTTAAATGGTGGGCGTCCGTAAAGCAGGGGTTCGCCGTGGAGGTTGGTAACAGTGCCACCGGCGCCACGGACAACGGCATCACCAGCGGCCGTGTCCCATTCGCAGGTCGGGCCGAAACGCGGATACAGGTCAGCAGCGCCTTCCGCGACCAAGCAAAATTTGAGTGAACTGCCCGCAGGTTTCTGATCCTTGACCTTGAAATCCTTCAGGAAATCCTCGGTCGATTGGTCCATATGGTGGCGGCTGACGACAACAGTGAGGCCTTCGTTTGGAGCCGGCCGCACGGTGATCGGCGTGCGCGGACCGTTATCCTGTTCGATCCAAGCGTCGCCCGGACCATTTGCCCCATACATGCGCTTCAACACGGGCGCATAAACTACGCCGATGGTGGGGATGCCGCCGCGCACGAGCGCAATGTTCACGGTGAATTCGTCGTTTCGTTCGACAAATTCGCGGGTGCCGTCCAATGGATCGACCAGCCAAAATTCGGATCCCAAATTGCTGGGGATAATGCCCGCCGACGCGCTTTCTTCTGCAACCACCGGGATATCTGGCGTCACATCGGCCAAAACCTTGAGGATGATCACTTCCGCGCGTTCATCCGCGTCGGTCACGGGCGATGCGTCTCCTTTTGCCCGAACCTCAAAATCACTGTGATAAATACGCAGAATTTCGTCTCCCGCGACTAACGCGGCGTCACGGATGGCGTTTACTATTTCAGTGTCGCTGGTGGTCACGGCAGGGGCTTTCGTTCGAGGCAGGACGCCGACAAGACCATTCACCAGCGCACCCGTCAAGGGGGTTGCGTTCCCTGCAATAGCGCTCATAGTTGAGGGGTGAAAGACAAACTGATCATGCCAAATCCGGACGACCCGCGCCTAAGCCGCGCGGTTGTCGGGACCGATCACCGGGGCCGCCCGGTCGACATCTCGGTGCCCGAAGAACGCCCGTTGACTATTTATCTGAACGGCCAGGAGATTGTCACCGTGATGACCATCGGTGATTACCCTGAATATCTGGCATTGGGATATTTGGCTAACCAAAACATGTTGGCGGCGGACGACGAGGTAACCGCCGTTGAATATGAAGCCGATGTAGATACCGTGGTCGTTCGCACACCCAACGAAACCAACTTCGAAAGCAAATTACGTAAGAAGGTGGTGACCTCAGGATGTGCCCAGGGAACGGTGTTCGGCGACGTGATGGGCAGCATCGAAAACGTTCACCTGGGTGAAGGCGCCGAGCTTCGAACGTCGTGGCTATACGCGCTTCAGAAAGAGATCAACACGCGGCCAAGTCTCTACTTAAAAGCAGGCGCAATTCACGGCTGCGTGCTGTGTGCGCAAGACCGCCCTCTGGTCTATATGGAAGATGTAGGGCGCCACAACGCCATCGATAAAATTGCCGGTTGGATGCGAGTGAACCAGGTCGGTGCCGAAGGTAAATTGTTCTATACCACTGGTCGATTGACCAGTGAGATGGTGATCAAAAGCGTTCAGATGGGCATTCCCATTTTGATTTCTCGTTCGGGTTTTACCGCCTGGGGAGTGGAGCTTGCACGCGCGACCGGGCTTACACTGATCGGCCGTGCCAAGGGCAAACGTTTTGTTTGCCTGTCTGGGTCGGAGCGCCTGGTGTATGATGCGGACCCTGATAACGTGCCCCCCGAAGCTGTGCACCTTCAACGCAAAGGCAGTCTTGAACCTGATGAGTGACAACGTGGCTGACGACGTGGCCGAAAGTAAAGTATCGAACCAAGTTGCGGGCGTGATTATTGCAGGCGGCAAATCCCGGCGCTGGGGTGGGGGTGATAAATTTCTTGCGGTGATAGATGGAAAATCCCTGTTGCAGCACGTGGCCGACAGGGTGCGCGGACAAGTGCGGTTACTGACCCTTAATGCTAATGGCCCCAAAGACGAGTATCAGGGGCTTGATTTAGCGGTGATACCAGATGTGGTTAAGGGCAACCTCGGGCCACTGGCGGGCGTCCTGACTGGTCTTGATTGGGTGCGGGAAAATCTGCCCGGCGTGCCATGGGTTCTCACCGTTCCCGCCGATGCCCCGTTTCTGCCAGACGATTTGGTGGAGCGGTTATTAACCGCGATCGAAGAAGGGGGTGCCGATATGGCGTGCGCCAGTTCGAGCGGACGCACCCACCCAGTAATCGGCTTGTGGCCGGTGGCCCTGTGCGACCGCCTCCGCAGTGACCTCATATACGACGAAGTGCGTAAGGTCGATGTCTGGACCGCCAGCTACAAAGTCGCTTGCCCAAGCTGGTCCACAAACCCGGTTGATCCGTTTTTCAACATCAACACCCATGAAGATCTGGATGTGGCGGCGGACCTTATCGCCAAACTTTAAGTGTGATTTTTACTCCGCCCCGCCTGCTGTGTTCTCGAACAAGCGAGCATAGTATTGGATCATGCGGCCATAGCTTTCGATCGCGATACGCTCGTTGGTGCCGTGGACCCTCCCGAAGTCGTCAGGTGTTATCACTACCGGCGTAAATCGGTAGGTTTGGTCAGCTAAATGCACATAGTGTTTCGAATCCGTTGAACCGCGCACCAGCCCGGGCGAGACAACCGCTTCCGGAAATATTTCGGCGATGGTTTTGTGAATCATGTGGAAGCTCTCAGACGACGGATCAGACACCGGCGCAGGTTCGAATGCGGTCAGTGTTTCGACCCGCACCTTGGGGTCGTCGATCACCTCTTCCAGACGTGAGATGGTTTGCGCAACGGTCTCGCCGGGCATTACCCGCAGATTAATAATGGCCCGGGCGGTTTCGGGCAGGACATTTTCCTTAACGCCGGCTTGGCTCATAGTTGCGGCCAAGGTCGTGCGCAGCATGGCAGCGCTGCCTTGGGATTGCTCCATGCTGCGCCGGATCGAGCCGCCAAACAGCCAGCGGTTGGAATATTTGATACCGGTCCAAAAATCCATCTCTGGCGCCAAGTAATCCATCATATCGGAAACCGGTGCACGAATTTGAGTATCAAAGGGTGATGCTTCCAAACGCGCTATGGCCCGGGCAACCAAGCCGACAGACGTGTGCGCCGGCGGTGCCGACGAGTGCCCTCCCTTGCCGCTGGCAACCAGCCGTAGGGTAAGATACCCCTTTTCCGCGATGCCGATAAAAGCCCCCGGCACTGGCAGTCCCTTGACCACGCCGTCCATGATTACGGATCCTTCGTCGAGGGACAGCATGAATTCCTCACCACGCTCCCCCAGTATTTTTGCCATTTCGGCCGCGCCTTCATAGCCACCGATTTCCTCGTCGTGACCGAATGCCAAGTAGATAGTGCGCTCGGGCTGGAAGCCCTTCGCAATCAGTATTTCGAGCGCCTCAAATATCGACATTACCGAGGCTTTATCGTCGAGGGTCCCCCGACCCCAAATGAAACCGCCATCGATAACGCCGGTAAAGGCGGGTCGTTCCCAGTTAAGCTCGGTCCCGGGACTAACCGGCACAACGTCTAGATGTCCCGTGAACAGAAGCGGCTTAAGTCCGGATCGTGTACCCTGCCACCGGTACAGCAGACTGTAGCCACTGACTTTCTCGCGCTCGAAAGCTTTGTGAACACGAGGAAAGGATTCCGCCAGAAATTGATGCAATCTGTCAAAGACTGCACCATCAAACTGTTCTGGATCCTGATGTGAAATAGTCTTTATGCGGACAGCTTCCGCAAGCCTCCATGCGGCATCGTCAACCTCGACGGCGACCGGCGTAACCGCAGGAATATCCAGTTGCCGGGATTCCCAAAAATACCACCGGCCGACCAACAGCAGAAACAAGACAGCGAGGGCGCCCGCGAGCACCAAAACGGGCCTTTTCCACTGGCGCCCGGATTGCTGGCTACCGTCCGGCTGGTCAAAACTCGTCATGGAACACCATTATGTTTGGGAATGAATTGTGATGTAGGCCTACTCTGCCGTGTTTTGTGGGGCTATTTCAATACGGGCCGCACAAAACTTAACTTCCGCGATCTTACCAAAGGGGTCGAGCGCGTCATTGGTTAGTAAATTGGCCGCAGCTTCAGCATAACAAAAGGGAATAAAGACTACACCTTCGGGCACCGTCGAATCCAAGCGCGCTTTGATATCGATTGTACCGCGGCGGCTTTGGACGCGGATGAGATCGCCTTCCGACGCCTGAATACTTTCGAGGTCGCCCGGCGACACGGATGCGATCGCTTCAGGTTCTAACTGATCCAATACATCGGATCGCCGGGTCATTACGCCGGTGTGCCAGTGTTCGAGCACCCTGCCAGTGGTCAGGACTAAGGGGAAGTCGGCGTCCGGCAAATCGTCGGGCGGAATAATATTGCAAGGCACGAATTTGCCCCGTCCGCTGGCGGTCGGGAACCGGTCGCCAAAGATGATTTCCTGGCCGGGCTTATTTTCGTCGTCGCAGGGGTAAGTAACTGCACCCTCGCGCTCAAGTCTGTTCCAGGTGATGCCCTGGATAGAAGGCATGCACCCGCGCATTTCTTTGAATACATCTTCCGGGCCAGTGTAGTGCCACATCAGACCCATGCGGCGTGCAATATCCATAATGATGTCCAGGTCTTGGCGCGCATTGCCGGGCGGCGCCAAGGCCCGGCGTCCCAGTTGGACCCGCCGATCGGTATTGGAGAAGGTCCCGCTTTTCTCCGGAAACGCCGAGGCAGGCAGGATCACGTCGGCGTATGCCGCCGTTTCCGTCATAAAAATGTCCTGCACCACCAAATGTTCGAGACGCGCAAGAGCGGCGCGCGCGTGGCTGACGTTAGGGTCGGACATGGCCGGATTTTCACCCATGATGTACAGGCCACGTATTTTGTCACGGTGGATAGCATCGGTGATTTCAACCACGGTAAGGCCAGGATTAGGATCTAGTTGGGCGCCCCAGTATTGCCGAAACTTCTCGCGGACTTTTTGGTCTGCGACAGACTGATAATCCGGGTAGACCATGGGGATAAGACCCACGTCGGACGCGCCTTGCACGTTGTTTTGACCGCGCAGGGGGTGCAGTCCGGTTCCTGGACGACCCACATGCCCGCACATTAAGGCGAGCGAAATTAGACAACGGGCATTGTCGGTCCCGTGAATGTGTTGCGATATGCCCATTCCCCAGAAAATCATCGACCGCTCGGCCGTCGCGTAAGCGCGGGCAGCCGCGCGGATGGTTTCCGCATCAATGCCGCACACCGGCGCCATTTCTTCGGGGCTGAAGGCTTTTAAGTGTTGGGCAAGTACGTCGTACCCCTCGGTGTGCTCGTCTACATAGGCGTCGTTCTGGAGTCCTTCCTCGACGATCACATGCATCATTGCGTTTAGAAGGGCGACGTCGCTGCCGGGCTTTTGCTGCAACACCAATGTAGCGTCTTGCGCAAGGGATTGCCCCCGCGGGTCAATTACAATCAAGGTTGCGCCGTCGCGTGCCGCGTTCTTAATAAACGTGGCGGCGACCGGATGATTGACCGCTGGATTGGCACCAATAACCATGATCGTATCGGCGTCGGTGGCTGCCGCAAAGGGCGCGGTTACAGCGCCCGAGCCGATGGTTTCCATGAGGGCAGCTACCGACGAAGCGTGGCACAGACGGGTGCAATGATCGACGTTGTTGGTGCCAAAACCAGTACGCACAAGCTTTTGAAATAAATAGGCTTCTTCGTTTGAGCCCTTGGCTGAGCCAAACCCGGCCAGCGCATTGCCACCTTTCGTGTCCCTGATCTCCCGAAGGCCTAACGCCGCCCGGTCAAGGGCTTCGTCCCAACTGGCTTCGCGGAAATGAGTAAACGGATCAGCGGGATCCACATCTACGTTGTCTGAAGCAATGTCGGACCGGCGTATCAAGGGTACGGTCAAGCGGTGAGGGTGGGAAACATAGTCGAAACCAAACCGACCTTTGACGCACAAGCGGCCTCGATTAGCGGGCCCGTCACGCCCTTCGACGTACAAGATTTGATTGTCCTTAATGTGATAGGTGAGCTGACAGCCGACGCCGCAATAGGGGCACACGCTGTCGATCCGTTTGTTGGTTAGAGCCTTCATGACGCCGTCTGACGGTGTAAGTGCACCGGTCGGGCACGCTTGCACGCACTCGCCGCATCCGACGCACGTGCTGTCCCCCATGGGATCGTCAAAATCAAAAACGATGTGCGCTCGCGCGCCGTGGCCCGCGATGCCGATCACGTCATTGCCCTGAACTTCGCGGCACGCCCGCACACAAAGTCCACAAAGTATGCAGGCATCCAAGGCAACGTCGATCGCCGGGTGACTGCCGTCCGGTGACACCGGGTCGAAATCGTGTTTAGGCAGCGGGCTGACCGAAATTCCAACTTTGTCTGTAGTGGCGCGAAAATGGCAATCGGGTTCAGGGGCGTCTGCGCGACCTGGTTGATCCGCGAGCAGTAATTCGAGCACGGTCTTACGGGCTCCACGGGCACGCTCGGTCGTCGTATGAACATTCATACCCTCGGTGGGGGTTCGCATACACGACGCCGCCAAGGCGCGCTCGCCGTCAACCTCGACCACGCATGCCCGGCAATTGCCATCGGGCCGATAGGTAGGCGCTTCCGAATAACACAAGTGGGGGATCGCTATGTTTTGCTGCTTGGCCACCTGCCAAATGGTTTCACCTGGCTGCGCAGTGACAATTTTGCCGTCCAGGGTAAAGCGAATAGCTTTTTGGCGATGGTCGTTCATCGCATTTCCTCGGGAAAAAATTTGTAGGCCGATCTCAGTGGGTTGGCCGCTGCATGACCAAGCCCGCAAATGGACGCACTTTCAAGACACGCAGCCAATTCCTCCAACAGCACCCGGTCCCAGTTACCTGCCGACATAAGGGCCGCCGCCTTTTCGGTGCCGGCACGGCAAGGTGTGCATTGGCCGCAGCTTTCACTTTCGAAAAAGCGCATCAGATTGAAAACTGTATCCTTAATACTGTCCTGGTCCGAAAGCACGATAATCGCTGCCGAGCCGATAAAGCAGCCCTGGTCTTCTAAAGTTCCGAAATCGAGGGGTAGATCGGCAAGGGTTGCGGGTAGAATGCCGCCCGAAGCACCGCCCGGCAGATAAGCTTTTAATTCATGACCGTCGAGCATGCCGCTGCAATAGTCATCGATCAGCTGACGCAGGGATATTCCCGCAGGCGCGAGAACGACTCCCGGTGATTTGACTCGCCCGGACACAGAGAAAGTTCTGAGGCCGGTGCGTCCATTAAGGCCCTTCGATGTGAACCAATCGGCCCCTTGTTCGACGATATCGCGCACCCAATAAAGTGTTTCAACGTTATTTATCAGGGTTGGCTGACCGAAAAGTCCAACCTCGGCCGGAAAGGGTGGCTTGTGCCGTGGCAAACCGCGCTTTCCTTCGAGGCTTTCCAACATCGCCGATTCTTCGCCGCAGATATAGGCGCCAGCGCCACGCCGCAAATGCACAGTGGGCGTGCCGGGCACGCCCGCCAGACCAGCCACAGACAAGTTCTCAAGTTCCTCGGCGACTATTGCGCGAACTTCGGGAAACTCGTCACGTACATAAATGTAAATTTCGTCAGCACCCACTGACCAGGCGCCGACCAACATGCCTTCAAGTACCCGATGGGGGTCAGTCAATAGGTAGTGTCGATCCTTAAAAGTGCCGGGTTCGCTTTCGTCCCCGTTGACGGCCATCAGGCGGGGTGTAGGTTGTTCGGCAACCAATCGCCATTTTCGGCCAGTCGGGAACCCTGCTCCACCCAGCCCGCGCAATCCAGCATTATCCAATGCGTCAAAAATGGTTTCGCGACTACGCACTCCGGACCGGCAGTCGGCTAGTAATTGATACCCGCCGTCATCCAGATATGCCGCGTAGTCCCTGTAAGCTGGAAGAGTTCCCCCAAATTGCCCGCTCTCGAGCGCTGTCTGTATTTTGGCCGCACTGGCTTCACTAATGTAGTTGGATCCTATGCTCACGACGGGCGCTTGGTCGCAGCGCCCCATGCATGCGGCACGCTCGATCCTGATCTGACCCGTATCGTAATCATTTCTCAAAGCATTTTTTAGTTCCTCAGATCCGCGCAACATGCACGGCAGGCTGTCGCAAACTTTGATTGTTTGGGCTGACCCGGCCGCAGCGGCTTCCGGTCGAATGGTGAAATTGTGATAGAAGCTCGCGACCTCATATACTTCGACCAAAGGCAAGTTCATGTCCGCGGCTAAGGCCGCCAACCGGCCTAGGGATAGGTCGCCGAACTGATCCTGTAAAGTGTGCAAATATTCGATCAGCAGATCACGCTGACGCGGACTATCTCCCAAAATTTGACGAATTTCTTCGGCTTCGGCGGCGGTTGTTTGACGGCCTCGGGGCCGAGTACGGCCCAAGCCTTTGCCTTTTCCCGGGTGGCGCAAATTACCCGTTGATTTCGGCTGATTATCGGACGGTTCTGGTTCGTTCACTATGGCGAAACTCTCAAGTCGTGGCGCCGGGGTCAACCGGGGTAGGGGAAGTTTACCCACACGCCGTCAAAATACATGGTGAATATTGGCATTTACACCCCAATGTTACGGCTTTTTTAACAGGATTGGCCGTTAAATCGAGTTGTAGGGCAATCACGACTCGGTGAGTCGGAAATCCCATCAAGTGCCCTTTAGCCAGGGGTGGCTCATCAAACGCCAGGGCATATTGCAGACAGCCTCCCAGTATTTGGGTCGGTTTAAGGTAGGGTAAATCAGGGATGGATGATCTCGACGTCGCGGCGATGCTTTGTTCGCTCATGTGTCACGACCTTGTCAGTCCGGTTGGCGCGCTGGTCAATGGCGTAGAAATCCTCGAAGAAGAGGAAGATAAAAAAATTCAGGAACAAGCGTTGGGTTTGCTCAGCCATAGTGCTGAAGAAGCCTCCTTCCGCCTTCAATTTTTCCGTCTCGCATTTGGTGCTTCCGGTGGTATAGGAGCCGAAATCCACTTAGGTGAAGCCCATCGTGTGCTGGGGGGCCTATATTCTAACGGAAGAGTTCAGCTTAACTGGGAAGCACCGCAGCAAGCGTTGGAGAAAACAATCGTCAAATTGGCGCTCAATATGGCATTTGCCGGTGGTGAGAGTTTAGGCCGCGGCGGCACAGTTAGTGTTTCCGTGGTAGTCGGGGGCGACGGCGATACCCAGGAAATCGATATCTCGATTTCCGTTGACGGCGATAACCCTGGACTTAAAGAAAATTGCAAAGGTTTATTGACCGGGGAGATCGATTTGGACGAACTGACCACCCGGAACGTACAGCCCTACTACACGTATCGTTTGGCGGAGCGCCTTGGCGCTCACATTGAAGTCGATGACTCTGCTGAAAATGCACTCTCAATTCGCACTCATATATCGGAAATTGCGTAAAATTAACCTGAATTCCGCAACATTTTACCCGTCTTTAACGTATTTGCGGCAACTATGAACTTCTAATTAAAGTCACTAACGATAACCAGGGCGATGAGACAGGTCGCCTTTAAAGGACCGCACCATGGATGATCTGCTAAGCGAATTTCTAACTGAAACCGCAGAAAGCCTTGACGCGCTCGACACTCAGTTGATTACGCTCGAGCAAGATCCCAACGATACAGAGATCCTGAACAACATTTTCCGCATGGTTCACACCGTGAAAGGGACGTGTGGTTTCCTTGGATTGCCCCGACTCGAATCGGTTGCACACGCGGCTGAAAATATTTTGGGTAAGTTTCGGGATGGTGAATTGCCGGTTACACCGGACTCGGTGACACTCATTCTGGAATCGATCGATACGATCAAGAGCCTCCTAATGGTGCTGGAGGAAACCGAAATAGAACCTGACGGTGATGACGGTAACCTTATTGCCCGCCTGAACGAAGCAGCTGGGATGGGAAGCGCAGCACCTGCGCCGGCCCCCGAGCCCGAGCCTGTGGTGGAAGCCGCACCGGTAGCAGATGGTGATATCGGCGGGAATATTGTGTCGAGCACGGATGAAGCGACTTTGGATGAGCTGGAAGCCGCATTTCTCGCGGCCCCTGGTCCAGATGAAATAGAAGCGCAGCAGGATGCTGAAGAGACGGAAGCCGAGGACGCTACCGCAGCAGAAGTTGAGGTTGAGGTTGCGCCGGAAGAGGTCATTGCGGAAACGGTTGAGAAAGCGGTTGCTCAGGCCACTAGTAATGACAGCGGCGATGCCGGCAAAAAAGAAAGCAGTCTTGCCAATCAATCCATTCGTGTCAGTGTCGACCTTCTCGAAAATCTGATGAATATGGTCAGCGAGCTTGTGCTGACCCGCAATCAATTGCTGCAAATGGTTCGGCGTTTGGATGACAGTGAATTTACTGTTCCGCTGCAGCGACTCAGCCACTGCACGACCGAGCTGCAGGAAGGTGTCATGCAAACCCGTATGCAGCCGATCGGGAACGCCTGGTCCAAGTTGCCGCGGATTATTCGTGATTTGTCGCATGAACTCGACAAGAAGATTGATTTGGTGATGAACGGTGCCGAAACCGAGCTTGACCGGCAAGTGCTGGAGCTGATCAAGGATCCGCTCACGCATATGGTCAGGAATTCAGCCGATCATGGTCTTGAAACGACAGAAGAACGTATTGCCGCAGGCAAGTCCGAGACAGGAAAAGTTGTTCTTAACGCCTACCACGAAGGCGGACATATCATCATTGAGATTGAAGATGATGGCCGCGGACTTTCGGTTGAAAAAATTCGCAGTAAAGCGATCGAAAATGGGCTAACCACCGAAGCTGAAGCGGCGGAAATGACGGACACGCAAATTCAGCAGTTTGTGATGCGGGCTGGATTTTCTACGGCTGCAAAGGTCACCAGTGTTTCAGGGCGCGGTGTCGGCATGGACGTGGTGCGCAGCAACATTGAAAAGATCGGTGGCACCATCGACTTTAAGTCGACCGAAGGTAAGGGCACCCTTTTCACCATAAAAATTCCGCTTACTTTGGCGATTGTCGCCGCGCTGATCGTTGAATCTGGCGCAGAAAGGTTTGCCATTCCGCAGTTAAGCGTCGTTGAGCTGGTTCGGGCTTCGGCTGACTCCGAGCACAGGATCGAGACCATTAACGATACACCGGTATTGAGGTTGAGAGATCGTTTGTTGCCGCTAGTACGCCTCGACCAAGTACTTGGTCTCGAACCATCGGCCCTCGAAGAGGTGGTTGCCGAAGCGACAGATGAAGTTGAAGCCGCTGAAAATACCGATGCAGAAAATGAGAATGACGCCACTGAGTTGAGCGGCGAGCGTCAAGACAGTGATGTCGCTTTCGTAGTGGTCACGCAGGCCGGTGCTTATTCGTTTGGGCTGGTAGTTGATCGAGTGTTTGACTCAGAGGAAATCGTGGTCAAGCCAGTATCTCCAATCCTACGTGATATCGGCGTATTTTCGGGCAACACCATTTTGGGTGATGGCAGTGTAATCATGATCCTAGATCCAAACGGTCTTGCTGCCGCAACGGGTGCCGAGGCTTCCGCTGAGGCGACCAAGGACCAGGGCGTCGACACCAACATATCCGCTGGTGACGAGGCTGTTTCGATCCTCGTATTCCAAGCCGGTTCTGAAGAACCTAAAGGCGTTCCTCTTGCTCTGGTAGCCCGCCTCGAAGAAATTGATGTTGAAGAAATCGAGCAAACCGATTCCGGATTGGTTGTCCAGTATCGCGGTCAACTCATGCCTCTGATTTTGGGCGATCCAGCGTGTCAGTTTAAAGAATCAGGGCGGCAACCGGTTCTGGTATTCGCTGATGAACGTCACGCCATGGGTTTGGTGGTCGACGAAATTATAGACATTGTGGACCAGGTTCTGGATGTTGAGCTGGTTTCGGACCGTCCAGGCATTGTCGGTACGGCTGTGGTTGACGGTAAAGCAACCGAAATTCTAGATGTCGCGCATTTCCTAACCGATGCATTTAGTGATTGGTTTCTCAGTGCGAACAATGCCGGTTCGGGTTCAGATGGCTCATTTAAAGTATTGCTAGTCGATGATAGCCCCTTCTTCCGGGGCATGTTGACCCCGGTTCTGACGGTTGCTGGATACAAAGTAGTGGCCGTTGAAAACCCGGACGCCGCACTTCGGCTACGCGACAGCGGCGAGAATTTCAACATTATTATCAGTGATATTGAAATGCCTGGTATGGACGGCTTCCAATTTGCCGAAGAAGTGAAGAAATCCGGTTCTTGGCAAGATACACCAATAGTCGCTTTATCTTCACGCGGATCTCAGCAGGACTTTGATAAGGGCCGAGAAGTCGGGTTTGACGATTACGTTACTAAATTCGACAGAGATACCCTTCTCTCGACAATTTCGCAGACGCTTAACGCGATGGCAGGAGGCTCGGCATGAGCAACGAACTGACAACCACAAGCAACTCGGACGTTGTTGCGAACTCGAGCGATCAAGCCGGTTCCGAGGCAGCAACAAACGATTACGTGACGATGACCATCGCCGATCAGTTGTTTGGCATTCCAGTGCTTTCGGTTCACGATGTCCTGGGACCCCAAAAAATAACGCGCGTACCGCTGTCACCTCCGGAAGTAGCTGGCGTACTTAATTTGCGAGGCCGGATCGTGACGGCGATCAATATTCGCCGACGGCTCGGACTGCCCGACGCGGACAGTCAAGGCGGCATGAGTGTTGCCGTCGAACACAATGGTGAATCATACAGTCTACTTATCGACAAAATCGGTGAGGTTCTGAGTGTAAGTCCCGGTGCCTTCGAGCAAAGCCCAGCAACACTCGACCCCTGCTGGCGCGAAGTCTCTTCTGGCGTTTACCGGTTGGAGGGTGGCCTCTTGGTGATTTTGGATGTTGAGAAATTATTGAATATTGGTGACGAGGTGATCGCCGCTTAAACCAGAAGGGTTTGAGTATTACTGCGGTTGAGTTTCCTAAGTACATTTGAGGAATATCATGAAAACCTGTCTGGTTGTGGACGACTCTAAGGTCATCCGCAAGGTTGCACGCCGAATCCTTGAAGAATTGGATTTCGAGGTCAAGGAAGCCGAGGACGGTAGGATCGCCCTTGATACTTGCGTCGAGAAGTTTCCAGATTGCATCCTGTTGGACTGGAATATGCCGGTTATGGATGGTTTGGAGTTTCTGACGGAATTGCGAAAGCTGCCGGATGCTGAGGGTGTGGTTGTTGTTTTCTGTACGACCGAAAATGATATCCAGCACATCCAAAAAGCGATCCAAGCCGGGGCTAACGAATACATTATGAAACCGTTTGACCGCGACATCATTGAAGCAAAATTTTCACAAGCGGGGCTGATGTAAACGTGGCTACTGGACTGGCAGCGCAAAAGGTGGGGAGCAACGGCCCGTACCGTGTAATGATTGTTGATGACTCGGCAGTTATACGGGGAATTGTGGCGCGTTGGCTCGATGACGACCCCGAAATCGACGTAGTGACAACCGCCGGGAATGGCGAGATCGCTCTAAATAACCTTAAACGATTTAACGTCGAGGTTGTTGTTCTCGATATTGAGATGCCGGTAATGGATGGCTTGACCGCGCTTCCACAAATGATCAAGGAAGTCCCCGGTCTCAAAGTCATTATGTCTTCGACACTCACCCGGCGAAATGCCGACGTTACCATGCGGGCGCTTTCGCAAGGTGCGGTCGATTATATGGCAAAGCCCGAATCCGCTAGCCGTGGATCAGCTTCAGATACGTTTCATCGGGAACTGATTGAAAAGGTGAAAACGCACGGTGCAACCCTGCGAGATCGGCAAGGAAATGGTGCAGCGCGCCCGGTTCCTGTTGCCAAAAGTGCTAAGAAAGCTCCGAAGGCCTCAGTTTCTTTGTATGGCGACAAGCCAATAAAACTGCGCGCGAAATCGCCCGTTGCTCCGCGCATACTGGGGATCGGTAGTTCGACAGGAGGGCCCCAAGCTCTTTTGGAAGTGCTTGGTACATTGAAAAACAGTGTCAAAGTACCGATCGTAATTACCCAGCATATGCCGCCGACTTTCACCACCATCTTAGCCGAGCACATATCCAGTGCCATGGGAGTAGATTGCCATGAAGGGCTTGATGGAGAGACGCTGGAGGCAGG
>Ga0315336_1004384_pt1 | contig 16842 bp, 8 predicted proteins | sample ASW5metaG_FD_204512 | JGI IMG/M metagenome (GOLD analysis project Ga0315336, IMG submission 204512) | Ammonia-oxidizing marine archaeal communities from Monterey Bay, California, United States - ASW #5 | ecosystem: Environmental > Aquatic > Marine > Intertidal zone | place: USA: California...
AATTGCCCACCGATGGAATGAAAAGGACAAGGTGATCGGTTGAGACGATCGATCCACCAAACCGTGGAGCCGGCGGTCCCCGCCGTAATTGCCCACCCATGGATTGAAAAGGACAAAGTGAGCGGTTGAGACGATCGATCCACCGAACTGTGGAGCCGGCGGTCCCCGCCGTAATTGCCCACCCATGGAATGAAAAGGACAAGGTGATCGGTTGAGACGATCGATCCACCAAACCGTGGAGCCGGCGGTCCCCGCCGTAATTGCCCACCCATGGAATGAAAAGGACAAGGTGATCGGTTGAGACGATCGATTCTCTCGGCAGGGCTTGTCTTCGGTCCTGGCCAGCCGCCTCTTCTGCACTTCCCATTTCATCCGAGGAGCAGGTACGGCGGGGACCGCCGGCTCCAGAGCTGGGGGGGCCGATCCCAGCCGTACCAGGGTAGTCGGAATCAATGGTTAAACTTCACTGGTTACCCACTGCAGGAAGATCTCATCGGCTTCCGCCTGCGCATTCCAGTTCTTACGGTGCGGCGAAGTCGACGTCCTTGACCGTCAGTGTGCCGCTCACGCTTGAAGTGTCCGATTCGGGCTTCCAGATCACCTGGACATAGAGACCCGCAGTCTGCGCGATGCTCGAAGTATTTGACCAGGTGTCGGCATTACTGTCGTAGAATTGGGGCTGGATGACAATGTGTTTGCCGAGGCCGGTGAGGGATGTGGCGCTTTCCTCGTGAACCTCGAGCAGGTTGTAATAGTTCTCGCCATTGCTGTGAAAGTACGCCTGGACGAAGAGCCTGCCCTCTTTCGCGGAAGCGTCCAGGTCGAGCGACCAAAGACGCGTTGCGCTTGCGCCGATCGTGTCGGTGAAATGGAATGCAAACCAGTGTCCCTTGTGGGTATCCACCCATGGCGGCAGGTCGATGGCTTCAAAGGTGGCCGTGGTAGGCGTCGTGTTGAACGTGATCACGTCGCCGGCCCGATTCCGGGTCATGGGAACGTATTCCGTGTCCGGATACCACGCATTGGCCGCCTCCAGGACGATGGAGACGGGGGAGTTGAGGGCGAACGGTTCCAGGTATCGGGTGTATTCGGGAGGAAGGGTCAGGCCCCCGAGTGGTTCCGCGGTGGCGTTGATCCTATACGCGGCCATGGCCATGGTATCGTCCAGTTCCCGCAGAATCTTCCAGGACGGGTTCCCTTCCCACTCATAGGAAAGGATTTCGTCGACGCCGACCTCGCTTCCGGTGAACCATTCCGGGTGGTTGATCATGTCGTCCAGGCAGGATTGGCGGTCGATGAGGAGTTGCTGTGCACTGCCGAACGTATCCGTCCAGTCGGTCACGGTGTTCTTGTCGTGGGCATCGCGCACCAGCTCATGCATCGTGAAGCCGGTGTGGGAGTAATCGAAGAACCGGCGCACCATCTCCAGGCGGGCCTCCCGGTCACTCGCTGCCGGCACCAAGGCCGCAGCATTTTGCAGGAAACCCAGCGCGGTAGCGTAGAACGCGGCGTCGACGCCCGAGAATTGAATCGAGGAATCGCGCCACGGGAAATAGGGCCAGTCCCAGGGCCAGAGCTGGCTCACGCCGTTCGCCACGACGTCATTCTCCCGAAGCGAGGCCAGCAATTCGTAATACTGGACCAGGTCGGGCGCGGCATCGGCTCCGACCGCCGCCTCGCAATACCGCTGCAGGCCCGCATCCACATCGTAATCCGGGTCCCAGAGAAGATGGTTCTGGATGTAGTGCTTGGGACCGTCGAACGCCCACAGGTGATGGTCCTCGCTGTGGTAGTGGCTGATCCCTTCCCGGGCGTAGTAGACGCTGTTGCTTTTCATCGCCGCGAACGGAACGTTGGGCACCCAGAAGCCTCTCCCGAAGAAGTACTCGTACGTCCCCTGGTGGTGAGCATGGTTCTTCCAGGTCTCGTGCTTGTCGACACCTCCCGTGGCCAGGACGATGACATTGCTTTCGAGTTGAAGGCCAGGGTAGGGGAGGGACACGTCGCCATAGGCAAGCACCCCAACCAGGTGGGGCGGACTGTGCGCCTGGACGGCCTGCGCCACGGCGTTGACATAGTCATAGTAGGCATTCGGCCATCCTGCCGCCACACAGTCGGGGCACTGGCACCGGAACAGGCCTCCGTCGTTGATTCCCAGCGAAAATGTGTGGACGTTGTCGTTGGTGAAGGCGGCCAGGGCTTTCTCGATGGTCACCTCCAGGGTCTTCGGCTCGGTGTAGTCCGGGTGCCATGCCTGGTGACCGAAATCGAGGGGATCGAGGGGCGGCACGTAGGTCGACCCGTCGGCGTACTTGGGGAACACCTCCGGGTAGTTTGCCAGGACCTCCGCCACCGGGAAAATGTTGATCATGTAGTGCGAGGCATGGATCAATTGATGCCACCCGGCCACCTTCAAGGCATCGTAGGCCGCAAAGAAGAATCGTTCCTCGTTCACGAGGCCGGTGTCGCCGTAGACGCCATAGGCGGGATCTCCATGTTCGTAGCCGGTATGGGTCCGGCTGGCCACGGACGGGGCAACGCTGATGTTCATGACCGGAATGCTGAACGTCTGTTCCGGCGCGTAGCTCATTCCCAGGTCGCCCGGGAACATCCAGGTGATCGCGAGGAAGTTTTCCAGAAAATGCATCACGCCGAAGCCGGCTCCCATGGCGGTTTTTCCGCTGATCAGGATGCAGTCCTCCACTTCGTCGGTGGTGACGATTTCGAATGCGTCAATCTCCGCGACATCCTCAAGCTCCGAAGACGAGAGTTCGTACCAGGTGGATGCATCGGCCTCGACCACGATGTTGACGGTTTTGCCGGTCCCGGTAAGACTCGATTTGCCGAGGGCGCCCAGAAAATACTTCTCGATCAAGTCACGCATGAGCGGCCCGGCGGTGCCGAACGTGCCGGATACAACGATCACGATGTGACTGTCCGCGTCAAGAATCAGCGGTCCCTGGTTGGGCGGAGGGCGGATGGAAACCCGGTACTGCTTCTGGGTGGAGAACCCAGCGGGATCGAACAAAAGCATGCTGTCCCCGTTGCCGATGAGGGACAGGCCGGTAGACGTGTAATTCGTACCGTCCGTGCTCTCCTCCAGGTTGTAAGGGACGCCTGGCAGACCGCTGAATTCGATGAAGGCGGTGCGGACCCTCTCGACGTGGGTAACGAGGGGAGGGGGTTGCCCGGTGTCTATGAAGGTGAATTGAAGGGCCGATCCGCCGGGGTTCACTCCCAGGAACCCCGTTGCGTCCGGACTTACGGCGCTCAGGTCGAGCACCAGGTTGGCGGGATCGGCGATCACCGACGCCGACGAGGTGGTGATGAGATTGTAGGCCACCCCGGAGAAAGGCACGAAGCCGCCGTCCAGGGTGACGGCGATGGTTGCCCCGTCGTTCAGGGTCACCAGGGCGTCGGAGTGTATGCGGGCGTGATGACCCAGCCCGAAAACCAGGGTGGCGTTGTCATAGACGGTGATGTTCCCGTCGACTTCAATATTGCCTCCCTCTTCGATGCTGATTATCGCGGGACCCACCTGTCCGACAAACACGTCGTGGGTCGCATCCAGCAGGGAGCCGGCGCCGCTGATCGTAACGTCGCAGGGGGCGGTCCCCTGGGAACAATGGAAATTTTCCGCGAGGACCGTGCCGCCCCCGGTGATGTTGAGACTGGATGTGCGTGCGTTCCCTCCGAGGTAGAACGAGTGGCCGTCCCAAAGCGAGCCGGGGCCATCTACGTTCAGGGTGCTGTGGCCGGATCCGTCCGAATTCAAGGCGGTGAAACCGCTGTCCCCTGTCCCGCCGTTACGGATCGTCACTTCCGCGTCGCCGTCGCCGTCGCGGCCGATCCAGCCGGCGCCCGCATTGCTCAGGGTTGCATTGTCGACGATCAGCCTCCCGTATCCTTGATCGGCCATTTCGAGGCCGTTGATGCTCAGCACGCCGCCGTTCCTGATCTCGACCAGGTTGACTTCATCAGGGCCACCGCCGTCAGGACCCCGGACGGCAAGGTGCAGAACGCTGGAGGAAGTCCACATGCCTCCGTCCACGATCAATCGGCCGCTCGTCTGCGGGTTGCCGGTTCCGATCCAAATTCTATCGGACCCAACAACGCCGTTGGACTGCACGAGGATCGTGCCATCCCAGGCGCCCGCGCCGTCGACCACGTTCGCGCTGCCCATGTACACCCACTGTGACGACGCCCACGGCTGTGGATTGCCCGCGTCGATCACCAGGTCGACCGGGTAGTTGTTCGCAAAGTAGCTCGCGCCGGCCACGCGCATCGTTGCCGCCGCAACAACGCACACAACGACTGCCCGCATGATTACTTTTCGCACGCTTACATCTCTCACTTCCGAACACTTTCCCGTGCCAAGCTTAGCACATTGGGTGTCCGCTGTTTCGAGGGAACTTCACATTCTGTAACAACCCCTTCTGTCCCTTGTCCCAGTTGGACACACTGACTCTTCTGACCCTCCCGGTAGAGGTGGCTGAATTTACCGGTTCTGCTTATATGCTGCCCATGACCGGCGTATTGCTTCATAGTCGCCCGCGGTGAGTTTTCGTGTTCGGTTCGGACAGAAGGCTCGCATTTGCACAAGGTTCTCAGCCTGGTACAGGCAGGGAACGCCCGCGGCGACCTGGTGCTCCAGCAGTTCCTCGACATCATCGCGCATGCTGAACCGGAAGCAACCATCCGTATCGATCAGCGCATGCGGTAGCGCGGCGCCGATGACTTGAGCGCGCCACTGCAGTGTGTGGCGCGGGTCGCCCCGGAATGTGTACAGGTCGCCGACACGGACCATGTCACAACAATCGGCAAAGTACGGGTTCGCGCAATAAATGCTTACCAGCGCATCCTCTTTGGCGGACTTGGCCGTATCATGTATCAACTTCAGGTAGGCGTGGAGCAACTCGAATCCATACACGTCTTGATGGCTCTTCAAGCCCGGACCCTCGGGCGTCCGGTAGGTGGCGTCGATCTTCAGCCCGTCCCCATTGTAGCAGCCCGGCCCGTCTCCAAGCATCCGAAACATCATTTCTTCGACATGGTCGCGATACGCCGGGCATGTCGGGTCCGCCGCGACCGGTTCACCCTCCCGCAGCACGCACCATTCCGGGGGAAGTCCCTTCGTGCTCCACGCAGCCATCCATAAAACAACATGCTGACCCTCCCGGTGCCGTTCATCAATGAACCCGCGCAGATCGGGAAACTTGGCGGTGTCAACGAGATTGCTTTCGAGGTCTTTCTGCCAATTGGCATCGAGAATAATGGTTCCCGGCTTGATGTCATGGTCATCAAGGATTCGCAGCCAGTGTTCTACATTTGCCTGCGTGCACTCGTCGGTGTATTTCGCCCCGTCTTCCTGTTGGCCCATGCCGCGAACCCCCCCGGCCATTTCCAGTTGGCCCAGCGCGACTTGTTCGTGCCAGGTGCAGAAAATCGGATCGGCCCACCAGTCGTGCACGCGGCCGCCGGTGGCGGCTACCAGACCGGACTCGTAGAGTTGTTCGCAGTAGGCGCGCAGACATGCCTCTTCGCTCTCGGCCACGAAGAATACCAACCTGGGCGATGTCCACGTGCCGTTCACTTCCTCCTTACCCGGATAATCCAGAGAAATTGCCGCCGGCCCGACAATATTGTCCGGCTCGGCAAGAGCGTTGGGCCGCTTCCGGTTCCACGACATGGACTGAAATCCATATTCCCCCGGTTGAACATGAAGACCGGCGGCAAGCCAACCCTTCTGCGCGATCTCACCGAACGCGAACATCAACGGGCCGCCGTTCAGGGCGCTGCCCCACAGCTCTGTCACATTCCCGGCAGAGATCCCGGTGAACTCGGATGGATGTGAAAGCGGCTTGTCGATGAAGTTGGGACAACCCACAGAAACCGCCCCGAACCCGGGGATGGAGCCGCGCTCCGCCCCGTCGACGGTCCCACTCAGGTACGTGAGGTTGGAAAGGATTCCCTTTCCCGTAATCTCAATCCAGTGTTCGAGTTGATGGTTGTGGTAGCGGTAAACGTGTTTCTTCTCGTCCCAGATCGAACTATTCCAGGTTACCTCTACCCGCCAATCACCGTCGTCTTCATCGAGAAGCCGTATTCCGGATAGCGTGCAGGCCTCCTGGTGATCGGGCGTATCCGCCGCGGACGCGAGCGAGAGCCAGAAGTAGACATCGGTATCCTCGACGGAGAGCCGAAGTTCCTGGAACTCCTCGTTTAAAAGGGCACGTAGCGTGGTCAAAACCGATCAGGGTTGGAAGATTGCCAATCGGTAGGATCTGTCGGTACCGGTCCCGGTGGGGTCGAAAACAGACATCGCGCCACCGTTTCCGATCACGGTCATACCGTTGAAGACCCAGTCGACCATGTTGGTGCTCCACTCGACGCCGTACTCGAAATCCAGCACGCTGTCGAAGTCGAAGGCGGTGGCGTTCACGTCATCGACCTGGACCAATGCCGGCTGCTCCCGGCCCGTGTTGGTGAGCGTCAGTTGCAGGGCGGTGCCGCCCCCGTTCAGGGCCAGAGAACCGGCGGCGGTCGAGTCGACATCGAGCGCGCTGAGATCGAGCACCATGTTGCCGGGGTCGGCGTCCACGCCGCCAGAGGCGGTGATCAGATCGTAGGGGACACCCAACGCGCCCAGGAATCCGGCGTCCGGAGTGATCACGATGGCGGGATTGTCGGCCGGGTGCACGAAGACCTGGCCATCCGTATGGAGGCCGGGGCCATTGCCCAGGCCGAACACCATGGTCGCGGAGTCGTAGATCGTGACGAGTCCCTCGGCTTCGATGCGGCCGCCCTCCTGGAGGGTGACCTGGGCACTGTCCAGGGGGCCACCCACCAGGGTTCCGCCGATGTGCATTGAATCGCCGCCGCTCTGGGAAATGTCCACCAGGGAACCGGCGCCGGTAACCAGGATCTCGCAGTCACCGCTGGTTGCGCTGCCGAGACCGGCCACAAAGGCGATCTGCATAATGCTCGCCGAGACCTTTCCGCCGCCGGTGACGTTGAGAAAGCTTTCGGAGTACGGGGATCCCATGTTGAGTTGACTGGAGTTGAACTCCGAGCCGGCGCCGTCCACGTTCAGAATCCCCACGGTTTCGTTGGTCACGCCGAACTCGTTGAGACCTATGTTGCAGACTCCTCCGGCCGTCACCTTTCCGGTGTTGGTGATCGTCACGGTGCCGGAGCCCCCCTCTCCAATCCTTATGCCTGCGGTGCCCACGAATTCCGAGCCGCCGCCGTCGACGGTCATCACGCCCCAGGAGGGACCATTCGTGCCGCCCTGCCCGTTGCCGATCGACGTGTTGTCGGTGTTTGCGAAGAATTTTCCGCCGTTGGTGATCTCCAACAGGCACGGTTCATCCAGGGACAGGGCCGCATCAAAAGGATCTCTGTAAATGCCGGGCGCCGAGTTCATGGCAAGAAATACTTTCCCGTTGGCGGTCATGGTGCTGCCGGCGCCGTCCACGATGATTTTGCCGGCGGTCAGGTCGCCGCCGTTGGTCATGAAGATCACGCCACATGTCGCGGTTCCGCCCGAGTGCACCCTCAGAACGCCATCCCACGTTCCGGCGCCCTGGGTATGGTTCACGCTGCCGATGTTCAGGTCGTCGGCCGCGGCCCACGTCTGGGTCATGACGCCGGTCACCTCGAACTCGTTGGTACCATTTAGAAACACCGTGACCGCATTCGCGATGTCCCGTGTCGCCGCCAGGACGACGCACACAACGGCTGCCTGCAGGATTGCTTTTTTCATTGGTACATCTCTCCTTAACTTCCGGTTCAAGGTCCGGTTCCGCTGATCGACAATCGGTAAGACTTGTTGGTATCGGTTCCCATCGGGTCGAAAACAGACATTGTGCCCCCATCTCCCGTCACGATGAGGCCGGTAAAGACCCAATCGGCCATGTTGGTGCTCGACTCGAGGTCGTACTCGAAACCCAGCACGCTGTTGAAATCGAAGAAGGTGACATTCACGTTATCGACCTGGGTCAACGTCGTGCCCCCCTGGCCGGTGTCGGTGAGAGTCAGTTGCAGGACGGTGCCGCCCCCGTTCAGGGAGAGGAAACCGGCCGCGGCCGAGTTGCCGTCGAGCGCGCTGAGATCGAGCACCAGGTTGGTGGGGTTGGCGGACACCCCGAGGTCGGATGTGATCAGGTCATAGGGGACCCCCTCCACGGGAGTAAATCCGCCGTCCGCTGTCGCACCGATCGTGGCGCCGTCGTCGAGGACTGCATTGCCCGTGGTGGCAATCTTGGATCCGTTACCCAGCCCGAAAATCAGCGTCCCGCTGTTGGAGACTTCGATGGTATTGTTGGCCAGATTTCCTGGATTTGCGGTGTGAGTGAACATGCCTCCTTCATCGACCGTGAATTGCCCGGGGCCCACCTCGCCGATGTTCACCTCGTGGGTGGCGCTCAGCGAGGAGCTGGCGCCGCGGATCGTGACATCGCAGAATTCGGTCCCCTGGGAGAGAAAGAAATTGTCCGCAAGGACCGTGGCGCCGCCGGTGATATTGAGACTGGCTGAGCGTGCGGCGCCTCCCATGTAGAAGGTGTGGCCGGTCCACAGCGAGCCGGCGCCCTCAACGTTTATTGTGGTGTGTCCGGATCCGCCGGATACCCCCATGGAAGTGAAACCAGTGAGCGCCGTCGCGCCGCCGCTGAGGGTCACTGTGGTGTTGCCGGGGCCGTTGCCGCCGTAGTGGCCGGAGCCGGTGCTGAATGAAGTTCCGATTCCGTCGATGATCAGAATGCCGCCGCCACTCTGGCCCATCTCGGTGCCGTCCACGATCAACGTGGCGCCATTTTTGACCTCGAGCACGCTCAGTTCATCACCGCCGGCGCCATTGGAAGCATTCTGCCCAAGGTGCAGAACGCCGGCACCGCCGCCGGCGGTCCACGAGGCGCCATCAATGATCAATTTGCCGCTGTTCGACACACCGGAGAAGCCCACATAGAGCCTCCCGGAGGTTACCGGCGCGGCGGTGTTGTCTACTCTCATATTGCCATCCCAGTTGCCTGGGCCGCCGACAAAGTTCGAGGCGCCGATGCGCACCTCCTCAGCCGCCCCCCATGGCTGCGGATTGCCACTGTCGATCACCTCCTCGGAAGGCGTGAACATGTTCGAAAAATAGGTCGCATTGGCCGTGCCCACCGTCAGCGTCAGGACCGAGCACACAACGACTGCCTGCATACTTGCTTTTCTCATGGCTGCATCTCTCCTTACGTTCTGCCCTTACGTTCCCAGATTTTCTTCTTCCTGCTGTGGGCAGGGGCAACGGTATTGAATCTAGTAGGATACTCGGAATTCCAGCTGAATACAACGGTCATTTTGAAATACATGGTGAGTGTGTAAAGCATAAAGTTGGATTATTTCCCCGGTGAACGCGCCGTCCAGGAAGATGCCCGTGATACCGCCGTATCTATCGCTCTGGATCGACCAGGGGAGCCGACTGCGTGTGGCACGCATAGTAGTCGTCCACCTCCGGGGGACGGGCGGCTGAGACGGATGAAGAATTGACAACGGAGAGCGCCGTGCGCTCAGGAACACAGTTCCTCCTGTTGTCTTCCCTTCATCTGCTCAGCCGCAGCGTCCCCCGGAGGTGGATGCCTGCTTTGGCCGTCCAATCCGTTTAGGATTTCGTCATTCGGCATTAACAAAACCTCATCGACCGAGCACGAAAAGGGGTCATCGAACCCTGGTTCGATGACCCCTTCTTTTCCCGGACTATACCGGGCTGAAGATGAATTCTCTTATCCTCTTCGCCGGCTGCACGCCACCAACAGGCCGCCAAAGGCCATCAGCATCATGGTGGCCGGCTCGGGAACAAACGACACCTGGAGGGCGCCTCCTGATGTGCTAAGTGAAGGAATCCAATTCGGTCCCGTTTGGTCGTCCAGCAACAGGGCGCCGGGATTGATGGTGAAAGTACCGCCGACCGTCACCAGATCATAGAACGCCCCGGGCGTGGGGAGAAAGCCGCTATCGAACTTCACACCGACCGTGGCGCCATCGGCGATGGTTGCATCAGCTACCGTTCCAATCTTGGATCCGTTGCCTATGCCGAAGTTCAGCGTCGCGGCGCTGGCGACGTCGACGTCACGGCCGGGATTGGCTGGAAGGCCGTTATGGGTGAACAGGCCGCCCTCCTCGAGGGTCATCGTCGCAGGGCCGTTAAGGCCAATATCCAAGTTGTGGGACCCCGTAATCAAGGAGCCGACGCCGCTGATCAAAACATCGCAGCCGCCCCCTGCTGAAAAGGAACAAAAGAAATTGTCAGAGTTGGCCGTGCCGCCACCCGTGACGTTGACAAAGGCGTCGCGTGAGCCACCCCCCAGGTAAAACGCGGCGCCATTGTACACCGAGCCGGCGCCCTCAACGTTCAGCGTGCTGGTGCCGGACCCACCGCTTAACCCTAAGGATGTGAAACCGGCGCCTGCAGTCGAGCCGTTCCGGATCGTCACGAAGGTATTTCCAGGGCCATTGCCGCTGAAGTGGCCGGAGCCGGTGCTGAATGTTGAGTTGTCGACGATCAGCCTGCCGCCACCATTTTGACCCATCTCGGTGCCGCTCACAATCAGCGAGCCGCCGTTAATGATCTCGACCACGCTGAGCTCATCACCGCCGGCTCCATTGGAGGCATTCTGCCCAAGGTGCAGAACGCTGGAGCCGGTCCACGAAGTACCGTCTATGATCAAATTGCCGCTGTTCAACGCGCCGGAGAAGCCCACATAGAGCCTGCCGGATGTTACGGCGCCGGCGGAGGGCACTACCCTCATATTGCCATCAAAGTTGCCCGGACCGTTGATAAAGTTCGAGGAACCAATGCGCACCTCCTCAGCCGCCCCCCATGGCTGCGCGCCGTTGATCAATTCCTCGGCGGGCGTAAACATGTTTGAAAAATAGATCGCGTCGGCCGTGCCCATCGTCACCGCCAGGACCATGCACGTAGCGACTATCTGAATACTTGCTTTTCTCATGGCTACATCTCTCCTCAGCTTGCTGTATTTCGTTTCCTGCTCCACCCTCCGGCCTCCGCTCCTACGGTGCCCTCGCAATCCATGGCGCGAGCGCATTGCTTGTACAATACAACCGGATTGTTTTCTGGTATACAAAAAGCATTTTGCAGTATATGGTGAGTGTGTAAAGCAAATAATAGACAAAAGATTGCCGATGCCCTGGTTGCCAAAAAAGTCTCCATTAGGGGGGCTCAAATTCCCACACTTCTTGCAACGGTAGTGTATAGTCCCTCATGCGAGCATTACATTCCCGCACTATTCGGATTCTTTGGCCGGAGTTTCCCGGGTTGACTGAGTTGTACCCAGTAGACCTTGAAAACCGAAAACCAACCACCGAAAACCGAAAACCGCGGCCGTGCGCCGCACTTCTACTTTTTCCTCTTCTGCTGCTCATCACCGTGTCGGCGGGAACCTCGACCGCGGGCCTGTACGACGTGGTCGTGGCGGACAATGCCGGGGCCGGCGGGCATGAGCAATTCCCGGACATCTGCCGGCTTCCGGACGGACAAACCCTGCTCTGCGTTTTCAATGCCGGCTACGCCCATGTTTCCCCCCCGACGGCACAGTACCCGCTGGGAGGGCGGATCAGTTTCGCCACCTCCAGTGACGAGGGCCGTACCTGGAGCGCCGAGCAGACCTTGTACGACAGCGCCGCGGACGATCGCGATCCCTCGGTGACCCTGCTCTCGACCGGACGCCTGCTCCTTACTTTCTTCGACTATGTGGGCGGGGTCTCCGCGGGAACGCTGCTCCTGGTTTCCGATAACGGGGGCACAACCTGGACCGGGCCGACCCTGATCGCGCCCAATTACTTCGTCAGCTCGCCGGTGCGCGAACTGCCCGGTGGGCGCCTGGTGCTCGGGCTGTACTGGCAGGAGCCGTCGACCGCGTTCGGTGCGGTCATCCTCAGCGACGACCAGGGGGACAGCTGGAGTAACGTAATCGATATTGACTCCGGCGGGTCATGGCTCGACGCCGAAACCGATGTGATCCGGCGAATGGACGGAACCCTCTACGCGGTCCAACGCAACAGCGGATTCCATTCAATGAAATTCTCAGTCTCTTCCGATACCGGCGAAACCTGGAGTGTTTCGCAGGACATCGGGTTTGCCGGGCACGCCCCCTATCTGCATCGCCCATCCTCGGATACGAATGTCATCCTGTTGGGCGAGCGCAGCATCGACAACACCGGTTCCGCCTTGTACACCGGCCTGCGCTACTCCACCGACGAATGCGCCTCCTGGAGCGAGGCGCTCGACGTGGGCTCGTCGTCGGCATATGCGTCGATGGTGGACCTGGTCGACGATACGACGTTGGTGGTGTATTACGACAGTGTCGATGTAAAGGCCTTCCGGCTCCGCGCTACCGTGCACGGGATCCGGCAGTTGGAGCCCTTGGGGGCGGGGGACGACGATGCCATCCTGATGCCGGCCTGGAATCCTTTTCCCCGGGATGGCGCCCCCGCGGTGACGTGCGAGCCGGAGCTCCGATGGGCCCCGGGCGACCTGGCCGAAACCCATGATGTCTACTTCGGCACCAATTCCGGGGAGGTGGCCGCCGCCGACTCATCCCTGGCACCCGGGGTCACGGTCTTCAAGGGAAACCAGGCGGGCCTGAGCTACGATCCCGGCCTCCTGCAAGCCGGCCAGACGTACTACTGGCGCGTCGACGAAAGGAAGGCCGGCCACCCCGACAGCCCGTGGCCCGGACCGGTCTGGGCTTTCACGGTGCAGATCCCTTACACGGACTATATCGGCGCCGGTCACTGGGACGATGTGTCGGATGACGGTCCGATGAGCGTCGAAGCCGCCGACCGGATCCATCCCAGCCACTACCTGAACACCGTGAACGGGGCCGGACTCAGCGGCGGCGCCCACGGCACGACCTGGAACACCGAAATGTGGCTGTCCCAGGCCGACGGGGCCAACCCCAACCCGGGAACCGAGCCGGGCTGGACCTGGATCAAGTACGATTTCGGCCGGGTCTATGGACTGGGGTCGCTCTGGGTCTGGAACTTCAACTCGCCGCCCTCCTCCAATGGCCGCGGCCTTCGCAACGTCGCCATCGAGTACTCGACCACGGGGGGCACCAATAGCTGGGAATGGATCAAGCTGGGAGATTTCGTGTTTGATATCGCCTCCGGCCAACCGGGGTACGCGGGCTCCGAGGAAGCGGACTTCGCCGGTGCTGCGGCCCGTTACGTGGTGATCACGGCACACAACACCGCCGGCAGCTGGGGGGACCCTACCTTCCATGGCCTCAGCGAAATCCAGTTCAATGTCGTGCCCATTAACGACCTCGTCCTGGGGCCGATCGGCCGGACCAACACAACTCTATTCACGTTGGATACCTCTCCGGGTGTCCGCTACGACCTGCAGTTCAGCGGCGGCGCCCAAACAAACTTATGGCAATCCACCGGCCTGAATCTGATCGGGAACGGCGGGACGATGACCGGTTTCGATCCCGCAGGCTTTTCCACCTCGAAGACCTACCGGGCGGTGGTGAAATGACGACTGACGAAAGACCCAATGACGATTGAAATCCGAATTCCGATTGTCCGATTCGGATTTCGACATTCGTCATTAACTTAACAGGCCGCGTTTTCCCTACTCATCCGGCCGCAATTCCGGCACAGCCCCGCGTATGGATCCAGCGTGAAAAAGGAGCTGCCGGTTCGCCACCGCATTCTGAAGTTCAGGCACCGATTTCGTGAATAGATCGCCTTCCGCGGTAAGAACGCATGTTCCCGCATGCACTGGCGGGAGGCAATTCACGAGCGAATCGGCTTCGTCGGCGATCGTGTGCCATTGCGCGGACAATTTCGCCACATCCGGCGCCGTTCCCTGGAAATGCAGTGCGGCGACCTCTCCCGCCGAGTAACGGCACGTTCGCCTCGCTTCCGCCAATATCATCTTCGGGCTGAAGCCGGGATCTTTGCCGCAAGCGGCCCAGGCCAGGTATCCCAGGGGTTGAAGCTCCTTGGAACACGTAATCACATCGATCCAATCACGAACTTCGACCCTTCCAACCATGGCGAGCACTTTGTTGGTTGCGAGGTCAAACGGATGGAGTGTCAGGCCGAAGTCTTCGTGCTGAACCAGGGGGAAGAACCGAAATGCGCTATCCTGCGCCCACTGCAATACGACACTATCATGCTTTTCACGAACAATGGCTTCGACAAACGTATCGCGCTCCCGAATGACTTCCAGCATCAGGCCCTCGCGCTCGAGGAGGCTACGGTCTGCGTCCCACGTCGCACGCACGGCTTCCCGAGTGTCGTGAAAAAGGTCGATGTCGCGCGATACGCGGGTCGCGGGCAAGAGGGTGTTGAGCGCCGCGCCTCCCGCCACATAGCTTTCGCCCTGGGCAATGCGATGATTGGCAATTAGACGACAGATTTTTCGTTGATAATCCGTGAGAGGCATTCGCGCAGTTCCCCGGCTCTCTTGAACATTTCAAGATTACCATGGCGCTCAATCTGAGACAACGTGTGCAGGGCTTCTCCGGTACTTTTTGGATAGTACCCAGGGCGCATAAACCAGAGGCATTGATCCCGATATTCGTCGATCAGCCGATGAATCTCTTGTAATAAATCCTGTGGTACGGTTGTCACGTAGACAAGAGTACCATACACAAGCAGTCTGGCCAGCCTCGATCAAATTTGCGGAAAGGAATGTCGATACTATCAAAAATCGATCACGGTCCCGTGATCGCCAGCCGGTAGGCCTTGTCAGGCTCCGTCCCCGCCGGTTCGAAAACGGACATCGTGCCGCCGTCTCCCGTCACGATCAGTCCAGTAAAGACCCAGCCGACCAGGTTGGTGCTCGACTCGATGCTGTACTCCATACCCAGCGTGCTGTCGAAATCGAAGTAGATGGAATCCACGTTCTCGACCACGGTCAATTCCGGCTGCTCCTGGCCGGTGTCGGAGAGAGTCAGTTGCAGGGCTGTGCTCCCCGGATTCAGGGCCAGGGATCCGGTTGTGGTCGCCCCGATCGCACTGAGATCGAGCACCAGGTTGTTAGGGTTGGCGATCATGGAGGTCGCGGTGACGAGGTCATAGGGCACCCCCACGGACGGGGTAAAGCCGCCGTCCAGTTTCGCAACGATCGTGGCGCCGTCGTCGAGGACGGCATTCCCCGTGCAGGCGATCTTGGATCCGTTGCCCAGGCCGAAGACCAGCGTTCCGGTGTTGGACACGTCCAGGCCGGTGCTCAGGCTGCCGACCGAGAATATGCCCCCTTCGTCAAGGGTGACGGTCGCCGGGCCCATCTCGCCAATGAGCACGGAGTGGCTGGCTGACAACGATGAGCCGGCGCCGCTGATCGTGACATCACAGGTCGCGGCCCCCTGGGCACAAAAGAAATTGTCCGCGAGGGTCGTGCCGCCGCCGGTGACATTGAGTTCGCCCGAGCGTGCGCTCCCTCCGATGTAGAACGAGTGGCCGGTCCATAACGAGCCGGGGCCTTCGACGTTCAGGGTGCTGTGGCCGGACCCGCCCGCGGTAGTCCCCCCGAGGGCCGTGAATCCGGTGTCTCCCGTCCCGCCGTTCCGGACCGTCACTTCGGCGTTGCCGGAACCGATGACGCCGTACCAGCCGGAGCCCGTACTGAATGTTCCGCCGTCGATGATCAGTCTCCCGGAACCATTTTCGGCCATCTGGGTGCCGACGACGATCAGCGTGGCACCGTTTTTGACCTCTACCACGTTTGTTTCAGTATTCAGACCGTCAGCACCCCGCATATGCAATACGCTGGAGGCGGTCCAGGTGCCGCCATCTATGATCACTTTGCCGCTGATCAGCCCGCCGCCGAAGCCCACCCAGAGTCTCCCGGAGGTTACGGCGCCGGTGGGTTGTACGATGATCGTGCTATCCCAGACGCCCGCGCCGTCGACCTGGTTTGCGGAGGCGTTGCGAACCTCCTCCGCTGCTCCCCATGGTTGCGGGCTGCCGGCGTTGATCACCAGGTCGGTCGGATAGTTGTCCTCGTTCCAGATCGCGTGGGCCGCGCCGGTCGTCACCGCCAGGACGATGCACACGACGGCGATCTTAAGAATCTCTTTTTTCATAAAAAAATCCACTCTGCGTTCTACCGAAGGCTTCGTCTGTGCCGGTAGGGCAGGGTCTGCGAACCTGCCCCGGCGGCTGAGGAGGAGAAAGAGGGAGTGCAAGAAGGGACCCAAGGTCACCCCTTGCCCCTGCTCTTTCACTTTGCCGCCTCCGGGACAGGTGCGCAGCCCCTGTCCTACCCGTTGCCACAAAGCGATAGGATAAAGATCGGTTTCCACTTTGCGGTATCTGAATCAACTGCTTCGTTCTACTGAAGGCTTCGTCTGTGCCGGTAGGGCAGGGTCTGCGAACCTGCCCCGGCGGCTGAAGCGGAGAAAGTTGGAGTGCAAGAAGGGACCCAGCGTCACCCCTTGCCCCTGCTCTTTCACTTTGCCGCCTCCGGGACAGGTGCGCAGCCCCTGTCCTACCTGTTGCCACAAAGCGATAGGATAAAATCGGTATCCACAACATCGTACTTACTCCAGAAAGAACATCGTGCCTATCGGTGGGCCCGTCAAAGTGATCTGGAGGGCCGTTGCGCCGCGGTGTATCCCGCTCCAATCGCGCTGATATCGAGTAGGGCAGGGTCTGCGAACCTGCCCCGGCGGCTGAAGCGGAGAAAGAGGGAGTGCAAAAAGGGACCCAAGGTCACCCCTTGCCCCTGCTCTTTCACTTTGCCGCCTCCGGGACAGGTGCGCAGCCCCTGTCCTACCCGTTGCCACAAAGCGATAGGATAAAGATCGGTTTCCACTTTGCGGTATC
>Ga0315336_1004386_pt1 | contig 16824 bp, 11 predicted proteins | sample ASW5metaG_FD_204512 | JGI IMG/M metagenome (GOLD analysis project Ga0315336, IMG submission 204512) | Ammonia-oxidizing marine archaeal communities from Monterey Bay, California, United States - ASW #5 | ecosystem: Environmental > Aquatic > Marine > Intertidal zone | place: USA: California...
GGGCGCTTTCGAAGTTCGGCCATGGGCACGCTGTCCGACCATCTGGCGACCGTCGCCATATGACCATCTGGCACAAGATCCTCGGCCCAAATCTCGAACACACCCGCGGCATCGCCATGGTCGCCCGCGCTTGAGTAATGGTGCAGTGCTTCTTCGTAATACCCATGTTCGCTGTACCACGAGGCAGCCCTGCGATGTATCGCCGCCACGCTTCCCAGTTGCGATGCCTGTTGGTGCTCTTGAAGGAAAGCCGCAAAAAGAGCGTGATAGGTAAACCATGTTCCGTCAGATTCCAGCCGACGGACGAACAGGCCTGAGTTTTCCAACGCGAGCAAGATTTTCTGCGATCCCTGAGTTTCCAAAGCTGCGTCGCACAATGGGCCTGACATGCGAGTGAGAAATGATGTTTTGAGAAGAAACTCACGCGTCTTCTTGTCTTGACGAGATAAAACATTTTCAGCGAGATAATCGGTCAATTCACGAGGTCGGAAGGCGCTCGACTGGTTGAGAGATTCTCTCACACTCTCGGACCCTAATGTCAGCCGGTAGAGTTGGAGCCCCGCAGGCCAGCCCTCAGTAATTCCGTGTACGGCAACGACATCTTCCTCGCTCAGCTCAAGGTCTTCGCGAAGGTCAAAAAATTGCTCCGCCTCGGAAAGCGAAAAGCAAAGCTCGTTTCCTCGGACAATCAAGGCCTCGTCGTTGACTAGCAAGCGCGATAAGCCAATATCAGGGGTCGTGCGGCTGGCCAAAAACCACCGAACCCGATCCGGCACTTGGGACAGCAACTCACTTAAAAAAATCAATGTCGACCGGCTGGTAACCGCGTGAAGGTCGTCGAGAAAAACCGCGACCGGCTGATCTAAATCGAGCAGCCGTGCGGCGAGCCAGCCAACCCGGGATTGAACTTCTTGCCCTTCTGGCGGCGAGACCTGCAACTCGCCACTCGTTGGCACTGGCAATAGGGACAATGCTTCCTGGACTGTTCCGATCAACCGCGAAACATCGTTGTCCGATTCATCAAGGGAGATCCATAAAGTGATCATGTCGCGGTGTCTGCTAAGCGCTTCAGCCTGCACCATCAGAGATGTCTTGCCGTGACCGGCAGGTCCCTGAAATACAACAACGCGAGGTGCACCAGGGCCAAACACACGTTCGAGCAGCGATCTGCGCAACACCACGTTGCGTTGCGCCTGGGGTACCGCAATCTTATGGTTGAAAGAGGCCATCACAGAATCGCCGGATGTTTTTCTGGATGGAGAGCTCAGATGTGCCGGATCACTCATGACCGCACTACAATCCTGCCCACCACCCAGCCCGGCAGTTGCTGCATTGCAGCAAAGCAAAATTTACCCTGGGGGGTGGGGAAATCGCGAAAACCGATCTCTATAATGGCTTCATCCACGCTCAGACGGATAACGAGGAACGGTTTCGACATGGGTATGCTCATTAACATTGATAACGGCGGAACTCTGACAGATATCTTCGCAACTGACGGCGATCAAGTCTACCGGACGAAGACGCTAACGACGCCTTTCGATCTTTCCCGGTGCATATTTGATGGGCTGACCAAAGTCTCCAGCCTAATTTATGGTGAGGAAGACCTACGTACTCTGCTGTCGACCACGGATCACATTCGTTACTCGACAACCCAAGGGACCAACGCTTTGGTTGAGCGCAAAGGGCCGCGGCTGGGCCTTGTGCTAACGGGCGATCTCAAGGCTGCAGACTTAATGCATGACGAAAAGTCTACCGAGCTGTTCGAAGCGTTAGTGGGAAGCCGGATTGAAACACTTAATTTGGATGAAGACGGTATTGATTTGGAGCGAAACGCTGTTCGCGCAATCAACAAATTGTCTGCCGCAGGTGCAAATCGAGTTGTTGTGGCTCACGGCGGGGTTGATCGCGGCACTCAAGAGACCAAAATTAAGAACCTGTTTCTGCAAAAATTCCCCCAACACCTGCTCGGGGCTATTCCCATTCTTTATAGCCACGAAGTGGCCGAAGACGATGAGGACATACGGCGGACATGGACCGCGCTGTTAAACGCCTTTTTACATCCGGCGATGGAAAGTTTTTTATATAATGCAGAGCATCGGTTGCGCGCCTACAAGACCCAAAACCCCCTCCTCATTTTCCGCAACGACGGTCATTCGGCCCGTGTCGCTAAAACGACTGCCATCAAAACCTATAGTTCGGGTCCGAGAGGCGGTATGGAGGGAACCCGCGCATTGGCATCCCACCACGGGTTTGAACATGTGATCTCGATGGATGTGGGAGGGACCACAACCGATATTTCAGAAGTGAGTGGCGGCGAAATCCAGCTCAATCAACGGGGCCATGTAGAGGACGTCGAAGTTTCGTTTCCCCTATGCCGAGTGCAAAGTGTGGGGGTGGGCGGCAGCTCAATCATCAAGGTTCAGGATGGCAAAATCACCGTTGGTCCTGAAAGCGTGGGCAGTGCACCGGGGCCCGCATGCTTTGCCCTGGGCGGCACCGAAGCGACCATCACAGACGTAGCCTTACTCACGGGTTTATTCGACCCGGAGTCCTTTTTTGGCGGCGAACTGAGTATCGATGTTGAGCGCGCGCGCAAGGCGATCAGTGAAAATGTCGCTGACCCCCTAGGCCTCTCAGCTGAGCAAGCAGCGGAAGCGATGGAGCGAGCCTGGGTCGAAGAGGTTGCTCGGGATTTGACCAATAATGCGTCGGTTAGCGGTGATACAATTTTGGCCGCCTTTGGTGGCGCGGGTCCCATGCTATCGTGTCAAGTAGCTGAAAAAGCGGGAATTTCGAGGATCTTCATCCCAGGATTAGCTGCTGTGTTCTCGGCTTACGGCCTTGGCTTCTCGGATATCGCCCACCAGTACGACGCACCGCTCGGCGCGATTGGAAAATTGGATGATTGCCTGCAAACCCTGAACAAGCGTGCGCAACGCGGCATGAAGTCCGAAGGTTTTGACTTGGCGGAATGTGAAATCGACAGCAGCTTACAAGTCTCGCAAAATGGGCAGACACAGACGGTTGCGCTCAACGGCACGGCACCTGAGGGTGTCCCTACCGATGCGCAACTGTCGATAACCATGAACGTGTCAAAATCTATCCCAAGGCCGGAATGTCGGGGTAAATTTGGACACGATACCCAACCGGCGAAAAGTACAGGAACGCGGCAATTGCTGATCAACGGGAAGACCGGTGATTACCCTGTGTACCGGGTCGAAGATCAGCCTGCGGGCGCAACGGCCGAGGGCCCGGCAGTATTGGAAGAAGCTTACTTCAGCTGCCGTGTGGATCCGGGCTGGTCGTTCGAAGTGAATGATAACCGGGATATTATTTTGCACCGCGCATAAGTGTCGGCGCAGAAACAATCGAGGTGAACCATGAGAGTTCTTATCACTGAAAATCTACGCATTGATCTCGTTACCGAGATGTGGGAGTGCCGACACTGCGAGGCCGAACTGATCTCGGCGCGCGATAATTACAAGCGCGGTCTGCTGGTTCATGAGCGTGATCCAGGGGAAATTCATAAGCCGCTTTTGGACCCAGAAAAGTACGAGCGCACTTATTCGCCAAACCCGGAATGGTGCCGTTTGCTCGAGTACTATTGTCCAAAATGCGCGACCATGATGGAAACGGAATACCTTCCGCCCGGGCACCCTCCAGTTCGTGATATCGAGTTGGACCTCGATTCCTTGAAAGAGCAATGGAAAGACAGGACCGAAGTCACGGAGGCGCCGATGGGATCGGAGCCCCCACGGCCCCAACCCCATAACCACTAGTGGCGGATAGAACGAGGAAGATCGGAGAGTACAGATGAAACGCGTATCTGTGGATATTGGCGGCACGTTCACCGACTGCTTTGTCGTGTGGGGTGATAAACACATTGAAGGCAAGGCCTTAACCACCCATCAGAACTTGTCTCTGGGGTTTAATGAGGCCCTGGAAAATGTTTGTGATGACCTGGAGATATCTGTCCACGACCTTTTGTCCCAAGTGGATTCGGTCCGCTATGCGACAACCCTGGGCACAAATGCTCTTATTGAGCGCAAGGGACCTCGCCTGGGATTATTGACCACCATGGGCTTCCGATCTTCGGTCCCGTTGGCGCGCGCCCAAGGCTACGGCACCGGCCTGGATCACAAAAAGCAAATGGATGTGCCCAACGCTAAGCGTCCCGACCCGATCGTCCCCATTCCCATGATTATGGAAGTGCGCGAACGGATCGATTATAGCGGCGACATTGTTTTGAGGCTCGATGAAGACGACCTGCGCGATAAGATCAACCAGCTGGTTGATTTGGGGGCTGAAACCATCGTCGTCGTATTGGCGAACAGTGTCGTTAACCCGGTGCACGAAAACCGGGTTCGCGAGATTTTCGTGGACGAGTATCCGGGCAACCTTCTGGGTTCGATCCCAATGCTCCTTTCGCATCAAGTGGTTGGCCGTAAAGGCGAATATGTGCGCGCGATGTCAACCATCATGGACGGATTTCTTCATCAGGCCATGTACCACGGCCTAGGCACGCTTGAGCTTAATCTGCGGGCGTCAGGCTATGACAAACCCATGCTGGTCAATCACAACTCGGGCGGCATGGCGCAGCTTAATTCGACGGACGCACTGCAAACCGTACACTCAGGCCCGGTTTCGGGGGTCGCCGCCAGCGAACATCTGGCCCATATGAGCGAGCTTGGCAATATCGTCGCGACGGACATGGGTGGGACCAGCTTCGACATAGGTATCGTGTCCGAAGGCGGCGTAAAGCACTACGACTTCAATCCGGTGATTGAGCGTTGGATGGTCAGCGTTCCAATGGTCCATTTGGTGACACTTGGAGCTGGTGGTGGCTCGATTGCCAGCTACGACCGTATGTTCGACACCGTTCGAATTGGCCCTGAAAGCGCGGGTTCTGATCCTGGCCCCGCCTGTTACGACCGTGGCGGTACTGCGCCTACGGTAACCGACGCTGATATTATGCTTGGTTATCTGGATCCAGAAAACTACGCCGGCGGACGCATTTCTCTTAATCCGCGACGCGCCAAAAACGCCATCGAAGAATACCTGTGTGACGATCTGGATGTAGAGGTCACCGAAGCCAGCAAGCTGATCAAGAAAACCGTCGACATGAACATGGCCAACGGCGTCGCGATTGAGCTGCGTAATCGAGGTTACGAACCAGAAGACTTCACCATCTTAGCCTACGGCGGAAATGGACCGTTGCATGCCTGCGGCGTTGCGAACGCACTCGGCGTTACAAAAATTCTAGCGCCACCCTACGCATCAGTGTTCTCGGCCTGTGGTTCGGGCAGCATGAGCCAAATGCACATTCATGAAATGAGCACGTGGACCGTATTGTTCGACGCAACCGAAAAGTCCATGTTCAGCGATTACGCGAGCTTTAACGGCAACGTGGAAGAGCTGGAACGGCGAGGACGTGAAGATCTTTTACGCCAAGGTTTCGAGTCCAATGAAATCAAATTCCGGCTCGAACTGGATATGCGATATGGCAATCAGCGGGTTCAAACCGCCGTGGTCACCGATATAACCCGACTTGAATCGCGGCATGACGTATTGCACCTGATGGGATTATTCCATGACTGCTATGGCGACCGTTTCGGCCAAGGCAGTCAAGCACCGGAAGCAGGGGTGCGCATCAACACCTTGCGCGTTTGCTCCTTTGTGGACCAGCCCGGTATCGCCTTTGCCAACATTAAGCCCAACGGCAAAGATGTTAATCAGCCGACACCTGTAACGGTTCGACCGTGTCATTTTGTTGACCATAACGAGCCTCTTGAAACAGCTATTTACGACGAATCTGCGCTTGCCGAAGGCACGGAGATTGCGGGCCCTGCCATGGTGATCAGCCAGGCAACGACCTATTTGGTTGAACCGGGCTGGACCTACCATGCTGCTGCCCAGCAAGCGGTTTGGTTCACGAAGACCAGCGCTTAGGCACCGGTGACGAATTTTTGGAGGAAGCGACCATGAATAAGCAGGATATCGCCGCCCAAGAACAGGCTCTGCTGGATCAGTTTGTCAAAGAAAACAAACTGTTCTACGCGCCGGAGCCGGAGATATTTGAAAACCACCGGATGGATGAGCGTAGCGAGCGCGAAGAATCAATTCTGTCAGCCGGAGTTGATCCGCATAAGGTCAATCAGGTGCGCGGTCTGATCATTGCCGGTTTGGACGAAAGCAACACCATGGTCGAACAGATGGGTGTGGCGCCAGGCGCGAAATGGGGCGACATCGTTGCCGCAATTTTTACCGCGAATGGCGACCTGTCCATGATCGCGCCCCATGGCGTGGTCGGCTTTGCTGGCTGCTGCCACTACCCGATTAAATTCATTCGCAAATATTGGGAGACCGACCCGACTGTCGGTGTCCGGGAAGGCGATGCCTTCATTCACAATGATGCCCGTTACGGCGGCATTCACAACACCGATCAGTCGTTGATCATGCCCTTGTTCTGGAAAGGCAAAATGGTCGCCTGGATATCCACAACAATCCACGAAGGTGAAAACGGCGCCTGCGAACCAGGCGGCATGCCAGCAGCTGCTGAAAGTAAGTATGACGAAGGCTTGAAGATGTCGCCGTTCAAGATCGTCGAAAATTTTGAGATTAAACGCGACATTTTGACCTTCCTGCAGAACTCGGTGCGCGATCCAAAACTGCAGTACGAGGATTTGAAAGTTAAGTTGCACGCGGTCATGCGGCTGCGTGAACGAGCGTTGCGCATCCTCGAAGATCATGGCGAGGATCTTTTCATCGCAACTTTGCGTAAGCAGTTGGAAGACGTCGCCGAAGAATCCCGGCGTCGCATCGAAGAGCTGCCCAACGGTACCACTCGCGTGATCACATTTCCGGATTCCACTTTGCGGGAGAACGCGCTGTTGAAGTTCAACTTGGCGATCACCGTCGACGGCGACCGAATGACCGTCGATATGCGCGGCTCGTCGCCAGAATTTCTCAATCGCTCGATCAACACCAATCAAGGGTCGTTCAAGACCATGATGATCACTTGCTTCTTGCAAAACATCTGGCCTGATCTGCCCCACACCATGTCAGTGTTTACCTACATGGATTTCAAGTTTGACGAACGCTCGTTGGTGAATGGATCATTCGAAACGCCCCAGGCCATGAGCCTAATCCCCTTGTTCAAGGCGATGACACTTCCGACCATTCCAATGGCGAAATTGGGCTACTCACTGCCTCACCGGTATACCTCGATCTTGGCGCCTCAATATGACCAACCGGCAACGATGATCTATGGCGGCCTTACCCAAAACGGCGAAACTGTCGGCAACTTCTGCGCCGACATCAACGGCAACGGCCAAGGCGGGCGGGCGCATAAGGATGGCGAACACTCCGTTTCGCCCCCGTTTGCCGCTATGTGCGACATTGGCGAAATGGAATTGACCGAGGAAGAACTTCCGATTGTGCGCTTGGGCGCGTTCACCCTGTCCAAAGACCGAACCGGATTCGGTATGCACCGCGGCGGCCTTGGATACGAGCAAATCGCTTCGGTGCGGGGCACTGACCTGTGGGGCTTCATGACTGGCTGCACCGGATCAGTGTTTGTGCCGTCGCAAGGCATGTTTGGCGGGTACGCGCCACCGGTTTATCCGCTGATGAAAATCCGGCACATCAATATTTTTGATGAGCTGGACAAAGATCCCTCGAAGATATCTTTCAGCCAGTTGGATCTGATGAACAATCAGCCGATCGACGACGCAACCTATTCGACCCACGACATGGGCATGACCTTCGAGCTGGTTCAACCGGGCGAAGTTTACATGATGTGCCAGGGCGCGGGCGCGGGCTACGGCGACGTGCTCCTGCGCGATCCGGCCAACGTGGTGAAGGATCTGGAGGAGGATTTAATTTCGTTCGAAACCGCCAATGACATTTTCAAAGTGGTTGTCGATAACGAAACACTGATCGTTGACGAAGAGGCCACCGAGCAGCTACGCAAAGACGAGCGTGCAGCACGCCTTGCGCGCGGCCGACCCTTCGACGAGTTTGTCGGCGTCTGGGTAACTGAAGAACCGCCCGAAAACCTGCCATACTACGGTAGCTGGGACGACCCGAAGGTGATCTATGGCACCGATATGGGTAAGCGCATTAAAATGGATGCGGACAACATGACCAGCATGTTCATGCTCAATCCAAAAGATGTGCGAATTGCCCAACTGGAGGAAGAGCTGAGGGCCGCTCGTGCTCAACTCGGAGAGCGTGGGGACGCGTCAAACTAATTTGCGTTAGCCCGGTCGAACGGCACCTCGATTTAACACTCGAGGTCCGCTCGGCCATTTAGTTGCCCTCGTTCTCTTTATAAAAAGCGGCCTCAGTCATAAAAAACGATCGACAACATTTTGATGGGGACCTGTTGTAGCTCTTCTGGACCATGAGGCGCGTCCCCGTTAAAGGTAAGGCTGTCACCGGGAGCCAGGTCATAAAGTGCGCCATCATGGTGATACTGCAGCCATCCTTCCAAGATATAAATAAATTCTGTTCCTTCATGCTGAAACCGGGGAAAGACCTCACTTGCGTCTGAAAGAGTGACAAGAAACGGCTCGAATTGACTGGACGGACCCTGCTTGTACGCGAGCAATTCGTAGCTGTGCCCGCGTCGGGTTCCTCGCCGAACAACTTTGTGCCCCTCACCTTCTTTCACAAGCTGGGCTGTGCTGTCAGGCTGATCGTATTCTGCAAAAAGAGTCGTAAATTTCAGACCTAACGCACCGCAAAGTTTCTCAAGCGATGTCAGGCTCGCAGAAGTTTGGCCGTTCTCAATCTTGCTCAGCATCCCGGTGCTGAGCTCAACACGCTCAGCGACGTCTGCAATCTTTAAATCTAGCTCCATACGCTTCGCACGAATTCGTTGGCCCAGATGCGCTTCCAGAGCGTTTTTCTTCCTTGCCTGCATGACTCGAAATAATTCTCAGTATTTGTTTCATAAAGTGAGAAGTTTTTCCTATCATGAACTATGTGTTCCTCACAATAATATTCTTCTTGCGCAAGCTGGACTGCAACTTCTAACTGAAAGCGATCATTTACTTGGTGAATATGGGGAGAGGAGTAATGAAGCTGGGCAAACTAGGTGTTTTCGCGTTTACAGAAATTATGGGGTCGAAGGAACTCTCGGAAACAGTACAACGGGTGGAAAAATGCGGCTATTCAAGCTTTTGGTATCCGGAATCGCGGATATACGAATCCATGGCGCTGGGGGCGTATTTACTGAGCCAGACCGAGAAACTGGTGATCGTGAGCGCCATTGCGAACATATACGCCCGCGATGCGGCGACCTCGGTGATGGGACATGACACACTGAATTCCCTATACGGCGAACGTTTTGTCCTCGGTCTAGGCGTTTCCTATCCTCCCTTGGTCTCGGATTTGCGCGGACACGAGTTTAGGAAGCCCGTTTCGACCATGAGGGCCTACTTGGATGCGATGGATCAAGTATGGGAATCTCTTGGAAATTTGCCCGCCAGCAAGCAAGTCATGCTAGCGGCGCTTGGCCCTAAGATGCTGGAGCTCGCCGGTGAGAGAAGCATGGGTGCGTTGCCGTACAACGCAACCCCCGAACATACGAGCATCGCTCGTCGGCATGTCGGCACTACTGGTCTTGTGTGCACAGAACAAAAAATATGTCTGACCGAAGACATTGAAGAGGCTAGGGCGGCGGCGCGAGCAGCATTAGAGCTCTATCTCCCGATGGAGCACTACTACAACAATTGGTTCAGACTTGGATTTGATCAGAGCGATTTGGAAAACGGCGGTAGCGATCGTCTCATGGACGCCTTGGTTATGTCGGGCAATGCAGAACAATTACAATCGAAACTACAAACTCACTTTGATAACGGCGCCAATCAAGTTGTTCTTCAAGCACTAAAACCTAATGGCCAGCATGGACCGGACTGGTCGGCTCTGGAAGCCCTAGCACCGGCGGTGTAGAAATTCCCCCCGGCACCACGCTAAGTTTCGTGTGCGGAGAATATTTTCCTAATGTGAATAAAATTTTCCTAAAAATTCTTTATTTGTTGCGCGGGAAAAGTGCACACCCATACTGGCCTTCCTCCCGAAGGGAGCCAGGCATGCAGAGAAACCAATTAAAGGGGAGGTAAATGTCATACCGATTGGGCGTCGATGTCGGCGGCACATTTACCGATCTGGTTCTTATAAATGAAGATGATGGAAACATTGTCACCGCGAAAGTTCCGTCGACACCTGATGATTCATCTGTAGGTGTTCTCAACGGAATTGACCGGCTGTGTACTGCAGACATCAATCGTTCTCAAATCAGCCATGTCATGCACGGAACGACCGTCGCGACGAACGCGGTGCTTACCGGAAACGGCGCGCGGGTAGGCCTGATAACAACCACTGGCTACAAGCAAATCCTTCATATTGCCAGGTCTCACGTGCCGGGTGGTTTGGGCGCTTGGATCAACTACAAGAAGAGCCGGCCCATAGCGCCCCTGAAGTGGACCATCGAAGCCGATGAGCGCATGGACGCGAAAGGTAATGTCGTAGAAAACCTCGACGAAGACCAACTCCGTAAGTCTTTGTCAGTTCTGCGCAAGGGTAACGTGGAAGCCGTCACTATTGTCCTCATCAATTCGTTTGCGAACGGCGTCCATGAACGGCGCGCCCGCGAAATCGTTGAAGAGGAAATGCCCGGAATATCCGTATCTATCTCGTCCGAGGTCGTTCCGGAAATGCAAGAGTACGAGCGGGCGATAACAGCGGTAATCAACTCATATGTCCGCCCAGCTGTAGCTACGTACGTGGCAAACCTGAGGTCCGATCTGGACCAAACCATGAACGGCGTTACCCTCAACATTCTGCGTTCCGATGGCGGTCTCGCGTCGGCAAATGCGGCCGAACATTATCCGGTCAATCTGCTCATGAGCGGGCCAGCCGGTGGGGTTTCTGGCGCGTGCTGGGTTGCCGCGCACGCGGGGTTCGACAATTTTATGACGTTTGACATGGGTGGCACCTCGACAGATGTGGCCTTAGTTGAAAACGGCAAAGCACGATTACGCCGAGAAACAACCGTTGGCGACATTTCGGTCCGGGCATCGTCGGTCGATGTCCGCACAGTGGGTGCGGGAGGTGGTTCAATCGCCCACGTCCCGGAACTTACGGGCGCTTTGCGGGTTGGTCCGCAAAGTGCAGGCGCGGAACCAGGGCCCGCTGCTTATTGTAAGGGTGGTGATTTACCCACGGTCACCGACGCCAATGTGGTTTTGGGTTATTTGCCCGACATGGCCCTTCTTGGTGGCGACATGAAAATCGATAAAGCGCGGGCGGAAGCGGCCGTTCAAAAAATCGCCGACGCCATGGGCCTTTCCATGAAGCAAGCGGCGGCCGGCATCATCGATATCGTCAATGAAAATATGTTCGGTGCACTGCGCCTTATCTCGGTCGAACAAGGTTATGACCCGCGGGATTTTGCCCTGATGGGATTTGGCGGGGCCGGCCCATTGCATGCCAACGCGTTGGCGAAACTTACCGGGTCCTGGCCGGTTATCATTCCACGAGGACCCGGCGTTTTGTGCGCCTATGGCGATGCAACCACGCGCATGCGGGACGAAGCCTCGCGAACCTTCATTCGGATTTTTTCGGATACAAGTGTGGAGGAAGTTAGCGAACTTCTGGCTGATTTGGCGGGTCGTGCCCGTTCTACTCTAAATGCCGAGAATATTCCCGAAGACGAACAAACAATTACCTACCAGGCGGACGTTAGATACCTAGGCCAAGCACTTCGCCTAACCATCGACTTCACCTCAGAAGAGTTAATGACTGAGGGTTTGGAGGGGATCGGAGAACGTTTTGATGTCCTTCATGAAAAGCAAAATACCTTCAGGTCGGAGGCGGAAAAGGAATTGCTGAATTTGCGGGCCGTTGTTGAAGGAGCCGCGACCTTAGGTACTGCACAAGTGATTGACCGCGGCGAAACCGATCCGAAGGGCGCCAAAATCGGTGAGCAAGAAATCTACGTGGAAAATGGTGACCACATTGCAGATCTCTATGATCGAACCCGGCTACGGGCCGGCGACCTTATTCATGGGCCTGCAATCGTGACCGAAATGGATTCCACATTGTTAATCCTGCCCCATCATTTTGGGGAACTAGATACCATGGGCAATATTTTGATCCGCCCAACGGAAGAGATTTAGGGCGAGAGGGTCGATAATGGCAAACTTGGTTGAACCGAACAAATCTCTGTTCAATGAAATTGATGTTGATCCAATTACGTTGGACTTAATCGAGAACGGACTAACTAGCACGCAAACTCAGATGAACGCACTTTTGTTCCGGGCAGCGATTTCTCCGTTGATCCGCGAACAGAGGGATGGATTTCCCGTCATCACTGATCGGTTTGGGCGGTTGCATGCGGGCCAATTCGGCTCCCCGGTATCCGGGTTTATGGAACTTTACAATGGAGATGTGGAAGAGGGAGATGTGCTGCTGACGTCCGATCCCTATTCGTGTGCCGGCTCCATCAGCCACGCAAATGACTGGCTGGTTTGTGTGCCAGTGTTTAAGGACGGCCGAGTCATAAATTGGTCGGCCATGTTTGGGCACATGTCGGATATTGGCGGCAAGGTGCCTGGCAGCATGCCAACTGATGCCCGTCAAATTTTTGAAGAAGGCATCGTGATCCCGCCACTAAAGATCGTAAAGAAGGGCGAGCTTCAACGCGACTTGCTAGATTTGATTTTATTTAATTGCCGGATCCCGGAATGGAATGAAACCGATTTTAGAGCGATCTTAGCTGCGTGCCGGCTGGGTGAAGCCCGTTGTCTCGAAATGGCGGAACGATTTGGCGACGACCTTTATGTTTCTGCTCTGGATCAACTATTGGAGCGCAATCGCAATTCAATTCGCAAACTGATCCGCGAGAACATCCCGGAAGAGAAACAATATTTTGAAGATTACGTTTGCGACGATGGTCGGGGTATAGGGCCTTACAGGCTGGCTTGCTATATGTGGCGGGAAGGCGACCGAATGGTGTTCGATTTCTCGCCAACTGATCCCCAATCCAACGGGCCGATCAATATGCTGCTCAGTGTGCAGATGTTCAAAATGTTCTGCGCCCAATTCATGGTCAACTTATTCGACCCGGACATCCTGCTGAACGATGGTTTTTTCGACCTCATAGATGTCGAGTTCCCCAAGGGAAGTCTTTTAAATCCGATAAAGCCGGCGGCCTTGTCAGGACGCACCTGCACAATGGCCCGCATATTTGATGTATTGGCCGGCATTTTTGGTCAATCCAATCCGGATTACCTCTGTGCGGCCGGGTTCTCCTCTAGTCCCCATTTCATGTACTCCGGTTACGACCAGAACGAAAAATGGTTCCTACTGTTCCAAATCGGTTTTGGCGGAGTTCCCGCCACACCGGGTGGCGATGGCCTAGATTGCCATTGCTTGTGGCCCAAATTCACCAACGTGCCCAACGAGTATGTTGAAAGTTATTTCCCGGTTCGGATCGAACTTTACGAATCTGCGCCCGATACAGGCGGTGCTGGACTATACCGGGGTGGTAATGCCATGCGGGTCGGCTACCGCTTCTTGGCCCAAGGCGAGATTTCTATTCATGACGACAGGTGGCTAACATACCCCTGGGGTGTGAAGGGCGGCAAGCCGGGGCGCCGTTGCACAAAAACACTTATTCGAGCGAATGGATCGTCAGAGGCCCTTCGAGCCAAAGTCGATGGCATTGTTGTCATGCCTGGCGATTACTTGATTTTCGAAACCTGGGGCGGTGGCGGTTGGGGCGACCCGCTTGAACGGGACTTGGACGCCATCACCTACGATCTGGAAAGCGGTTTAGTGACGGCGGAAGGGGCAAAACGGTTTGGCGTCGTAATATTGGATGACGGTATTACCATCAATCACGGTGCCACGGCAGATTTGCGGAAAGAAATGGCACATGACAGACCACCCACTTACCTGTTCGATTTCGGCGGCTCGATCGACGAATTGAAAGAACGCTGCGAAGCTGAAACCGGCTTCCCGCCACCCGCAGCGCCAAAATTTAAGCCTGCCAAGTTTAATACCGTCAAAGCCGCCGAGTAGCTATGCACCTGTGATCCAGTCTTATTGGGAGAATTAGTTTATGAGCGAATTGATGCGCTTGGACGCAATGGCGCAAGCCGAATTGGTGCGCAAAGGCGAGATTAGCGCTACGGAATTGGTTGAGGCCTCAATCGCACAAATTGAGCGACTCAATCCTGAAATAAACGCGGTCGTGACACCCATGTTCGACATCGCACGGGAAGTAGCGAAACAGCCACTTAGCGACGGCCCGTTCGCGGGTGTCCCTCTCCTCCTAAAAGACATGTTAGCGGAATATGCCGGCACGCGCATGACCGAGGGATCCCGCTTCCTCAAAGATCACATTTCTAGCCACGATACTGAGCTAGTAGCCCGCTATCGACGCGCCGGATTTATTGTCGTCGGCAAGACCAACACACCGGAGTTTGCGTCAAAGCCCACTACCGAGCCCGAATTATTCGGCGCTTCGCGTAATCCATGGGACCCGAGCCGTTCAACCGGCGGTTCATCAGGCGGATCAGCCGCTGCTGTGGCCGCGGGTATGGCGGCGGCAGGTCACGCCAACGACGGGGGCGGCTCGATCCGCGCCCCCGCTGCGTGGTGCGGCCTGGTCGGCCTCAAACCCACTCGGGGCCGCAATCCACTGGGTCCGGACTATGGGGATATGGGCGCGGGTCTTATCCACGAACACGTGGTAACGCGCACCGTTCGCGACACGGCAGCCATCCTGGACGTTACGGCAGGACCTGATTTGGGGGCACCCTATTACGCCCCACCACCACTGCGGCCATTTATTGAAGAGGTCGGCGCAGATCCCGGTAAATTGCGGATATGTTTTAGCACACGCCCAGTGATGGGCACCGAGATAAGCCCAGAGTGTGAGCAAGCAGTCCGTGATGCAGCCGCCCTATGCGCCGAGCTTGGCCATCGGGTCGAAGAAGATCCACCGACCATGAAAATCGATCCTGATCGGTTCAACCGCGCCTTCACCACCGTCTGGCTGGGAACAGTTGCCTGGGCCATTCGCGACTGGGCGCGGAAGACAGGACAGACACCATCCGAAGAAATGTTCGAAGCCCATACGTGGAAGATGTTTACGTTAAGCGCAAAAAATGACTCTTCGGATTTATTTACAGCTATCCAAGACATGCAGGCCATGTCGAGAGAAATAGCTGGTCATTACGATCCGTTCGACGTGTGGCTGACCCCTACCCTCACTCAGCCGCCGCAACCACTGGGCTTTTTGGATTTCGACCCGGAAAACCCACGCCAGGCAACCCAGCGCATGGGGGACATTCCGCGCTTTACCGCTGTCGCCAACTTTACCGGTCAGCCGGGCATCACTTTACCTCTTTACGCGACGTCGGAAGGGCTCCCGATCGGCATTCAATTGCTGGGTCGGTATGGCGACGAGGCGACAATATTGCGCCTGTCGGCCCAGCTTGAGGCCGCAAAACCTTGGGTGGACCGCTGGCCATCTTGTGTTTGGAATAATTGATCGGCGAAACCGGGGAGGGAAATAACATGTCGGAACTTTTGCCGCTCGGTTTGGACGAGCTGCTCACAACAACACGGGCCGTAAGAAGGCGACTCGATATTTCGCGCCCCATCGATCGCAGCGTAATCGACGAATGCCTTGAGATTGCAGTTCAAGCGCCGACGCCATCCAATTTGCAAAATTGGCATTTCGTGATCGTAACCGACCCGGAAAAGAAAAAGGCTCTGGCCGAATTGTACCGGCGTGGACGGGAACTCTATCTGTCATTACCCTCCGAAGAACCCGGCATGACATATGGCGAATGGGCGGTAAGTACGCCCGCCCGGCAAAAAGTCGAAGATTCGGCGCAGCATCTAAATCAACATTTTGAAGACGCGCCGGTACTCTTCATACCATGCATTACCGGGCGGACAGATAATCTGCCAAGTGCCGACGACTCAGTTCCTTCGGTATTAATCCAGAGCGCACTGTGGGGATCTATCGCGCCGGCCACATGGAGCTTCATGTTGGCTGCGAGGGCGCGCGGCCTGGGCACTTGTTGGACTTCACTCCACCTGTATTTTGAGCGCGAAGCCGCCGAAATCATAGGTATCCCCTATGATGAGGTGATGCAGATTGGCATGATGCCAGTTGCTTATACCCTTGGTGTCGATTTTAAGGCGGCACCACGCGCGCCCATGACCGAGGTCGTGCACTGGGACACCTGGTAATCACACACAGATTTTCGAAGAAACAACGAGGCAATAATGTCGGATAAAGATAAGAAAATTGGCGACCAGCGGTATCGGGAATCCTATGGCCGCTATTTTGAGGATTTTGAAATCGGCGATGTGTATGAGCACCGGCCGGGCCGAACCATTACCGAATCCGACAATACTTGGTTCACTTTGATGACCATGAACACCCACCCGATGCACTTCGACAAAGAGTACGCCAAACACAGCGAGTTTGGGCAACCCCTGGTGGTCAGCACGCTTACATTGGCGATGGTCGTCGGCATGAGTGTGAGTGACACCAGCCAAAAGGCAATCGCCAATATGGGATGGACCGACATTGTCATGCCGGCGCCGGTTTTCGTTGGCGATACTCTTTATGCCGAAAGCGAAGTATTGGAGAAGCGTCCGTCCAAATCCCGCCCAACCCAAGGGCTGGTGGATATAGAAAGCCGCTGCTTCAAGCAGGATGGCACGAAGGTGATGTCATTCAAAAGGACCATGTTGATCCCGTTCAGGGGCCATGGCGTTGACGACAAAGTT
>Ga0315336_1004387_pt1 | contig 16817 bp, 13 predicted proteins | sample ASW5metaG_FD_204512 | JGI IMG/M metagenome (GOLD analysis project Ga0315336, IMG submission 204512) | Ammonia-oxidizing marine archaeal communities from Monterey Bay, California, United States - ASW #5 | ecosystem: Environmental > Aquatic > Marine > Intertidal zone | place: USA: California...
GCTCCCCCTTGACATTGAAAGAGGTATTCAGAAGGCAAGGAATTCCGGTGAGCTCCGCGAACTCGGTAATCAATTGGTGAAAACGGCGGTTATCCTTTGGTTGGACGATCTGCACCCTTAGCGTGCCATCGACATGCACGACTGCAGGAATTTCTTCTTTCGCCTTGTCAGTGGCCTCAAACGCGAGAATCATGAAGGGGGCGGTCGTGTACCTCTTCAGGTATTGCTTCGCGCCCGCCTCCGTCATCGACGGACAGAACGGCCGCCAGAACTCCCGATACTTGACGGCAGCGTTGACCTTGTCGCGTGAAGCGACGTCCCGCGGGTCGGCCAGGATCGACCGGTTACCGAGGGCACGGGGCCCACCCTCCATGCGCTCCTGGAACCAGGCGACCACCTTCCCCTCCGCAAGCAACTTTGCCACCGAACGGGGAATAGACTCTTCCTTGCTGTAGCTCTGCTTGCACGTTTGCAGAATGCGCTCTATCTCTTCGTCTTCGTAGTCGGGCCCCCAGGAAACGCTGTCGATCCGACTGGCTGAAAGCGCCTGGCCGTTCGTGTACTCGTAGGCCAGGCCGGCCCCAACAGCGACACCGGCGTCGGCACAGAGGGGGTGGATGAAGATGTCTTCCACGAGTCGCGAGCGGAACAATCGAGCGTTCATCTTGATATTCAGTCCAACCCCTCCAGCGATTGCGAGGTTGGACAATCCCGTTTTTTGCGTCCAGTACGCAACCTGGTCCTCGACAACGTCCTCGAGTCGTCTTTGCACCTCGTAGGCTAGACTCATGTGCCAATCATCAATCTTTTCTGATTCGGTCCGCGGCGGCCGCCCGAGGTGATCCGCAAGGCTGTCTGGGTAATAATAGGAATATTTGCGCGGTCCCCGAGACATGAGCATCGGGTCGGTTTCGAATCCCCCTTGGCCGTCGTACCAAACAATCTGCGCGATTCGTTCTGCCAGGGTGGGATCCGGCTTGCCGTACGCCGCGAGTCCCATCACTTTGTACTCGCCGTCGTAGGCACGGAACCCGAGGTATTCTGTGAGGGCCGAGTAGAACCAACCGAGCGAATGGGGAATCGTGACTTCGTGTAGTGGCTCTAGCCGACCGTCGTGACCCTGCCACCAGCTCGTCGTGGTCCACTCCCCACTTCCATCCAGTGTCAGAACCAGAGCATTATCCAGCCCTGAATGAAAGTACGCCATGCAGGCGTGCGTGAGATGGTGCCGCACAAACGAGATGGGGGGAAACTCGATGTCTCCAAACTCTCTGCGGAAGTGTTGCAGGATAATATTCCGCTGATTTTGGGACGTCAGAGCTTGTCGGTGCTTTTGTTGGTATGCGAGATCCCCCTCAGAAGTAGGGTATTTGGAGTTGATACGGCTGTAGACTGCAGCGAGCTGGCCGTTATCGTAGGCTGGACAATCCCAGGCCTGGACCACAGAGTCCACGTCGCGGATGCTGACCCCCGCGGCTTGGAGGACATATCGGACGGCACGGCTCGGAAAGTAACCCATCGCGTGTTTTACACGAGCCAGGCGTTCCTCCTCGACGAAGGCGAGCACTTTTCCATCGCGTACCAGTGCGGCGGAAGGATCTGAATACGAATGGAAAACTCCAAGAATGTTCATTGGGTTCTAATCTTGTAGCTATAGGAAGCGGAGAGCCTCCGCTGAACTGCGATCAGCCCGACTGTTAACCAGACATGCCGATAGTGCAGGACCTCATGGCTTATCGAGTCCGTCAACGTGAAGACGAGCATCCCACAAAGGCCCAGCGCCCACATCAACTCCGCCTCCGTTGGCGCGAGTTGAATACAGCGCCAGCACATGCCTCCGAGGGTCGCCACCAGACAAACAAGTCCGCAGAAACCTATAAGTCCTCTCTCAACAAGAAACGAAAGGTAATCACTGTGCAGCTCACCCCGGTGACCGGTACCCCATTCGCCACCGGGGATGAAGCCAACTTCCTTGAAACTGCCCGGACCAAAGCCGATGCCCATGGGATTTTGCAGAATCTCTTGAGTCCCAACGCTCCAGAGGCTAAAGCGGCCACCGAAAGATCGGGGCAGGCGCGCTAGATAGTCATGCTCCCGGTAGGACTGGGCCACTGCACTGGATATTACGATGACTATCCCCGCGCCGATCAATCCGAGTAGTGCATTCTGCCGACGGGATCCATAGATCACATACAAACAGGCCATTACCCCACCACTCACCGACCAACCGAGGATCGCGCTAATAGAGTTGGTTGCCACGATTCCGCCCGTGCAAAGAACGAGAACACAGCCCCGCACCAAGAGGTGCCGCCGTTCAAACGGGTAAAGGACAACGAACAGGCTGGTTCCCAAGTAGGACGCCGCCATGTTCTCGTTCGCGAACGTACCCTGCGCCCGGAGGGTACCGCCGAGAAGGTACTCCGCGATTACAAGCGCGCCCTCCACTCCGGCGACGATCATCCACGAGACTGCGACTGTCTCTAGTAAGCGCTTCGTCTTGACCAGGTTGTAGATGGTCCAAAAGAAACAAAGCAGATAGCCTTCCTTTAGCAGAGTCAGAATATTGGCGCCCGGAGCCTCGGTGTTGAGCATCGAAAAGAGGCTTCCGAGCAGTATGACGAACATCGGAGCTAATAGCCGGAACTCGATTTTCCCGACGGATGAAAGACAGAGAAGCAGGAGGGCCATGAAGGCCACGTTGACGTAGTCGAAGACCGTAGTGCTGAAGGGAAGAGCTGGGCGCACTACGGGCATTAGCGCAGTAATAGCGTAGAGGTAGAAACTGGCGATCAGGGTCATGTCTTCAACGGGCTGTTAACCCCGCCGATTGTCACGATGATTGTCGGATCAATTGCGGCAACGGCGCACTCGGAGTACCTCCCGCGAGCTGTTCGAGAGCGCGTGCCACTTCAGCCGCGTTGGCTTCAAGCTTGTTGTCGTCGTCGTTTTGTAGCAGAAGGCTGTGTGTTCCAGTCTCCTCCGTACACAGAGTGTCCAGCAAGTTCCTGGTCTCTTCGAACAGAGCGGCAGAACGGAGCAATGGCTGCTCGCTTAGATTCCGGCCCTCCACGCGGGAGTTGGGAATAGCCCTCGAGCTGAGGCGGCGAGCTGCGGTGGAAAGTTTAACTTCTACGACAACCACCAGCGAAGGTGTTGGCATCAGATCGCGGAGCCTACTTGCCACAGTATGGATAGCCGTTCCATCGGAGGAAAAGGCGATAGACCAGAGCGCTTGCAAGATACCCTGGTCATGAAGATGTATCCCTCTCTCGCTTTTTCCCCGGCGGATGAACGAGGAGACCACGAACCAGTTGAGCAAGACTCGGAAAAGATCGGATGTCGATTTGTGCCGGACACGAAGGATGGCGCTCGCGGATCGCAGACAATAGCACGGATGCAGAATGAGTTCTCTCGCGATCTTGATCGATTTGCGGAGGACACGTTTGCACCTCGTGCATCCACAGAAGAGTTGGCTGGGCTCATCGACGCGAGCTTTCTTGTCAGAGAGCAAGATCGCAACTCGGTGACAGAGTAGGGTCTTTCCTGAACCGGGAAGACCGAGAAACTCCACTGCGATGGATTTATTGCTGTTCATGATTAGGAGCGGCTATTTATATTGCGTCCCAAACGCATCTCTTTACCTGTAGCAGCACTTGAGAAAAGGAGTCATCCGCATCGATGTCGACGGTCCTGGTCGGGGGGGAGTACTCTATGCGTCTTATCGCATTTGCTTTCTTTTGCGTCTGTCCGGGTCGAGCCTCAGGCTTGCGCTGGCGCGCAGCGTCAGGGGTTACGTGGAGTTTCACCACGATATCGGGAGGGTGTGTATCCGCCCATTGGTACGGCGCGCGTTCCCAGCGAGCTAGAACCCGTAGGAGGCGAGACCGATGCGTCAGCCAGGAACTGAGAAGCGGGCCATCGTTGTAACCCATCACTTGATTTTGCGGGTAACGATCACAAATGACGAGCATGCCCCGATTACGAGCGCGCACTGCCCAGCGTAGCTTCCTACGTTTTTCGTAGGCGATAAGGAGTGCCCAGATGGGTCGAAGGCGTTTCGCCATGCGGCGAACCGTCGATTCGGTGGAGGCTCCTTCTCGATTCGGGGTGGATGGCGCCGCCTGGTGGCGGCGAGAGTCGTTCACCAGCCGGTCGTAGGCCCACTTCAATGGAAGGCGAAGCAAGGAGCTCGGGCCATCACCGCTCCCGTAGTAGAGGGATCGTGCGTCGACTTTCCGTGAGAGCCACTTCACGAGTTCGCGGACGAGAGTTGACTTGCCTGAGCCATCGGCTCCGAGAAGGGCGATCGTAACTCCTCCCGACGGTAAAGTGCGGGTCACGGGAGCTTGCGTGCGACGTCTGACGACTTGGAGGCGGAGAACCTGGATCTCACGCAACCAGCGACGCAAACGAGCTCCCACAGCGCCAAAAGTCCTGTAGGACTCCATCAGTTTTCTCGTGGTTCTTCGCAGAAGTACGAGCTGTGGAAGTGACGGCTCTCCTGCGATCATGTCTTCTACGACGCGCGTGGCGCGTATTCCCAGGAGGCCAGCGGAGATCTCGTGCAGTGCGTCCGCCTGGATCTTTCGCTTTAGCCACGCGTATTCATTCATCAGAGCCTTGCGGAAATAGGGTCTTCCGAGCCAGGCCATGAGTCGATCTCGGGAGCGTATTCGTAGCGCCGATCGCAGGAACAAGAGAACCATTTCGATTTCTGCCTGCGTCACGTAGATCCCTTCTCGTGGCGCATAGCACCTCGTCGAGAGAACGAAGCGTTCCCAGGGAATGCGGTAACCTTTCAAGTTCTTCTCGCCCACGGTGAGCTCGTGGTGCAAGTGAAGATGAATCAGCGTTCCGGTGTCCCTGTCGAGTGCCAGGTAGTCCTCTACCCCGGGATACGATCGGTGTGGGACAGCGGCAAAGCGCTTGAAACCTGCCTCCGCCAGCATTCTGCTGAGTTTTAGAGACTGGTGACGGTCGACAAGCATGTCGAGGTCAGTAATCCCAAGGAGGGCGGCCTGGAGGTGCTCATTGCTTTTCCAATGGCAGTATTCGACGTTTTCTTGGTGAAGGTGGCGGAGCAATCCTTCAACGGCGCTAAGGCTTGGGGCGGCCTCCTCCGTTACAGGCGCTTCCAGGGTCAAGTTTTTGGCGAATTCCATGAGCCTAGTTAGGCTTGTATGCGTTGCACGAGGACGGCAGTGTCCTCGGATTCCGCTCGGGAACGGGAACGGGATCAGGAACGGGAACGTGTACGGGTGAAGAGCTCCATTCACGGGTATGGGCACGTTCGGGGAGGTAGGCCGTAAGTGTTTTCAACATCCAGAGACCGTCACTCCCCAGGATCAGCGAGCGGAAATATCGAAATAGAGGGATCGCGGACAGAAGCAGCACTGCGACGCATACGGCGAGCAGGTGGGTGGGGGAGAGGTTCCAGTGCCGCATCAGGCTGCCTACGGCGCATAGTTCGGTACAGAGAATAGCGGTCAGCGCCACTGCAGGTAGATGGGCAGCACCAAAAGCTCCCCACGTCAACCCGGTCACCCTCAAGCTCAGCTGCGCCATGAGAATGAAATTGATGGCCAGGGCACCCAGCATGCACACTGCAACGCCTTCCACTCCCCAGGATCGTCCCCACCAGCTACCGCCAATCACCAGGAGCGCGTATAGCCACTGCCGCCAGGCTCGTTGATAGACTGCGGCTGTCGCACGAGCCACGGAGTCGCTGATCTTTTGACTGGTGCGAAACAGCATAGCCAGTGCGAGAATCTGGAAAGGGCCAGCGACTTCAGACCACTTCGGTCCTAGCAGCACGTCGATCAATTCAGATGCGAGCAGACAGCAGGAGACCCCGCTTGGCAACATGATCAGCGCAACGAGCGCGACGCCTCTGCGGTAGGCCGCTCTGAGACGTTGCGGGTCTCCCTGGACCTTGACCATTGCGGGAAACAGCACGGTGTCAAGGCTCTGACCCAACGCCATTGCGGGCGCGACCAGAAATCGTTGAGCTTGACCGTAGATCCCGAGAGCTTCGGCTCCAAGCCAACGACCGACGACCAGCTGATCGCCTTTCCCTGCAAAGTAGTTTCCAATGCGAGCGAGCGTGAACCCGCCGCCGAAATACATGAAATCTTTGAGTGCGTGTCCTTCAAGCAACGGGCGTTTTGAATGATTCTCTATGGACAGAAGCAGGATCGTTCGCAATAGGATCTCAGCGAGGCGCCCGCCGACGAGAGCCCATGCGCCGAAACCCAAACAGGCCATGGTTATCCCGACCGCGCCAAGTCCCAGAGTTAGCGCGGCTGCATCTACGGCTGTGAGGTTTCGGAAGCGTAGCTCTCGCCTTAGCAATGACTCGGCTACCGTTGAGACGCCTTGCAGCAGAAAGGCGAACGACATTACCTGCACGACGGGCTGGAGGTCGTCGATTCGGAAAAACCCGGCAATCGCGGGCGCAAGCAGCCAGACGAACACGGTCATGCTCGCGCCGAATAGCGTGGATAGAGTAAATCCTGTTCGAATGTGTCTAATGGTGAGTTCAGCTCGCTGGACGATGGCGGGACCGACTCCAAGTTGCGAGAAGATGGAACTGAAACCCACTACGACCAGGGCCGCTGAGACGAGGCCGAAGTCCCGGGGCGTGAGCAATCGCGCCAGGATCAGCAGCAAAAGTAGATGCAGGACGCTCTGTGCACCCTTTCCCATGAATACCCAGAGGAGACCGTTCAAGGTCCGGTGTGTCAGTCGGGGGGATTCAGAATGCGAGGGGGCCATTTTTTAGAGAGCTGCGGACACCGTTTCTTCGACAGCGGCACAAACGTCCTGTACGCCACGTTCCGTCAGCAAAGGGTGAAGTGGCAACGTGACTTCTCGAGCCGCAACATCCTCAGTGCGGTCAAGGTGTCTCTGGTTTGGAAACTTCTCAAGGTAGTGACTGAACTCGTGCACCGGTGGGTAATGAACGCTGCTCTGAATTCCCTGGGCATCAAGGGATTCTCGGAAACGGGGTCGCTCCCCGGATTTTTCGAGAAGAATCGGGAAAATATGGTGCGCACTGTCTTCCAAACGACCCTCGAAGGGGATGCTGATACCCGGCAGTCCGGTCAGTCGTTCGCGGTAAGAGGTTGCAAACCGCTTGCGCGCGGCATTTCCATGCGGCAGCTTGGAAAGTTGGATCAGTCCGAGCGCCGAGGTGAGTTCAGTGCACCTATAGTTGTACCCCAACTGCACGACGTCGTACCCGTAGGCCCGACCGTGGGCCTTGTCCCAGCTCGACTTGGTCATGCCGTGAGAGCGAGCCAATCGGACCCGAGACGCAAGTGCCTCGTCGTCCGTAACTAACATGCCTCCTTCTCCGGTGACCAAGTTCTTGTTCGCGAAGAAACTGAAACAGCCGGCATCACCAACTGTTCCCGCCTTTCTGCCGCTAAAGCGTTTGTTGGCAGGATCGCCGAAGGTGGCGCCGATCGCGTGACACGCGTCTTCTACCACGGACAGGCCGTTTTTTTGGGCCAGAGTCATAATGCGATCCATCCCGGCTGGAAAACCGGCTAGATGGACCACAATAATGGCTTTGCTTCTCGTGCTTATTTTGGACTCCAGATCATCGGCGGCCAAATTCAGATCGTCTTCTCCCATGATGTCTACAAAAACTGGCGTTGCACCTTGGTAAAGGACCGCGTTTGCGGTGGCCACGAATGTGTAACTCGGGAGAAGCACTTCGTCACCCGGACCAACGTCGAGCCCCATGAGTGCGAGGTGTAACGCCGCTGTGCAATTCGATAGTGCGACGGCGTGCTTTACGGAAAACGCCTGCGCAAAGCAATGCTCGAACTCGGCGGTCCTTGGGCCCAGGGACAACCACTTGCTACGAATTACTTCAGCTACAGCCAGGGCTTCCTCTTTACCCATATCTACGTCAGAAAGCAGGTGTCGTATTGTCATCGATTCAGTTGTAGTAGCGAGGATCGGAAGGGTCGATCCAGACACCGGCTGACAGGGCTTGGTGTAGCTCACGAATCCCACGGTCGACCGACCACTTTGCGCGGAATCCCAATCGGCCTATGACTTTCGAGAAGTCAACACGATAACTCCTGGGGTCCGTATCACGTCTCACGAACTCGAGCTTCGTGCCGGCCACCTGTCGTGCAACTCTTTTTCCCAATTCGATCTTCTTGGTATTGGCCGCGTTCGATCCGATGTTGAAAACTTCTCCGGAGACGAGTTCCGGGTCGCTCTCCAGAACAAGACCGACGGAGGAAGCGATGTCGTCGACGTGGACGAACGGACGCCAAAACTGTTCCCCATAGATGACCACTTCGTGATCACGATAAGCCGCAAGGGTAAAGTCACTCACGAGCAGATCGAACCGCATGCGTGCCGAAACCCCGAAAGCCGTACTGAACCGCAGAACGGTCGGATGGAAACGCTGGCTGGCGGCTGCCAATACGTCGAGTTCCGCGGCTACCTTTGTTTCGGAATATGTCGAGATCGGCTGCAGAGGTGATTCTTCGGTCGCCACGCTCTCGACGTCGAGAACACCGTAGTTGCTGCACGTGCTGGCGAACAGAAAGCGCTTCACCCCAAGATCCTTTGCCACTTTGACGACTTTTCGAGCGGCAACGAGGTTGGTTTCTACCGCAGCCCTGGTGTCGCGATTGCAAGCTGGTTCCCCTACAATCGCTGCGAAAAGACAAACAGCGTCGTTTCCAGGGATCACCTGTGCCAGCGTCTCTTCGTCGCGGATATCCCCGCGAATCAGCTTGAAACGTGGTTTGCCAAGGAGTGGCACCATGGACTCGCCACCAAACAGGAGCAGATCGAGAACCGTAACGTCATAGCCACGCTCCCACAAAAAGCGGCTTGCAGCGGATCCGATATAGCCAGCCCCACCGATTACGAGGACCCTCATGACTCCTCCGAGACCAATTTTAACGACGGCGAAACGGATTCCTTCCGCCCCAAGTCTGGGAGAAACCTGTCGCGCATGGACGCGAATGTCTCGGCCGCTAGCGCGTAGTCGCTTGGTCTACCGATGTCTAGCCATTCGTCATCGGACAGATAGACCTTTACGACAGAACCCCGCTCAATCAGCGACCGCACCATGCAAGGAAAGTCCACGTGGTCCCCCGATTTGACCAGGTCCAGGACAGTCCGGTTGAAAATATAGACGCCCATGGAGACGTCGTAAGGAAGCGTGGGCTTTTCGCGGTATCCGGTTACTTGGAGCCTTCCATCGAAGTCGATCACGCCCAGATCGATCTTTGTGTTGCAGCGGTGACACGCGATCGTCAGCTCCGCCTCCGAAGCCAGGTGATAGTTGTAGAGCCAGTCGTATTTTAAAGTCGTCAGCACGTCACCATTCATTACGAGAAAGGACTCTGGGAGATCGTCGATGAGCGCTAGCGGCCCGACCGTCCCCAGGGGAAGGTCTTCCCTGGAGTATTCGATCCGCACTCCCCATCGCCGTCCGTCGCCGAAGTAAGCCACCAGGAGCTCTGCCAGGTGCCCAACTGCCATGGTTATGCTGTCAAAACCTGCCGCCTTGAGCTGGCGAATGACGACTTCAAGTATTGGCATGTCGTCGACCGGAACCAGTGGCTTCGGAAAACTGACGGTATAAGGTGATAGTCGCCGCCCCTTTCCTCCTGCTAAGACGATTGCTCGCACCGTGCCTCTCCTCTTAAGATATTCGCCCAGACGTAGCCTATGTTTTTCCCGTCCCCGTTCCCTGGCCCCTCCCCGTCCCCGTGAACCTTCCCGTTCCCCTTAACACTCGCAGGCGGGACGCCCGCGCCACAATGCTGCCTGCACCACGATCTTTCCCGTTGTGACCGCCGTGCTCCAGTTTCTGTCCATTTTTTCCACTCGGTTGTGGCTCAGCATGAGTTCCGTTGTGTCTGGAGCCAACGACAAGGATTTTTTCACTTTCTCCGTTCTTCGGGGCTATAGGAACCCACTCCCGTGACCGCCAGCCCAGGTGACGGCCGAATCTCCTCACTGGTCCTAGTAGCATGTCTTCCTTCTTCGGGATTCTCTTGCGGAACCAAGGGACCAGCACGAGTAAAGTTCTGAAGAGTATATCAAGGTCCAGGAGCAGCGATTGGTTCCGAACATACAGTAGGTCGAGGTCCAACTTCAGCGGCAGAATATTGCGGATGTAGTGCTCGGAAACATTGTCGCCCTGAAGCATTTTTTCTTCGTGGACGTAAAGTACCGCAGCCAGGCTGGTGATTCCGGGTTTCACGGAAAGCACCTCACGCTGCTCCTCCGTGTAGAACTTGACGAATGAAGGGTCCTCAGGCCTTGGACCAACGAAACTCATCTCACCGCGGAGGACGTTGAGCAGTTGAGGCAGCTCATTGAGCTTCGTGTTTCTTAGAAACCGCCCGAGGCGTGTGATACGCGGATCGTCCCGCCCGGTCACTCGAGGGCCTTGATGGGATTCGGGTGTGGCACACATGGTGCGAAATTTCAGGATGGGAAAAAGAGTACCCCCCATGCCAACCCGCCAGCCCCGATAAGTGATAGGGCCCCGCGAAGTGAACCGTACAACGAGAGCGATTCCGATCAAAAGGGGGAGCAGGAAAAGAATACCGAAGATCGCAAGCACAACATCGAAAAGGCGTTTGGTGGACGGCAATTCCATAGATATCTGGTTGGAATAAGTGCTCAGGGGCATGAGTTCGGTGAGGTTTAGTTCGTGCGCAGCCCGAATCGCGGCACGACGCGCCATCTGGGTCCGATGGTTGGGGCAGTGTGACGAGAACAGACGGGTTCCCTCTCAGTCACATCGCCTGACTGGCGCAACTGATTTAAAAAAAATAAGTTATGCGCTTCTTCAGCCGGCGCTACGCCGGCTCAACGTCGTCAGAAGCGACCTCCACGGCCGCTCCGCTGCCAATTAACTTCACCCAGATCACCAGGCGCACGCGACGCCTTATGGTGATCAAGGTCCCCTCCAAACCCTTCAGGGGTCCCCGCACGACGCGGGCCCGGTCGCCTTTCTTGAAGGTCGCGCAGCGCTCGACACGCACTCCGGAGGCGGCGAGCTGCTTCAGGGACCGGATGACGCGGTCTTCCACAATCGTCGGCTTCACAAGGCTTCTGCCCAGGACCCGGATGACGCCGTCAACGCGCGCGACGTCAAAGAGTCCCTGCTCTCCGGATTCGAAGAATACGTAACTCGGAAAGAGAGGCCTGTAGATCAGCTTGCGGCGATCCGTCCAGCGACTTACCACGGGAGCAAGTGGCAAAAAGGGATCCACGCCTATGCGTCGCAATCGTTGTTCGACACGCTTTTCGTGCCGCGAACGAGTGTAAAGGGCGTGCCAATCCATCTAATTCACCACCAGTTTCACCACGGAGAGGTTATTTCTATAGAGTCCGGTACAACCACCTCGGCACGGGGAACCGCCTCTTGTTGAGGACGACCCCGACGATGTTCGCGTTTAACTTGGCCAACTGCTCTTTCGCGCTTTGAACCACCTCCCAGCGCATCCGCTCCGTTTCGACCACCAAAATGACACCATCACACAGGCGGGCGAGCCGTCCCGTCGACGATAGCTCATTCACTACTGGTGCGTCGATCACCACAAGACGGTAGTGCTTCCTCGCGGATTCGAGCAGTGCCGTGAAGCGGCCCGAGTTCAAGATCCCCGAGAGATTCCCGTTCCCGTTCATGCGGCCCGATGGAAGAACGTGAAGGTTCCGTATCGGCGAAGACCGAATGATTCTCTTACCCTTCGAGAGAAGGTCAGCCAATCCGGGTTCCTGCTTCACCTTGAGAAGTCGGTCCAGCGAGTGGTGCTCGGCGTCGGCGTCGACCAGCAGCACGCTTCCATTCCCGTCCAGCGCCACCGCCGCCGCAAGGTTTGCGGCGACTGTGCTCACTCCTTCACCGCGACGACAGCTCGTAATAGCGATGACGTGCGGTGGTTTTCCGACGCAGTTTGTCGGTAGGAGCAGTCGCTCCCTGAAGGCTCCGTAAGCGTTTTTCCACGCCGCCGCAGTCTTGGCGGTGCCGTTGAGCCCGGCATGGCCATTCCACTGCGCTATGGATATGGAAGGTCTCCGTCCGCTGTTCGGAATCGAGGCCAGCGCCGGTAGTTGCAGTCTTTCCTCCGCCTCTTCTGGCGTCCTGATGGAATGGTCCAGATAGTCCGAGAGAAATGCGAGCCCGACGGAGCCCAACAATGCCAGGAGGAGTCCCACAGAGAGATTGAGGAGCTTCCGTGGTCGAATGGGAACCGCAGGGAGCGTAGGACGTTGCACCACGCTGATGTTCGACATGTTCCTGGTCTCCAGGGCGCTATGGACGCGAGCCTGTTCGAGATTGTCGGAATACTTGCGGTAGCTGGCCTCGAGTATGCTCATCTCGCGGTGCAAGCGGGAGGTCGATACCTCTTCAGCGCGCAGTGAGCGCATAACTTTTTCGATCTCGGGGTCGAGGGCTCTCAGTTTCGTTTGGGCGTCTTCAAGGTTCTGGCGGAGCAGCGCCACTCTGGCCTCGAGTGCGGACACGGACAGCACCTCGTGTTCCGTTGCAAGTCGCAGTTCCTGGAACGCGGCGTTCGGTCGTGTCGTCAGCTGCGTACGGGACGAGTCTTCGTTTTTCAGCAACCCCTCCGCCGTTTCGATCTGACGGCGGATCGTCTCCACGAATTCACTTTCCTCGCTGTAGTCGGTCAGGAGGGCCTGCTCTTTGATTCGGAGTGCATAGAGCCGCCCTGCCATACTGTCCGCGGCGAGGTTGGCAAAGCCTACCCGTTTCTCGACCCACGTTTTAGGTGTCTTGGTCAGGATGTCCCGCGACACTGCTACCTTGGCTCGAGAAGAAGCCAGGGTGGTTTCCGCTTCCTCCATTTGATCCTCCAAGGAGCTGGCACGCCCGACCAGTAACCTCCGCTGCTCCTCCAGTAGAGCAAGACTCGTCACAGGTTTGGTATTCAGTAGCTCACGCTCAGACTCCTGCAGTTTCTTTCGCAGCTCGTCAGTCTGTTTACGAAAAAATTCGTAGGAACCGGGTGTCTTATGCACTGCGATATGCTTCTCGAGGTAGAGGTCGATCAGTTTAGCGGTTACTTGCTGGGCCATTTCTGGGGTTTTGGCGTCGTAAGTGATCTTGATGACGCTGCTATCCTTGAGCCTTTCGATGTGCAGGCTCTTCGAGAGTTCGAGAATCGCGTTCTCGTGGTCGCTCAGGCTTTTCTGCAACTCGAGACTTTCGAGGAGGTTGTGGAACTTCCGTTTTGCGTAACGCATCCCACCCGCCACCTTCATGGCGATTCCGAGAAGCGCGTTGCGACCTTCGCTTTCTTCCTGTTCTTTCTTCTGCGCGCGGGGCCTGAGCAGCTCTTCCGCCCCGAACACATCAATCAGGCGTTGCAAAAGCTCCTGGCTGCTGAGCACCTCGAGCTCCGAATTCATTTCGCTGTCCCGCGAACGGCTGACGTTGACGACCTGGCCGGTAGCCACCGTCGGATCCAACGTCACGCTTTCGCGACCCAGACGCACTAGTAGCTTGGCCTCGGAGCGGTACACTTCAGCCGAGACAAGAGTAAGCACCGTAACACCAAGGAAGATGGCAAGGGACAACAGAAGGACTTTCCACTTGTTTCGAAAGAGTACGCAATACAAATCGCGTTTGCTTCTGCCGCGAACCACCTCTTGCCCTACCGTCTCCGGTATGGCCTTTTTAAACGACACTTCTCTTTCTTCAGAAGGAACGGGCACCAGTACCACCTGACTAGCTACAACTTGTCCTCCGATGATTGACGGACCGCCCGACCGTCGAGTTCTCACGAGAGCCCCCCCAAGGGAGCTACCCGTTCACCTCGTTCTAGACTCGCTTAACGGCCCCGCTCAGGGGATCCACCCGTCCACGGTCGCGTCCTCCTCGTTGGGGCCCGCTTGGCCCCCCGCGACGATGGGGAGAATAGGTAAAAGTTACCGGTACGTCAAGGAGATTTTTTCCTTAACCTCTGCGTTAGCCGTTTGTTAGAACAATGGCAGGGTGGGTGGTGACCTTGGTGGCGACCTTGGTGGCGACCAAGGAGGGAGCCACCAACTTCTTCGCGTTTGACCCCACCAACTTCTTCGCGTTTGACCCCACCAACTTCTTCGCGTTTGACCCCACCACCTTCTTCGCGTTTGACCCCACCACCTTCTTCGCGTTTGACCCCACCAACTTCTTCGCGGCTCTGGACGCGCTGCTAGTCGTTTTCGTCATCAGGCGCGATCGGAATAGTTGCGTCGATACCCAAAGCGAACGATCCAGCCACAAAAAACGCCGCTGCGCAGACCATGAACATCTCATTCCATCCCCAACTTTCGACCACCCATGCTAACAGGATCGGCGACACCGCCGCGCCCAGATTGCCCCACATGTTTCCCCACCCAAGAATCGATCCGACGTACTTGCCACCCACATCTTGAAAAAACGCCCAAGCGGGAGCCACACCCAAGTCGTTCGAGATAGCGACGACTGCCAGCGCGGCCGTAACGGCCCAGGGAGTCTCGAGGAGGGGGCAGATCAGGAAAGCTCCCATGGCGATGAAGCGCGAGAATGCCCACGGAATCCTTCGGCCCCAACGGAGTCCGACACGGCCAACAAGCCAATCGGTCAACCGACCGCCACCCAGCATCCCCAGCCAACCTGCAAACAGAGGTGTGCTCGCCATCAGCCCGCGCTCGAGAATCGGAACCTGATGGTTCTCGAGCAAGTAGCGTGGAAACCAGGTGACCAGAAACACCCAACCGATGTTGGTACCGACCTGGCCGCAGCAATGCATCCACATGCTACGGCTCCTCAGCAACCGCGACCACGGGACTTTGCCCACACTGCCGTGAGGGCCCGGTGCGGCGGAGGGTCTGCCGGCCGTGATCAGTGCGCGCTCGGCGGAGTTGGTGTGGCGATTTTCCTCGGGCCGATTGCGAACCACGAGGAAGAACAGTGCGGCGACAAAGAGCCCCACCAGGCCATACGTGATCATCACGGGGCGCCAGCCCGATACGTACACCTTGCCGAGCGCTTCGGGAAAGCAGCCCTCCAGCAAGAGTCGATTCAGGCGCTCGGTTTCCTGTTGCGTTAGCTCCTCTCCTCGCTCGATGCGCTTCATGTAACCAATGGCGACCCGTTCGACATTTTTCAGCGCATCAAAAGGTCCTTTCCGGTAGAAGTCATCGCTCTCGACGATCGCGTTGAGCGACTCGACAAGCAATTGGCGGTCGCTCTCGGCCAGCCCGAAGCGCGTCGCCTCGGCCCGGTACTCATTGGCGATCTCTTCGATTCTCTGTCGAACGCTTTCCGGCAGGGCCTGCGACACGCGTGCCGTCGGTGTAAGCAAACCCGTTTCGCTTGGAGGACTTAACTGGATGCACAACCCTGGACCATCTCGTAGAGATTTCAGTCCGAAGAGCGAAGAAACCTCCGCAGGTACAAACAGCACGATCAATAGAGCCGTAAGTGTTGGGGCGATGGCTCCACCTGCACGACCTCCAAACGCAACCAGGCTGCTGGCCGTTCCGCGGTTGGAAAACGGCACCCACTTGCTGAGCACATTGGCGCTGGTGGGATAGGCGCCGGCCTGCCCAACGCCATAAGCTGTTCGCATCAGCAGCAACATCGCAAACCCGTACGACAACCCCATCATCGCGGTGAAGAAAGACCACGTGATGATGTAAACCGTCAGCATCAGGCGAGCCCCGTACCGGTCGCTCAACCAGCCCGACGGAACCTGGAACAGGGCATACGCGAGAAAGAAGGCGCTGAAGAACATTCCAACCTGAAAGGTCGTCAGGTTAAGATCCTGCTTGATGTACGGCTCGGCCATACCGACGCAGAACCTGTCCAGGTACAGCAGGACTGCTGCCAGCACCAGAACGAAGACGACGGCATGGCGGATCTTGGTGGGTTGAGGACTGGCGTTGTCGCTCATAGGACACCTACAGAATCGGAAGCCAGCGCAGTATAATCACTTGCCTCTTATATTGCTCGCATTCACACCTGACCCAAGAGGTAAGTTCACATGGCGCTAGTCGAATACGAAATCAAGGGCCGGACCGCGTATATCACCCTGAACCGGCCGGAGAAGCTGAACGCCCTCAATCACGAGATGCTGGCCCTCCTCTGGGAAGCCTTCACCGACTTCAAGGAGAACGACGACGTCTGGCTGGGCATCGTGACCGGCACAGGCCGGGCCTTCTCGGTCGGACACGACCTGGTCGAGATGGGCTCGGGCACCGAGGAGCAGAGGAAGGCGGGGTCCACCGACGAGCTCTACTTCCTGGAGCAAAATACGTGGAAGCCCCTGATAGGAGTGGTCAACGGCCTCTGTCTGGCTCAGGGAGCCGGCATCGCCTTGGGGGCCGACATCAAGATTGCGTCCGAGGATGCTCGCTTCGGCTGGCCACAGGTCAAGCGCGGTCTCACATCCATCAGCGGTCCGGTCATCCTGAGCCACAGGATTCCACTGTGCAAAGCCCTCGAGTACCTCTTCACGGGCGACTTCATGAGTGCCCAGGAGGCCCAGGAACTGGGGTTGATCAATTACGTGGTATCTCCGGACCGGCTCATGGAAAAGGCCGAGGAGATCGCAGCCAAGATACTCGAGAACGCGCCGCTCGCGGTTCGGTCGATGAAAGAGGGCGCCGTCAAGGGACAGCACCTGTCGCTTCGCGACCGGCTCGGCCTGGCACAGGAGGTGTTCGGCCGCGTGCGCGACACGGAGGACGCTCAGGAGGGGCTGGACTCCTTCAACGAAAAGCGCCCGCCCGTGTGGAAGGCAAGGTAGTGCCAGAACAAGCGCATCGCGCTT
>Ga0315336_1004388_pt1 | contig 16816 bp, 18 predicted proteins | sample ASW5metaG_FD_204512 | JGI IMG/M metagenome (GOLD analysis project Ga0315336, IMG submission 204512) | Ammonia-oxidizing marine archaeal communities from Monterey Bay, California, United States - ASW #5 | ecosystem: Environmental > Aquatic > Marine > Intertidal zone | place: USA: California...
CCCTTCCGTGTCCCACAAACACTTCAGGAATGTTCGCTGGACCACTCGAGCGGTCTAGTTTCTCTCCGCCCTCACGCGGCTTAGAATCGCCGCTCTGTGGTCTAGTTTCTCTCCGCCGTTCTCAAAGATTGGACCTGTTGTTCAGAATGCGCTCAAGGAATGGCGCAAACTGGCTCGTTTCAAGGAGTCCGACGACTTCGTATTTGCGATTCGGACCAACAGCCCGATCGACCTTCACAACGCGGTTGCTCGGCACGTCAAACCAGCTTGTCAGCTACTAGGAATTCCAGAGGTGTCATGGCACGACTTTCGGCACACCTACACAACCTGGGGGCGCCGAGCTGGCGTACAAGCAGAGGGGATGCGGGACCAACTCGGTCACGCGTCGGTGCAGACCACACTAGACATCTACAGTCATGTTGATAGCCAGGATGGCTTAGCTCAGGCCATCGAGAACTACGCAACGGGCGGGAACATGTTACCCCTTGGTGTTACCCCTCGAGAGGCAGCAGGCAAGGCAAATGCTTGAAAGTATTGGTACTGGCGGTCGGAATTGAACCAACGACCTCCTGATCCACAATCAGGCGCTCTAACCGACTGAGCTACGCCAGCACTAGACTCTACTCGCCAGTTTACTGGATGGTCTGAAGGCGGGCAAGGCGTGTGTGCCATCTCGTAGGCTCACTGCTCGATGCGGGCGGCGGCAGCGATGTCGCGGCGGGCGGCGTCAAGGGCCTGCTGTTGGCGGATCGGGAGGCGGCAGTCGGCGGGCAGGGTTGCGGCCGCGAGGGCTTTGGTGAGTTCTCCGCCCTCGCGATGGACATAGCTGAGGTTGTTGCGGGCGTCGTATTGGCAGGCGTCCGTGGAAAGCGCTTCGTCGAAGGCTTCAATCGCTTCGTCGCGCGCCCCTAACATCAACTGGGCCGTGCCCCAATTCGTGAGCGCGGACGGAGCGGGATTGGTTTCTCTCACAGCTATGTTGAATTGCTCCAGGGCTTCGCGGGGCTGTCCGGCTTGGAGATGAAAGACGCCAAGTTCGGTAGCGACTTCCGCGTCGGATGGAGCTAGTTGCTTCGCTTCCCTGAGAAGCCTCAACCGCTCTTCCCTGCCCTCTTCCCGGCCCGGCGGTTCGGCGGTGCCGAGGGCTCGCGCGAGTTGCAGCTTAGGCCGGACTTTGTCCGGGGACTTCTCAACCGTATCCCGCCACAGTGACTCTTCCGTGCCGAAAACGAGGGAGCGTTGAACGCTGAGGCCGGCGCCAACGAGCAGGATGACAATGCCGACGGGACGGGGCGCCTTGGCGAGCACCACACCGATGGCCAGCGCAACGCTGACGAGCGGAAGGTAGACGCGGCGCTCGGCCACGAGATCGCCGAGCGGGATGAAACTCGAAGTCGGCAACAGCAGAACGAAGGCGCCCAGAACCCAAAACCACGCGGGCTCTTTTCGGACTCGGACGGCGGCGATCGCAAGGAGCGCGAAGACAGCGGCCCAGGCCGCGAGCGTCGGCAGGTCAAGCCCGCGGGATAGACCGAAGTCCCGGTCGAAGTTGAGTCCGACAGGCAGCAGGACGAGACGGACGTAGAGCCAGAAGGCACGCCCCTGGGTGAGCAGGTAGTTGAGAGGTGTGATGTCGCCGAGGTCGTAGATGACGCCAGCGCCTTTGGTGACGGCGGCCGCATAGATAAGCCGCGCGGCCGCAAGGCCGCAGAGCCCGATCATCGCGAGCCACGGCCGAATCCATTTTCTGACCGGTGAGGCATCGGCCCCCCGGTAGAGCCGCTCATAGCCAACAAGAAATAGTGGAAACGCAGCCGCTTCCTCTTTTGCCAATAACGCGAAAGCAAAATAGAGCACGGCGCGGTCGAATCGCCGATCGATCCATGACCGCCAGGTGAGCAGGCAGAACAGCGTGGTAAGGATCGTGGCGCGGGCGAAGATATAGTTGATGGCTTCGGCCTGCACGGGATGGACCGCGAGCACTCCCACCGCAAACAGCGCCGCCGGCGCCGTGACAACCCGCGGGAAGACGCGCCATGCGGCTAACACCACGCCGAGATGCAGTAGTAAGTTCACGGCGAGGTATCCGACAGGATTCTCGCCTCCCAGTTGATAGTTCAACCAGAATGTCAGGTAGGTTAGCGGGCGCGTTCGCTCCAGCCGAAACACTTCCCACCAACCCGATGGGTCCTGAACGATCGGGTCGTTCAGCATGTAGTAGTCGTCGAAATGGAACGTACCGAGCAGGGACGGGCCGATGGCGACGTCGGCGAGGGCGAGAATCAGGAGCAACCGGGGCATGCTATGATCGCGGTTTACCCCTCTTTTTGAAGGACCGCCGACAGTAACACTCTAACGGCAGGGTCCGTGATCGTATCCACACTCGGCTAGACATTCCCCGCCGCTTCTTGAATCTCCGTATGACAAAAGTGTTGAAGCCGCGAACCGCCGAGGCTTGCAAGCGGCGTATTTCGACGATATTACGAAGGCTGAACAAGGACTATCCGAATGTGGAATGCGCTTTGCATCATACGTCGGCGTGGCAATTGCTGGCCGCGACGATTCTCTCGGCGCAATGCACGGACGTACGGGTGAACATGGTGACGCCGGGGCTGTTCGAGAAGCTGCCGACGGTCGAGGACATGGCGAGCGTTCCGCAGGATGTACTGGAGCAGGAAGTCAAGTCGACGGGCTTCTATCGCAACAAAGCAAAGTCGCTGATCGGCGCGGCGAAGGGAATCCTGAGCGATCACGGCGGCAAGGTGCCGCACAAGATGGACGACCTATTGGAGCTGCCCGGCGTGGCGCGCAAGACGGCGAATGTGGTGCTGGGCACGTGGTTCGGCAAGGCATCGGGCGTAGTAGTCGACACACATGTACAGCGGATTTCCGGGCGGCTTGATTTCACGAAGCAGACGGATCCGAAGAAGATCGAGCAGGACCTGATCAAGTTGCTTCCGAAGAGTCGTTGGATATTGTATTCCCACCAGATCATTCATCATGGCCGGCAGGTGTGCGTCGCCCGCAAACCGCGATGCGCGGACTGTAGTTTGGAAGATCTCTGTTACGCCAAGGACAAGACGGTCTGACGTCCGGTAGGCGGTGTAACGCCGCTGTACCCTGGCCTGCTTCACAATCCCGAGATAAGGAACGTACGAAATAGGACGATATGGGCTGGCTCCGAGATTTGGGTGCTTGGTTAATGAAATACGCGGCCACGCTGGGCCCGTGGGGGACGTTCTTCGTCTCGTTCTCGGATTCCGCGTTCATCCCGATGCCGCAGGGCGTGGATGCCCTGCTGATCGCACAGGCGATTGCCGCGCCGGACGTCACCTACTTCGCCGCCGGACTCGCGGTGCTGGGGTCGCTGCTGGGGTCCCTCGTCCTCTACTCTCTGGCACGGCGGGGCGGGCGGATAATGCTCGAGCGGAGAATCTCGAAAAGGGGCATCGATCACATGCACCGACAGATCGAGAAGTGGGATGCGCTGGTGCTGCTGTTCCCGACGATGATTCCGCTGCCCTTGCCGATGAAGCTGTTTGTGATCGCGGCGGGCGTCTTTCAGATGAGCATCGCGCGCTTCTGCGCGGTTCTGGTGTTCGCACGGATGGTACGTTATTTCGGCATTGCCTATCTGGCACTTCAATACGGCGATAAGACGATGACAATTCTCACGGACAACGCCTGGATCGGCTTCTTGGTTCTCTTAGGGGTTGTTGTGTTGTTCGTGGGCGTGAAGCGCTGGAGCAGCCGGCAGGTTCGTGAGGCGTAGATCTGGGCCCCGGCTGGGGCCTTCCGCGGACTTTGGCCCGCGGGCGCACTGATTTCACATCCACGCCTCTTTTCCTTCTGGCATGAGCAGCCCGGTTTGCATGCGAATCGCTACACTATCGGCATGCTGACACGCCGGGTCTTCGTTGGGGCCGCGAGCGCCCATGCTCTTTTAGCGGCGAAGTACCCTACGCGGTCGGCGCGCGTCGAACCGCTTTGGAGGTCGCCAGACGGGCATCCGAACGCCTTGGAGTCGACCGATGAGGGCCTCTGGGTTGGTGAGCAGGTCTCGGACGTGGCCTACCTGTTGGACTGGAAGAGAGGGAAGGTCATCCGCAAAATTCAGACCGAAGCGTCGAATACTAGTGGGGTCGCTTTCGGCGGCGGATTCTTGTGGGCCGCATCGAATGGGGCGGCGAGCCGCAGGCCCGCGCGTCCGACGGACAGCGAGACCGGCCAGGTCCACAAGGTGAACGCGAAGACCGGTGAGACAGTAGCGCGCTACGCGGTGCCTGGTGGCGGTGGCGTTCACGGTTTGTGTTGGGCGGCGGACTCGCTTTGGGTAACAACGCTCGCACTCGGCCGACTGACGCGATTTGATACCACGTTCAACGAGATTTCACACATCCCAATAGCGCTCGACCGCGCCCACGGCTTGGCTTGGGACGGTGAGTCGATCTGGTGCATGTTCTCAAACGAGTACATGATTCAACGCCTTAATGCGAGCAACGGCGACGTGCGGGAAGTCGTCCAACTGAAAAAGGGCAGCGACCCCGACCCTCACGGGATGACGATGCACAATGGCGTGCTCTACTACAGCGATTCAGGGTTCGTTCGTGGCGGTGGCGCTCACGCCGGCGAGCATGCGGGTTACATATGCCGCGTTCACCTCGGATGATGATGCGTGTAGCTTCGCGGGGCTTGTTTTGGGCGTGGGTGCTGCTGCTCGGTGCAGCCGTATTCGCGGAGGACGCCGGACGGATTATGCTGCCTGTAGACCTATCGGCTCATCCGTCGGTCGAGATTGATGTGATTGCGAAGGCGCCTGGTGGAAAGCTGGAGCTTGACAGCAAGGCGATCGAAGCGGAGGAGCCGTTCAAGGATGTGTTCCATACGACGGTGACCGCCGGTTCCGGCGAGCATATCTTGGCGGTCGTATGGAAAGGCGGACGGAAGGAAGTGCGGTTCTTCGTGGGGGAGAATCCGCCGGAAGAGTTCAAGGTGTTTCAGCATCATCCGCCGGTCCCCGACGTTCAATGCACGCAGTGCCACGGGCTAAGTCGGCGAGGCCGCTTTCGCTTTAAGGGTGGCTGTTTTGATTGTCATCAACAAGAGAAAGAAAAGTTTGTGGAGATTCACACCCATCCCGAGCATACGTTCGTGGAGTGTGGGACTTGTCACAATGCGCACGGCTCGACGGCTGCGAAGCACTTGATCTATCCCAAAGAAGTGATGTGCAAGCTTTGCCATAACTGAAGCAACTAGGCTGAGCACGCCCGATGCACCGTAAGACGTGCGCTAACACCGGCGTGACGATTCAATCAGGAAGAAACTCTTGGAGACGATCGACATCAAAGGGCGGCGTTACAAACTCAGCTCCCTGATGAACCGATGGTTCGGACAGTTTCTCGATGGGCTGATATACCTGCGATTTTGGCGTGTGGGCTGGTCATCCAATCAATTACCGACTGGGTATTGGCGGTGATTGTCGCAGCTCTCGTAGCGCTCGGCTACCTGCTCTTTCAGGATGGCTTCGAGAATGGGCAAAGCTGGGGCAAGAAGCTCGTGAAGACCAGAGTCATTGATGCGAAAACGGCCGCTACGTGTACTTTTGGCCAGTCGTTTCTTCGCAATCTACTCCTTGCACTATTGAGTTGGATTGATTGGGTCTTCATTTTCGGAGACCGACCCCAGCGCCTCGGCGATCAAGCCGCGAAAACTATTGTAGTGGATGAGCAAGACATGGGACGAGTGGATTGGCAACCAGAGAACCCGACCGCGGAGTGGTTCTGCCCGAAATGTAGTAATGGTAATCCCAACACGACCTTTGCATGCACGGGTTGTGGCTATAGCCTGCGGTAGTTCGCGGACCGTTCACGGCGACCCTACGATGATTACGATGAACGTATGAGATGGCTGATCACGCTTGTGCTGGCTGCAAGTCTAGGTTGTGGCTCTGCAACCGAACAGGCTTCGCTGTACGACGACCTGCCGGTCCTGAGCGCGGTGCCGGACTTTGCGTTGACGGAGCGGAGCGGACGCACGGTGAAGAGTTCGGAATTCGCAGGCCGAGTCTGGGTGGCGAACTTCGTGTTCACGCAGTGCGCAGGACCGTGTCCGTTGCTGTCGCAGCGGATGTCACGCTTACAGAAATCGCTGGCTGATCAGCCAGACGTGCAGCTTGTCTCGTTCAGTGTGGACCCGGAAAATGACACGCCCGAGGTGCTGAGCGGTTATGCGAAGCGCTGGGGGGCCGATGCGGAGCGCTGGCTCTTCCTGACGGGCGATAAGACCGACCTGTATCACCTGATCCAAGACGGCTTCAAGCTTGCGATCAGTGACGGCAGCGAACCGGACAATCCCGGTCCGGGGATCATCACGCACAGTTTGCGATTCGTCTTAGTGGATCGGCAGGGGAATATCCGCGGATACTACCAGGGCGGCGAGAGTGGCTTGGAGGAGATAATCCTCCCGGCGATCGAGCGCTTGGTGGAAGAGCCGAGATAGTTCGCACCGCTCTCTGCTTTCGCGGCTCTCCTAGCGGTAGAATAGTTCAACCAGCGCCATGGGAATGGCCGGCACGTAGGTGACGAGCAGCAGCATCGCGGCGAGCACACCGATGAAGCGCAGGTTCACTTTGCTGACTTCCCAGATATCGGCCTTGGCGATGGAGCAGGCGGTGACTAGGACGCTCGCGACGGGCGGGGTTTGCTGACCGATTCCCAGGTTGAGCGTCACGACGAGGCCAAAGTGGACGGGGTCGATGCCGGCGGCGTTGACCAACGGCATCACGATTGGTACGACCAGAATGATCGCCGCCGCCGAGTGCAGAAACATTCCGATCAGCAGGAAGAATACGTTGAGAAGCGCCAGGATGTAGATGGGATTGTCAGTGAGCCCGATGATGCTTTGCGCGACTTGTTGCGGAACCTGCATCGCGGTGAGGTACTCGCCGAGCAGGGCTGACGTCGCGACGAGCAGCATGACGACGGCGGTCTGCTGGCCGGCCTCGATCATTGCGGCGCGAGTGGTGGCCCAGGTGAGTTCGCGGTAGATCAAGCCGCCGATGACGAGGGCCGCCAACACGGCCAGGCCCGCGCCCTCGGTGGCGGTGACCCAGCCACCGAAAATCCCACCCAGGATGATCACCGGGAGCAACAATGCCCAGGCCGCTTCCCGGAGGGTTCGGACGACGCGGCTGACCCGAAAGACCTCTTCGACTGGGTAGTTTCGGCGGACAGCGACGGCGTAGGTAATGGCCATCATCAGCAATCCGCCGAGCACCCCTGGAACAATACCCGCGACGAACAATTCGACGACCGAGCTACCCGCCATCACGGCGTACAAGATCATCGGTATCGACGGTGGAATAACGACCGCGAGCGTCGCGGCTGATGAGGTAACCGCGGCGGCGAACTCGCCCGGGTAGCCCTTCTTCTTCATCGCGGGGATTAGTATCGAACCGAGCGCCGCAACGTCCGCGACGGCGGACCCGGAGATTTCGGCGAAGAAGAGCGATGCCCCGATCGTCACCATGGCCAGCCCGCCCCGGACGAAGCCGATGAGGGCCGAGGCCAGCGCAATCAACCGTTGCGAGATGCCGCCGGCGTTCATGATCGCGCCCGCGAGGATGAACAGCGGTATCGCAATGAGCGGGAACGATGTCGCGCCGGTGAACAAAACGAGGGCTAGATCGGGCAACGCATCGAGTCCGGAGCTTGCGAGCATCGCAACGAGGGCAACCACACCCATTGCAACCGCGATCGGCACGTCGATGAAGACGAGCAGCAGCAACCCCAAGATCATGAACAGGACGGTCATGAGGGGGGCGCCTCCGCGGCTGCGGCTTCCGCCCTGATCACATCAGTGAAACTCAGTAATTCGGCCACGATGAAAAGCAGGGCGCCAATCGGGATGACCGACTGCGTCAACATGATGGGCACCCACGGCAGGCTCACCAAGTACGTCCCTTCAAGCACGACCAATACCTGCCAACCGGACCAGGCGACAACCAAGAAGAACCCGACGACAATGACCTCGCGCACCGCATGGAGCAACCAGCGCCACTTCAACGGCGCGGCCATCACTAATTTCGGGAAGCCGATATGAGCACGCTTTAGCGCCGCGAGGGATGCACAGTAGTACGTCAGCCAGGCCAATAGGACCGAGGCCACTTCGTCGTACCAAACGATCGAGGCTCCGGCTTTGCGGAAGACGACGGCAACGATCACCAGCAGAGCCAGCGATCCCATCAGGGTCAGGACGATCGATTCGAGAAAGTGCTCGAACTTTGCGCGGAGGTTAGGCTGCATTGAGCAAGGGTTGCCGACTGGATCGCTGGAGGATGCGGGCACGGCATGCCGTGCCCCTACATTCGCGGTCGGCCAGCCATGCCGGAAGCAACGAACTAGTATCAGCCTTGACCGTCGCGGAGCGCAACGGCTCGGTCGATGAGCGCCTTGCCGCCCTCAACGGCGTCTCTGAACTCTTGATAGATTCCGGTGCTGGCATCCTCGAAGGCTTTGCGATTTACTTCGTTCACTTGGAGGCCGCCCTCTTTGAGTTTGACCAGCAGCTCTTCGTCGATTTCAGCGCCTCGCCGGTGAACGAATTCCTGCGTCTCGCGCGCTGTTGCTTGCAGTGTCTCGCGAATGTCTTCGGGAAGCTTCTCCCAGGTTCGTGTCCCGGCGAGAAGATACGCGGGCGTGTAGACGTGCTCGGTAAGAGAGAGGTACGTCTGCACTTCCTGGAACTTGGTGCTGGAGATCATCGACAGTGGATTTTCCTGGCCGTCCATGACACCGGTTTGGAGGGCGACGAAGACTTCGGAGAGTGGCATGGGCGTCGGGTTCGCGCCGTACGCCTGAAACATCTTCACGCGCCAACGGCCCTTGGGGGTGCGCAGCTTGATCCCTTGCAGATCCGCCGGCATGCGAATCGCGTGGTCTTTGTTGGTGATGTGCCGGAAGCCGTTCTCCCACACGGCGAGAGGCCGATAGCCCTTCGCTTCGGAAAGCGGCGCGAGGTCACTCCAAAACACCGCTTCTTCGATGCGCTTCATGTGCTCGCGGTCTTTCACCAGGTACGGCATCTCGAAGAGGCCGAACTGGTCGACCACAGTCGACATGATGGTCGAAGGAAGTGAGAAGTCAACGGTGCCCAGCTTGAGCTTTTGCAGCAGGACCTCGTCGGAACCGAGTTGACTGGAGCCGTAGACGGTGACTCTGGCGCGCCCTTTGAGTTTCTCGTTGGCGCGGCGCGCGAACTCGTCGGCCGATTCGGCAACCAATGCGCCGGGGTGGGAGACATGGCCGAGCTTCAGGTCGATCACGCCATCGGATGTTCCTCCGCCTCCGCAGGAGGAGAGGACAGCAAGCCAGGACAACAGCAGGGCGGCTACGGCTTCGCGCCGGAGGTACCGGTTTCGATTCATATCTTATGTTGCGAATCCCGGCCCATCATCCGGCGGGTCAGCATCCAATACAAGCCTACTTTAACGGTCACGACCATGACCGCGCCCGTACATAGCGCCCTAGAGCCTTCGACGGGCGTGAGGCTGGTTCTCCCTGTTGTGATATCTTCTGGCTATGATGCGACGCATGGTTGTGGCTATCGCTTTCCTTTCCCTGCCCCTGTATGCGCAGATGTCCGGCTTTTCGAAGGACGATCTGCTCAAGTACACGCGCCTGAATCCCTTTGAGCGGTTCAATGACGGTCGTCCGAAGGTCCCCGATGAGCTAATCAAGCGCCTGTCCAGCGCGACAACCACGTCAGCTTGGGGGGTGGCCCAGGGCTCCGGCTACAACAATCAGTTCGAAGGCGGGTGGGAGATTCTGCATCCTGGAAAGCAACTCATCGGCCGCGCCGTCACGGCCGTCTACATGCCCCGACGCCCCGATGTCGAAGATGTGATCGAGGAAGAGGCAAAGGCGGCGGGGCTGGGTCCGGGAACGACACAGCGTGTAATCGATTTCCTTCGCCCGGGCGATGTCCTCGTGGTTGATGTGATGGGCGACGAAGTCGAAGACGCCAGCTTCGGCGGCGATAATCTCGCAACGGCAATCTACGGCATCACGGGGAACGGCTACGTGGTGAACGGTTCGATTCGGGACGTGCCAGGGATCGCGTTACTGAACGTGCCGATCTTTACGCGGGACTATCACCCGGCGGGGCGCGATGCGATGGTCGCGGGCATCAATGTGCCGATCCGAGTGGGAGGAGTGACGGTCATGCCCGGTGACATCGTGCTCGGTGATCGTGGAGGAGTTGCATTCATCCCACCCCAACTGGTCAGGCAAGTCGTCGAGCGCGCGGAACTGGCGCGTCTCCACGACGAGTGGACCAAGAAGATGTTCATGACCGGCAAATACAAAGCGACCGAGATCTATTCGAGCCCAAGCGACCCAGCGCTGAAGAAGGAATACGAGGAGTGGCTCCAGAAGCGCAAACTGGAAATGGGCATTGAATAAGAGCGCGGTGTGACATTCTGGGAGATACCATGAGTGAGTCGGGCCGCATCGCCCTGGCCTTGGAGATCAATAATGAGTTTGGTAGATCGACGTAGTTTCGTGTTCCTGTCATCCGGGGCGGCCGTGGGCAACATGGTGGTTCCCGGTCTCGCAGCCGCGGCTGAGCGCCCGGGAGGCCTCGACTTCTCGCAAAGCGGACTCGTCACTGGCAAACCGAAAGCGCTGAAGCATGCATCCATCCCCGGCTTTCTTAGCGCGTAGCAGATTGCGCCGCACCACACGGCTCACTACGGCGGCGCGCTCAAGGGCTACTCGGCTGCTGACGCCAAAGTGGAGGAGTCGATTCGCTCCGGGAAACCTCTCGGCGCCGCCGAGCACGAGGCGCTCAAGCGAGCAATCAATAGCAAGGGCAACAGCGTTGTGCTGCACGAAATGTACTTTGACGGCTTGGTGCCCAAGGCTCCTGGCCCGGCCGAGAACGCGCGGACAGCAATCCAGCGGCGCTTCGGCTCACTCGATAAGTGGGCTGCCGATTTCGCGGCCTCAGCCAAGGGAGCCGCGGGCTGGGCGATGTTGGTCCAGCACCCTGTGAATGGCAAACTCTACAACGTTGTGAGCGATGAGCACGCGATGGGCGTTATTTGGATGTCGATCCCGCTCGTTGTCATCGACACCTACGAGCACGCCTTCTACATCGACTACCAAAACCGCAAAGCGGACTACGTGGAAAAGTTCCTTGATCACATCGACTGGAACGAGGTGGGCGCACGGTTTCACGCGCCGGCCTGACAACGATTCAACGACGGATACGACGGGATGCTTCGCAGACCTCCTGAGGCAGGACTCCACGGAGCGACGGACACGCGTTGGCCGTCATGACAATACCTTCGCGAGCAAGCGCCACAAATCGCGGCCGATTGCGGGTAGCGACGATACATCGGCCATGGACAGGGAACCGCTTGAGACGTTGTCAGGCGATCGTCTTGGTGGCTGTCTCGTTGGCTGCCGGTCAAGCGTGCGTGCGGGTCCCCAAACGCACAGCGCTTCCCGCCTGTCAGCCGCTGCCGCAATCCCTGGAACCCCTGGTGTTCGCTATTGGGGGGACGAGGTACCGCCCGACGCGCAACGGTGGTTTGAAGCGACCCCTGACGAGATCGCAGAGCGCTACTCCGGCATCGTGGGCCGACCTCATGCCTATCTGGCGATGTCGGGCGGAGGCGGAGACGGGGCCTTCGGAGCCGGCCTGCTCAACGGCTGGTCCGAGGCGGGCAACCGGCCTGAGTTCACGATCGTTGCCGGCATCAGCACGGGCGCTTTAATCACCCCGTTTGCTTTCTTAGGTCCAGAGTTTGACGACGAACTCAAAGTGATCTACACGACCACGAGCACGAAAGACATCCTCAAGATGCGCGGCAAGTTCGCCCCATTCATCAGAGACGCGGCGGCGAGTTCGAAGCCGCTTCAGGAACTGCTCGCGCGCTACATCACTGAGGACGTTCGGAGCGCGATCGCCGCCGAGCACCGCAAGGGGAGACGTCTTCTGATCGGGACGACGAACCTGGATGCGGGTCGTCCCGTGATCTGGGATTTGGGAGCGATTGCGAACGCTAGCGACTCCGAGTCTCTGAATCTGATGCGGAGGGCCTTACTGGCCTCCGCGTCGATCCCGGCCGCGTTTCCGCCCGTACTGATGCAAGTTAAAGCAAACGGGAATACGTACGACGAGCTGCATGTGGACGGAGGAGTGACTTCCCAAGTGTTTCTGTTTCCGGTGAGTCTGGACTGGCGTCAAACCAAGGAGAAGCTTCAGGTTCAGGGGACCCCGGCGGTTTACGTGATTCGGAATGCGCAGCTCGACCCGCGGTGGATGGAGGTCAAGAACCGCTTCGTGCCGATCGTCATGCGTTCCGCCTCTTCACTAGTTCGCACACAGGGTGTGGGCGACCTGTATCGCATCTACCTGCAAAGCGAGCGGTATGGTCTCGCGTTCCATCTCGCATTCATACCCGACACTTTTAGTCGCGTGGCGAACGAGGAGTTCGACACAGGCTACATGCAAGAGCTGTTTGAACTCGGCTTCAAGATGGGCATGAGCGCGAACCCATAGAAGGCAGCGCCTCCGGAACTGCTGATCGTCGATGAGCTGGGCTACGTGCCGCTGTCGAAGACCGGGGCGGAGTTGCTGTTCGAAACCTTCTCACAGCGCTACGAGCAGGGCTCCACGATGGTGACGTCCAATCTGCCGTTCAACGAGTGGACCGAGGTCCTCGGGTCTGAGCGCATGACCGGCGCCCTGCTGGACAGGCTTACTCACCACGTCCACATCCTGGAGATGAACGGCGATAGCTTCCGCCTCAAACACAGCAAGAAGCAACGCTCTCCGTCTTCGGGCTAACCCCCACCGGCTCGCCGCAGTTTTTGTGAGCCGTCTTCCACTCCGCCATTGACAAAACCGGTGTGTGTTGTGGTATATCTCATGTGGGTCACTTCGATGTCGGCCCGGTTCGTTGGCCAGGCGTCTTCGCCGAAGAAAATGTGGCGGAAGATGAATCATGCTGGCACATCTTCTTTGTCGCCTCTTCGCCGCTACTTCAGCTTGTTATGTGGCCGTGTGTACCGATCGAAAGCAACTCGATCCAACGGCTTATCTCCGGTCTCTTCGAACCAATGGCCAACACGCTGGGTTGTGGTCGGGACGTTGCTTGTGTTGGTCGTACCGTCGGCCGTGCTCGCTCGCCGCGGCGACCCGCCAAAAAGCCGCACCGTAACCTCCCTGCCCGTCGAGTCTATTGCCCTCCTCCAGCTTGGCCTGGTGGATCCAGCAGTGCCCCTTGCCGAGGATGCCCAGGTCGGCAAACCCGGCCCGCTGCGATTCGCGGTGCCGGTTGAGGTCGATATCACCCCACAGACCGCCGGCACCTGGGAGCAACTCCCCGACGGGGCTAGGCTGTGGCGACTGCGTTTCTACAGCCCTGGGGCCACGGACCTGAACTTCGGCTTCGGACACTACGGGCTTCCCGATGGGGCTACTCTCCATGTCTACAGCGAGTCGGAGGACTATTACGAGGGCCCTTATACCTATCAAGACAACAAACCCCATAGTCAATTGTGGCTTCCGGTGATACCGGGTGACCGCGCAGTCGTTGAGCTATACCTGCCGTTCGAATACAAGGAGGAGCCGGAGTTGAGGTTGACTCACGTGGGAACAGGCTATCGGGACCTATTCGGTCGCCAGGGGGCGCCCAACCTGAAGCAGGGCTCATGCAATTTCGATGTCATCTGTCCCGAGGGCGACCCTTGGAGCGACGAGATCAAGAGCGTGGCGAGGTACTCGATAGGTGGCGCGTCGCTGTGCACCGGGTCCGTGATCAAGGATGTTCCAAGCTCCTTCCGTCATTTCTTCCTGAGCGCCGCGCACTGCGGCGTCAACGCGGGCAACGACTCGACGTTGGTCTTCTACTGGAACTTTGAGTCTCCCAACTGTGGAGACCTCAGCGGCGGCTCCCTGGCGGAGAACCAAACCGGCGCTACTTTTCGTGCTTCCAAAGTAGACGTTGACATGCTGCTGGTTGAGCTCGACGAGAATCCCGAGTCGTTCGGGGTTTATTACTCCGGCTGGGACCGTTCCGGCTCGGCCCCGGCGGGCAGCGTGGGTATTCACCACCCGAGCGGCGATGAGAAGGCGATCAGTTTCAACACCACCGCTCTGACCACCGTCAACAGCTGCATCGGGTCCGGCGGCATCAACACTCACTGGGAGGTCGATGACTGGGAGCAGGGAACAACCGAGCCCGGCTCGTCGGGGTCGGGACTGTGGGATCCTGCCACCAAGAAGATAGTGGGGCATCTCAGCGGCGGGATCGCCTCCTGCGCGAACCTACTCGGGTTTGACTGCTACGGTAAGTTCTCGGTGGCTTGGGACAGTGGCAGCACAGCTGTGTCCCGTTTGAAGGACTGGCTGGATCCGCTTGACCAGGGAGACCTGATGGTCGAAGGGATGTATCCGTCTCCCACCATTTCTTATGTCACTCATCAGGGCATCGACTCCTGTGCCACGGCCCCACTGAACGAGAACGGAATCTGGGAGCCAGGAGAGACGATCCAGCTACCAGTAGAGATCCAGGGCTCCGGGAATTTCACGAACGTCCAGGGCACCCTCACCAGCCTGACGCCGGGTGTCGCGATCATCGATGGAACGGCAAGTTGGCCAGACTTGGTGGCCGGCGTCGACACGTTTGGCAATCCTCCGCACTTTGCGGTCGCACTGGACGGTGGCATAGCCTGCTTCTCCCAGGCTGATTTCCAGCTCGAGATCATCGCCAACGAGGGCGGACCTTTCCATCTGAACTTCTCAAATCTTGTCGGGGCGTCGTTGGTTTCGGACACGCCCCTGGCTCTTGTGGATGACGGCACCACGACGTCTATGTTGGAGGTGGCCGCAGATGTCACCCTTACCGACGTCAACGTCTTGGTCAACATCGACCATACCTTTGTCGGCGATCTCAAGCTGACCGTTCGAAGCCCCCTGGGTACCGAGGTCGTTCTGCTGGATCGGCCGGGCGTGCCGGCAAGTACCTTTGGGTGCTCTAACAACAACATGGACGTTACCTTCGACGATGCCGCGGGGTTTGATCCGGGGAACCACTGCCCTGGAACGGACCCGTGGTACAGCGGCGACGCTGCTCCGGTCCAGCCGCTTTCGGCGTTCAATGGTGAATCGTCGGCCGGAACATGGAGCCTGAAAGTTTTGGATTCCGCGGGTGCCGACACGGGCACTCTCGTGGATTGGCAATTGATCACGATCCCGCCTCTAGTCGATCAGTGCATAATCTGTGAGTCGCCGGCTGGCGATGGGGAACCCAACGACACACTCGCGACCGCAACGCCGGTCGCCTGTCCATTGACGGCGACGGGCCTTACGATCGCACCCCTCGGTGACGTCGACCTCTACAGCTTTGTGGTCACCGGCGGCACTTTCGCAACCTTCGACATCGATGCTGACGAGATCGGGTCGACCCTCAACCCGACGCTCGGTCTGTTCGATTTTGGCGGCACACTGATCGGCTTCAGTGATGATACCCCGGCGCCGGGAGAGCCCTTCACGCTCGACTCCTACCTCGAAGTGACGCTGCCGGCCGGATCCTTCTTCGTCGGCGTTACTTCCTTCGCCGACTTCGATTTCAATGGCGGTGGCGACGCATCCACCACCGGGACTTATACGCTCAACCTTGGCTGCACGCCGGGGCCTTGTCCCGCCGACCTGGTCCTCGCGAACCAGATGCTTTCGGGAACTCTGACCCTGGAGGCGACCACGAGTGCAACGCTGGGCCCGAACCTCATCGTCAACGGCACGAACATCACCGTCAACGCGCCGATCGTGACGATTCTCAGTGGCACCACAATCAGCGGAACCTTCAGCGTGAGCAACAACCCGTCCTGCCCCTGAGCAACGTTCGAGATGCACATGGCGAACCGGAAGAAGAGAAAAGCGTTCCGTCAGGCATCCAAAACAGCCTGAGTAGCAACCAGGAGAGATGCCGAATGACGACCACAAAGCACCTACACCGAATCGTGATCTTCGCGGCGACAGCATTATTGGCACTTACGACACATCCCAGGGTGCTGGGTGACAGCAGTTTGCGAGTCATTCCGAACGGCGATGTCGGCATAGGGACCGACGCACCCACGGCCCCGCTGCATATTTCAAGAGCCGCTGGAACGAGCGTAGGCGACAACGTGGGCTTTCAGCTAGAAAACTCCAGTGCGGGCTCCAACTGGGTATTTACCGCCGTGGAAGGCGCCACGGACCACTTCATCATCAACAAGATCGGCAGCGGCATGCAGGAGATTCGCCTGAACGAGGGCGGCGACATGATGATTCCCGGCACGCTGACCCCGGGCGGGCCGAGTTGCGGTGGCGGTTGCGACCACGTCTTACAGCCGGCCATGATCTGGAATCGACCGCCTGCACGAGCGGCTGGGAGAAGAAAAGGCACGCAATGACGGGTTGGAGAAGCGGTTGGCTCGTGTGGAGACCCTTCTTCTGAGTGCTGACGGAGCCGCTGACTAGCCTGGAGAGTCCGAGATCCCTTGACTCGCTGCCCTTGGTCCAGCCCAGGAAGTTCCACGCAACGATAACTGTCGCGAAGTGCGTCCAGCAAAGGCTGGCATGTTCAGTGGGAGATAGACCCACCGGGGTAAGAGTCAGAGCCCCGTAGCTAGAGTTGCATCGCTGGAGGAAACGAAGTCGATGAAGCCAACTGACAAAGCCATCCTTGGGATGGTGAGCAAGTCACCGGGCCGTAACGTGAGTGAACCCACAGGTGGCCTCGAAAAGTTAAAACCCCGGAGGCCGA
>Ga0315336_1004389_pt1 | contig 16816 bp, 12 predicted proteins | sample ASW5metaG_FD_204512 | JGI IMG/M metagenome (GOLD analysis project Ga0315336, IMG submission 204512) | Ammonia-oxidizing marine archaeal communities from Monterey Bay, California, United States - ASW #5 | ecosystem: Environmental > Aquatic > Marine > Intertidal zone | place: USA: California...
TGGGCTTCACGAGTGTCGAGGCCCGGCAGCTTGCGAGCTACATGATGAGCCTCCACCGCAAGGCGGCGCCGGCGGGCCTTCGCCCTCTACCGGCGCTCATCGCCCGAGGACGGGCGCGGCCCATACGGGGCGAGACCCTCTACAACATGTTCTGTTCTTCCTGCCACGGCGCGGACGGCTTCGGGACGACGCTGCGACAGGGACTGTGGCCGCAGGACGCCGACCCCTGGGGTCATCAGTGGGATGCCCGCAACCTCGTGGTGGAAAAGCGAGCGGATATGGAAGTGATGGTTCCATCTCTCAACCACTCCGACACGCTTGCCGTCGCGAGCGCCGAGTACCTGACCCACGTCATCACTTACGGACGGCCGGGCACCAAGATGCTCGGCTGGCTCCAGGAGGGCGGGCTGACAGTGGACGAGATCCTTCTCATTGTTTCCTATATCCGCGGCTGGAGCCCGAAGCCTCCGGATGCCGCGGAGATCTCTTCGAGCCGCGGCGACCCGCTTGTGGGAGGCGCCCTCTACCGGGCCAACTGCGCCGCCTGTCACGGCACAGGCGGCGAAGGCGGGATCGGGAACGCCCTCAACTCTCCCACCTTCCTCGCCGTAGCCTCGGATGCGTTCTTGCGCGATACCGTCCTTCACGGCAGGCCGAACACGGCCATGCCGGCGTGGCGGGACTTCAGCGCCCAGGAGGTCAGCGACCTCCTGGCTCACATGCGAGCGTGGCAGCCGCGGCGCGCGGACCTCGGTCGCGCCGAAGAGCTTTGTGCCGGGGAGGAGACGGATGCCGTGTCAGCTCGAGTCGGAAAGATCCTCTACAAGGCCAACTGTGTCATGTGCCACGGGCAAGACGGTGCGGGCGACCTGGCTTCGTCGCTCAACACGCAGGAGTTCCTCACCGCTGTGTCGGATGAGTTCCTCCTTGCCACCATGATCCAGGGGCGGCCAGGCACGGGCATGCCTTCCTGGAAGCACCTCAGGAGCGAGGACCTCGCATCCATGGTTCGCTTCCTGCGCACGTGGCAGACGGAGCCCTCGAAGCCGGCGGGCTGGCAGGACACCCCGGTGCCGCGGGGAGATGCCGATGCGGGGCGCTCGCTTTTTGTCTCCATCTGCTCGGGTTGCCACGGCCCCCAGGCAGAGGGAGCGAGTGGACCTCAGCTCAACAATCCCATCTTCCTGAGCACGGCCACGGACCGCATGCTCAAGGAGTGGATCTCCCACGGCAAGATCGGCACGGAGATGAAGAGCTTCCGCAAGGGAGGTCAGGGCGTCGCCGAGCTCAGCGAGCGCCAGCTGGATGACGTGGTCGCTTACCTGCGCTCGCTCGAGAGCGTGGCGGAAGGCGACATCTCCCGCACGGCGAAATCGCCTCACGGTCGCCCCGAGAAGGGCGCGGTCCTCTACGCGGACTACTGCACGAGCTGCCACGGCCTGCGCGGTGAAGGCGCGAGCGGGCCGGCCCTATCGAACCGCAACTTCCTGCGTTTCGCCTCCGACGGCTTTCTCATGGCCACCCTGGCACTCGGCAGGAGAGGGACCGAAATGCGGCCGGTGAAGAAGAGCCCGCAGTCGATCATCGAGCTCTCGAGCGACCAGGTCAACGACCTCGTCGCTTACCTGCGCTCCTGGGAGTACGACTCGCCTTTCGATACGCCTGAGGGCCGGGAGATCCCGCATCGCTTTGTGGTCCCATGGGACCTGAGGAGGGGAGGACAGCTCTTCGCCTCCAACTGTGCCGGCTGCCATGGTGTGGACGGCAAAGGTGCATGGGCTCCGGAGCTGAACAACGAGGGCTTTCTCGCCGCGGCCACGGACGGCTTCCTGCAGGCAACGATCGTGCGTGGCAGGAAAGGGACAGCCATGCGCCCCTTCGGCAGCGGTAGCCAGGGGCTCGTGGACCTCTCCTCACAAGATATCGACGACATTGTCGCTTACATGCGTTCCTGGTCCTCCCGCGCTCCATCGCCGCTGACCATCCCGGCAGAGAGGTCGCTCGAGGTAGGACGTCTTCCGGCAGAAACTTCCCGTGCGCAAGGAGATTGAGAGATGAGCGAATCGACCCACAACCCCTCCACAACGGTGGTCCAGCCCCCGTGGACCCTCCACCGCAAGGTCAAGAACGCGCCGTTTGACCGGCGCGAGTTCTTGAAGATGGCGGCCGGGACCGGCGTCGCGGTGGCGGCAACGGCCCTCTTGCCTTGCGAGTTCATGCAGGCCCGCGCGGCGGCGTCGGCCGGGCAAGCGGGCGGGGGAGGCATGAAGCTCCTGCAGGCGGCGTGCCCTTACTGCGGCGTCGGCTGCGGCACCCTGATCAAGGTCGAGCGCGGCAAGGTGGTCGGCATGGTCCCCGACAAGAAGCATCCGACCAACCGTGGCATCCAGTGCATCAAAGGACTCAACGCGCACGAGCCGATCTATCGCGACCGTCTGACGAAGGTGCTCGTCCGGCGAGACATGAGCGATCCCCTGCGGGGTCATGTCTCCTCGACGAAGGGACGTTTTGACGACGACGTCTTCCGCGAGGTCTCCTACGAGGAGGGGGAGCACATCGTCGCCGAGCGCACCGCTGAAGTCATCCGGGAGCGCGGACCCAATCACGTCGGACTCAACGGCTCCGGGCAACTGACCATGGAAGCTCAGTGGATCGAGAACGTGCTGATGAAGGGCGTCATTGGCAGCAACTCCATCGAGGCCAACGCGCGTATGTGCATGACGTCGGCGGTGACCGGATACTTCCACTCGTACGGATCCGACGCGCCGCCCACGAGCTACGAGGACATCGAGGAGGCCGACTTCATCACGTTCTGGGGTCACAACGCCCGGGAAGCACACCCCATCCTCTTCTGGCGCGTGGCCGACCACAAGCACCGGCACGACATTCCCACCAGTGTTGCCGATCCGCGAAAGACCGGAACGGTCGTCGGCCTCGAGGACATCAATCCCCGCAACAGCTACCACATCCCGACCCTCAACGGCGACATCAGCTACCTGAACGCAATCGCCCATGTGCTGATGAAGAAATACCCGCAGGCGTGTATGCCGGAGGAGTGGCTCGAGAAGCACACGAACAACTGGAAGGAGTACCAGGAGGGGGTTCTGGCGAAGTACTCGCCCGAGCAGGTCGTGGAGCGTCTCGAGAAGCTCGACAGGGGTCGGGTAACCGTCGAGACGATCGAAAAAGTCGCAAAGACCTGGGCGGAAGCGTCCATCAAAGGGCGCCAGCGCGGGCGGGGAGGCGTGCTGAGCTTCTGGGGCATTGGCTACAACCAGATGCTGCACGGCCAGCACAACACGATCAGCATCATCAACCTGCACCTCTTGACCGGGAACGTCGGCCGGCCTGGGTGTGGGAGTCACTCGCAGACCGGGCAGCCTAACGCCATGAGCGAGAGGCTCATGGGGGGGTTGACCGGCCGCTTGCCCTTCAATCACTCCCTCAAGAACACCGACTGGCGCAACCATATTGCCGACGCCTGGCACGTTCCTCGCGAACGCCTGGAGCAAACATCCGCTCTGCCCAACCCCGGGATGGTCATCGGCATGATGGAGCGCGCCTTGAAGGGCGGTCTCGATGCGATGTTCTGGATGTACACAACCCACGTCCACATGCCGGACCTCGATACGCTCGTGCGTCCCGCGCTGTCGCGCATGTTCGTTGTCGCGCAGGACATCTACCGGCACGCTCCCAACAATCTCTATGCCGACGTCATCTTTCCCGCGGCAACCTGGGGAGAGTGGACTGGCGGAACGTATATCCAGTCCGAGCGTCGGGTCTACATCTGCGATGGAACGAGGAACCCGCCGGCGAATTGCCGGCCCGACATGGACATGGCCATCGACAAGGGCAAGATCCTGGCAAAGATGCTCGGGCTCGATGCCGACGCTATTTTTCCCTACAAAAAGACAATTGAGATGGGAAACGGCATCCTGGCCTACGACCCCGAAGACGTATTCCGCGACATCGTTCGAGCGAGCAAGGGGTCGGACGCTGACCTCTCCGGTATGATCGAAGTCGAGGAGAAGGATGGTATCGCGCCGTACGATCAGCTGCGCACGCTTCGCGGTGTTCAGTGGCCCGCCTCTACGTACAAGATCGCCAAGGCTGGCGGTACGCCCAGACGCTATCTGGGACAGGAGGGCTGGGAAGGGCGACCGTACGGAGACTTCCGCCACGCAGACGGCAAGGCACGCTTCAAGCTTTGCGAGCAGGACTACACGAAGCTGGAGGATGTCACCGGTAGGCTCATGCAGTACGGCCACAAGAGCCGGCCCGGCCAGGGGCCGTTCCTGATCGACGACGTCTACACCGACGGCCCGAACAAAGGGAAGCCGAGGATTCTCGTCGAAGCGCGCGACGCCGGCCTGCCGCCCGAATTGCCGGATCTCGGAACTTACGATGACGAATCGCTCCACCTCGCGGAGCACAAGGAGCGAGACCTGTATCCGTTCTGGCTGGGCCTCGGCGTTGTCTACGAGCACTTCCACACGGCGAAAACGATTCGGGGCGCGACGACGATGAAGCTGGTTCCAGAGCAGTACGTCGAGGTGAACATCGACGACGCCAAGCGCTTCGGCTTGAAGGACGGCGTGCGAGTGCGACTCGTGACTCGCCGCGGCTCCTACGAGGGACGCGTCTCGGTGGGACAGAACAGCATCATCCGACCCGCGCGAACCGAGGTGCCGCACGGTTACCTGTTTAGCCCCTGGAATCTGTCCGTAGCCGACAGCGCGGATCCGCGGAAGAACAAGTGGCTTGTGAACTCGACGAGCCACCGCGCCTGGGATCCGGTGAGTGGACAGTGCGACTACAAGAAGCTTGCAGCCAGGATCGAGGTGATCGGTTGAGGACTGAGTGCCATGAATCGTAGAGAATTCTTCAAGCAGATAGCCGCGGTAGGAGCTGTGGCCGCCGGTGGGCTCTACACCGCCGGGGTTGGGCCTCCTGCCAAGGGGACTGGCGTGTCGCCACTGCGCCCGCCGGGAGCTCTGCCCGAGAAGGACTTCGCCTCCACCTGCATACGTTGCATGCGCTGCGTGGATGCGTGCCCGAACCAGGCGCTGGTTCCGATGCCTCTGGCTGGATCGAACGGGCTTGCCGGCACCCCGACGATGGAGCCGCGCAAGGCCTCTTGCATGCTGTGCATGAGCGAGGAAGGCGACTACCTCAAGTGCACAGAGGTCTGCCCGAGCGGTGCTCTCGAGCTTATCAAGAAGGACGCGGACGAGATCCGTGAAAAGGTTCACATCGGCGTCGCGGAGCTCGATCTGGATCTCTGCTATTCCTACAACAACTGGAGCTGTGGCGCTTGCTTCCGGGCCTGCCCACTCGCGGGTGAAGCCATGACCCTCGGGAGGTGGGAGCGTCCCATTATTCATCCGGATGCCTGCGTCGGTTGCGGGTGCTGCGAACGCTCCTGCATACAGTACCCCCACGCAATTCGTGTGAAGGGGGCGACATGAAGGTACCTCGGCGTAACTTTCTGCGGGTGCTCTCGACGACGATCGGATTCGTCGTGGTGGGGGGCTTCGTTCATTTCCTGGGACGCACCCGTCTGGCAAAGTTTCCCGTGGTGAAGCGTCCCTACGCCAAGCTGGCCGGCCTGCTGCGGCCGCCCGGAGCGCTGCCGGAGTCCGAGTTCCTCGCCGCGTGCATTCGCTGCTACCGCTGTCAGGATGCTTGTGAGCCGGGCGCCATCCAGTTCTACACGGAGCGCCACGGTGCCCTGTACCATACGCCGTACGTCGATCCGGCCCTGAAGGCGTGCACCCTTTGCATGAAGTGCGGTCCGGAATGCCCGACCGGTGCGCTTCTTCCGCTTGCTGACCGGGCCGAGGTCCGGATGGGGTCGGTGGAGCTGTTCCAGGACCTCTGCCTCTCCTACAAGGCCGAGCGCATCCGAGACGAACAGGCGATGTTGACAGAGCTGGGCCGCGAGGCAACGGAGTCCGAAGCCGTAGCAGAACGACGCGGGCCTTGCGGGGAATGTTACATGTTCTGTCCCTTGCGGAACCGGGCCATCAAGCTCAAACCGGGTGCCTTTCTCGCGCCGCTCATCTTCACGGAACACTGCACGGGGTGCGGCATGTGCGAGGAGATCTGCAGGACGGTCGTGCGCGGGGACCCAGCCATCCGTGTCGTGCGCACTCGAAAGCCCGTGGGGGTAGGGGAGGCGGGGTGATGTCGCTCTTGCAAGTTATACGGAGGGGTGTTCAGATCGCGGTGATTTTCACCGTCGTGGCGGTGGCTTTCTTGAGTCTCTACGCCCACTATCGTGCCGCTCGGGTGATCGACGACGACCAGTTGATGGCGGGGATGCGCGGTGAGGTGGCTGCCAAAATGATCCATCCCTACGTCGAGAAGCTCGATGACCCCCAGGCCTTTCTCGACGGCAACAAGGGAACCCTGTGGTCGATGCGCCTTTTGGGAATCAGCGTTACGGACCCGCTGGCCGCCGTCGAGGCGATCGCTGCCTCGAAGCATGTCCACTGGCCGCTGCTAGCCTCGATCCTGATCCCGGTGCTGTTGACGCTGATCTTTGGCAAGATCTTCTGCAGCTGGATCTGCCCGGGGTACGTTCTCTTCGAGGTCGCCGGCAAGCTGCGCAGGCTCCTGCGAATCGCTGAGATCCAGCCAGGGCGTGTCCGTTTTTCGTACGCGAACAAATACATCTTCCTTGTGGTGGGGCTGACCCTGGCCGCCATGCTGTCGATTCCGCTCTTCGCCCTGATCTACCCTCCCGCGGTGATCAGCCGGGCGATGCACGCCTGGATCTTCGGAACAGAGCTCGCGGGCATGGTTCTCCTGCTCGGCATCATCGTGGCTGTCGAGGTCTTCGTCTCACCACGTTGGTGGTGCCGGACGATCTGCCCCGGCGGAGCCCTCTATGGCCTCATCGGCTGGGCCCGGCCGGTCCGCGTGCGGCTGAAGCGCGAAGCCTGCACGTTCTGCAGGGCCTGCATCCCCTGTTGCGAGGCAGGCATCAATCCCATCACCGAGTCGAGCTCCATCGAGTGCGACAATTGCGGTGTCTGCATCGACTACTGCGGGGAGGGAGCATTGAAGTTCGAGGTCGGACTTCCGGAGCTTCCAGGAAAGAAGAACGCACGAAAGGCCAAGACTGTCGTCTCCGTCATCTTCTTTCTCATGCCCACTCTCTTCGCGACGCCCGCGCTGGCCCACCATGTACTGGGGTTGCCTCACTACTCTTACAAAGAAAACTACCCACAACGCCCGACGCTCGAGTACCCAGCCACCACTGGCCCGTATGATGTTCTCCTCACCTCTTACCCGGGCGTGCCGACTCCGGGCGAGCCGGCGAACCTATCCTTTTACATCAAGGATCGTGTCGCCAAAAAGGTTTTCGAGAAGCCCATAACCGTTCGGGTGCTGAGGACCAGCACGTTCGGGGATAACGAGGTGATCGTGCCCCCGACCCGAAGGGAGCCCTTCGACAATCAGCACAAGTTTCAGTGCACCTTCCCTCTCGATGCCGAGTACATCGTCGAGCTCTCGATGGAAGTGGAGGGCAGGGTCGAAGTGATCCCGTTCCAGGTCGTCGCGGGCGAGCCCTCAGCCACGGCGTCATTCGCGTTCGCCGTGGCGGGAGGATTACTGATCGTATTCATCGTCATCCGTGCGGTGCAGAAAAAGCGCCAGCGCCGGAAGGATCAAACCCGGAAAGGCCAATGCGACACTTGAAGACAGCGTTCCCCTACATCCTGTTTGCCCTGATTGCCGGCGTCGTCGTGTTCTCGAATGTGCCTGGTGAAACTCCGTCCCTCAGCCCGGCGTCTGGGGCGCAGTCGGACGACCGGGTCTTTGATTTGGTCTGCAGCATGGAGGTGAACACGGCCTGGGGCTTCTCAGCGCAACATGGGGGGAAGGCCTATCATTTTTGCGCTCAGCGTTGCCAGGACCTCTTCGAGGCCGATGAGCTGCGATACCTTCAAGACAGGTGCCTGGTTTGCGATAGTCGAGTGGGGGAGACGTTCCCGGCAACGTATCTGGGGAAGACCTATCCTCTCTGTAGCGAAGAGCACAGGCGCGTGTTCAAGGATGATCCGGCCGCTTACTTCCTGCACACCATGTGGGGCATCCCACCCTGGCTTTACTATGCTTCCATTGCGCTCATCCTGATCGCCAGCTTCGCAGCCTTTGACTTGTTCGGCCGCAGGCGCTCGGAACCTCGTGGCGCAGCTATGGGGACCAAGGCGCCCCCACCTGGGGCAGCTGTTCCTGCGCTGTCCGCAGACCGTTTCAACTTGTTCACCTTCGGGTGGCTGAAGGCGGCCGCCCGTTCGCGCGTGTTTCGTTTTAGCCTGCAGGCCGTGGTCACGGTTCTGTTTCTCTTGATCATCGCCGCCGGTATCTTCGGCAACCAGAATCCCGCGCTCAACATTGCGCCACTGTTGACGTGGACCGTCTGGTGGGGGTTTCTGGTCATCTTGATCCTGTTCGCCGGCAAGCTTTGGTGCTATGTGTGTCCCTGGGATGCCATCGCCGGGTGGACGGAGAAGCTCGCGTTTTGGCGAAAGAACGACGACGGGCTGAGCCTCGAACTGCGCTGGCCCAGGGTCGTCCGCAACATCTCCATCGCCGCGATCCTGTTCATCGGCCTCACCTGGATCGAGCTCGGCTTCGGCGTCACCATGAAGCCGCGAGTAACGGCCTACCTCGCGATCGCCATGCTTCTCCTCGCTGTGCTCTCGGCGATGCTTTTTGACCGCAAGAGCTTTTGCCGCTATGGCTGTCTTGTCGGCAGGGTCAGCGGGCTCTACGCTCTCTTCTCGGGAGTGGAAGTCCGCCCGAACGACCCCGACGCCTGCGCTCGGTGCCACAGCAAGGAATGCGTCAAAGGAAGCGAGACTGCCTACGGCTGTCCCACCTTCCTGTACCCTGGCGGGCTCAAGACCAACACGTACTGCATCCAGTGCATGGAGTGCGTGCAGGCCTGCCCTCACGACAACCTGGCCTTCAACCTGCGGCCGTGGGGCAGCGATCTCGCCGTGGAGGGAAAGCCGAGGACGGATGAAGCCTACCTGGCCCTCCTGATGCTCTCCATAACGGGCTTTCACGGGCTGACGATGACGCCTGCGTGGGGCCAGCTCATCGACGCCATCCGCGAGTTCGCCGACTGGGGGAGGATCGTCGGCTTCACCACTGGCATGGCTGTGATTCTGCTCGCCCCTGTAATGATTTACGCAGCGCTCGTCGCCGTTTCCAGAAAGCTGGGGGCGCGGGATGCACGAAATCCCCTCAGCTACAAGGACTACTTCATCCGCTATGCTTATGCGCTTCTTCCGATCGCGCTCTTCTATCACATCGCCCACAACCTGGAGCACCTGCTCATGGAAGGTCCCAAGGTCGTCGCGTTGATGTCGGACCCCTTCGGCTGGAACTGGGACCTGTTTGGAACGGCGAGCTGGAGCATCCCGCCGCTGATCTCGCTGGAACACCTGTGGTTGGTCCAGGTGCTCCTTGTGCTCGTGGGACACGTCTACAGCCTGTGGGTAGCGCAGAAGACTTCGCTGCGCCTCTTCGGGTCGTCCCGGGCCGCCTTCCGCAGTCAGCTGCCCATGCTCGCAGGGATGATTCTCTTCAGCATCTTCAGCCTGTGGCTCCTGAAGCAGCCCATGGAGATGCGCACATCCTCGATGTAGCGCTCCACCTTCTTCCCCTGCCCTTCCCCCTCCCCGTCCCCCTGCCCCTCCCCATCCCCGGGTCTTCTTGCCGGCTCTTCGAGCGGGTGAGCCGCTGGCTAACTCTCCGGATGCAGATTTAGCCGGCCACTGCCTGTCCTGGCTGTCCACACAGGACTGGGGAGGGGAAAGGGCAAGGGGACGGGGAGGAAGTCAAGAACCAACGGAATAACCAGAGGAGCACCCTACGACTCCGTTTCCAGCTTCAAGACCAGACCGTCAGGCCAGGCTGCGCCTTCATGGATCCACCGCCGAACCAGATGCACTTGCTCCTTGTTGAGCGGCCCACCCTTGTCTTCCGGCGGCATGAGTTCCTCGTCTTCATCCTCCTCGGGGGAAAGGGCTATTCGAACGTACAGAGGGCTCTCCTCCGCTTTGCCTGGGAGAATCGCTGGGCCCTGTTCCTTACCCCCCTTTCGCGCCATCGCCCCGGTATGAAGCCCCAACCTTCCCTTTCTTTTCTTAGCACTGTGACATTGCAGACAGTGCTGCTCGAGGATGGGTTGGATATCTCTGGCAAAGTCGACTTCCGCACTGCCGCCTGCCTCAGCCGTAGCTGTTGTGTTCTCCACCGCCTCTTCGGTGGCCACAGCGGCTTGCACGCGGCCTTCATTTTCGCTGCTAACGGGTGTCACGCTCAGCTCCAGAGAACTCTTTTCCTCGAAGAAGGCTGCCCCCCTCTGAACCCAGTGGACAAGGACCCCGATCTCCTCGGGACTCAAGAGTTCCTTGCCCGCCGGCGGCATCACATCATCGTGCTCCTGGGGGAGCAGAATGAGCCGCACCAGGTTGCTGCGAAAGGCGTCTCCAGGAACGATTGCAGGTAGGCCGCTCTCACCGCCACGGAGAGCGCTTCCGGTCACATCGAGACGGTAGTCTCCTTTCTGTTTCTCCGGCCCATGGCACTGGGTGCACTTGGCCTCGAAGATCGAGCGAACGTTTTGGATAAAGCCCCGCTCGCCTCCCTCCGTCGCAGTTGCCTCGTGGGAGACGCCCAGGTTGCGAGCCATGAGGGTTTTCACAAAAGGCGGGGCATACTTGACCAGGTACTGGGAGCCATGGGTAAGGTTGCCGCCTTCGTGACCGGCAAAGACGAGCACGACCGCGGTCGAGCAGAGCAGCCCCCTGTAGGCAAACTTCGAGTAGAAACCGGATCCGCTGCGGCGGGTGTGCCACTGTGCTACGGTTGTCACTGCGGCGAGGACGACTACCGAAAGTCCGAGCCATTGGTGTCGGGAGAGCATTTCGGCGTCGTAGCCGCCTTCGCCCGCCAGCATCAGACCGAGCGCCGCCACCCCGCAACCGGTCACCGAGCTTACCAGCAGGACGAAAAATATGGTTCTGGCCCGCTCCACATTCGGGCGGACGAGGGAATAAAGCTCGAGCAGGAACGCGAGCCCGAGAAAGCCAATGGGAAAATGTAGGAGAACGGAATGAAATCTCGCAACAAACCGCCACAGCTGGGAAGGCTCCTCAGCGGACGCGGGAGCGCTGGCCGCGAAGGCGGTGGCGGGTCCCGCGGCCGCGAGTGCTACAAGGCTTAGAAACAGCGTGGCGGAGTGAATTTTTTTCACGTCCCTCATAGATCTAACCATCTATGGACAGGCAACTTAAAACTTTCCACCCTCTCTAATAAGGATAAAAGGGTCCACTTATCCTATAAAGGTGCCCATGCTACCTAGCCCCCTACTGGACATCAAGACCCATTTCTCTGAAAATAGGGGCCGATATGCTCTCTCAGACTGCCGAGTACGCCCTGCGAGCCGTTGTCTTTCTCGCCGACCACGCGCCCGCGCCCAGAACAATCCAGCAGATTGCGCAGGTTACCCGTGTGCCGGGCGCCTACCTGTCGAAGGTCATGCGAAGTCTGAGTCGAGCCGGCCTGGTGCACTCGCAGCGCGGCCTCCACGGAGGTTTTTCGCTGGCCCGGGATCCGGCACAGGTGACGATTCTCGAGGTGATCAGCGTGGTGGACCCCATCGTCCGAATTGACAAATGCCCGCTCGGCCTCGCGGCTCATGGGACCAACCTCTGCCCGCTGCACCGGCGACTCGACAACGCCATGGGCATGATCGAGGAAGCTTTCGGCGAAACGACGCTCGCAGAAATCCTGGCGGAACCCACCGGCAGCGTACCCCTGTGCAACTTTCCTCGTCAGCCCGGCAAACGACCTGGTTGAAGGAAGGGCTTGATTGGCAGAAGTTTCGTGCCCTTCGCAGCCGATACTGTGATGGTCCTCGCAGTAAGGAGATGAGCAATGCACGTGCGCGACGTCATGACGGAGAATGTCCACACGGTCTGCGTGGACACGAAAACGATCGTGGCCAGCGAGATCATGGACTGGGCAAAAGTACGACATGTCCCCGTGATTGACGGCGAGCGGCGTGTCGTCGGGATCATCACGCATCGCGATCTACTCCGGGTCTCGATCTCGGCCCTTTCCACTTCCGTCGCAAAGATTGAGAAGCGCCAGCATTTGTCGATGGTACCGATCTCAGAGGTCCTTCGCAGCGACGTCAGGACGATTTCTCCGGATGCCTCCGTCCGGCTCGCGGCCAGGATCATGCGGGAGGAGAAGTTCGGTTGCTTGCCTGTGGTAGAGAAAGGCAAGCTCGTAGGGGTGGTCACCGAGGCGGATCTACTACAATTGGTGGAGATGCTTCCAGACTCGGCGGTTCAACAGACTGCGTGAGCTCCATCGCTTCTCGCACGTAACCACGAAACTTCTCGCTGTACTGGTCGACAAAAGCGAACAGCGCGTTGTCAACCATGGGCTCCGGAACGAACTGAGAGAGTTTGAAAGGCTTGTGGACCACAGCGGCGAGCGTCGCGCGGGTGATCTTCTTGTCGAAGTTGGCGACGGCGATGGGGACTATCAGCGGCTCTGGCCTGACGAAGGCAGCGAGCCGGAAGGCTCCCACCTTGAACCGTACCGGAGATTCCTCCGTCGCGGTATTCGTTCCCTCGGGACAGATGACGACATTCTTGCCGTCGAGGATGTAGGAACGAGCCGCTTCCAGGAACAGGCGGCGCCGCTGTTCCGCCAGCAGTTTCGGGCTCTCCGTGTCCTCGTCCACGTGTCCGGCGTAAACGTAGATGTAGCCGAGTCGATCGTAGTACCTCTGGTGCGCGTATTCATCGGGTCCCGATTTGCGGATGACCCGGATCGGCGCCTCGCCGTACTTGCCGTAAAGGAGCACGGAAGAGACGAAATGGGTGTCGAGGGTCAGCCGGAAACCACCCATGAGGATGTTCTCCGGGTGATTGTCGAGGTGGTTCAGAATGAAAATGTGTCCCGGCTTCTCGGGAAGGTTCTCTTTCCCTTTGACAACGTAGTGAGTGTGCTTGTACAGCTCGAGAAAGTCCTCACAACAGCGCCTACGAACCTCGGCGGGGCTGGAACTGGCCGGAGCGTTTGTCACGTGCTCGTAGATCGTCTGCAGTTGCTGGTAGACTGTTAGCTCCTTCTTGACGCTCGCGAGAATGTCCAGGCAGAGGCCGGCTAGGTTTCTCTCCAGCTCATCCCCGTGGACCTGGAGCAGCTCCAGGGTTTGGAACGCGTCGGAGAGGGTCAAACGGTTCTCCAGGTAGAAAGGGATCTTGCGTAGCGGCGATGTCACCGAGAGCTGCGGAGCGCTTTGGTCCAGTAGCGCACGGATCGCCAGACTCTCTTCCTCGTAGCGGCGGGCGACCAGCCGTATCCGCGTTTCCCGCAAACGATTCCCGAGGACCCAGAGGATGCGCCTCATCAGCTCCATGCCGAAGTCCGGTTTGCTTTCGGCGCGGTTCTCCAGGGCGTCCCTCGGGAAGGCGAGGGCCTGGGTATCTTCCAGTGCCAGGACGCTGGCGCGGTAGTGGTACGGCTCCACCATGGCCGACCAGCCGAGCACGCGCCCCGGCTCACTGATCGTTCGCACTCGCACCCGCCGCTCCTCGCGCCCTTGGGCCACGTCGGCGTCGAAGGCGAGCTGCACCCGGCCGACGACGAGCAGATAGAGCGTTTCAGCGTGTTTCCCCTCCTCGACGAGCAGGCTGCCCTTCGCGAAGCTTTCGAGTTTCGCCTGCGCGGCCAGGAATTCCGTGTCCTCGTCGGAGAACGTCTCAAAAAACGGGGAGCTTCGTAGAAGTTCGGCGAAGGATCTCATCTCAGGAGGTGGGTCGCAAAAGGATGGTGGTCATACACAGCTACACTGGAAGTTTGGGAGGAGTTTTTGCCAGCATGTCCCGCGTCTGCTCGAGGCGATTGGCGAGTACCGTGGAGATGCGCCTGAGCACCGTGTAACCGAGGCGGGGATCCCTGTCGAAGACTCTGGTGAAGACTTCGCGGGGCAGCCTGAGGAGTCCAGAAGGCTCCTCACAGCGGATCGAGGAGGTATAGCGATAGGGGGGACGAAACGCCGACCAGCCCAGGAGCGCGCCAAAGCCACTCGTGCTGCCCACGAGCAAATCGTCCGCACCCTCGAAGCGGACGAAGATCTGCACGGACCCCGAAAGAAGGAAATACACGGACTGGGCCTCGTCCTGCTGGCGCAGCAGGGTTTCTCTGGCCGCGAAGAGTCGATCGGTCGCTGCCTCGGCGAACTCGCGGAGGGCCCAGGCGGGCATGCCCTGAAAGAATGGGAGCTGGGCGATTTGCTCTGCGGGGACCATGAAGATCCTATTATAATTCCACGCTTTGGCCAGGCAATCGCGTCGGAGGCGTACGGACATGAAACGAAGACTGAAGCCGACGCTCAGTCGCCCGGTCGATTTCGAGGCCTTCTGGCTGCGGACGAAGGACGAGCTCTCGCGAGTGGAGTCGGTGATCCGCCGGGAACCCCTTCCGCAAACGGAGGACCCAAGGCTGACCCACGAGCGCATCGCCTTCCGTTCTCTGGGTAACGCTCCGATCGAGGGGTACCTGATTCGCTGGCCCGGTGACGAGAAAAGGCCCTACGTGGTGCATGGCCACGGTTACGGCTCAGAGTGCGACGTCCAATGGGGCTGGGCCCGCGCCGGGCTCAATGTGGTAGGTGTCAACGTGCGTGGCTATGGTGGCTCGACCGAGGCGCTGAAAAATCCCTCCAGGTGGGGAAAAATCCTCACCGGAATCGAGACACCCGAAACCTCGTTCCTGCGCGGGGCCGTCTGCGATTGTATGCGTGCCGCACAGGTGGCCGAGCGGATCCTCGGCCCGTGCGCGACCCGTGCTGTCATGCACGGCGCTAGCTTCGGTGGCGCCCTGGCACTGATCGCGGAAGCGTGCTTGCAGGTCGCAGCCCTTCTGGTCATCGGCGTGCCGACGCTTGGCTGGGCTGAAGGCCGTAACTTTCTTGTCAGGAGCGGCTCCGGTGCCGAGGTGATCCGTTATCTGGAGGACCGTCCGGAGTCGTCCGAGGACGTCATGCTGGTGCTGCGCTACTTCGATCCGGTGAACTTCGCGCCGCTCGTAAAGTGCCCGGCGCTGGTGGGTGTGGGTCTTGCCGACGACGTGGTGCCCGCGGATACCGTCTACGCCGTCGCCAACCACCTCGGCGGTCCGCACGAGATCATGGAGTTTCCCTACAGCCACAGCGAGCACCCGCAGGAGGTGCTCTGGGAGAAGTTCGAGGCGCGCTGGCTGGAGCTAGCTCTGCGAGGGGACAGAGAGATTTCGAGCTCAGCCGGCACTCCTGACGGGGCTGCCCCTTGACGTTCAGCGTCTCGTCGGGCCCGAACGAGCTATGTACAGCAGGCTGCATGCGCCCAGCCTCGATAAACGGTCCAGCCTGCCAGGATGATCATGATGATTCCGGACGCTGTCGCCAGGCGGCTACGCAGCAGAGGTGAGATGCTGTTGCCGGACACGGCAACTGTAAGAAGCACGGGAACGGTTCCGAGCCCGAGCGCGACCATGATCAGGATACCGCCCAGAAAGCTCGAGGTCGTCGCGGCCCAGGCGAGGAAGGCACAGGCGAGGAAGGCACAGGCGAGGAAGGCACAGACGACCGGGCAAGGAAGGAGACCACTGAACACGCCGAGGTAGATGGGCTTGAGAGGCGATCTGACAGAGAGAAGGGCCGAGCCCCAGCGCGCCCACGGGCGCAGGGACGGAACACTCCAAGTGAGCATGGCGGTTCCCCCTACGCCAGCGCTGATGGCGCGGAAAAGATCCCGAGCCCTGCGACGGACTTGAGAGGATCGGCGCGAAAGTCCGGCGGTAGGACGGTTTGTCCCCGCACGTCCGGCTTTGCAAGGGGCCTTTCAAGGTCCGCCCGAGCCTCTCTTCCAATGAGCTCTTCCAGCTCCTTGCGCCATGACACCCGACGCAGTACCTGCGGTACACGGTTTCACCCAAGTCTCCCTCGTCGCTGGGACGGGTGGTGAGCGGGTCATAGTCCCCGTGAGAGACCACGACCTCGGCACCCGCAGAGGCGGGGTCGTAGGAACAGCTGAGCCAGCAAGAGCACGGCAAGGATTCCCACCAGCAAGCTACCCGCAAGAGAGGCCTTGTTCATTGTTTGTGCGTCCCGCTCGTCTGTTTGCCCACACCGGGCGATTTTCTCTCCTTGCCAGCGACACGATGGGGGTCGCCGCGTGAAGCGTCACAGGTCGTCGTTCATGACCTCTCTGGCGGTGCTTTTCTTGGAATTCAGCATGGCGTTCTCGCGCTGCGTCTCGCCTCCGCAATCCCTGTACCACTCTGCGCCACGTGGTAGCCGGAGCGGGATGCGGCAGGCAAAGGGCGGCCTTTTCTAGGATTCCCTGGAACAGTCGGAGGCAAAACGCCCTGCGGATTATTCCCCACAACCAGAAAAATTTCGTGACGCCGCAACGCGCCTGGGAGGAACAGGCAGTAACGAGTCAGACGAAAAATTGACACCTTCCGGGGGATATTTCGGCGTTCCGTACGTGGCACCGGGCTCGCAGAGTGTCGACGACAACGGTCACCAATTCGGTAAGATCCACCGGCTTGTCGACGTACCGGTTCGCGCCGTTTCTCAGGGCCTCGGCTTCTGTTGTCTCAGAGGGTTTCGCCGACATGACGACAACCTGGCATTGGCTCCCTGCTTTCCGGAACTCTTCCAACACCTCCACTCCCGTCGAGCCAGGCAGGTTGTAGTCCAGCAGGGCAAGGCACACACCCGCGT
>Ga0315336_1004390_pt1 | contig 16813 bp, 17 predicted proteins | sample ASW5metaG_FD_204512 | JGI IMG/M metagenome (GOLD analysis project Ga0315336, IMG submission 204512) | Ammonia-oxidizing marine archaeal communities from Monterey Bay, California, United States - ASW #5 | ecosystem: Environmental > Aquatic > Marine > Intertidal zone | place: USA: California...
GTCCTCCATCGCTGCGATCACGATTGAGCGGTCGATCGACTTTTCGCGCGCGACGGCGTCGGCGATCTGCAGCAGTTCGAGTTTATTGGCGCTGACAGCAGCCATGGCTCAGTCTCCTTCGTGGTGGTCGGATGTGCCTTCACGCTTTTTCTTCTCGGCGGCGAGGCGGTGTTCCTTGGTATTCTTAGGCGCAGGCTTTTTAGTCTTTGGTTTGGGCTTGAAACTTTTCGAGATGGGAAGTTCGGCGCGGGCCTTTTTCGCGTGCTCGGGCGGAGCCGGCGCGAGGCCCATGTCTTCCTTGATATCGCGGGCGGCCGATTTACCCCGGCGCATGGATTCGGCGATCAGTTCGTCGGTAAGAACAAGGTTTGCGCTGGCGATGTCTTCCATCGTCAGCAACACGCTGGCATCCTGATCGGCGCGCACGTCGTCGCGCGTAATCTTGATGCCGCTGCCTTCGACGCCGGCGAGCTTGCCGCGGAACCGCTTGCGGCCCTCGTGCGCGACGGCCATTTCGATCTTGACCAGATGGCCGATGTAACGCTCGAAATCAGTACGCCGCACCAGTGGGCGGTCGATGCCGGGCGATGAAATCTCCAGCCGGTAGGCGCGCTGGATCGGATCGGCGATATCCATCACTGGCGACAGCGCCTTCGAGATCGCTTCGCAATCCTCGATCTGCATGGTGCCGTCGGGCCGCTCCGCCATGATCTGCACGGTGCAGCCGGCCTCGGCCGATACCTTGATCCGCACCAGCCGATAACCCATGCCCTGCAGCACCGGCGTCGCGACGGTCGCCACGCGCGCGCCCACGCCCGGCTCGACCACGAGGCGCGGTTCGGCAAGCAGTTCGGCGTCTACGGCAACGTCGGTTGGGTCGGTCATGTCGAGGATCAAGACTGCTCTTAATCGTTGTTGGTCGGCCGCCGGCTGCGGCACGGACCATCAGGTAATAAAAAAGAGCGGGTCCCGAGGGGCCCACTCTCCTACGTGTGCGTATGAGAATTTATCAGTTGCGGCGGATATAGACGTTTTTGGCCTGTGCGGCAAGGGCTTCCGGCAGCTCGGCGCCGGTCGTGGAACCGGCTTTGTGGCCGGAATCGCGCCAATTTGCTGAAACAGCCCATTGGCTTGTCGCAAAATATGGGTTTGCCGCCAAATATGGGTTTGTCGCTAAATCGGGGCATTTTCAACACGTCCCCGTAACCTTGTGCGCTCGTCCGGCCAAATAGAGATGGGCGGCTAACCGTTGATTCACCCCCGCTACCTACTGTCCGGAAAAGCTCCTGGGCGGAGCGCGCCGTATCACGGTGAACCGCCGCGCCGGCAGTGACAGAGATACTTATGACTGCTGCCTTTTCGCTAATTCCGGAACTCGATGAGATCGTCAAGAACGGCACCGCTGAGAAGCGGGCGGAGGCGATCGAGCGGATTTCCAGCCTGTTTCTGCAAGGTGCGGCGCATTTCGAAACCAAGCATGTGGCGGTGTTCGACGACATTCTCGTCGGGCTGGTGCCTGCGACCGAAATCGAGACCCGCGCGTTCCTCGCAGAACGGCTGTCGAAGCTGGACAACGCGCCGCCGACGCTGGTGAAGCAACTGGCGCGCGAAAGCGAGATCAGCATCGCGGGTCCGATCCTGAGCCGCTCGCCGCTGCTCGACGATCCCACACTGGTCGAACTCGCGCGTGGAAAGGGCCAGGAGCATCTGGCGGCGATTTCCGGGCGCGCGACGCTGTCGCCATCGGTAACCGATGTGATTGTCCGTCGCGGCGATCGTGAGGTGGTGCGCAGCGTGGCGGCCAATGCCGGCGCGCAGTTCTCCGAGTATGGCTATTCCGGATTGGTCAAGCGCGCGACCGATGACGGCATGCTGGCGATGGCGGTCGGGCAACGCGAGGATCTTCCGGCGGCGACGCTGAAGCAACTGTTGGCGAAGTCGGTCGATATCGTCCGCCGCCGTCTGTTCGACATGGCGAAGCCGAAACAGAAAGCGGCGATCAACCAGGCGATGATCGAACTGTCCGGTGCGCCGAAATCCCAGCCGCAGGCCCGCGATTTCGAACCGGCCCAACGCGCCATTCTGGCGCTGCATCAAGCGGGCGAACTCAACGAAGCGGCGTTGCTTGGCTTTGCAAAGCAACACAAGTACGAGGAATCGATTGCAGCGCTTGCCGCACTGACCGGCATGCGATTGTCGGTGGTCAACCAATTGGTGCTCGGCGATCGCTACGATCCGATCCTGCTGCTTGGAAAATCGATCGGACTGGAATGGGCCACCGCGCGTGCGCTGGTGGTGTTGCGTCTCGGTCCGGGGCGCGTGCCTTCCGGCCCGGACATCGAGGAAGCCCGCATCAACTACGAACGGCTGTCGCCAGCGACCGCGCAGCGGGTTCTCACCTTCTGGCGGCTGCGCGACAAGGGCATACCGGCTTAACTGCTGGTTTTCCTGAAGATCAGATAAGAGGCTTTGCGCCCTTCGCGATCGGCCTTTCTGCCATACCGCGTCATCGTGTAATGCGGCCACGGCATGCGCCAATCGTCAGCCCGCTCCGCGGTCCATGCGAAATCCGCAGAGCGCTGCATGTGCATCAACGTCCACGAGCAGTAGTCGTCGATGTCGCTAACGAAACGAAACTCGCCGTGCGGATCGAGCACCCGCGACATCTGCGCGATGGTTGCATCCTGCACGAAACGGCGTTTCCAGTGACGTCGCTTCGGCCATGGATCGGGATGGATCAGGTCGATGCGTTTGAAGCTCGACGGCTTCGCCCATGCAAGAAGCTCGGCCGCGTCGCCGGCGAACAGGCGAATGTTCGCAATGTCGTGGGCTTCGATCTGCGCGAGAATTTTCGCCATGCCGTTGACGTAAGGCTCGCAGCCGATGAATCCGGTTTGCGGAAAGGCGAGCGCTTCCGCGATCAGGTGTTCGCCGCCGCCGAAACCGATTTCGAGCCGCACGTCGTTGACCGGCGCTGTGAACAACGCGCCGAGATCGGATGCGTCTGTGCTGGCGATGTCGAGCACGAGGCGCGGCAGCAGATGCGCGATCAGGTCGGCCTGGTGATTGCGGAGCTTGTGTCCCTTGCGCCGTCCGAAAAACGAACCGTGTCCGTGATCGGTCGCGGGCTGGTGCGATGAGGTCGTATCGTCTGCTGACTTGGTCATCTACCGGCCTTCGCGGTCCATCGTCCGCCGCATTGGAAAATGGATATGGGAATCGATCATGGATACGCGTTGCGATATCCGCGCCGTTGTTCGCGCGTGTGTGTACTTACTTATTTGGAGTCGGGCTGTTCGCGCGCGGCCATCTGCTCGACCAGTTCCACAATGCTGCGCCGGAGCTTGGCGTCTGTAATGCGCGTGAAAGCACGGGTGAGCGCCAGCCCCTCGGAGGTCGCCAGAAAATCCGAAACGTAAGCCGGCGACTGTGCTTCGCTCAGTCCGGCCAGGGCGTTCGGGCCGGCGGGTCCGCCCTCGAACAGAAACGAGACCGGCACCTGAAGGATATCGGAAATCTGCTGCAGGCGGCTTGCGCCGATGCGATTGGTGCCCTTCTCGTATTTCTGGACTTGCTGGAAGGTCAGGCCGAGCGCTTCGCCGAGTTTTTCCTGGCTCATGCCCAGCATGATGCGGCGCATGCGCACGCGGCTGCCAACGTATCTGTCAACCGGATTGGGCGCCTTGGTCGTCATCTAGAAGCTCCGCGTCATCGGCAAATCTTGAGTCCGGCTGTAAACCTGTCGGCGATGACCTCTTCGGAATACGCTTCCTGCGCCAGCACCGTCAAATCCTTGTCGCACCCGTGATGAAGAATTTAGGTTAAACTCTGTGACCGAATTGAGTGCCCATGAGATGGACCCATAGGGTTTCCCGGCCTGGCCGTATTGTTCAACTGATAAATACGGTGCTTTATGGCTTTTGTTTCACGCGGCGGCGAATAACGATAATTGCAGACAATGCGATGGCCAGCGCTGCGGGAATATCCCGGACCCGCGAGAAAATCGTCGGCGAAGCCGCTTGGGGCAGGGGGGAATCGAGCACGCCTTCGGCGCCGAGTTCCAGATGCGCGACGATGCGGCCGAACGGATCGATCACAGCGGAGATGCCGGTGTTCGCTGCGCGGACGAGAGGGAGCCCTTCTTCGACGGCCCGCAGCCGCGCCTGTTGCAGATGCTGGTAAGGCCCGGTCGAGATCCCGAACCAGCCGTCGTTGGTCAGATTGACGATCCAGCCGGGGCGGTCGCCGCCCGGCACGATGTCGCCCGGAAAGATCGCTTCATAGCAAATCAGCGGAAGCATGCTCGGTGCATTCGGCACCGTCATCGTGCGACGGCGATCACCCGGAATGAAGCCGCCGCGCATCTTGGTAATCTGCACGAAGCCGAGTTTTTCCATCGCTGACTGGAACGGCAGATACTCGCCGAACGGCACCAGATGCAGTTTGTCGTACACCGACAAAATCGTTCCGTCGTGATCGATGACGTAGATTGAATTATAGGCCCGCGTGATTTGCGTTCCCGCCGGCTGATCGGGCGGGCGGATCGCGCCGGTCACCAGCACCGTGCCTTGCGGCAACAGATTGGCGATCTGCGCCATGGCGTCTGCTTCGCGCGTCAGGAAAAACGGAAATGCGGATTCCGGCCAAATCAGAATCGTTGCATCGCGCACACCGCTCGACTTCGGACCCGTCGCGCGATCCGACAGCGACAGATACTTATCCATCACCGCCTGCTTGGCGGCGTAGTTGAACTTCACGTCCTGCTTTAGATTAGGCTGCATCAAACGCAGCTTCACCTTGTCGACGAACCGTGTCGGATGGCCGGCAAGCCGAAGCGTGCCATAAACGCCCATCGCAACGAGAACGGCGAGAGCGAGTGTGATCGCGATCCACGGACGGCGCGTGACCGCGCGGTCATCGGTCAGGATGGCTGGACTTGCGAACACAGCGATTGCGATAAACGTCAGGCCCCAGAGTCCGACCAGCGACGCGGTTTGCGCGAGAGCCAGCGGTTCGGTCAGCGCGTAGCCGAACGCATTCCAGGGAAAGCCCGTCAGGATATGTCCGCGCAGCCACTCAGTGAAAGTCAGCGCGCTGGCCAGACTGAGGATGCGAAATGCATCGGGTGTCCAGATCAGCCGCGCCAGCGCGAAGCCGAGCGCCATGAACAGTGCAAGGCCCGCGGGCAGTCCCATCACGGCGAAAGGCAGCAGCCACGCGAAGGTGTCGGCATCGACCAGAAATGCGTAGCCCACCCAATAGAGGCCGGCGACGAAGTAGCCGAATCCGAACCACCAGCCGCTGAGGGCCGCGGCAGGAATGCCGCCGAGGCGTCCGGCGCCTGCGCCGTCGATCAGCCAGACCGTGACCGGGATTGTCAGAAACAGGATCGGCCATGCGTTGAACGGCGCCATCGCCAGTGCCGACGCTGCGCCGGCCACCAGCGCGATCATCGCGCGCTTCCATCCCCATGACAGGATGATTCCGGCGGTGAGGGCGCGGAACGACATCATGGGTTGCCGGCGCCATCGCTGGGGGACGCCGGATTGGTGTTGTCGTTCGCTTGCGTTTGCGCGGCATCATGCGCGGCTTCGCGGCGGCGGGTTTCCCGATGGCGCAGGTTGGAGCGATCCTTGCGGGTCCCGATGCGCACGCGTTTGACGCGGCGCGGATCGGCGTCGAGCACTTCGATTTCAAAATCGCCCGGTCCGGCGATGATCTCGCCGCGCACCGGCAGGCGGCCGACCTGCGTGACCAGATAGCCGCCGAGCGTATCGACGTCTTCGCCGGCTTCACCGGTGTCGAACGCTTCGCCGACCACGGAGGTCACGTCGTCGAGGCTGGCACGCGCGTCGGCGACAAACGATCCGTCGGATTGCTGGACCACGGACGCAGGCTCGTCGCTGTCGTGCTCGTCGTCGATTTCGCCGACCACCTGTTCGACGATGTCCTCGATCGACACCAGACCATCGGTGCCGCCGTATTCGTCAACCACCAGCGCAAGATGGATGCGGGTCGCCTGCATCTGCGCCAGCAGATCGATGGCGGGCATCGAGGGCGGCACATAAATCAGCTTGCGCATGATGCTGGCCTCGGAGAGCGGCATCCGCAAATCGACCGAACGCAGATCGAGCCCGGCCGGGAAAGGCTTCTTGCGCTTGGCGTTGACCTCGTCGGCGACCTTTGCCTTGGATGTCATGAACGCGAGCAGGTCGCGGATATGCACGAAGCCTTCGGGATCGTCGAGCGTATCGTTGTAGACCACGAGGCGCGAATGGGCCGCGCTTTCGAACAGGCTCATCAGTTCGCCGAGGGATATATCGCGTTTGACCGCGACGATATCGCCGCGCGGCACCATGACGTCGGCGATGCGGCGCTCGTGCAATCCCAGGATGTTGCGCAGCATGGTGCGCTCGATCGTGGAGAAGCTGGTCTCATCAGGGGCTGTGGCGTCGAGCACGACCTGAAGATCGGCGCGGGCGGAGCCTGCCTTCCATCCGAACAGCGTGCGGATCGCGCGCATCAGCCAGAGTTCGGATGACGGGCGCAGCACCTCGCCCTGCTGCACAGGAACCGGCAGATTGCGCGGTCGCTGCTGATCGGGGCGTTCGGCCCCGGATTTGTCGGCTGAGGAATCGGGCACTTAATTCACCTGATCGTCGTGCGCATAGGGATCGGGAATTCCGAGTTGCGCAAGAATATCGCGCTCGAGGCTTTCCATGATCTCAGCGTCGTCGTCGTTTTCGTGGTCGTAGCCTATCAGATGCAGGAAACCGTGTACCGCCAGATGGCTTAAGTGATGATCGAACGGCTTGTGCTCGGTATCGGCCTCGTTGCGGGTGGTTTCATAAGCAATTGCGATGTCGCCGAGCATGCGCGGCGCGTCATCGTCGGGCGTGCGTTCAGGTTGCAGCGCCGGAAATGACAGCACGTTGGTCGGCTTGTCGATGCCGCGCCAGTTTTTGTTGAGGGTGCGGATGCCGGCGTCGTCGGTCAGCATCACCGCGATTTCCGCGTCGCCAGTGTCGGCATCAACCATCGCTGCGGCCGTCTCGATGGCGCGATGAATCGCGGTCTCCGCGCCGCTCTCGCGGTTCCAGCAGTCGGCCGTGACGAGCACTTCAGTCGCGGGAATGTCGGCGGACGTCATGTCAAGAATCTTGGTTGCCGTTATCGGTCAGTTGGCTTCGGTGATGGATCACGGCTTGCCGCCCGGCGGCTTGGGCGCGCCTTCGTAAGCCGCAACGATCCGCGCCACCAGTTCGTGGCGGATCACGTCCTGCGCGGTGAATTTCACCTGCGTGATGCCCTCGACACCGTCGAGCAGTTTGGCGGCTTCCGCAAGACCCGACGGCTGGCCGTTGGGCAGATCGACCTGGCTCGGATCGCCGGTGATGATCATTCGGCTGTTCTCGCCCAAACGAGTCAGAAACATTTTCATCTGCATCGACGTGGTGTTCTGCGCTTCGTCGAGAATGATCGCCGCATTGGTCAGGGTGCGGCCGCGCATAAACGCCAGCGGCGCGATTTCGATTTCGCCGCTTTGCAGGCCGCGCTCGACGATGCGCGAATCCATCAAGTCGTACAGCGCGTCGTAGATCGGTCTCAAATACGGATCGACCTTCTCGCGCATGTCGCCCGGCAAGAATCCCAGACGTTCGCCTGCCTCAACGGCCGGGCGCGACAGGATGATGCGGTCGACTTCCTTGCGCTCGAACAACTGACAGGCCTGCGCCACCGCAAGCCATGTTTTGCCGGTGCCGGCGGGGCCGATGCCGAACACGAGTTCATGCCGCTTCAGCGCACGGATGTAGGAATCCTGCGCGGCGGTGCGCGCCCGCACCGGGCGCTTGCGCAGATTGATTTCCTCGAACTGCGATTTTGCGGTCTTCGGATCGAACTCGAACAGCGAGCCTTGGGCGATCACGGCGCGGATCGCGCCTTCGACATCGCCCTGCGCGACATCCTGACTGCGTACCGCCTGCTCGTAGAGCATCTCAAGCACCCGCCGCGCGGCGTCGCAGCCGTCGCGCGATCCTGCAACGGTGATGTGGTTGCCGCGTGAGTCGGCGACCACGCCGAGGCGGCGTTCGATCAACGCGAGGTTCTGTCCATAGGGACCGACCAAGGCGGAGGCGGCGCCATTGTCGTCAAAGGCAACGACGATCTGAGCTTCGTGCGGGGTCTGAACGTCGTTCTTGCGGCTTGGGGCGAGTGTCGGCGAATCCGATGCGCTTTTTGGCAAGTGTTCAGGCTCCGGTGGTCATGGCGGGCAGGGAAGATTTGGCGAGCGGGGAAAGCGGCGAGACGTGCGACGGCGCAGGTTCGGCGAGCGCGCCGATCAGGCTGTAGCGCTCAACGCTGTCGATGGTGACGGGAAGCACCTGGCCGATGATATCGGGCGAGGCCATCACATGGGCAGGCTGGAGGTGCGCAGTGCGGCCGACGATCTGACCCGGATTGCGCGCAGCACGTTCGAACAGCACCTCGACCGTCTTGCCGATTGCGGCCGCATTGAAGGCAGCCTGCTGGCTGTCGATCAACTCCTGGAGCCGCGCCAATCGCTCGTCCATTAGGGTCGCCGTCACCGTCTCCTGCATGTCCGCGGCCGGTGTGCCCGGCCGAGGCGAATACTTGAACGAATAAGCACCAGCGTAGCTGATTTGGCGGACCAGCGCGAGTGTTGCCGAAAAGTCTTCCTCAGTTTCACCGGGAAATCCGACGATAAAATCCGATGAAAATGCAATGTCTTCGCGCACCTTGCGGAACCGCTCCACGGTGCGGGCATAATCGGCGGCGGTATGCTTGCGGTTCATCGCCTCCAGAATGCGGTCGGAGCCGGATTGCACCGGCAGATGCACCAGCGGCATGACAGCTGGAATATCGCGGTGGGCCTCGATCAGCGCGTCGTCGACGTCGCGCGGATGGCTGGTCGAATAACGCAGGCGGACGATGCCGGGAATTTCCGCAAGGCGATGCAGCAACCGCCCGAGCGACCAGGGCTTGCCGTCGCCGCCGTCGCCATGAAACGCGTTGACGTTCTGGCCAATCAGGGTGATCTCGCGCACGCCGTTGTCGGCGAGGCGCTGCACGTCGTCGATGATGCGCGCCACCGGGCGCGACACTTCCATGCCGCGCGTATAGGGCACCACGCAGAAGGTGCAGAACTTGTCGCAGCCTTCCTGCACGGTGACGAAGGATGAGATGCCGCGCGCGCGGATCATCGCCGGCTTCGGATGCGGCAGCGACGCGAATTTGTCCTCGACCGGAAATTCCGTCTCGATGGCGCGGCCGCTTTGTTCGGCCTGTTTCAAAAGCTGCGGCAGATGGTGATAACTCTGCGGGCCAACCACGATATCGACGGCGCGTTCGCGCTTGATGATCTCGCTGCCTTCGGCCTGCGCGACGCAGCCTGCGACTGCGATGCGCATGTCGCGGCCGTTGCGGGCAGCGTCGTCCTTCATGACGCGCAAACGGCCCAGTTCCGAATAGACCTTTTCGGACGCCTTCTCGCGGATATGACAGGTGTTGAGAATCACAAGGTCCGCGTCATCGGCGGATGCCGTCTCGACGAATCCTTCCACAGCCAGCGTGTCCACCATGCGCTGTGCATCGTAGACATTCATCTGACAGCCGTATGACTTGATGTGCAGCTTGCGCGGCGCGGTCATCGAAATCCTGATCGGCGGCACCCGGCCGCGTTCTGGGTTCAAATATAGATAAAGAGCGCCGGAATCCAGCGACCGGGCCGCCCCCGGAATGCTGAAAACGCTCTAAATGACTGTTATTTCGGCGGGATTGAGGCTTTGCGCGATCAGATCAGGCAACGCGCGCATGTCGTCGATGACGATTGTAGCACCTGCGGCACGCAGCCGGTCTGCGTCGCCCGGCCGGCTGTGGCTGCCACCGGTAAATCCGATCACGGCCATGCCTGCGGCGTGCGCGGCAGTGACGCCGGGCACGCTGTCCTCGACCACGACGCATCGCTCCGGCAGCGTAGTCATCTGTGCTGCGGCAAACAGAAACAGATCCGGCGCAGGCTTGCCGCGCTCGACCTGCATTGCGGAGAACAGATGCGGCGAAAAGCGCTCGATCAGCCCGGTGGTTGTGAGGCTGCTGTGAATGCGGGTCGGCGTGCCGGACGACGCCACGCAGATGCGTTGCGACAGTTTCGCGAGCGTCTCGGCAATGTGTGCAACGGGTGTGAGTTGTTCGCCGAACACACGATCGATCGTGGCTCTTAACTGCGCGGTGTAGGTGTCTGGAAAGGCGCGGCCGAGTTCGCTCTCGACTTCAAGCCTCGCCTCGCGGGCCGAGCGCCCGAGGAAACGGTCATGCACCTGTTCGGCGGAGATGGGGTAGCCGTACTGCGTCATCACGTCGGCATGAACCACGCAGGCCAGCGCTTCGCTGTCGACGAGAACGCCGTCACAATCGAAGATCACGAGGTCGTAAGGCGAGGACGTGCTCAAGTCTTGTCGTCGTCCCGAGTCTTGTCGTCGAGCGGCACGCAATACAGCTCGAGCCGGTGATCGACCAGCTTGTAGCCGAGCTTGCGCGCGATTTCGGTCTGGAGCTTTTCGATCTCTTCGGAAGTAAATTCGATCACCTTGCCATCGCGCAGATTGATGAGATGATCGTGGTGGCTCTCGGGCACCTGCTCATAGCGGGCGCGGCCCTCGCGAAAGTCATGACGTTCGATGATGCCGGCATCCTCGAATAGCTTGACGGTACGATAGACCGTCGAGATAGAAATCTTGTCATCGACCGCGACGCAGCGCCGATAGAGTTCCTCAACGTCGGGATGATCCATCGCTTCCGCCAGCACCCGCGCGATGACGCGACGCTGTTCGGTCATGCGCATGCCCGCTGCGGCGCAGCGTTTCTCGATATCCGTATGCTTGCCTGTGGGCATGGATTTGAGGGACGTCATGACGATTGTTCCAGTGAGTGCGGCGTGTTTTGCCACCGCAGCGAGCTTACGACAAGTCTCGTTGCATCACCACGGCATTCAATTGTTCGCCGCCTGCATCCTTGTAATACCGCTCGCGGCGGCCGACGACGCGAAATCCGGCGCGTTCGTAAAGGGCGCGGGCAGGGCGGTTGTTTTCCTCCACCTCGAGAAACACCTTCTTAAGGCCGTGGCCTGCGAGATGCCCGAGGTGCATGCGCAGCAGGTCGCGGGAGAAGCCGCGCCCGCGATGCTTCTGTGCAACCGCAACAGAAAGAATTTCCGCTTCGTCTGCGGCTGTGCGCGAGACGATAAAGCCGATGGTGGATCCACCCAGCCGTAGCCGATGGGCGAATGCATTGCGCTCGATTAAAATCTGTTCGAATTCTTCCGTGCCCCAGCCGCGATGAAACGCGGCGCGATGCAGTTGCGACAACCTTGGCGCATCGCGCAGGTTGGCGGGCTCGACCGTGGCGTCGGGACGCTTGAACAGTTGCGGCAAAAATTTTGTGAGGAATGCGGAAAGGCGCGGCATGGTCAGGCCCGCGCGGCCGGCATGACAAAGCCGGCTTTTGGTTTGGCGTCAGGCGCGCGCAAATAGAATGGCTTGGCAGGGGCGGCCCCCGGTTCGGTTGCAGCCCCGATCCATGCCACCCAGGAAATGTCGGGGCCGGGTTTGGGATCGACCAGAGCAGGCGGCGGGACATTGCGCGGCCAGCGATCCGCAAGGATGCGCGCTGCGTTGCCAACCATCCGCAACGCGCCGAAGCGCGAGGCGACGAACGTGTCCTCGATCGGCGCGACAGCAGGCCGCATCAACGCTGCGCCATTGCCGGCAACCACCTGAAAATAAACGTTGTCATGCCGGGCGTCGATTGCAGCAATAATCGGCTGCTCTTGTTGTTCGGCGACCAGCGGCGCGACAAAGGCCGACAGCGTGGTCAGGCCGATCACCGGCTTGTCGGCCGCAAGGCCGATGCCGCGTGCTGCCGAGATGCCGACGCGCAATCCGGTAAAACTGCCGGGGCCGGTGGTGACGGCGATACGGTCGAGATCGAGATAACGCAGCCCGGAGGCCTTCATGACCCGCGCGATCAGCGGCATCAGCGCCTCGGCGTGGCCGCGCTTCATCTCCAGCGTTTCCTGCGCGATCATGATCCGCGTGCCCGCGTCCAGCACGGCGGCGGCGCAGTAATCCAGCGCGGTATCGATGGCGAGAACGATCATGGAGACAACTTTAGCAGTGATGCATGCGGAAATCTTGCTTCTTCCCCTCTCCCTTTGTGGGAGAGGGTGCTGAGCGGCGTAGCCGCGAAGCGGGTGAGGGGTATGGATATGTCGTGAGCATCGTGACCCCTCACCCGGCTCAACCTCGCTTCGCTCGATTTTCGCCACCCTCTCCCACAAGGGGAGAGGGGAAGAAAGAGGTTTTTCCGGCTCGTTGCACGACAGCCATCAAAAAGAATGGCCGGGACAAGCCCGGCCATGACAATTGGTCGATTTGGGAAGACTAAAAATCTCAGCCGTTCATCGGCCGGACTTCGACCACGTCCGGAATGAAGTGCTTCAGCAGGTTCTGGATGCCGTGCTTCAGTGTCGCCGTCGACGACGGGCAGCCGGCGCACGAGCCCTTCATGTCGAGATAAACGATACCTTCCTTGAAGCCGCGGAAGGTAATGTCGCCGCCATCGCTGGCGACCGCCGGGCGAATCCGGGTTTCCAGCAGGTCCTTGATGATCGCCACCGTCTCGGTGTCGGCCTCATCAAAAAATTCTTCTTCATGAGGCGCATCGCCGTCTGCAACCTGGCCGTCGGCGAGCAGCGGCGCGCCCGACATATAGTGTTCCATGATGACGCCGAGGATCGCCGGCTTGAGGTGCTGCCAGTCGCTGTCGTCCTTGGTGACGGTCACAAAGTCCGAGCCGTAGAACACGCCGGTGACGCCCGGCACGCCGAACAGCCGTTCGGCCAGCGGAGAACGGGTGGCGGTATCGCGGTCGGTGAATTCCATGGTGCCGGTGTCGAGCACGGCACGGCCGGGAATGAACTTCAGGGTCGCGGGATTTGGGGTCGCTTCGGTCTGGATAAACATCTGAATCTCCGGCGCATCGCCGATTCAAGGCCGGCGCGAACGGGTTAAGTGAGCGGTTCCTATAGCACAGATGGCGCCTGAAACAGCCCGATCAAGGGCGCATGGCGGGTGTGTTTGGAGGGGCAATAAGGCGCAATCCCTCTTTCGTCATGGCCGGGCTTGACCCGGCCATCCACGCCTCAATTGAAAGTGCAGAACAAGACGTGGATCCCCGGGTCAAGCCCAGGGATGACGACCTTTGTTTGGTTAGGACAGCGTTTGGTCAAGACAGCGCGTCGATGTCGATATCGGTCAAATTGCCCGGCACCACGGTGATCGGGATCGGGAAGGTTCCGGCCGATTTTGCCAACAGGGTGATGATCGGACCCGGCCCCTCGGCACCGGCGCTGGCCGCGAGAACCAGCATTGAAATATCGACGTCGTTGTCGATGACATCGAGAATCTGCTCGCCCGGATCGCCTTCGCGGATCACGCGTTCGGGGGTGATCGCGGCGATGCCGTTGGCGCGGCCCGAGGCGCGGTCGAGGGCTGCGTTGGCGATCTCCTCGGCCTCCGCGCGCATGATGTCAGCGACGCCGAGCCATTGCTGGTTGCGATCGCCGGTGTCGATGACGCGCAGCATCACCACGCCGCCGCCGACGCGCACCGCCCAGCGGCTGGCATAATAAACCGCGCGGTCGCCCTCTGCGGTGTCGTCAACGACGACCAGACATTTCGGCTTGTGGCCTTGTTCGTAACTTCGTCGCTGGCTGCTCATGCATGTCCCGGATGATGAACCCACATCATGCTGCCATGCGCGAGGGCGCGCCGACAAGGTGAGAAGCGGCTTGACGGAACTCGATTCGCGAGTTCGTGAAACCAGCACGGCGTGGCGACAGCGTCGATTTGTATTGGACTATTTCTTGCGGATAAAACCGACGATGTCCTTCACCGCATTCATGGTTTCGGCTGCGATGACGCGGGCGCGATCCGCGCCGTCGATCAGGACCGAGTCCACATAGGCCGTGTCCTGCGTCAGCTTCTTCATCTCCGCGCCGATCGGACCGAGTTTCGCCACCGCCAGATCGACCAGCGCCATCTTGAAGCCAGAAAATTGCCCGCCGCCGAATTCACGCAACACGTCCGGCCGGGATTGCCCCGACAATGCGGCATAGATTCCGACCAGATTGTCGGCTTCGGGACGGCTCTTGAGGCCCTCTTCCTCGCTCGGCAACGGCTCGGGATCGGTCTTGGCCTTGCGCACCTTCTGGGCAATTGCGTCGGCATCGTCGGACAGATTGATCCGCGAATAATCCGACGCATCCGACTTCGACATTTTCTTGGAGCCATCGCGCAGCGACATCACACGGGTGGCGGGGCCGGTGATCAGCGGCTCCGGCATCGGGAAAAACTTTTCACCGAAGTTGTGCGCGGCGATCGAGTCGGAAAAGTCGTTGTTGAATTTCTGCGCGATGTCGCGCGACAGTTCCAGATGCTGCTTCTGGTCTTCGCCGACCGGCACATGGGTCGCGCGATAGACCAGAATGTCGGCGGCCATCAGATTCGGATAGGCGTAAAGACCGACCGACGCGTTCTCGCGATCCTTGCCGGCTTTCTCCTTGAACTGGGTCATGCGGTTCAGCCAGCCGAGCCGTGCGACGCAGTTAAACACCCATGCGAGTTCTGCGTGCTCCGAGACCTGGCTCTGGTTGAACACGATGTGCTTTTTCGGATCGATGCCGCTGGCGATGAAAGCCGCGGTCACTTCGCGGATGTTGCGCGTCAGCTCAGCGGGGTCCTGCCAGACGGTAATGGCATGCAGGTCCACCACGCAGTAGACGCAGTTGTGAGTGTCCTGAAGCTTCACGAAGTTGACGATGGCGCCGAGATAGTTGCCGAGGTGCAGATTGCCCGTCGGCTGGACGCCCGAAAACACCAGTTCTTTTGCAGCCATTTTGATCGTTCCCGCGCCGCTGTCCGGCAGCCGTCTTTTGATGGGCGTCTTATAGCGTTTTCAAGCGAAGTGGCTACCGGTTCGCGTAAAGAAAACGCGCAAAAAGCCAAGGGCCGCGCTGGCGCTACTCGCGCAAGCCGCCATCGCGCAAATTGCCGATCGCCTCGCCCCAACTCACCACGCCGAATAAATCCAGCAGCAGGCCGTAAAACGAAATCCCGGCGGCCACCAATCCGCCGAGAATAGTGATCTGGGCAGCAAATCCGGCTGTCGCCGTGACCGGCGACACGAAAGACTCCGCCAGAAATAACATTGCGCCCATGGCCGCCGCGCAGACGGCGATCCGTGGCAGCCGCTTTTGGGCGGTGGCGTCGATCGCGAATCCGAAGGTCGCAGAACCCCGCCAGGCCAGCACGCCGGCGCAGAACCATGCCCCGAGCGAAATGCTGGCTGCGACGCCGCTCACGCCATAGGCGCGACCGAAAAACATTCCGCAGACGACCGCGGTCGCGATGCCGAAGATCGTTGCCATCAGCGGCGTCTTGGTGTCCTCGCGGGCGAAAAACGCAGGGGCCAGCACCTTGACCAGAACATGCGCGGGAAGACCAAGCGCAAGGATCGAGAGCGCGCGCGCGGTCGCTGTGGTGTCGGCAGCGGTGAATGCGCCGTGCTCGAACAGCACACGGATGATGGGTGTGCTGAGCAGAATCAGGCCGAGCGCCGCCGGCAGCACCAGCGCGGTTGCAAGCTCGGCACCGCGAGACTGTGCCTGCATCAAGGCCTGCCTGTCGTTGCCGCGAATGGCGCGCGTCAGTTCCGGCACCAGCACCGTGCCCATCGCTACGCCGACCATGCCGAGCGGCAGTTCGATCAGGCGGTTGGCGAAATACAACCACGACACGGCGGCCGGTGAACTCGAGGCGATGATGGCGCCGCCGACGATCAGGAATTGCGGACCGGCATTGGCGACCATGCCGGGAATGCCTTTGCGCAGGAATCCGCGAATCTGTGGGTCGAACGAAACCCGCACCGGTGTGGCGATGCCGTCGCGCCACGGCCTGCGTTGAACGAGGATCAGCATCTGCAAACATCCGGCGACGCCAACCGCACCCGCAATGACGGTCGCCGAGAATAAAGGATTGTGCCGCCATATCAGCAGCACCACCAGCACGACGATCATGGTGAGGTTGAACAGCACCGGCGAAAACGCGGTGAGCATGAAGCGATGCTCGGCGTTCAGCACACCCATCATGACGATGGAGGGACCGACGAATGCGAGATATGGCATCATCAGCCGCGCATCGTTGATTGCAAATTGCAGGGTTTCGCGGCCGACGAAGCCCGGCGCGAGCACTGCGATCACAAGCGGCATCAGCAGTGTCAGCACCAGCGCGATACCGATGAGAATAAGACTGACGCTGCCCAGCACCCGGCCCGCAAAGGCTGCGGCGGCGACCGCGCCTTCGGATTCCCGCACGCGCAGATAATGCGGCACCAGGGCTGCGTTCAGCGCGCCCTCGGTGAAGGAACGGCGGGTGACGTTGATGAACTGGAAGGCGACCAGAAACGCATCGGCGATCGGGCCTGCGCCAAGCAGGGCCGCGATCATGGCATCGCGCAAGAACCCCAGCGTGCGCGACGCCAGCGTTCCGGTCGATACGGTGAGAATGTGACGGATCATCGAGCTATTCTTCGAGGTATTCTGCGGATCGCATGCTTGCTGGCGGGCGCGTTGTCGTGATAGGTCGCCGGGTCATCTCGGCCTCACGAAATAGCAGTTTTTGCCGGCTTTAGCGCCGCCCCGACAGGATTATCATTAATGACCGCAGCGACATAC
>Ga0315336_1004392_pt1 | contig 16808 bp, 18 predicted proteins | sample ASW5metaG_FD_204512 | JGI IMG/M metagenome (GOLD analysis project Ga0315336, IMG submission 204512) | Ammonia-oxidizing marine archaeal communities from Monterey Bay, California, United States - ASW #5 | ecosystem: Environmental > Aquatic > Marine > Intertidal zone | place: USA: California...
TCACTTCTGGGGTCGGGAGATCGGGGGTGTCCATGGGGTGGGGTCTCGCTTTCTGGGGTTGGGGGGAAACCAATCTGGGGGATCGGATGGGCTCATGGTGGCGAAGGCGGCTGAGATGAACCTGAGACCGGCTGAGAGCGTTCTCAGCCCACGCCCAGGTGGGGCTGGCACACTCTCGGTGTGCGCATCCTCGTGGTCGACGACGAAGAACGGCTTGCCCGCTCCGTCGCGCGCGGACTCGAAGCCGATGGGTTCGACGTGGATGTCGTCCACGACGGGGCCGACGGGCTCTGGCGCGCCCGCGAGGGCACCTACAGCGCCATCGTCCTCGACATCATGCTGCCGGGCATGAATGGCTACGAGGTCTGTCGAACGCTGCGCGAAGAAGACATCTGGACGCCCATCCTCCTGCTGACCGCGAAGGACGGTGAATACGACGAGGCCGAGGGATTCGAATTCGGCGCCGACGACTACCTGCGCAAACCGTTCTCCCATGTGGTGCTCACCGCTCGACTCCGATCGCTCATCCGACGCGGCGCGACCACGCCCGCCATGGTCATCGAAGCCGGTGGGCTGACGCTCGATCCCGCCTCGCGCCGCTGCACTCGCGGCGACGAGCGGATCGAGCTCACCCCGCGCGAGTTCGCGGTGCTCGAGGTGCTCCTCCGGCGCTCGCCCGACGCCGTGGCCAAGCAGGACCTGATCGATGAGGTCTGGGGAATCGACTTCGATGGCGATCCCAACATCGTCGAGGTCTACGTCGGCTACCTGCGACGAAAGGTCGACAAACCCTTCGGTGTCGAGTCGATCGCGACCGTTCGTGGTTTCGGCTATCAGGTCGTGGCCCCGTGAAGTGGCGCTCGGTACGCGTCCGGCTCACGGGCCTGGTGGTCCTCGTCGCGGCGATCGCGATGTTGCTGGCGGCGACGATCGGCGTGTCGCGAATCAGCGACAGCCTCGTCGACGACGTGTTGACCGACACGGCCACGCAGACCCTGTTTCTCGACGGTGTTCTCTTCGATGAGGGCGACTTTGATGAGGGCGACTTCGAGGAGGGTGATCCCGAGGACGAGGACTTCTTCGTCGATGACTTTTTGACCTCGGAGTTCCCGTTCATCGTCGTCGAGATGGAGAACCTGGCCGGCGATCTCGACCGCCTGCGGGCGCTCGACCCGTTGCTTGATGAGATGGGTCGTAGTCGAGCCGACGGCCTGCCCATTCTGCACAGCTTCGGCGTGATCGTTGTGGCCGGAATCGACGGTGGCGAATCGACGGTTCTCGATGTCGACCCCATCGAATTCGGCGAGCCGGTGGCCTTCGAGTTCAACCTCTACGACATCGTCAACGTGGTCTTCGAGCGGGATGCGCAAGAGTTTTTGGAGGCGGCCAGTGAGTCATCGATCTTCGACGAGGAGTTGTTCGAGGAGTTGACGACTCAACGCTTCGCGGAGGCGGCGGAGGCCGCTGAGTTCGAGCCGAGCACGACATCGCTGGGCGGTATCGAGTTCGTGTTGGTGGCCGACGTGAGCGACGTGACCCGCAGTGTCGACAAGATCCGTTCCGTGCTCTGGGTCACGATGCCACTGCTCGTTCTGTCGGCGGCCGTGGCGACCTGGCTGCTGACGGGGCTGGCCCTCGCTCCCGTGCGGAGAATGTCGCGACGTGTCTCTGTGATCTCTGGGGGCACGCTGCACGAGAGGGTGCCGGTGCCGGGGACTAGCGACGAGATCGAAGAGCTCGGCGCCACTATGAACGGCATGCTCGATCGGCTCGAGGCCGACGACCAGCGGCTGCGCCAGTTCATCTCGGATGCGTCGCACGAGCTGCGTTCGCCAGTGGCGGTGCTGCGGAGCGAAGCCGAGGTTGCGCTTCGCTCGGCCGAGCATGCCGATCCAACAGAGCTGGCCCAAGGTGTGCTGGGTGAGAGCCTCCGACTCGAACGCATCGTCGCCGACCTCCTCGTCCTCGCCCGCGGTGACGAGTCACGTACGGCGATGAATTCCACGGCAATCGATCTCGACGACATTGTTCTCGCCGAGGCGGCGCGGCGGCGTCGGGTCACGGTTGATGCCAGCGGGGTCTCGGCCGGACGAGTGCTCGGCACTCGAGAAGGGTGCGAAAGAGTTCTGGTGCACCTTCTCGACAACGCGGCGCGCCACGCGCAACGAGAGGTTGCCGTCGCGCTCCACGCCGAAGCCGGATCCGTCACGCTCACTGTCGATGATGACGGACCGGGCATTCCGACCGCGGATCGTGACCGAGTATTCGAGCGGTTCACCCGTCTCGAAGAGGCTCGCACGCGAGATACGGGAGGCGCCGGGCTCGGCCTTGCCGTGGTGGCGGCGACGGTCTCGGCCATGGGCGGCGAGATCTCCATCGGCGATGCCCCCCTCGGCGGCGCCCGGTTCGTTGTTGTGTGGCCCGCGGCCGCCTGACTTCTCGTTCCACGATCGGCTCCGTCTTGGCCAGCGGCCGAGTTGTCAATCTTCGAACTGACGCACCGTCAGGAAGAATTCTGTCTCAGAGACCGACGCTGCGTGGTCGATCGTTTTTCGCGATAGGCGCTAGCGCGAACAATCATCGCCGTTCACGGGACATTCACGCCGCGTTTTCCTATGTTGCAGCACGTAGCCGAACGGGGCACCGCCGCCGCACCAACAGTGTGGGGAGGGCTCCAGGGAAGCGGGTGTGTCAGATGTTGGAGATCCTCGAAACGGCGGAAACGCCGGTGGGACCGGTCGGGTCGACCGAGTGGATGGATGTGGCGGCGTGTGCCGGCCACAGCGATCTGTTCTTTGCTCCCTTCGCCGAACGTCCGGAGGCCCGTGTGCGTCGCGAGGCGGCGGCTCGGGTCATCTGCCAGGGTTGCGTCGGTCTGGGCGCGTGCCGCGAGTACGCCCGGGGCAATCGTGAGCTCGGTTTCTGGGGCGGCGAGAGCGAGTCGGAGCGAGCCGAAGCCGGCTTCCCTCCCACCACGCCGATCATCGGCCGCAAGCGCGTTGCCGAGCAGCGTGCCCGCGACGCGATGGCCAACGCCTCCTGAGTCGGAACTGAGCAACCGCTGAGCGACAGCGCCTGCTGCTCTCCGTCCCGAGACGGCGATCGCCCGGCCACAGCCACGCCCGCGACGCCCACCTCGCCCGCAGAGTCGGGCGAGCGCCCCGCGTGCGCGACGCTCGCCGGCGGCTCCTTTCGAATGGGCACCGATCACGGTCGCTTTCCTGCCGATCACGAAGGCCCGGTCCGCGAGGTCTCGACCGACGCGTACGAGATCGCCCTCCGACCGGTCACCAACGACGAGTTCGCCCGCTTCGCGGACGCGGCCGGCCTGACCACGATCGCCGAGACCGACGGTTGGTCCTTCGTCTTCGGTGGCCTCCTGCCCGACGAATTTCCGCCGACCCGCGGCGTGGTCGGCGCGGAGTGGTGGCGAGCCGTCGAACTAGCGGACTGGCGCCATCCTTACGGGCCGCAGAGTGACCTCGCAGGTCTCGGCGATCACCCGGTGGTGCACGTGTCGTGGGACGAGGCCGCCGCCTACGCCGAATGGATCGGTGGTCGATTGCCCACCGAAGCCGAATGGGAGCGCGCTGCTCGCGGCGGCCTCGATCAGGCCGTGTATGCGTGGGGCGACGATCTCACTCCCGGCGGGGAGCACCGATGCAACATCTGGCAAGGCGAGTTTCCTGCCGCGAACACGCTCGACGACGGCTACCTCGGCACCTCCCCGGTCGGGAGCTATCCACCCAACGGGCTCGGGCTCTACGACGTCGCCGGCAACGTCTGGGAGTGGTGCGCCGATGAGTTCCATGATCGGCCGAACCACAAGGTGATCCGTGGGGGTTCGTACCTCTGCCACGACTCGTACTGCAATCGCTACCGCGTCGGTGCCCGTTCCTCGAACACGTTCGACACGTCGACGGGCAACATGGGTTTCCGAGTGGCATTCTCCGGCTCATGAAGCGCGCCATGTTGAAGTTCTTCGACCGCACCAACCCGCTGATGATCCGGGTTCTCACTTCGCGGGCTCATCGGTTGCTGAGTGCCGGACTCTGCGTGATCGAATACGAGGGGCGGCGCAGTGGCACCACGTTTCGGCTCCCGGTGGGCTATCACGACGTCGACGGCACCGTGGTCGTGTCCACTTCGATTGCCCCCGAACGCAACTGGTGGCGCAACTTCGTCTCGAGCCATCCGGCCAGACTGTGTGTGAAGGGGGACTGGCGAGACGTCGAAGGTCGCGTCCTCGAGCCCGGCACAGACGAGTACCGCCGATGGGTGGAAGCCATCTTCCGGCGGGGCCGTGTGGTCTCGAAGGCCATGAGTGTCGACTTCGACCCCGATGTCGGCCTCACTGACGAGGCAGTCGAGTTCCTCGCTGACAACAGCTGCGTCACGATCTTCGAGTGAGCGCTCGCCCGACCGTCTCCTAGCGCGCGAGTAGCACCGCGGCGGTGACGGCTTCGAGCACCGCAGGGGCGGCGCCGAGTGGTTCGCCGTCGCCCCACAACTCGAGGCCGTCGGCCTCGATCTCGACCCGAGAACCTCGAAGACCGTGGACCTTGGGGTGGCCCATGTGGCGGCCGCTGAACACGAGGCGGAAGAAGCGCAGGAGTTCGAATCGGCCGACGTCGGCCACAACCGTGATGTCGAGCAGCCCGTCGCCCGGGTCGGCGTCGGGTGCGATGTGCATGCCCCCGCCGAACCATCCCGTGTTGGCGATCGCCAGCAGCGCGCTACGGAACTCGTGCGGAGTCCCATCCACCGTCAGGCGGATGTCGTGGCGGCGCAGCGTCGGGAGCTCGGCCACGGTCGCGACCGTGTAGCGCGAGGGCCCGCGCGGAAACCGCAGTTTGTTGGCGCGGGCGTTGACGTCGCCAGAGAAGCCGGCCGTCGCCACCGAGGCGACCCAGCTGCCGCCGACTCGGATCAGGTCGAGCGGCTCTCCGTCGCCGAGAGCGACGAGTGTCGCGGCGGCCGGTTCGTCGGGAATCGTCGCGATGCCGCGGGCGAAGTCGTTGCCCGTCCCCACCGGCACCACGCCGAGCACGGTCGTGCTCTCCGCGACGGCTTGCACTGCGAGATGCACGAGTCCGTCGCCGCCGACCACGATCAACCGGTGGGCCCCGTCGGCCACCGCAGCCTTCGCGGCGGCTCCGCTTTCGGCCGCGGTCGGACCGGTGAGGTCGATCGGTGTGTGGCCCGCGTCTCGAATGGTCGACAGCACGGCGTCGGTCGCCTTGGCCGCCCGCCCTCGACCGGCTTCGGGGCTGATGAGAAGGTGGACGTCGCTCACAGGCCGAGGTACCGCCCGCCATCGACGGCCAACGTCTGGCCGGTCATGTGCCGGGACAGCGGCGACGCCAGGAACACCGCGACCGGGCCGATGTCGGCCATCGGGTCGCCGATGCGCTGCAGCGGCGTGCGGCCCTTCAACCGAGCCTCGAGCGTGGGATTCGCGGCGGTAGCCACGTCCATTGCCGGTGTCCACGCGACCGGCGCGATCGCGTTGACCCTCACTCCTTCGGGCCCCCATTCGCGGGCGAGACTTTTCAGCAGTCCCCGCTGCGCGCCCTTCACGGCGCCGTAGAGCGGCAGATTGCCGCTGCCCTCGATGCCGGCGGGTGAGGTCAGAAGAATGAGGGAGCCATGGTCGGTTCGTAGGTGAGGAAACGCCGCTTGCGCGCAGTGAAACGAGGCGGTGGTCGACGTGGCGATCTGGAGTTCGATCGTCTGGTCATCGACCTCCTGGATCTGTCGTGGCGGGCCGGGGGGCGACACGGCGTTGTGGACCATGGTGTCCAACCGGCCGAACTGGTCGAGGCTGCTCTGGACCGCTTGGTCGACGTCGTCCCGATCGGTCACGTCGCAGCGCACGAAGATCGCGGTGCCGCCGGCGGCGCGGATTCGTTCGGCGGCGGGTTCGCCTGTTTGGGCCCGGCGAGCGGCGATCACGACGGCGGCGCCCGCCTCGGCCATCGCTGCGGCGATGCCCTCCCCAACGCCTTGGCCGGCGCCGGTGACGATCGCGACTCGACCGTCGAGCAGCCCGGTGAGCGGGGGTGGGGGAGGAGTGGGTGTGCTCATCCGGGCATCCAGAGGCCGCCGTCGACCACGAGCGAGGCGCCGGTCAATGCGGTGAAGTCGTCGCTGGTCAGCGCAGCCACGATCGGGGCGACTTCGTTCTCCAGGTCGGGGATGCGGCCGAGCGGCGGGTCGTGCAGCGAGTTCGCCTCAGCCATTCCGTCGGCGATGCTCCGCTCCAGGAACGCGGTGGGGTCGAGCGTGATCGCGTGGGCGCGGATGCCATCGTGGCCCCAGGTCTTGGCCAACGATTTCGCGAGGAGCCGGATGCCCTCCGCCGCAGTGGCCATCGGAGCGAACCCTTCGCCACCGGCTGAGGCCATGAGGGGAACGAGGAACACGATGGTGCCCGACGTCGCGGCGAGCAGCGGGTGGGCGCAGCGGGCGACGCGGATGGCCGCATCGAGCGGCTCGTCTGCCCGTTGGTGCCAGTCTTCGGCGCTGAGATCCATCAGCAGCGTCGGTTCTCGCGCCGGCGCCGGGTAGCGAGCGTGGACGACGAGATCGGCGCGGTCCAGACCGGGGAGCGCCTCAGCGATCGTGGTATCGGTCCATTCTTGGTCGTCGTCGGCGAGACGGTGCACATCCCAAGAAGCGGCCTCGAGTCCGGCGGCGATCGAGTCGGCGGGATCGTCGGCGCCGACGATCAGGGCAGTTCGTCGAGCCATTCCGGCCAGTCCTCGCTCAGCGTCAGCGACCACTCTGGGTCGCGCTTCTCCATGTAGGCCATCACGCCTTCTTTGGAGTCGGCGCTACCCATCAGATGCAGATGGATGTCGCGCTCGAGTCTGTTGATCTCTTCAGGACTCGGCGCGTTCATCCACAGCAACCGCTTGGATGCAGCGACCGAGATGGGTGCGGTCTGCGCCGCCATCTCATGGGCCAGAGCGAGGGCTCGGGGGAGCACCTCATCGGCTGGCAACGCCTCGGTGGCCAGACCCCACGTGTGGGCATCGGTGCCGCGAAACATTCGACCGGTGAGGATCAGCTCGGTCGCTCGCGTGTGGCCGACCAGCCTTGGGAGCGTCCAATGCGAGTGAAGGTCGGGCAGGATGCCGCGGCGGGCCTGCACGATGCCCAGCTTCGCTTCCTCTGCGACGATACGAATGTCGCATTGCAACGTCATCGTCATGCCGAGGCCGACTGCATGACCGTTGATGGCCGCGATCACCGGCTTGCGGACGTCCCACGGGTGGAAGTCGTCGAGCGGGTCGGAGGAGAAGTTCTCCTTGGTCGGTGTGCCGAAGACTCCCGAGCCTCCGGAGAAGTCAGCGCCGGCGCAAAAGGCTCGTCCGGCCCCGGTGAGAATCACGACCCGTATGTCGTCGTCGGCATCGGCCGCTCGGAGCGCGGTGGTGAGGCTGCGCCCCATCGCGCCCGAGAAAGCGTTGAGATTGTCGGGGCGGTTCAGAGTGAGGATCGCGACCTTGCCGTCGATCTCGATGTCGAGATCCTCGAGGTCGTCGTCAATCCCTCGCAATCGTCCGGTCATGGACCGGGACAATAGAGCGAGTCAGTCGTTCGTGAACACTCTTGTGCTGAGCCAGATCCCGAGCCCGCCGATCGCACTCGCGATCGCGACGGCAAACCAGGCTGCACCGGTGGGTAGATCGAGTTCGAAGTAGTCGCGGGCAAAGGGCCACACCATCACCAGGACGTAGCAAGCAGCCATGGCGGCGGCGAGTGCCCCCTTCCACGGCTGCAACGGTCGGCTGATCAACAACAGCGTGACGAGACCGAGCAAGAGGAGTGTGGCGGTCGCCGCGGTGCGCGCTTCGGGCAGTGTCACGTCGTCCATGCGGCGGACGATCTCGTAGAGGGTGAACGTGGCCGTGCCCGCGACAGCGCCGGCGGGAATCGAGAACCGGAGCACGCGGGTGAGAAATCCGGCCCGTACCAGCGCATCGTTGGGTGCGAGTGCGAGGAAGAACCCGGGCACGCCGATCGAGAAAGTGCCGATGAGTGTCAGCTGCCGAGGGAGGAAGGGGAACGGTGAACCGGCGATGCCGACGAGCGCGGTGAGCAGGACTGCGTAGGCCGCCTTGGTGATGAACAGGTTGGCCACTCGTTCGATGTTGTTGATGACCCGGCGTCCCTCGGCGAGCACCCGGGGAAGCGTGGAGAACTTGTTGTCGAGCAACACGAGTTGAGCGACGGCACGGGTCGACGAGGATCCCGCACCCATGGCGATGCCCATGTCGGCGTCCTTCAGCGCGAGCACGTCATTCACGCCGTCACCCGTCATGGCGACGGTGCGGCCGCGTGACTGCAGCGCGTGGACCATGGCCCGCTTCTGGTGCGGGGTGACTCGACCGAACACTGTGGCGGCTTCCAGCACATCGGCCAGGCCGTCTTGATCCTCGGGAAGCTCCCGCGCGTCGATGTAGGCCTCGGCCGATTCGATGCCGGCACGGCGGGCGACGGCGGCCACGGTGGCGGGGTTGTCGCCGGAGATCACTTTGAGGTCGACGCCCTGCTCGCGGAAGAACGCAAGGATCTCGGGGGCATCGCTGCGCACCGTGTCTTCGAGATGCACGAGCGCCACGGGATGGCGTTCGGCCGTGAGCGTGTCGGCCGTCCACGGTCCTTCGCCCCTAGTGATCAACAGCACGCGGGTGCCTTCGGCGGCGATGGCGTCGGCCCGAGCTCGGGCTTCGCCATCGTTGTCGTCGAAGAGGATGTCGGGAGCACCCAGGTAGTAGACGCCGTGCTCGGCGAACTCGGCGCCGGCCCACTTTCGCGCCGACGAGAACGGCAGGTTCTCGCCGATGACCCATCCCGGGTCGGCGTGATTCGAGGCGATCGCGGCCAGGGTGGCGTTGGGGGCGGGGTCGGCCGAGCCCATCGCCCCGAGGGCGGCGGCCGCATCGGCGGCGCTGTGGTCACCGAGGGGCTCGACGAGCCCGAGCGAGATCTCGCCGGTGGTGATGGTGCCGGTCTTGTCGAGGCAGAGCGTGTCGACCCGGGCCAGGAGCTCAACCGATGCGAGCTCTTTGGCCAGCGCTTGCCGGCGGGCGAGAGCGATCACGCCGGTGATGAAGCTCAGGCTCGTGAGGAGCACAAGACCATCGGGCACCATTGCGACCGCGGCGGCGACGGTGGCCTGCAGCGCCTCCTGCCAGTGATCCTCGGTGTCGAGTTGGCGCAGGAGCAACAGCGCCGCAGCGGGCGGAATGATGATCTGCAGCCACTTGAGGATCTTGTTGACGCCGCGGCGCAGTTCGCTGCCGGCGAGCTCGAACCGACGAGCTTCGTCGGCCAGCTTGGCGGCGTAGGAGTCGGCCCCGACGCGGGTGGCCTGGTACGAGCCGGACCCCGCTGAAACGAACGAGCCGGAGAGGACTTCGTCGCCGGGTGTCTTCTCCACTGGGTCGGCTTCGCCCGTGAGGAGTGATTCGTCGACCTCCAGCCCGTGGGCCGAGGCGACGAGGCCGTCGACGACGATCTGGTCACCCGGCTGGAGCTCCAGCAGGTCGTCGGCCACGACGCCACTCACACCGATTTCGGCAGCCGTGTCGTCGCGCCGCACGCGAGCCCGGGGTGCCGAGAGAACAGCGAGAGCGTTGAGCGTGCGGCGGGCCTGGATCTCCTGGCCGATGCCGATCACGCTGTTGGACACGACGACCCCGGCGAAAAGCGCATCGGCGGGGAAGCCGGCAATCAGGATCAGTACGAAGAGCGCCCCGATGATGCCGTTGACCGGGGTGAGCACGTTGGCTCGGACGATCTGGGGAAAGGTGCGCACCGGCGCGTCGGGCACGTCGTTCACGCGCCCGTCGGCGATCCGTTCATCGACTTCGGCCGTGGTGAGACCGGTCAGCGCGGTGTTCACTCGGCGATTCCCGAGTCGTCGTAGCGGTAGCCCTCGGCGAACATCTCGAGTCGATGCCGTGCTCCCGCCCGCGACGGGTCGGTCGACTCGTAGCCGGCGTCGCCCTCCCACATCGCGACCGGTCCGGCATCACTGCGACCGATCCGCGTGGCGTGGTGTCGCGCCGGTCGGTCGTCGAGCCAACTGAGTGCCGTGGCCACGTCGGTGTGGGAACGCATGGTGTGGAGGGTGACCCAGGTGGGCGGAGCCAGTTCGATCTCGCCCTCGTGATGGCGGCCCAGACACTCCGCTGGTGTCATCCAGTCGCTCTCGACGATCTCGCCGTCGTCGATGGTGTGGTCTCGGTCGCTCACGCCAGCGGCGAAGAACCACGTCGCGTAGCGCTTGGGGGCGATCGGTGGCGGAATCCAGTGGGCGAACATCACGAGTTCGCCAGCCGGAATCGTGAGCGCGGCTTCCTCGTCCGCCTCGCGAGACGCCGCGATGCGTGCCGCGTCGAGCGCGTCGGCGCCGGCTTCGCGGTCGGCGTCGTCGACTCGCCCTCCCGGAAACACCCACATACCGCCGAAGGCGATCTTCGAGTTGCGGCGCAGCATCAGCGTCTCGAGACCCGCATCGCCATCACGGAGAACGACGACGGTCGCGGCGTCGATCGCGGGTGTTTCGCCGCTCGTCGCCGCGTAGCGGATCCATTCGTCGATTCGGGCCTTGTCGCGGCCGACTCGATCGTCGGCGCTCATGCGTTGTCCGTCGTCACTCCGGACGATCCAAGTTGGAAGGCATGCCGGAGAAGTATGCCGACTCCTCGGTGAGCTTCACGCTTCGCCACCCGTCGGGAGTCCGCCGAACCTGGTGGTGGTACCAACCGCCGGTGACCCACGATGACTTGTCGGGCATCACCATCGGGTTGTGGAAGATCGCTTCGACCTCGGCGTTGTCGTCGTCCGTGAACTCGATGCCGATGTTGGCGATCAGGTGTTGGCTGGCGGGGAATTGGGCGAGCGCATCAGCCAGCCACTTTGCCTGGGTGTCGGTGTCGCCGGCGATTCCGCCGGCCGACGTGTAGTCGATCGTCGCGTCGGGAGTGAAGACGTCTTTGTAGAGGTCCCAGTCCTTGCGGTCGACGGCGCGGGCGTAGCGGGTCAGGAGTTCGTTGATCTCGAGACGGTCGGAGAGTTCCTGGAGGTTCACGAAGGCGCAGGCTACGGCCTCAACCCGATGGACTCCAGAAGCCGACTTCGCCGCTTCCGACGGTCGTCGGTTCGAGCGCTCCGCTCGCGTTCACGGTGCGGATGATCGAGCCTCGCTCGCCGAGCTCGGCGTAGACGAAGTCGGTACCAGTGGGCGACCACAATCGTGGTGATTCGATGAACTGATCGGAGAAGGCGGCATAGGAGCCGAGGAAGATCGGAGTGGGGGTAAACGTGAGGATCTCGGTGGGGGGTTCTGGCTCGGCCAGCGCGGGTTCGTGCTCGTAGATCCACCAGGTGCCCGTGCCCTCCACGGTGTCGGCTGCGTAAATCAGCAGTCGCGATCCCTGAGGGTTCCACTCGGTCCAGAGATTGAAGCCGGTGAAGACGGTCGTGCGATCACCGGTTTCGAGGTCGAGTATGTCGACGGCTCCGGAAAGAACCGAGCCCGTCTGAGGCAAGAACGGCAGGCCGATCTTCGAAGCTCCGCCCCCACCCTCCACCTCGAACGTGCGCGAGATGGCCGCGGTCTGGCCGTCGGGGTTCACGGCGATGCGGGTCTCCCGATCGGCGGCTCCCAGCGTCTTGAGCGTGTCGCCGCCGTCGATGGTGCGACGAACGAGAAACGGACTCCCTTCGATATCAGTGGTCAGAATGATCTCGCTGGTGTCGGGGATCCACTTGGGCGCGAAGAAGTCGACCCCCACGCCGCCGAGGTCGGTGACCGAACCGTCGGCGTCGATGCGCAGGAGGCGGTCGTCGGCATGGGCGGCAAGCCGAAGGCTCTGTGGGTCCCATGCGACAAAGAGCGACCCGGCCGCAGCGACTTCACTCTGTAGCGCAACGCCGTCGGCATCGAGGATGTCGAGCACGGTGTGCACCCCGCCGTTCTCGTCGATGCCGGACCCGAGGGCGGCGATTCGCGATCCGTCGTGACTCCACGTGAGGAAGAAGTAGAGGCGAGCGGCGGTGGTGCGACTGATGGTGTCGCCGGTGACACCGTCGAAGATGTCGACCACCGCGTCGCGCCCGCTGAGCGACACGACGGCGAGACGGCTTCCGTCGCGTGACCAGGTCGGCTGGCTCGGGAGGGCGCCAGTCGTGAGGTCGATGGTCGCTCCGCCACTGCGAATGGCTGCGTCGGCGCCCACGAGGGCGATGCGGCCGTTTACACGGTCGAGTTCACCTAGCTCCTCGGGCGTGACGGGAAAGATGTCGAGCGGTGCGATCTGCGGTAGCCCGTCATCGGGCGGCGTGGTGGTCGTAGTGGTCGGCGCGGGCGGCGCGGGCGGCGAGGTGGCTGTGGGCGCCGGGGTCGGTGCGGTGTCGCCAGTCAGGGAGGGTGCCGGCGCACACGCGGCAGCGAAGAGAACCGCGAGGGCGAGGACCGCGAGACCACGTCGTGACCTCGATCCGCGCGCATCCAGCATGGCCCGAACCGTATCGGTGGAGCGGAGCCGAACTCGATCGGGCGCGATGCTCGGCCCGTTCGATGTCAGCTGTCGCACTTTCGAGCGAGGATTGTGCCGTGGTCCAGTAGCCGTTCGCCCTCCAGCGGGCCGCGTAGGCCGACCTCGATGCGATCGAATCCTGCGTCACGGAGTTGGGTCGTGATCGTGCCCGGGAACAACTCGTGGGCCGTCACCACCGCGTGATCGAAGGGTGTGCCGTGTGCTTCGGGCGTCGACGAGGCGAAGAACGACACGAGCGCCGGCGCGCCGGGCTGGAGCACCCGGAACCACTCGTCGAAGACTTGGCCGATCCGAGATGGATCCATGTGGATCAGCGAGTACCGCGACACGATTCCGCCGAGCGTTTCGTCAGCGATGTCGAGGGCGGAGATGTCCGCAAGCCGAAACGGCAGGTCGGGAAAGGCGGCCCGAGCTTGGGCAAGCTGACCCGGCGAGATGTCGTAGCCGGTGACCGTGAGGCCGAGACCGGTCAGATAGCTCACCACGTGACCTGGCCCGCATCCGAGGTCAGCGACGAGGCCGTCGCGTGAGGCAGCCTGCTCAGCAAACCTGTCGAGCCAGCCGCGGTCGGGCGTATCACGGTCGAGATCGCCGAGGTTGACGGTCGCGTAGAGCTCAGCCATCGCGTCGTACGACGCCCCGACGTCCTTCGTCATCGGGCACTCTGTCACGGTTCACCAAGCGAGCCGTTGCTCGCTCGAGCCATGACCAGCGGCGCATCGTCGCTACGTGCTCACAGGAGTTCGCCCAGCGGGTCGATCAAAGCCGGCCGACGGTGGTCGCGGACCTGGCTCCAACCGAGGAACTTCTCGCTGCTCATGGTCGGCAGGAGCCGGGTCAGAATCTCTGACACGTTGTGATCGAGCCATCCGATCGTCATTCCAGGTCGCAGCCCGCGGCTGCGGCGCGGGCCGAGCAAGCGTGCTGCGAACCAGAGCACAAGGCCTGCCGGGAAGATGATCCAGAGGAATGCACCGCGGACGCAGAGAAACACCAACAGCACGGCAGCGTTGTCGGTGCGATCGCGGCGTCGTGGCACGTCGCGAGCTTACCGACGGCGCCAGTTCGCTCGCGCTGAGTCAGATGCCTAGCGTGCGTCTCGATGGACGAACTCGACGACTACGACATCCGCTACTACTGGGATCCCATATGCCCGTTCGCGTGGATCACATCGCGGTGGGTGGCCAAGGTTGTCGAGCAACGCGACTACCGAGTCGACTGGCGGTTCATCTCGCTTCGCATCGTCAACAAGAACGTCGACTACGAGGCCCACTTTCCGCCGGAGTACGAACAGGGCCACACGGCAGGCCTGCGTCTTCTCCGGCTTGCGGCACGAATCCGCGCGGAACACGGCCGAGACATCATGGGTCCGCTGTACACGGCGATCGGTGAGTCGATCTTCGATGTGGAACCCGCTGATCGGCGAGACGTCGCCACACCCGAACATGCGGACTTGATTCTCTCGACCGTCGGGCTGCCGGCATCACTGGCCGAGGCTCTGGATGACGACGCATGGGACGCCGAGATCGAAGCCGAAACCGACGAGGCCCGCGAGCGGACCGGGAAGGATGTCGGCACCCCGATCATCCACTACGACCCGCCCGACGGTCCCGCTCTCTTCGGGCCGGTGATCAGTCGAGTCCCGAGCGATCAACGCGCCACGGAGTTGTGGGATCACATCGTCGGCCTCGCCACCTTTCCGGGCTTCACTGAGCTCAAGCGCTCGCTGCGGGAACTGCCGGCGCTTCGTGCCCTCGGCGTCGACCCCGACGAGATCGGCAAGGTCGAGGACTGGCATGGCGGCTCGCGCCGCCAGAAACATCAGTAGACCGTTCGGGAGAATGCAACACGGCGACTGACGGGTAGAAAGCCCCACGCCACCCTGGACATCTTCGAAGGCATGGGCCACGAGATGCCCCGTGAGATCTGGAATCGCTTCTACGATCACATCGCGCCAGACACGACCGCTCGATAACTCGTGGGCGACGGAACCCGCTGAGGAGACGAATGAACGTAGACAGTGCGGTGGCGATCGAGATCGACCGAGCCGTGGTCACTGCGCTTGAGACCGACGACATGTCGGCTCTCCGCGTGATGGGAAACGGGGAGTTCTCCGTCGTCCTGGGCTGGCCGTCCTCAGCTCCGACTCTCGTTGTGAAACCGATCGGCCCGTTTCGGCCAGAGGAGTATCTGGCGTATGAATCGCTCCTCCACGACTACATCGCCGAGCTCCGCCGGCGCGGAGTGGCAACGGTCGACACCCAGATCACAGCTGTCGAGAGGCAACCCGGGACCATCGTGGGGTACATGTTCCAGCCGCTGCTGGAGTCCGAGTCGCTGGCTGAGAATGCTCTCACCGAGCGAGTGCCGCTGGTAGATGATCCGATCCTCGACTCGATCGTCTCCGCGCTGATGACGTGTGACGCAGATGTCTCCATCGACCCGCCGGTCTCGAACTGGTACTGGGACGGGAGTCGTGTCGCTCTTCTGGATGTTGGTCTTCCCCTGATGTGGGGCGATCAGAACTCACGTCGGCTCGACTTCGCACCGTTCATGAGATCGCTGCCCATTGGCGCGCGAACCTTGTTTCGTCGCGGATTCGAGAGCGGGACCGATCGAATGCGAGAGCGACGCAAGCTGGGAATCGAGTTCGTGTCGCGTCTCGCCTTCTTCGACCTGGATGAATGGGAGGGCGTGGCCCTCGACGCATTCAACTTGCGGCTCGACAGCGCCGACAGGATCTCGTTCGAGGAGGTGGAGGCGATGCGGCACAGCGACTCCGCCGACCTCAAGCGGTTCAAGCGCCTTCAGCGTCGACAACGGCGATGGGTGCAAGGCGTCCTGCGCCGCCGCTACGAGTTCTGCCTCGGCGAATCGACCTACTAGGCAACTGAGCACTCGGACGCATACCGCCACGAGTGAATGTGAGCTCGGTTGGCAGCGTCATCCGGTCCGGGTCGGGCGGTGACCGCGGCAGAGATCGAGTCGCCGACGCCAAGACGTGTCGGTGCTAAGACAGAGCCGGCATCGCCGTCGTCGACCAGAGAGCAGTGAACTTGTGAACCGATCACTTCTGGCCGGTGCGTCGCTGCTTGTTGCGTTTGCGCTCGTGGTTGTGTCGTGTGGCGACGAGGATCAGACGCCGTCGATCCCCGACATCGTCGACCCCGAAGGAACGCCGCTGCTCCCCGATCTCGCGCCAGCTCCTCCAGTGGATGTCCACACCCGCTTGGACGCGGACCTCGACCACTGGACAATCAGATTCTCGTCGACGCTCGTCAATCAAGGCCCAGGCGACTTCGTCCTTCGGGGTTCTCGATCCACCAACGACTGGGAGATGAGCCAGGAGATCGCACATTCCGTGGCCGGCGCAGCGCTGCAGCCCATCGACGCTGCGATGGACTGGGGCGGAGACGGCCACGACCACTGGCACATCTCGCGTGTCGCTGCATACTTGCTGGTCCCGCTCGATGACGCCGGGGTGCCGGCACCGGACGCCACGGGCCGGGTCGACGCGAAGATCGGTTTCTGCTTCTTCGACTCCGGGCGCGCCCTCGAGCGGGTCGGACCCGCGGTCGCACAGTTTGTCCACGAGTCGTGCGGTGAGGAGTCCGACCGCCAAGTACGGATGGGGCTCTCCCCTGGGTGGCAGGACGAGTACGCCTTCGTGCTTCCTGGCCAATCGATCGACATCGATGGTCTGGCCGACGGCACCTACCGGCTCTGGGCCGAGGCCGATCCTCGGGGCTGGTTCGTGGAGACGACCACCGAGAACAATCGGACCTGGGTCGACCTCAGACTCGAGACCATCGAAGGTGGAAGCCGCGTCGCCGTGGTCATTGCGGTCGGACCGGAGCCTCAATAACTCCGGGAGGCCACTGGCGGTGACACGAATGCTCACTTAGAGTGGTTGTTGGTGGGTGTTTGCTCACCGAACGAAGAGGCGAAGGCCGAGGAGGATGAGATGCGGAAGATGATGTGGTCGCTCACTGTGGTGGCGGCACTAGTACTGGGGCTTGCTGCCCCGACGTCAGCAGCAGAGCTTCACGAACCCCACCAGGGGACGTCGTGTAGCGACGGAGTCGGGACGTGGCACTTTGTCAACGTCCATACCGACGGTGCGGCAGCGGGCACGCTTACCGCTTCGTTTGACGACGGCACCGCGATCATTGTGGTGGGCGCCTCGAAGGTGAACCCCCGAATGCAGCACTTCTACGTGACCGGTGTTGG